>Ga0129308_1000279_pt1 | contig 88508 bp, 85 predicted proteins | sample L827metagenome_FD_94440 | JGI IMG/M metagenome (GOLD analysis project Ga0129308, IMG submission 94440) | Ring-tailed lemur group fecal microbial communities from Wisconsin, USA - L827 metagenome | ecosystem: Host-associated > Mammals > Digestive system > Large intestine > Fecal | place: USA...
GGGGCAAGCAAAAATAGGCGGTTATTATCTACCGCGTGCTGTGCTGTGCTGTGCTGTGCTGTGCTGTGCTGTGCTGTGCTGTGCTGTGCTGTGCTGTGCTGTGCTGTGCTGTGCTGTGCTGTGCTGTGCTGTGCTGTCTGATTATAAGTCATAGTATTTCCCTTGTCAAGCATTTTGTTACCTTAGTTTAATCTTAATGGCATTTATATAATACTATTGTAATCTTTTTATTATATTTTTCAAAATAATATGAGAAACAAAAAAAACAGCTCCAAAGAGCTATTTTTATCGTATCGCCTTATAAAAGTAAGAAAAAGTTATCAAGATCTCAAACCACGGCCACGTTCAATAAAATAATAACAGATGGCATAGAGAACAATGACAAAACCAAGTAGCACAAGTAAGCTAATCCAAAGCGCAACGTCTTGCACGCCTAAAAAGCCATAGCGGAAGCCTGAAATCATATATACGATGGGGTTGACTTTGGAGATGTCCTGCCAAATTGGGGGTAACATAGAGATAGCGTAGAAGACGCCACCGAGATAAGTCAAAGGTTGTAAGACAAATGTTGGCACGATAGAAACATCATCAAAAGAACGCGCAAAGACACCGTTAAGAAGACCAGCCAAGGAAAAGAGAAAGGCGGTCAATAATAGAGTGACAATAATCACGAGCCAAGATTTCACAACTAAAGGAACAAAAAGCAACGAAATGATAGTGACTAATGTTCCAACGAAAATACCGCGAAGACTACCGCCTGCCACAAAGCCTAAGATAATCACATGTGTAGGTACTGGAGCGACGAGCAATTCTTCAATATTTTTTTGAAATTTTTGCGAAAAGAAACTCGAAGAAACGTTCGCATAAGAGCTGGTAATAACAGACATCATGATAAGACCGGGCACGATAAATTGCATATAAGAAAAACCATGCATATCACCGATTCGTGAACCAATCATTTTCCCAAAGATAATAAAATAAAGTGTTGTCGTAATCACTGGTGGAACAAGCGTTTGCACCCAAATACGCATAAAACGTGTGACTTCCTTGATAGCAAGAGATTTTCCTGCGGTCCAGTAGAGTTTAAACATTTTTACCCTCCTCTTCGTGGGTAAGCTTAACAAAAAGCTCTTCTAGACGGTTTGATTTATTGCGCATGGAGAGGACCTGAACGCCTTGTGCTGTCAGTTGCTCAAAAGCAGCATTGACACCCTGATTGCGTTCAATCTTAAGTTCCAAGGTCTGTGGATCCACCACGTTCATCTCATATCCAGCGAGCTCTGGTGTTTGCCCTTCAGCTTTAATATCGAGAATAAATGTTTCCGACTGTAATTTTGAGAGTAAATTTTTCATACTTGTATCTTCAATCACTTGTCCAGATTGGATAATCCCAATATTTCGGCAAAGCATTTCAGCTTCTTCCAAATAGTGTGTTGTCAGAATAATCGTTGTGCCTGAAGCATTGAGCTGTGCAAGAAATTCCCACATTGAGCGGCGAACATCAATATCAACACCTGCTGTTGGTTCATCCAAAATCAAGAGTTTAGGCTCATGCATCAAGGCACGTGCAATCATCAAACGACGTTTCATCCCACCAGAAAGACGGCCTGCACGGTCATTGCGCTTTTCCCAAAGTTCCAATTGTGTGAGATACTTTTCTGAGCGCTTGAGTGCTTCCTTACGAGGAACACCATAGTAGCCGGCCTGATTCACTAAGATTTGTTGAACCGTTTCAAACTGATTAAAGTTAAATTCTTGCGGTACAAGTCCGAGTTGTTGCTTAGCCTGTACCAGATTTTTATCAATATCGTAGTCAAAGACTTTAACTGTTCCAGACGTTTTATTTACGAGCGAGGTAATAATACCGATAGTCGTTGATTTCCCTGCACCATTAGGGCCAAGTAAGGCGTAAAAATCCCCTTCTTCAACCGCTAAATCAATGCCTTTTAAGGCTTCCGTACCAGAATCGTATACTTTTCTTAAATTTTTTATTTCAAGTGCTTTTTTCATTTATAGCCCTTCATTATTTCTTCTATTTGTTGAACTTCAATTCCAAACATGTTCAGTCTCTTGAGGATTTGTTTGCCATTAGCATAACCTATGCGGAGTTCTTCACAGAGATATTCCCGACGTTGGCGACTGTCAGAGCGGAGGACAAGACCAAAGGCAATAAGATCTGTTTGAGCCACAGTCGGCTCGATATTCTTGCCTCCTGTCAAATGTCCCAAAGCTTTTTGCAAGTCTTCATACTTGGCATGTTCTACCCCGAGAGATCCCTTACCTTTAGGACGTGCTTCTTCACGCTTCAAAAATGCATGCTGCGCCTCAGGAATAGCTTGCATAATGATCTTTCGGATACGCTCTCCTTGAAAATCTGGGTCCGTAAAAACTACCAGCCCTCGCTTCTCTTGGAGAACCTTTAGGCGTTCAATATCGGTAGCATCTATACTGCTTCCCCCCGTTTCATAGGTATCCAGATCATAAAAACGTTTCAGGTTCCTTGTGTCGTCTCGCCCTTCAACGACAATAACCTTTTCAATTTTTTCTTTCATTAGGACAAACCAAAAACTTTCAGTGCATTGGCATAGGTTTGCTCAGCCACTTCTTCCAAGCTTATCCCACGCAATTCCGCAATTTTCTCTGCGGTATAGCGTGTATAGCCGGGCTGATTTTCCTTCCCTCGATAGGGCATTGGTGAAAGATAAGGGGCATCCGTTTCCACAAGTATGCGATCTAAACGAAGCTTGGTAGCTGCTTCTTGAACATCAAGAGCCTTTTTAAAGGTCACAACACCTGAGAAAGAAAGCATCAGACCAAGCGCCATGAACTGCTGAGCCTCTGCATAGGTTCCAGAAAAGCTGTGCATGATTCCTCCACGAGGGCCAACTCCTTCAGACTTTATAATTTCATAAGTATCGGCTAAAGCATCACGCGTGTGTACAACAAAAGGAACGTCTGCTTCTTTTGAAATTTGAATTTGACGCCGAAAACTTTGTTCTTGCAGTTCTTTCGATTCGACCATCCAGTGATAGTCTAAGCCAATCTCGCCCACTGCCACTACCTTATCTTTTTGCAAATTTTCCAGCAGATACTGCTCTGCTGCTTGATCAAAGCTGCCGCATTCATCTGGATGCCAACCAATCGTGGCATAGCACTCTTCATATTCTGTAGCAATCTTCATCGCCCAATCGTTTGTTTTACGATCCACTCCGACAATGTTCATGCGATGAACCCCTAGCTCATGTGCCTGAGTGATAATTTCTTTTTCTTTACCCATAAATTCGTCTGAATTGAGGTGTGTATGCGTGTCAAAAATATCCATTCTTCTATTATAACTCAAAATAAAGTAAATCTTCTCTTAGAAAAACTGCTCGATTTTAAAATGAAAATTTCCTTTTACAAAAATGATGCAGCAAAAAACACCCACTCGGGGTGTTTATAATAATTGCATTTGCTTTTAGATGGCATTGCGCAAGCGAGCACCGCCATTTTCTAAAATACGTACTGTACGTGGTAAGAAAGCTCGGATTTCTTCTTCGTTGTATCCCACATGGAGACGTTTCTCATCCATGATGATTGGACGACGCATGATTTGTGGATTTTCTGAAATGATTTTGATGGCTGCTGAAAGCGACAAGTCTTCAAAATCAACGCCTAAGGTTTTCACAAAGCGATTACGGCTAGAAATAAGCCCTTCCACACCATCATCGCACTTTTCAAGAATGCGACTAATTTCTTCTGCTGAAAGTGGGTCGCCAATGAGGTTACGTTCTTGAAATGGAATATTGTGATAAGTAAGCCAAGTTTTAGCTTTTTTACAACTCGTACAAGATGGGGCCGTATAAATAGTAAGCATCCCTCTCTCCTTTATATTAATATGGAACAATCCATGATCTTATTTATAATACCTAGCGGTATTAGCATTTGCTATTATAGCACAATTGAGAGACAAAAAAAAGACCCTTTCCCCTTTTATTCTAAAAAATTCTGTCCGATTTGGACAGAATAAAAAAAGTATTTAAATGTTGTAATACTGGCGTTTTAGCATAGACGGATAAATGTTCTTTGCTTCTTCCAACTCTTTTTTCTTGTTCTCGATATCTTCCGTAATTTCAACCGAAAAATTTTCAAAAATAGGACGTGCTTCTTTGAAAATATAACCGCCATTTTTCAAATCTTGCTCATCTTCGAAAACAGCCAAATGGTGAGAAAGATTTTTAAAGAAAGTGCTCAAAAAATAAGCGGGAATATACAAATTATACATTGAAGTGTAATTTTTCAAAAAATTATAGTCGTAAAAGGGCACTTTTACATCACTACGAGGGTTAACGATTTCTTCGTCATCTCCAATAATGGGACGGTTCAAGATTTCAATAATTTTTTGATTTAAAGTATTACGGACTTCAATTTCCCGTAAAAGTTTCTCAACAGCCAAACGTTTCTTATAGCGATTTTCGTCATAACGTTTGTAGATATACATGCCCGCAATAAAAAGCCAAGCACCTGCAATCATAGCAATAATCAAAGCAATAATAAGTTCTGAATTCATACTATTATTATAACAAAATGACTACTGTTTTAAAACTTATTTCTCTAATAATTTTAACTCTAAGCTGTTATTTCAATCTTATTCCCCTCGGGATCAAGAATAACTGCTTCATAATAACCATCTCCAGTCCTCCGTGGTCCAGATAGAACTTGGAAGCCTTTCTCTAAGAAATCTTGCGCACGTTTGTCTACCTCAGCTTCATCTCCTACTTGTAAAGCAAGATGAGCAAAGCCCAGCCCTTCAGGCAGTAATTTTTCAATGTCTGCACGGTGCATAAGCTCTATACGCGCACCTTCTTCAAAACTCATAAAATAAGAGGTAAAGCCTGTTTTCGAGTTGTGATATTTTTGACCTGACCGTGCAGAAAAAAAGCTTTCATAAAAATGTCTCATCTTTTCTAAGTCTCTTACCCAAATTCCGATATGTTCAACTTTCATCTTTTTATCTCCTTGAATCTATTATAATATACTCCGATAAAAATAAGTGTTCCTTTCTTGGAAACATTTTACTTAAAAAAGATCTTTATTTCCTCCTTTTTAATCGTACTTATTTTTTGACCTTTTTTGACCTTTGATTTATAATAGAATAAAACATTGAAAAAGGAGACTTATCTATGGGATATTTAGTACCTACTGTCATCGAGCAATCAAGCCGTGGTGAACGCGCATATGACATTTATAGCCGTCTACTGAAAGACCGTATCATCATGTTGACAGGCCAAGTTGAGGATGGTATGGCCAACTCAATCATCGCACAACTCCTCTTCTTGGATGCCCAAGACAGCACAAAGGACATTTACCTCTACATTAACACACCTGGTGGTTCTGTTTCTGCTGGACTTGCAATTGTTGATACCATGAACTTCATCAAATCTGATGTTCAAACAATCGTTATGGGTATCGCTGCATCTATGGGTACAATCATTGCTTCTAGTGGTACAAAAGGCAAACGTTTCATGTTGCCACATGCGGAATACATGATTCACCAACCTATGGGCGGTACCGGTGGTGGTACACAACAAACAGATATGGCTATCGCTGCGGAACATTTGCTCAAAACACGTCGTACTTTAGAAAAGATCTTGGCCGAAAACTCTGGACAATCTATGGAAAAAATACATACCGATGCAGAACGTGACAACTGGATGACAGCCCAAGAAACATTAGATTATGGTTTCATTGATGAAATCATGGAAGCCAACAGCTTGAAATAAAATAAAAAACACCTGATTTTGAGCAAAATTGCGCTCTGGGTGTTTTTTCATTCTTAAATAAAAACGTTCAACCTAAGAGTTGAACGTTTTTATTTTATTGCTCACGTAGCTCGATAAGAAGATCTTTCGTCTGAATCGCTTCTCCTGCTACGGCATGAATCTCTTCAATCGTCGCATCAAATGGTGCCTCGATTGTCGTCTCCATCTTCATTGCTTCTGTAACCATCAGTGCTTGTCCTTTTTTGACCTGCTCTCCTTTTTTCACGAGGATATCTAAAACAGATCCCGGCATCGTTGCCCCGATTTGTTGGGGGTCTGTGCTGTCGGCCTTACGTTTCGCAACAACTTGTGTTTTGATGGACTGGTCATTCACACTAATTTCACGTCTTTGACCATTAAGGTTAAAGAAGAGCACACGATTACCTAAGACATCGGGCTCTCCAATCTCATCAAGACGAATAATCAGAGTTTTACCTTTTTCAATCTGCACTTCGATTTGCTCACCCATACGCATACCATGGAGAAAGGTTTCCGTATCGAGTAAGGTCACTGAGCCAAAAGCATCTTGCATTTTTTGATAATCCAAGAAGACTTGCGGGTACATAATGTAACTTAAAACTTCATGTTCTTCGGCTGGATATCCTAATATAGCTGAGAGTTCCTTTTCCACTTGGGCAAAGTCAACGGCTGGCGCATGAAGACCTGGACGGTCTGTTAAAGCTTGTTTCCCTTTGAGAACCAGCGCTTGGAGTTTCTCTGGGAAACCACCTACAGGTTGACCTAAATCTCCTTGGAAGAAGGAAACCACTGACTCTGGGAAGTTTAATTCTGCTCCTTTTGCATAAACATCTTCTTCTGTGAGATCATTTTGCACCATAAAGAGTGCCATGTCGCCCACAACTTTGGAACTTGGCGTCACTTTAATAATGTCACCAAACATCATGTTCACTTTGCTGTACATCGCTTTAACTTCATCAAAACGAGCATCCAATCCAACCGCAGCAGACTGTGCTTTAAGATTGGTGTATTGTCCCCCTGGCATTTCATGTCTGTAAACTTCTGTTTGTGGGCTCGTAATGCCAGCTTCAAACGGCGCATAGTAACGACGTGTATCTTCCCAATAATGGTCAATTTGTTCCGCGTTAGCAATATTTAAGGCCGCATGACGTCCACCATGCTCCAAGGCATAATAGAGCGACTGCATAGAAGGCTGCGAAGTACCACCAGCAAGTGATGCTGTTGCCACATCAACAATATCTACACCGGCCTTAATCGCACCCGAATAAGTGATAATCCCATTACCTGCCGTATCATGGGTATGCAAATGAATCGGCAAATCGACTACTTCTTTCAGTGCTGTGATCAGTACATAAGCAGCTTGTGGCTTCAGAAGACCTGCCATATCCTTAATCGCAAGAATATGCGCACCGCTAGCTTCTAATTCTTTAGCAAGTTCTTTATAATACTTCAAGTCATATTTTTGACGTGTTTTATCTAAGATATCGCCAGTATAACAAATCGTTGCTTCAGCGATTTTCCCTGTGTCACGCACGGTTTGGATAGATTTTTCCATTTGCGGCAACCAGTTCAGACTGTCAAAAATACGGAAAACATCGATACCCTCAGCTGCCGCTTTTTGAATAAACTCTTGAATAACATTGTCAGGATAATTTTGATACCCTACCGCATTTGAGCCACGGAACAGCATTTGGAAAAGGGTATTAGGCATCTGTTCACGCAATTTTCTTAAACGGTACCAAGGTGATTCATTTAAGAAACGGTAGGCAACATCGAAAGTCGCCCCACCCCACATCTCTACAGAGAACAAATCTGAAAGGCCTTGATCTACAGAGCTTGCAATTCCCTTCATATCTTGTAGACGCAAGCGTGTGGCTAAAAGACTTTGGTGTGCATCACGAAAAGTTGTATCTGTGAGCAAAACTTCATGTGAACCTTTAACAAAGTCTACTACGGCTGTAGCACCTTCTTGATCAAGGATGTTCTTTGTCGTTTTTTTCTGGATAATCTCAATTTCAGGTTGACGCGCAGGTTCAAAATAACGCTTCTCTGTTTTGTCAATCCCTGGGAAACCATTCACGGTAATATTCGAAATGTATTTCAATATCTTTGTACCGCGATTACGTTTACGAGAAAACTTGAAGAGTTGTGGTGTATTGTCAATAAAGGTTGTCGTTGCTTGACCACTAGTGAACTGCTCATCGTCAATAACATTTTCCAAAAATGGAATATTAGTTTTTACCCCACGAATACGGAATTCGCGCAAGACGCGTTGCATCTTATGCACCGCCTCTTCAAAGTCTGTCGCATGAGTACAAACCTTGACTAAAAGGCTGTCAAAATAAGGCGTCACTTCATATCCTGCATAAGCATTACCGACGTCAAGACGTACACCAAAGCCTCCTGGAGAGCGGTAGGTGTTTATTTTTCCTGTATCTGGAAGGAAATTATTTTCAGGATCTTCAGTTGTGATACGGCACTGGATGGCTGCGCCTAAGCATGGAATTTCATCCTGTGCGGGAATTTTGATGTCTTGGTGCAAATCTTTGCCCTGAGCAATAAGAATTTGTGCTGTGACAATGTCTACACCAGTCACCATCTCCGTAATCGTATGTTCTACTTGAACCCTTGGGTTCACTTCAATAAAATAAAATTGATTCTCTTTAACTAGAAACTCGACCGTTCCTGCATTAACATAACCCACAGCCTGGCAAAGTTGGACAGCTGCTTGACAGATTTCATTTCTAAATTCTGGATCTAAGCCTACAGCTGGTGCAATTTCGATGACTTTTTGATTGCGGCGTTGCACAGAGCAATCCCGCTCATGAAGATGGACAATATTTCCATGCGTATCTCCCAAAATCTGTACTTCAATATGCTTTGGATTTTCAATATATTTTTCAACATAAATTTCTGCTGATCCAAAAGCGGTTTGTGCTTCTGACTTGGCACGCGCATAACCGTCACGCATCTCTTCATCATTACGAGCAACACGCATTCCACGTCCGCCACCGCCGAGAGCTGCTTTTATCATGACAGGATAGCCGTAGGTTTCGGCAAAGGCAAGAGCACCATTCAAATCGACAGCACCATCCGTTCCTGGAATACCTTGAATTTTTGCCAAATCCGCTGCTTTCTTCGCTTTAATTTTATCGCCAAAAATATCCAAATGTTTTAAATCTGGCCCTACAAAAACCAAGCCCGCTTCACGGACCTTCGTTGCAAATTCTAAGTTTTCCGAAAGCAAACCATAGCCTGGGTGAATTGCATCCGCTCCTGCATCCAGAGCAATACGAATAATATCATCCGCATCAAGGTAAGCATCTATCGGTTTTTTACCTTGTCCGACTAAGTATGCTTCGTCTGCTTTGAAACGGTGTACAGAGTACTCATCTTCTTTTGCATAGATGGCTACAGTGGACAAACCCAGTTCATTACAGGCACGAAAAACACGAATGGCAATTTCACCACGGTTGGCAACGAGCAGTTTTTTCATACAATCCCCTATCTTTATTCCCTAAATATGTTGTGTAATATGGTTGACGATACCTTATAATTCATTTTTCCTTCTCGCTTTAGCGAAAGAGGGGGGCATGGAGCATTACGACCTGACGTAGTAAAAATAATTTTTTACGAAGGAGGGAGTAAGACTCTAGCAAATCTCCATGAGAGTTTGCGTTTGGCCCTTCTTGCTTTAGCGAGATAGAGGCATTGAGTATTAGAAAGCATCAGCAACCAAATTAAGAATTTTCACAACATACAAACTTTATAAAAAAAGCTAATTTGATTAGCTTTTTCTTAACTTTAGCATTTAATATTAAACATTTCTAGCATATGTACTTGAAAGTTCTCTGACTTCTCTGCGTTTTTCATCTGCCGAAATGTTAAGTACGAAAGCAATCCCCAAAGATAACACAAGGAATGATGATCCCCCTTGCGATAGAAATGGGAATGTTACCCCTGTTTCCGGAATAATTCCAAAAGCTCCTCCAATATTGATAAATACTGAAATCAATAGGGTAGAACCAATCCCGATACAGATCATCGAATTAAATGCACTTTTTGCACGGATACCGACCATTAAGATACGCACAATCATAAAGAACAATACGCCGAGAACGATAATTCCTCCGATTAGCCCCAACTCCTCAATAACAATCGAGAAGATAAAGTCCGTATGCGCTTCAGGCAGGAAGCCATTTTTCTCAATAGAATTTCCGAGCCCTCGACCAAACCAGCCGCCATTACTTACGGCGTAATAGGAGTTGGCCATTTGGTGACCATATGTTGACAAGCCTCCGAAAGGATTCACCATTGCCTTAAAACGGGCATTGACGTAGTGTCCCGGGATAACGTTACCACCTACAGCATAAAGGTAGGCAATAAAGGCAACCATCGCTCCCAGAATTATCTTACCATAGCCACTAAACCAGCGCCAAGAGATACCACTAGAAGCAATCATCACTCCTGTAATCATCGCCATAATCGAAGCATTACCCAAGTCTGGCATAATAACCAAGATACCTAACATTATGAGAATCGCAGTGCGCCATCCTCCAAATAATTTTTGCCAAATGGTTTTTCCTTTGAAAATTGCTGCGATATCTTTTTCATATATTTCATCCTGCTTTTCGGAAAAAACCGAAGCCAGATACCAAACAACGAAAAATTTTGCATATTCAGCAGGTTGAATCGTACCCACACCTGGGATAGGAATCCAACCATGTGCACCATTTGCGGAGGTGTTTGGCCCAACGCGGGAATAAATCATGGCTGAAATCAAAAGAAATAAAACCCAACCAATCATTTTTTTACTCTTAAGCGCACGGAGTTTCATCCGGTAAATCACAGCAATAGCAACAAAACTCAGCAACATGAATGCGCCTTGGTTGATTGCCATTTTATAAGGTGAAAGTCCCTTCGCCAGCTGATATGGGACTGTTGCTGAAAAAACCATCACGATACCTACAGCTGACATGATCAGGTAGGGAATCAAAATAGAATAGTTCAGGAAGTTTGCTTTCTTCAATCCATCATTCATTTTAAGTTATCATTTCATTTCTATTATTTTTTAACATTTTTTATTATACCATTTTTTCAGTTTCAATTTTAGAGATGTGCAATTATTTTGAAAATAAATGGTTTTGTAGAATGAAAATACTCTCTACAGTTTAAACTTCTCGGTGTAATGTAACCATACGCTCTTTTGGACAAAACTTCATTGTTTCGACTTTATCAGGATTACTGCTTTTATTCTTACTGCTAATATAGTTTTTACTCTTACAACTTGTGCAAGCTAAAGTTATTTTCACTCTCATTCTACGATGCTCCGTTTTCTTAGGTATTTCCGGAAGTTGGTCAGGGACCAGAAGAAATTAACAACCACGAAAAGACTTGTCACAATAAAGGCCATACGATATGAAATCCAACCTGCAATTGCAGAGCCCACTATCGGACCTACAACTACTCCAAAGTTAGAAAACATTTGGTTATACGCAAAAATCCGCGACACACCTTCCTTAGGGGTAATTTTTGCTAAAAGGGAATTGACGGATGGCATCAGCGCACCCGTACCGAACCCCAGCATAAATCTTAAGAGTCCTAATTGGAGAGGTGTTTTTACAAAGGCCATCGGTAAATACATCGCGAAGCTAAAGGCGAGGCCAATTAAAATCAGTCGATGTGCGCCATATTTGTCTCCTAATTTACCCAGTGTACTTGAAGACAGCATTGCAGACAAGCCGACTGCAGACACAATAAGCCCTGAGATAAACATTAAGTTATTTGTATTTGTAGTCAAGGTCTTGATATAAAGGGTAACAAATGGCTCTATCGATTGTGTGGTAACTTGGATAATAAAGCTGGTAACAAGTAAGCCAAAAAGAATTTGCTTATTGCTTATACGATTGATAATTTCCTTTGTCGATAACATATTATCTTTCGTTACGGGTTCAAAGTTTTCATGGACAAAAAAGACAGTCAAAATCGTTGCTAGAGCAAGCAGACTCCCAACGATAAGGAAGACGTTTGCCATTCCAAACCACTGCGCCAGCAAACCACCGATAGAAGGACCGATCAAAGTCCCCGTAATCATTGCAGTGGATAAGACGCCCAGAGCATAGCCCGAACGTTCTTTGGGTGCTTGAGAAGCGATCATTGCAGTCGAGTTGGGAATGAAACCTGAAAAGAATCCCATGAGACTACGCATGAGCAAAAGCCACCAATAGCCGCCCATATGATGAGAAAAAGCAATTGCCGACATAGTAAAGGTCATCGCAAAAGAAGCTCTGACCATCATGGGTTTCCGGCCGTATTTGTCTGCTAATTTCCCCCACATAGGCGCAACTAAACCTGAGACTAAGGCTGTCGAAGCAAAAGCAATACCAGAAAAGAGCTCTACATTAGACCCCGTCACGCCTAAGCTCTGAATATAAAGAGGCAAAAATGGCATTACCAGTGAAAAAGATGAGCCCACAATAAAACAGCCAATCCATGTGATCCACAAGTTTTGTTTCCAATTAACTTTTCTTTTTTTTGTTGATTTACTCGTTTTAATCCCTCTTTTCTACTACTTTTAACAATTCTGTGATTTTTTCATAAGTTTCAGGAATTGTTCCTGAACTGTCAATAATACGGGTGGCATACTTCTTCTTTTCTGACAAAGGCATTTGAGCTTTGATACGCGCTTTTGCCTCTTCTTGGGTCATATTATCTCGGCTCATGATACGCTCCATTTGAATGCTTTCTGGAACAGCGATTAACCATATTTCGTCAAAACCATCATAAGCTTGTTCGATGAGTAAGGGAATATCCATAATTATGGGCTTTTGAACCTTATCATCCTTCAAAAGTGCCTCACGTCTCTTATAGAGCTCTTGGCGAATAATATGATTTTGGAGCGATGCGAGTTTTTCTCGTGCTTCATCCTTCGAGAAAATCAAGTTGCCCAACTTCCGCCGATTCAAAAGTCCATCCTCATCAAAGTAGGCAGGACCGAATTCTTTCAAGATCGCCTGATATAAGGCGCCACCTGGTGCTTGTAATTCACGAACCACTTGATCCGCATCAATGATCGGATAGCCCTGAGAACGCAAAAAATCAACCGCCGTTGATTTCCCAGAAGCTATTCCACCTGTCAAACCGATTACTTTATTCATAGCTTTATTATAGCACAACTCGGGATACGATATTCAGCAATTACAGTCTACGAAGGAAAATTATATTTTTAGCTGACAAAATAGCAAGACTCTAACAAAGTCTCATTAGGCATTGCGCCTGACTTTTTACAACCTATCGTGTTACAGACAGTGAGCGTTATGACAAAAATCAAAGAAGCCGCTTTTAATATAAGAGCAAAAAAAACAACCTCCCCAAAGGAGAGTTTGTTTTTACATTCCATTAGATGTTAGATGTGTGCATTACTTCATCATCATCTTGTGAAAGAACTTCGTGGAACACACGTTCAGTCAATTCTTGTTTTTGTTCTGGTGTGAGGTATTTAGTGTTTACACAGTAACCAGAGATACGTACGATAACGTCTTCACCAGCCATAATTTTGCTGTAAACATCTTTAAGGTCCATAACGTTAAGGTTAACGTGTTGACCACCTTGGCCGAAGTAACCGTCGAGGATTTGAACCAAGTTATCTACTTGTTCGTCACGTGTTTTACCAAGTGCGCGTGGAGAAACTTGAGTTGTCAATGAGATACCGTCATTTGCATGAGCAAATTCAAGTTTAGCCAAAGAGTTCAAGTTTTGGAGCCAACCACCGCGCGCTTTGTTTGATGGGTTAGCACCTGGTGAGAAGAATTCTACTTTAGATTTGTTGACTGAACCATCTTCATTGAGGAATACACCTTTATGAACTGGTGAGTTACCTGTTTGTTTAGAGTAAGCAACGTTTGAAGTGATTGTCAAAAGTGAAACTGTAGCTTCAGCATTTTTGTAAAGTTTGTGTGAAGCTAATTTTTCGTAGTACATCTTCATCAAAAGTTTAGCGATATCGTCTACACGGTCATCATCTTCACCATAACGTGGGAAGTCGCCTTCAACTTCGTAATCGTAGATATAGCCGTTTTCATCACGAATTGTTTTCACTTTCGCATATTTAATTGCTGAAAGTGAATCCACGGTATTAGCGAAACCACAGATACCGAAGCCCATGTTTGCGCGAACGCGTGTTGGCAAGAAGGCCATTTGAACAGCTTCATAGTTGTATTTATCAGTCATATAGTGAATGATGTTCATGGCATCTACATAAGTATCAGTCAACCAAGTCAATGATTTGTCAAAGTTTTCCATAACTGTGTCGTAGTCAAGAACTTCGTCAGTTACAGGTTTGATGTCGAACACTTTATAGTCTTTATGAACATCGTCATATCCACCATTCAAACCAGTAAGCATTGCTTTCAGAACGTTAACACGTGCCCCAAAGTATTGAAGGTTGTGACGTTCGTTTTCATTTTCTGGATCAAGCGGTGATACACAACATGAGATACAAGACATTTCGCCATAGCCTTCTTTAGCCATTGTTTCAACACCTTCATATTGAATAGAAGAGTGTTTATGAGACATTGACATTGCATAGCGTTTGAAGGCATGTGGCAATTTATCAGACCAAAGTACTGTCAAGTTTGGTTCTGGAGCGTTACCGATTGTATCCAATGTGTTTAGGAAACGGTAGTCCATTTTAGTCACACGGTGACGTCCGTCATTACCCATACCAGCCATAGATGTTGTGATGAATGTTGGGTCACCAGAGTAAAGTTCATCATAGGCTGCAGCACGTGCGAATTTCATTGTACGAAGTTTCAATACAAAATCATCAACGAATTCTTGAATCTCTTGTTCAGTGAAAGTACCACGTTCGAGGTCACGTTCAGCGAAGATATCAAGAACGATTGGCACACGTCCAAGTGAAGTTGCCGCACCATTGATAACTCGACATACAGCCATATAAGCAATATTGATCCATTGGATAGCTTCTTTAGTGTTCAAGGCTGGGCGACGAACGTCAAGTCCATAAAGATCACCAAATTTAGCAACTTGATCAAGTGCTTGGTATTGCATGTTGATTTCTTCTTTAAGACGGATAGTCTCTTCAGTAATCTCAGTGATTGCATCCCATTCGCGTGCTTTTTCTTTCATCAAGTAGTCTGCACCGTAAAGCGCAAGACGTGCGTAAACACCGATGATACGTCCACGTGAGTAAGCATCTGGCAAACCAGTTACTGTGTGGGCATGACGTGCTTTACGAATAGCTGATGTATAGGCACGGAAGATACCATCATTTACAGAAGTCATAGTTGTATCCAGCACTTCGTGCAATTCAGGATCAACGCTGAGTCCGTGTTCTGTCAAGATTTTTTCTGCTACACGAAGACCACCTTTTGGCATGAAGTTCAAACGGAAAAGTTCGCTGTTTTGCATACCGTAGATTAATTCGAGATCTTTGTTTTCAGGATCGATGTAACCAGCAGGAATTTTGTGAATAGAAGTCACACGATCAGTATCGAATGGGAACCCTACTTCTTCATAGTGCGCTTTTGTTGTTTCGATGATATCTTTTACTTTAAGCGTACGTTCTGTTGGTCCTTCGAGGAAACTTTCGTCTCCATCATAAGGTTTGTAGTTGGCTTGAACAAAGCGTGTGACGCTTGCTTTATCTTGCCAGTCTGATCCTTTGAAACCTTCCCAGGCTTGCTCAAAGATTTCTTTAGTTTCTGTTTTCATGTAGAAAATCTCCTTTGGTCTTTCTGTTTCAGATTACGTTTTTATTATATCATACAGTTTGCTAATTTCAAGGGATATATGGGAATGTTTGCACTTTCTTTACTAGTACAGTTTTGTTTTTTAGTCAAACTGTTATAATTTAAGTAACCGATTACAGAAGTGAAATGTCACAGAAGTACAGAGATAACAAAAAAAGCCAAGCTTTTTTGCTTGACTTTTTTCTTGATACAGTTTACGTACTTCAATCTTATTTGGTTTCGATCAAACCAATGTTGCCATCTTCACGACGGTAAACGACATTAGTACTGTCTGTATCTGCATCTGTAAAGATATAGAAATCGTGACCTAACATGTCCATTTGAAGCACTGCTTCTTCAGCATCCATTGGTTTCAAGGAAACATGTTTTGTACGCACAATCTTTACTTGATCTTCATTTAGTTCTTCAGCTTCATCAAGTGGTGCAAACTCGTCTCCGAAAGCTTGTCCAGTAGGAACGTTAATCTTAGATTTACGGTTTACACGTGTTTTATACTTGCGAATTTGACGTTCTAGTTTTTCCTCAACAAAATCAATAGCTGCATACATGTCAGCTGCTGTATCTTCTGCACGTAAGGTTACATTTTTAGCAGGCACTGTAACTTCTGCTTTGTAACGTTTGTCGGAGTAAACTTTAAGATTTACATAGGCTGTTACTTCATGACCATCGTTAAAGTATTTTTCAAGTTTTCCAACCTTATCTTCAACATATGAGCGGATTGAATCTGTTAACTCAAAATTTTCACCACGGATATTATATTTGATCATAGAGTCTACCTTAACGGCTCTTGTGTTGAATCTTCACTGTTTTGCAAGACGCTGGACAGTCAAGTTTTAAGAACCGTCCTTTCTTTATTTCTAATTTAATTATAATATATAATCGCTTACAAGTCAATCAATAACACTTATTCTAATCTTTTTATTAGAAGACCCAATCGAAATCGTATCCCCCGGATGAATGTCGCCTGCAAGCAATTGCTCACTGAGCGTGTCCTCAACCTCTCGTTGCAGCGCTTTACGCAACGGACGTGCACCATACTCAGGATCAAATCCTTTATCTGCAATAACTTTCAAGGCAGCAGGGGTAAATTTCACTGAGATATTTTGATCTTTCAAACGTGACACAAGTGATTTACTCATGATTTTCACGACTTGTTCAATCTCTTTTTCTGTCAGTGAATGGAAAACGATGGTTTCATCGATACGGTTAAGAAATTCTGGACGGTACTGTTTCTTCAGTTCTTCCATGATTCTTGCTTTCATGGCTGCATAATCTGTTGAAATTGATTTAGCCCCAAAACCAACCGTTTTATCATCACGAATAGCCGTAGCGCCTAAGTTAGATGTCATAATAATGATTGTATTTCGGAAATCAACCTTCCGCCCTTTGGTATCTGTAACGAAACCGTCATCCAAAATTTGCAACATGATATTGAAAATATCAGGATGGGCTTTTTCAACTTCATCAAGAAGAATAACAGAATAAGGCTTATTACGGACTTGCTCTGTCAATTGTCCCCCTTCGTCGTAACCTACATAACCTGGAGGTGCTCCGATAAGACGCGATGTCGAGAATTTTTCCATAAATTCACTCATGTCTACGCGAATCATGTTCTCTTCACTCCCAAAGACACTTTCCGCTAAAGCTTTAGCAAGCTCTGTTTTCCCCACCCCTGTCGGACCAAGGAACATAAATGAGCCCAGAGGTCGTCTCGTATCAGCAATACCTGAACGCGCACGTCTTATAGCACGAGAAACAGCCGAAATCGCTTCTTCCTGTCCGACCACACGTTTATGTAACTCTTTTTCTAAGTTAATCAGACGTTCACTTTCTGTTTTCGTCATTTGTTGGAGCGGAATTCCTGTAAGGTTAGAAACAACAGCATAAACATCGCTTTCTTCGACCAAAGGATTATCATTTTCCGATACTGTAAAATTATCAATCTTGTGTGTTAATCTTTCAATATCTTTTTCAATTCCTTGTGCTTCAACAATATCAAGAGCAACAACTGCTTGTTGTAATTTCAACTCTTCCGCTTTTAATTCTGCTTTTAACTCGTCTAACTTGGTGTAATTTGTTTTACTCGTGATTTTAACTTTTGCCGCTGCTTCATCAAGAAGATCAATGGCTTTGTCTGGTAGACGACGACTTGGCATATAGCGATTACTCAAGCTAACGGCACGCTCCAAAGCCCCTTCTTCAAATTTGACTGCATGGTAAGCTTCAAATTTTTCTTTCAAGCCTTGTAAAATCGCAACTGTTTCTTCTTCTGAGGGTTCTTCGACATTGACACGGGCAAATCGGCGTTCCAGAGCTTCATCTTTTTCAATATATTTTTGATATTCTTGATACGTAGTAGCACCAATAAGTTGAAACTCGCCACGTGCTAATGCGGGTTTTAAAATGTTTGAGGCATCATTGACAGAGTCCATGCCTCCCCCAGCACCAATAATAGTATGGAGTTCATCGATAAAGACGATAACATCTTTATCATGTGTCACTTCATCCACAATAGCTGTCAAACGATCTTCAAATTCACCACGGAACTTTGTCCCCGCTACGACCATCGCCATATTCAAGGCCATGATACGACTGCCGCGTAAACCTACAGGAACATTTCCTGCAGCCACACGTGTCGCAAAGCCTTCAATAATCGCTGACTTACCAACGCCTGGTTCACCAACAAGAACGGGATTATTCTTTGTGCGGCGACTCAAAATATGGATAAGACGTTCGACTTCACGTTCTCTCCCAATCATTGGATCAAGCTTGCCTTCACGTGCTGCTTTTGTCAAATCTGTCGAGACTGTATCTAAAGTAGGTGTTGTTGTTGTTTCGGACACCTTCCCCGACAGGTTTCTTTTTGAAGCTGGCGTCACCGCTTTACGGCGTTCTGGCACTCGTAAATATGCTTTTTGCTCTAACTTTTTACGGAGGTTAACAATATTAATGTTTTGCTCACGTAAAAGTTGTCCTGCAAAGCTGGCTTCATTTGCCAAGAGCATATACAAGAGATGCTCTGTCCCAATACGGTTTTTATCGTTATTTTGAGCCAATGCTCGGGCTTGCTCAATAATCGTTTCAACTCTTGGGCTAAGCTTTATGTCTGATTTTTTTGTCTTCACTTGACTTGAAAAATCTTCGATGTCAATTAACATCTCTTCCAAATCAATCTTTTCTGAATTAAGTAGCGTAAATGCCAATGAAGCCGGAACCTCAGCCAAGGCAGCCAATAGGTGTGAGCTTTCTACCCAAGCGTAGTTAAACTTATGCGCATAGTCGACAGACTTCTCAAGCACTCTAACAACTTGTGGTGTAAAGTCCTTTTCATTAAATTTCATCATCACGATCCAATCTCTGTAGTATTTTTATCATCATTTGCGCTCGACAACTGTTAGAAATATCACTATCAGCTAAAAGCAAAAGGAGAAGATTACCTTCTCGTTCAGTCAAAATGTTTTCATCAAATAAAAGTTGCAAGATATCTTGCGCCATACCTTCGGTCAAGTTGGCAGGCAACTTCTGTGCTAAATCAAGCAAGAATTCATGCTTTGCCGAATAATGGTATTTGAATATTTTGATATAGCCGCCACCACCACGCTTTGACTCAACATCAAAGCCTTTAGAGGGGGTGAAACGGGTTTTAATCACATAGTTAATTTGCGAAGGAACCACGTCAAATTGACTGGCTAAATCTGCACGTTTAATTTCAATCTCACGTGCCTCTTCTAGCAGTTTTCGCAAATAAGCTTCGATAATATCTGAAGTATTTTGGGCAGACATAGAACCTCCAATCTTTGACCTTTATTGACTATTATATCGAAAATTTTAATTTTTTACCAAAAATAGTGGCTGAAATGCCTCTAAAATAAAAAAAATCTGCTAAAAGGCAGACTTTTATATTTTATTTTACATCAACGATCTTAACTTCGATTTCACCCATAGGCAATGGAATTTTTACCACATCACCAACTTTACGGCCAATCAAAGCTTGCGCGATTGGAGATTCATTTGAAATTTTACCTGAAAATGGATCAGCTTCAGCAGTACCAACGATTTCGTACTCTTCTTCTTCGTCATCTCCAACTTCTTGGAAGACAACTGCTTTACCAAGGGCAACTTCATTTTTATCGATATTGGCATTGTCTACGATTTCAGCGTAACGAATCATTGTTTCCACAGTTGAAATTCGACCTTCGATAAAAGCTTGTTCATCTTTTGCTGCTTCGTATTCTGAGTTTTCTGAAAGGTCACCGTAGCTACGTGCAATCTTGATGCGTTCAATAACTTCAGGGCGTTTAACCAATTTAAGGTTATCTAATTCTTGTTCTAGTTTTTCCAGACCTTCTTTGGTCATGGGGAAAGTTTTTTCTACCATTTTTTATCCTTTTTAAATTTCTAATTAATTACCCGACGCAATCGCATCATTGACATACTTTTGAACATTGATGTTTTGCTCTTCAAGTGTTTGTGCAAAGTAAATCTTACCTTCAACGTCTGCTACGAAATAAAGATAATCATTCGCAGTCGGGTTAAGTACTGCTTTGATTGACGACAAGCTTGGACTCACGATTGGGCCAGGACCAAAACCTGGATACAAGTAAGTATTGAAAGGCGAGTCTAATTGTGTATTAATTGCAGCTTGTTGATCAAGGGACGTATCCTTACCTAGCTTGCCTTCAGCATAAAAGATTCCTGTATTCGAATCCATCGTCATACCTAAATCCTGACGGTTAAAGAAGACTTGTGCAACATTACGGCGATCATCATCACTGTTGGCTTCTTTTTCGACAATGGCAGCCAGACTTAAGGTTTCATTGACCGTAAGTCCACTCGCTTGTATTTGTTCATACAAGGGTTCCAGCTGTGCATTTGTTGTTGAAAGCATTGTCTCAATTAAGCTTTCAACGGTTGTCTTTTTCGAATACTCATAAGTTGCTGGGAAGAGGTAACCTTCAAGTTGATACTTCACACCACTGTCTTTACTTGGTAAGCTAGCTAGAAGCGTTGGAAACTTCTGTTTCATTTTTTCAATGAAGGCTTGATCCTGCACAGTCTTCATAAACTCCTCTTTGGTAAAAGGTGTTTTTTCATCTTTACCCGCAGAATTCACTGTAATAGCTTGAGCAATTTGTTCTAATGTATAACCTTCAGGGATCAAAATTTTGCCCAGAGTGGGTTCCACTGGATGTTCTGTCCCCCCTTGCTCCAACAGGCTTGCAATATCTGACAAGCTCATGCTAGGCGAGAGGTTATAGTATCCACTCTTAAAACCACTGAAATTTTTAAATTTGGTATAGTATTGGAAAACCATACCATTTTTGATGATACCTTCTCTTTGTAAGATATCTCCGATTTGCTTACTGCTTGCTCCTGCTGGAATGTTAATGGCGCGTTTGGTTGTATTTGCAGTATTGAGCGGTTGTACACCTTCTTTGATGAAATTATAGCCATAAAAACCAGTCCCTGCTGCGGCCAGAATTAAAACTGCTACGATAACAGCAATAATCTTTCCAGAAGAAACTTTCTTCTTCGGTTTCTTCGTTTTAGACTTGGGGTGTATTTCTTCAGCTTCTTCATCCGATTTCACTGCTGCACGACGACTTCTTTGTCTATGCGTTGTCTCTTCGGCAGTAGGCGTAGGCGCTGCGACATCAGCTGCTTGTACTTCAAGTTGTTCATCTTCGTCAACAACTTCTTTATCAGCTGCTTTTGTTTTGCGTCTCAGTCGTGAATAACTTTGTCCTTGGCTCGCTTGGAGCATTTGCTCGCGAACACTTGCAAAGTCTGGACGTTCTTCTTGTGCGGATGTTTCTGCTTTCACTTGATCAGAAACAGCTTTTTCAGGAAGTTCCACATCTTCGGAAATTTTAGCTTGTTCCTCTACTTCTGGATTTTCTAGTTCTTCCGTCAACTTAAATGGTGTTGGACGTTGAATCTCTGAAAAATCAGCACGTTCTCGTCGAGCATGTCTGCTCGGGGTTGAAGAAAGTTCTTTGTTGGCTTCACGGGCATAGTTTTCAAAAGTCCCATCCGTGTTGGCTCGATTTCCTTCTTCAAGTTCACGCAAGATTTTATCTTTGAAACTTTCTCTCGAAAACTTCTCCGTATCTTTTTCTACCAAGGTTAATCCTCCTTATCACGCTTCCCTCTCTTTTTGAACAGTGAAGCGTAAGTTTGTTGGGTAATATTCACAAAAGCGAGGTCAGGGACCTCACTCTTTTAGATTTTAATTCTCTTCTGAGTCGCTGTCGTCGTCATCGTCGTCCTCTTCATCGAGTTCAACGTCTTCATCCACGTTATCCAGTTCAACTTCAGCAAGTTCAGCATCATAAGCTTGAACCTCATCTTTTTCATCATCTGGATTCTCATCATCATAAGTCATGTCATCTGCATCATTTCCTTTGTCGATGTGTTCATCTTCAGGATCCACTTCATCTTCGATACCAAATGCATTAACTTTTGTACGTTTTTTAGTTGTTTTTTCTTCTTCGTCATCAATTTCATCAAGAGCAATGACTTCCTCATCGATTTCGTCGATCGCGTACCATGAGCGGAGTGCCCAAATGTTATTTCCTAATGGAATAAAGCTTCCATCTGTATTCATTTCTGTGTAAAAACGTGCAATTGTGGCTTTGATTTCATTGTCAGACTTTTTCAAGTAATCTTGAACAGCGTTCAAGACTTCTGCAAAAGCCATTTCCTTACCATTTTGTTCCAAAATTGCATGAGCAACTTCAATCATTGAAAGTTCTTCGATATTTTGTCCTTCTAATGCTTCAATTTTCAAACTTTTTTGCTCTCTTTCAGATTTTCTTTTTCTATATTATATTAAATTCGCTTCATTGTCAATATGTAAACGGATTTAAACTGTTTCATTATGTGTCATTTTCCGTCTTGCTTAGTAGTATGCTAAAACTCTAAAATTAATAATGCATCAAGACCTTGTAATCATAGTTACCGAGCTTTTCACGGCCTTTAAGATCATCAAGTTCAATAAAGAAGGCACAACCAACAACGATACCACCCAAACGTTCAATCATCTCAATCGTAGCTTTTACTGTTCCACCTGTTGCCAAGAGATCATCTACAATCAAAACACGTTGTCCGGGCTTAATAGAGTCAGCATGCATGGTCAATGTGTCTATACCATACTCTTTTTCATAGTCCGCTGAAATAACTTCACGTGGTAATTTTCCTGGTTTACGTACAGGCGCAAAACCAACACCAAGTGCAAAAGCAACTGGACATCCAACGATGAATCCACGCGCCTCTGGGCCAACAATTACATCAATCTCTTTATCACGTGCATATTGCACAATTTCAGTAACAGCGTAGTTGTAGGCATTTCCATCAGCCATAAGTGGTGAGATATCGCGGAAAACGATACCTTCTGTTGGGTAATTTTCAATCGTTGCAATGTAATCTTTAAGTTGCATGTGCATCTTCCTCTTTTAATTTTTTATAAATTTCTTTGACAGGGGATAAGGCGAAAAGTTCTTGAAAGGCAATGATTTCTTGAAGTTCTTGGTAAATGTTACTTTCAGAAATATCACGCTTTTCAGCGGCTTTATTCACACTCATCATGCCATTATCAATGGTGACAAAATTCAGTTCTTCAAATATTTGAATCATCTTTACCATTAAAATATCGGGGATTTTCAAATAATTTGCTAGATCTTTCAATTTAAAACGAATATCAAACTCAGGATACTGATAGATTGCTTTATAGAAGCGTGCAAACTGCTCACGCGTCCCCGCTCCCGTCAAATAATAATTTTTCTTGATTGTATTTTTGAAATAAATCAATTCAAAATCCTGCTCATGTATTAGTTCCGTCAAAGCAGATAAGGCATCCTTATCTGTTGGGGCTTCCTCAATAATAAGCACTTCTTCTATTGTACCATTTTTCACTTCATTATGGACAAAACGTATTGTATTTTTTGGCAATTCAACTTGTCGACTTCGAATATCCAGAAGTTCAACACCATTTACTCTGGCATCAGCCACCATAAGCTGTACGGTTGTTGTACCATTCCAAGTGTTGCTCGATAAGGTACCGACAAGTTCTGTGTCACTTTGTTCAAATTCCAGGCTTTCAGACCCATGCCCAAAGTAAACCGCATCTAAAGCTTGCCCATTTTGTACTAATTTAAGTTTGAGATGACTGTTGTCTTTTCCCATACTACGCGCCTGCTCAACCTGATAATCCCTAAGGAGAAAATGAGGTTTCGGATTGTCCATACCGTAAGGAGATAGCTTCTCTAAACTCCTAATCGTCTCTAAGCTAATCTGATCAAACTGTAGACTGCCTTGAACTTCTAGTGAACTTTTCTCTGACATATCAATGTCGTTTTCTTGGATAAACTCGCGCATCACTTGCTTGATTGCTTCCACATTCTCCAAGGCAAAAGTCATTCCAGCTGCCTGTTTGTGACCACCAAAAGCGATAAAAAGCTCACGGTGTCCATTGAGTGCTTCAAAAATATTAAAGTTTTCAATCGAACGTGCTGAACCTCGAAGAATTCCCTCTTCTTCCGCCAACATAATGATAGGTTTGTGAAATTGCTCAAGTAAGCGTCCTGCAACGATACCTAGAACACCTTTATGCCAATCCGGATGATAAAGAACTTCTACGGGTTCATCCGTCATCATGGTGAGGGCTTGGTTGTAGATATTTTCTACGATGACTTTACGCTCGTTATTTTTTTCATCAATCATCTGTGCAATTTCAGCAGCCACTTCTTCATCCCAGCCCGTTAATAGTTCAATTGCGGGATTTGGATCATCTAAGCGTCCTAGAGCATTCAAACGGGGTGCAATTTGAAAACCAACCGTTTCCTCATTCACCTTTTCAAAATCGGTTCCTGAGAGGCGCATGAGTTCCATTAAGCCTGCACGCTCTGTATTCGCTAATACTTTTAGTCCGTGACTCACCAAGATCCGATTTTCATCGGTGAGGCTAACCATATCCGCAATTGTTCCGATTGCTACCAAGTCAAGCATATCCGAAGGAATATAGTCTAAAAGTGCTGTTGCGACTTTAAAAGCAACCCCTACTCCAGCCAAATACTTGAAAGGATAATTTGATTCTGGGTGTTCAGGATGCACAATTGCAAAAGCTGCGGGCAGTTCTTCTGGCATACTATGGTGGTCAGTTACGATAACATCAACATTTTGACTTTGTGCATAGGCGATAGCTTCATGACCAGCTACACCATTATCCACTGTAATAATCAAGTCAATATCTTCATTTTGAATAAAATATTTATAAACATCAAGATTTGGTCCGTAACCATCGGTAAAGCGGTTAGGAAGATAGACCTGAACTTCCGCTCCCAATTCATCCAAAGCTGATTTCATCACGGAACTTGCCGTCATACCATCCGCATCATAATCCCCATATATTAAGATATTTTGCCCATTTTCAATGGCAGTCAAAATTCTTTGAGTGGCTTTTTCCATATCGTGCAGCAAAAACGGATCATGTAATTGCTGAAGATCAGGATTTAAGTAAGCTTGGATCTCTTCTTCTGCCCTTATGCCGCGTTGCCACAAAATTTGCGCTGCCAGTGTGTCTAATTTATATTTTTTACTTAACTTAAGAAACTCATCCGGTAAGTCTGACTTAGTTAACTTCCATATATATTTTGATTTAATCAAGTTTCCTCCACTTCGACTGCTTTTTTGAAGATTTATTTATAATTAAAAAACCTATTTCCTATATTATCTACAAGACTGGGGAAAAGAGCACGGATTTTCGCAACGAAAGCCAGCTGAACCGGTAAGTTCACTTCTCTTTTCTTTTTCCCTAAAACCTGCTCAATCTTATCTGCCACATATTCTGCACTAACCGCATTTTCGCCCACTTTTTCAAGATAGTCCACATTGTCTTTGTGGAATTTGGTGCGGACCGGCCCCGTGTTGACTGTTGTCACAATAAGATTTGGTTTTTCTAAACGTAAAGCATCAGAAAAGGCGAGAACAGCGGCTTTGGAAGCTGCATATACTGTTGATTTCGCTGTGGGTAATTTTCCTGCTATAGATGCAATATTAATTACTTGCAGCTCCGGTCTCAAATCACGCGTCCGCTTAATCAGATCTAGCGTATTCACCTTGAACATTTCATCAATTTGCTCATCCGACAAGTTGCTTAACTCTGCAAACTCTCCAAATCCTGCATTATTAATAAGAATATCTACTTTTTCAGGAATGACAGGCTGAGGAAGTGAGCGACTGAGCAAGATAAGGTTATGGCCCTCTAAACGCTGAATGAGCGCTTGTGCAATATCACCACTAGCACCTGTAATTACTATATTCTTTTTACTCAACTTTTTCTTCATAAAAATCTTTCGCCACATAGGAATTAGGATGTACAGCTCGTGCTTCTTGCGCAAGCTGAGCCACTAGTGGTCCGACATAGCGTGCACTAATATGCGTGAGCACTAGACGTTTTACGCCGGCTTCATGAGCAACATCTGCTGCTTGTTTTGAGGTTGAATGTCCATGTCGCCGAGCCATTCTTGACTCTTTTGCTTCATAAGTTGCTTCATGAACTAAAAGATCTGCACCAACGGCTAAGCGAACAGCGTTGGGGGTACGTCGGGTATCTCCAAGAATGGTTACCACTTTCCCCTGCTTGTCTGCGCCAATATAGTCCTCTGGATGAAAGACCTTCCCATCATATTCTACTGTTTCACCATTCTTTATTTTGCCAAATAATGGACCGAAAGGGAGTCCTGCTGCTTTTAAAGCTACTGCATCTAATTCTCCGGGACGATCTTTTTCAACCACGCGATAGCCTAGACAAAAAATTGTATGATCTAAGGTGTCCGCGTATACTTCAAAGGTTGGATCTTCAAAAATCTTACCCGGTGTTTCAAATTCATGAAAATGAATCTTGTAGCCAAGACGCGAGCCCGACATGCGTAGAGCTGTCATCACAAAATCCTTCAGACCTTTTGGCCCATATAATTCCAAGTCTGTATGTTCCTCATCTTTACTTGAACCCTGGAAAGAACGACTCGATAGAAAACCTGGTAGACCAAAAATATGATCGCCATGCAAATGTGTAATAAAAATCTTGGTAATTTTTCTTGGTTTAATTGATGTTTCCAAAATTTGGTGCTGGGTCGCTTCGCCACAATCAAACAGCCATATTTCGTTACGTTCATCGAGTAACTTCAAAGCAATAGCTTGTGTTTTTCGCGTTCGCGAGGGCTGCCCTGCGCCCGTTCCTAAAAATTGAATATCCATATCTTCCTCAATATTCTAATTAAGTTCTTTCCTATCCATTGTTGGAATCAAATAAAAAACATTTCCTACTTTGATGCCTGTCTCTCATCATCTCCACTTGGTCATCAAGTCAGAAAAGAGAATATCAAAATGTAAAAAACATTGTGCTTCTCACAATGTCTTACAGCGCTCAAAATAAAAAATTTATCCGTCTGGAGGGAATCGAACCCCCATCGCAAGAACCGGAATCTTGCGTGATATCCATTACACTACAGACGGCACTGATAACTCTATCATTTTACAGGAAAACAAAGGAAATTTCAAGTTTCTTTATTTTAAAAAATCTTCAAGGAAATTCTCAATGCTTTCATAGGTTTTATCTGCAGTTCCCTTATCGTCATGTCCTATATAGGCAGTGGCTAAACCAAGTTTTTGTGCAGGAAGGATGTCATGTTCAAGCAAATCTCCAACCATAAGTGTTGCTTCAGGATCAAAGCCTTCCTTTTCTAAAATATTATGAAAGGCTGCTTGATCAGGCTTGGTTAAGCCCGTTTCAGCTGAAATATAAACAGGAAACATTTTTTCAAAGCCAAAACGTTTAATCTTCTCTCTTTGCTCCCCGCTCTCCCCATTGCTCAAAATAGCAATGTCATACTTTTGAGAAAGTTCTTGCATTTTAGACAGTAAATTCTGGTCAACTTCTATTTCTTCAAGCAAGGCCGTCAGAAAGATATCAAAGAACAGGCGCACAAAGTTTTCTTTATAGTGAATCGCATAATAATCCAAGACTTGGCGCACACGCTCTTCGCGCAGTTGCTCAATCGTCATTTTTCCTTCATGAACCAAAGGCCAGAGTTGCTCATCCACTTCACGATATTTTGCCATAAAATCATCTATAGTAAATTCATCCTGAAAGTCAATCAAGTCCAAAAAAACTTTTCGGTGTGCTGTTTCCCAATATTTTTTAAAAGGAAAGAGTGTATTGTCCCAGTCAAAAATAATATTTTTTATCTCTTTCATACTCCTCAATCCTTTCCCTCTTCCTTTAAAAGTTTATCATTTTGCCCATTGGATATCAAATGAATTAAAATCAGCTATCAGGAAATTTCTCATATGCTTATTTCTCTAAAAGTACCTGTTTTATTCCTGCTTTGAAGCTTGTTACTTCAAACTCTGGAAAATGCTTTTTAAACTTGTCCGAATTAAACACATTGTCCTCTGCATAGCGCGGAAGTAGCTCTTGCAATTCTTTCGCTTTTTGGCTGAAAAGGCGAGCCAAATTGAATTGCCACATCTTAAGTGTTGTATATTGAAGTTTTTTTCCTGTGATTTTTTCCGAAAGTGTAATGATCTCTTGATATGTCACACTTGGGGCACACGGCAAATGCCAAGTTTGACCATAAGCCTCTGCATGATTCCCTATTAGAGCCATTGCACGGCTCGCATCCGGTGTCCAAATCAAGGTTCTCAAACGTGTAGCATTTAAGGGGATTTTTATTTTTCTATTCTCTTTAATTGCATTAAAGACCATTGTATTTGTTATACTCTGCGTATGATCTGGACCATAAAACTCCGGCGCACGGCAGATTACAGCTTCAAGAGAATGGTTCTCTATTTCCTGAATTACCATTTCTGCTAATCGTGCACGAACGGTTGATTTTCTTCCTTGCGGTTCAAATTTAGTGTCTTCATATTGTATTTCTGCATTTTTAGGATACATGTAAGTATTATCAAAGAAAACCAACTTGCTTTGGTGTAGCTTACAAGCTTCAATGACATTTTTCATCATAAGAGGAAATTGTTCTTCCCAAAGCTCAGAGTTCATCGGCAAACCGGCCGTAAAATAAACAATCTCACTGCCAGCGATTGCTGCACTCGCTTCCTCAAACTTCAGCAAATCAGCCGAAAATAAGCTGTCTGTTGGGTTTACTTTGCGAGGTTTTCTACTCACGAGCCTGATATCTTTTGTATATTTTTTAAAAAGTTCCTTGGCCAGTTCTTGACCAATCTGTCCATTACTTCCTAGTATTGTTTGCATTATGCGATCTCCTTTATAAGCATTTTAGCGACTGACCTTACAGAAAACGGGTTTTGTCCCGTTATAAGTTGCCCATCTTGGATAGCAAAATCTTTATAGAACCTTTTTTTGCACCATATTGCGCCATGGCTCTTGGCCACCTCTTCATTGAGAAAAGGAACGACTTTTTTCTTGCCTGCAAGGACTTCTTCAGCTGTCGTAAATCCCGTTATTTTTTTCCCTGAAATGATGTAGTGACCTTCTTGGTTTTTAAGATGAAGTAAACCGGCAATACCATGACAAACGGAAGTGAGGTAACCACCATTCGTATGAATATCTTGGGCGATTCTTTGTATTTCTGGATTATCTGGAAAATCCCACATCACACCATGACCGCCTGTGAAATAGATGGCGCGATAGTCTTGCGGTATGACTTCTTCAGGTTTCAAAGTCTTTTTTAAAGCCCTGTCGACAAAGTCTTGCCCCTCATAAATGTTCCACATGGCTTCATCCATATACTTCATACTTCGTGGGTCAAGCGGAACATAACCGCCATTTGGGCTAACAAAATCATAAGCAATCTCATGTTTTTGGAGTTCATCGACAAACTCTGCACTTTCACCCAGCCAAAGCCCTGTCGCTTCATTAGTATTTTCATAACGCTTAATATTTGTTTCAACAATCAAAACTTTATTCATTTTTCTTGTGTTCCTTTCATTATCCGTGTTACTTCATCCAGAAAATGTTGTAATTTCATAATTTCTGATGTATCGTGTTCAAGGTAGTAAAAGTTTTTTGTCCCTTCTGAACGATAATTTACTATCTTTGCTTGTCTTAAGATTTTCAAATGATGTGAGACAGCAGGGCGAGATAGACCTGTGGCTTCGATTAAATCTCCGACTTGTATACCTTTACAATCACTCTTCTCCAGTAACTTAATAATGATTGCTTGTCTCTTTTCATCACCTAAGGCAATTAAAAAGTCTCCGACTTCACTCAATTCATGTTTTAAATGTTCAAACTTCATTATTTCTCTTTCTTCGGTTTATATTTTTAAACCATTAAACCATTATCTCACCTTAAAATCAAAAAATTGGATTGACATCCTATTCATCTTTTTTAGAAAATAAAAAAACTCACCGCACCAAATGCTATGAGTTTTTTTATTTTTTATAAAACGATTATTTAACTTTAACTGAATCTGTGATTGCTTCAACAGCTTTCTTCATTGCGATATCGTGTTGGAGCATATCAACTGGAAGAAGTTTTTCAACTTGTTCAACTGGCATGTTGTATTGTGCAGCCAAGTCAGCGATTTCAGCTTTAACTTCTTCATCTGTAGTTTCAAAGTTTTCTGCTTTAGCGATTGCTTCAATAACAAGGTTTGTACGTACACGTTTACCCGCATCTTCTTGGTATTGTTCGTGCAATTGTTCTTCAGTTGTACCTGTAATTTGGAAGTACATTTCTGGAGAGATACCTTGTTGTTGCATACCACCAAGGAATTCGTTCATTGCGCGATGAACTTCTTCGTGAATCATTTCTTCAGGAATTTCTTTGATTTCAGCATTTGCTACGGCTGTTTCGATAGCTGCAGTTTCAACAGCATCGTTGTAAGCTTCAGCTTTAGCATCTTCAAGTTCTTTACGGAATTTAGCTTTGAGCTCATCCAAAGTTTCAACTTCTTCGTCGATATCTTTTGCTAATTCATCGTCAAGTTCTGGAACTTCTTTTGCTTTAACTTCGTTAACTTTAGTTGCGAATACTGCTTCTTTACCTGCAAGATCTGTAGCTTGGTAGTCTTCTGGGAAAGTCACTTTCACATCGATTTCTTCACCAGCTGAAGTGCCAACAAGTTGTTCTTCAAATCCAGGAATAAATTGACCTGAACCAAGTTCTAAACTGTGGTTTGCACCTTTTCCGCCTTCAAATTCAACACCATCAATAGAACCAACAAAGTCGATAACTACTGTATCTCCGTTTTCAGCTTTTCCTTCTTTAACAGTCAATTCAGCAAGGTTGTTTTGTTCTTGTGTCAAACGCGCTTCAACTTCTTCATCAGCAACATCTTTAGTTGCTTCTACTGAAACTTCCAAGTTTTTGTAGTCACCAAGTTCTACTTCAGGTTTAACAGTTACTTCAGCTGTCAATTCCCAGTCAGAACCTTTTTCCATTTTAGTGACATCAATTTTTGGTTGAGCAACAGGTTCGATACCTGCTTCTTTTACAGCTGCATCATAAGCAGTTGGCAATACAGCGTTCAAAGCTTCTTCGAAAAGAGCTTCTTCACCATACATGCGGTTAAACATTTGACGGCTGATTTTACCTTTACGGAAACCAGGCACTGAGATATTACCTTTTACTTTATTGAAAGCTTTGTCAAGACCGTTTTTGATTGTTTCTTGGTCGATTGAAAATGAGAGTGTACCAGTGTTAACACCAGTTTTTTCAAAACTTGCAGTCATTAATTATTTCTCCTTATTTATGAGCCTTGAGCTCAGAAATTTCATACCTTTCTAGAATAGCATAAAAACTAAGCGAATTCAACTTTTTGAACAATTATTTTTCGCTCTTTTCTTAGATTTTAAGTCATAAAAAAAGCTTGCAAAAGCAAACTTTTATGGATTTAAACGTTGCATAACTTCTTGCCATAGGTCGCCACTAAAAACACGGGACGCTTGTCCGCCACCGAGTACACCATAGCCTAACATCAAGCCCGTTGCACCTGCTATAAGGACAAGTACAAGAACTAAAAAGACCAATGAAAGGCGAACGCCTAATACTTTAATCGTTTTTTTAATCATCAATTTCCTCAAGTTCTGGAACACGTTCAATATCTGCTCCAAGTGATTTTAATTTTTCATGGAATCGGTAATAACCACGATCAAGGTGACTCAATTTACGTACTGTTGTTTGACCTTGCGCAACCATACCAAGCAAAATTAATGCTGCACTTGCACGTAAATCTGTTGATTTAACTTGTGCGCCTTGTAGTTTTCGTGTGCCTTGGATAATGGCTGTGTTACGTGTAATATCGACGGTTAAGCCCATACGACGCATTTCTTCTAAATGTTGAAAACGATTTTCAAAAACCGTCTCAATCATTGTGGACTCGCCCTTAGCGATAGCTTGAGCCGCAGTCATTTGCGATTGCATGTCTGTTGGGAAGCCAGGATGTGGTAATGTTTTTACATTTGTTGCTTTTAAGGTTTCAGGGCCAAGAACACGCAGACCTTCTTCTTCTTGTACAAACTCTACACCCATCTCGATTAATTTAGAAATTAAGGGACGATTGTGTTCACGAACCGCATCTTTAATTAAGACGTCACCTTGGCTCATGGCCGCTGCTACCATGAAAGTTCCAGCTTCGATACGGTCTTGTACGACTGCATGGTTGGCACCATGCATTTTTTCAACACCCTTGATAATAATTGTATCTGTACCAGCACCTTTAACATTTGCACCCATTTTATTGAGCCAGTTGGCAAGGTCAACAATTTCAGGCTCGCGTGCTGCATTTTCTAAAGTAGTTGTTCCTTCGGCTAGAGTTGCAGCCATCATCAAGTTTTGTGTGGCCCCTACAGATGGGAAGTCCAAATAGATGTGTGCGCCACGAAGCTTTTCAGCCTTAGCTTCAATGTAACCCGCTTCTTGAGTAATTTCTGCTCCCATTAATTCAAAGCCGCGTAAGTGAAGATCAATAGGACGTGACCCAATTGAGCAACCTCCAGGCATTGAGACACGAGCATGCCCATTACGGGCCAAAATTGGTCCCATTACAACGATAGAGGCACGCATTTTGCTTACAAATTCGTATGGGGCTTTTGTTTTTACTTTAGCAGCTGCTTGTGCATGAACTGTCTTGCTTTCTTCTGAAAACTCTAAATCCACTCCAAGATGATCCACTAAATTGTTCATCATGTAAACATCGCTCAAAATAGGAACATTACGAAGAATAATTTCTCCCTCGCTTGGCAAAAGTGTCGCTGCAAGCAAAGGCAGAACAGCATTTTTTGCTCCTTCGATTTCTACAGTTCCTTTAAGGCGGGTATTTCCACCCTTGACAATTATTTTATCCATTTATACATTCCTATAATTTCTTTATTCTGAAAGACACCCTAAATTATAGCACAATGAATCTTTTCGTCAACTTTACAGGATTATGTCTGTCCTTTGTATTAATTGTTCAACTAAATGTTCAGGCAGGCTATAAACGTACTGACGGTCTATAAGATTGGGCTTTTCCCCCTCAAAGGTTTTGGTCACAAAACCGAGTTTTTCGGTCAAAATACCTCCCGCGGCATAATCCCAAGGTTGTAAACGGCTAAAATAAGCGACAGTTTTTCCTTCAAGAAGGTCCGCATAGGCCATTCCGGCACTGCCTAACATCCTTACACCTAAAGTGGTTAAACTAAAGTCCGTGAGTTTATATAAATTTTTGCGGTAAATCATTGAATTGATGGAAAGCAGACTTTTTTCAAATGCTTGAGGTTTATAGGAAAGCCTTCTATCGTTACAATAAACTTCTTGCGCGTTATTCCAATAAAGTTTGTCTGCCATTACATCAAGGATTAATCCAAATTGGGGCTGCCCTTTTTCATAATAAGCCAGCATCACAGCAAAGTTATCTTGCTGCACTACGAAATTTATCGTACCATCAATCGGATCCAGAACCCAAAAATTTTCTTGACTACGATCAAAAGCTGCTGTATTTCGTCCAGCTTCTTCAGCTAAAATTTTATCCTCAGGATAATTCTTGCTAATTTCTTCAATGATAATTTCTTGAACGTGTTGATCAAAATTGGTCACCAAATCGCTAAAATTACTTTTTTGCGAAACTTCCAAAGTTTGATGTATATGATCACGAAGAAAAGCACCAGCTTCTCTAACCCAAGTTTTTGCTTGTTTAAGCTTTTTCAGAGCGAACAAATTGTCTTTCACTCGCTTGTACCTCCTTGACGGCACGATAAAGCGAATAACCACTGTTTTCTTCGAATTCTCGTCCCAGCTGTTTTTCTTGCATCTTGGAAGGTACAATTTTTTTGAATGTTTTATAAGCCTCCAAGAATTCTTCCTTGTTCACTTTACTCTCATAAAAATTTTCAACTTGATTGAAAAAAGAGAGCACTGCAGTCATTTCAGCAGTACTCCAACTTAAATCAAGTGGATATTGATAATTAGCTTTCATTATTCCCACTCTCCCTTATTCAGTTAGAAGTCGTTTACGGCACGTTTCATCTCCGCACGACGATAATGACGAGGCAAGAAAGCACGAATCTCGTCTTCATTAAAACCAATTTGTAACAAACGATCATCTGTGATAATCGGACGACGTAAAAGGTTTGGATACTCTGTCACAAGATTAATCAACTCGTTAATGGTTAACTCATCAAGATCCAAAGCAAGTTTTTGAAATATTTTTGACCGAATTGAAATAATATCTTCCGTTCCGTTTTCTGTTTTTGACAAAATTTTACGTAAGTCATCATTTGTCATCGGCTGTGTCAAAATGTTGTGCTCCGTATAAGGGACACTGTGTTTGTCCAACCATGCACGTGCCTTACGGCAGCTTGTACATGAAGGCGATAAGTATAAATCAACCACTTTCTTTCCCCATTCTATCTAGGCTGTAACCAATTATTAAACTTGAGCAGCGCTATTATTTGTTACTTATTATATCAAAAATTATAGATTAAAAAAAGTGCGTTTTTTTACTATTGTGTAAGAATTTATGTCTATGTTACACATTGTTCATATCGTCACAAATTTCTTGTAAATCTTCAAATCTAATCAATTCCATATTATAATTAGATGTCTTTTGCATCCTGTCCGTAATAAAATGGAGCTTGGTTTCGTTTTCTTCGTCATATAAAACTAAAGAACCATCCGAATTTTCGAGTAAAAAATCGTTATACTGACGAAATTGACTGGGATTTTCGTAATCTTCGTAAGCATATTTAACATAATCTACATCTTTAAATTCGCGTAATTTTGCTTGATTTGCCTCATTCCAGTTCTTTCCCTGCGTTTCAAAGGGAAAGATACTTGCAATATGAAAATCGTATTCTGTTTGTAATTCTTTAGAAACTTGTAATGCCCAATATTCAAAGCCTAAATTCCCTGTGAAAATCACCCACTTTAATCCTTTATCCAAGTAGGCTTCCAATCTTTTTTGAAAGGCTTTTTTGATAATTTTTATTTTGATATCTTTCTCATCAAAAATCCCTAAATCAAAGGCTGTGTAACCTGTAATAAGTAATGTTTTCATCCTAGGCCCTTTCTTTGCTTCCGATTGAGAAGCTCAACTCTTTGAGTTTATTCTTACTGTTACCTGTCGCCACTTTCCTCGGTTTTCTTCAAAGTATTTTTCAAAATAGCGGTATTTTCCACTGATAATTTTTTTAAACATAGTTCTCCTTGCTTACAAACAAGAAAGTGTGTGCGTACTTATTATAACATTTTCTTGTTTTGCTTTTCTTTATATTTCATGAACTGATAATACCCAGATAAACTAATCCGTCGTAAATCCTGGCTTGGCTCTAAGATATACTTTGAGTATTCTGTTTTTGACATTTCAGTTAAATGTTTTTCTACCATTTTTATTTCATCAACTAATAATTCGTGTCTTACATGTTTCTCCACCTTATCTTTTTCCAACATAAACTTCTCTAAAATATCGCTTTTACAGTAAGCGAATAGCCCACCTTTATAGATAAAATTTTTATCTAATGCATAGACCCTAGTTACTTAGCTTTCTGTAATGTAGTATTTATCGAAAAATCTTTTTTTCTAAGTCCTTCGTATAACCTCTCACATAGCGAACACAATTATCTAAAAAAAATAAAAAGACTTCCAAACGTTGATAGTATCTTTTATCTAAGCTCACTAAGAAACTCACAAATTCTGACATAACAGATACTGCTCTATTATCTTTACTTTGATAATCGTATATATTTTTGGTCTAATTTCCCCATGCTTCACTTGATAACGTTATAGTCTACTCTCGCATAAGTTCAATTTTCTGTTACTTTTCACTCCATTGAATAACATCTGAGAGTCTAGAATAAGGTGGTAGAGATAATTCCTGTTCAATTTTTCTTAACCGTTTATCAAAAGCAATATACTTCATATTGAATTGACTCTCTGCATTTTTAGCTTGGTTATGAAACTTTGTTAAATCCATGAAACTTTCTCCAATTCTATTGCAGATATTGCTTTTGCAACTCCAATAAATCTTCTGGATACCATTCAAACCATTCCGAATAATCTTTACCGTCCATAGCTTGTGCTTCTGCTTCATTAATAGGGAGCAATCCTATACTTAGGTGGCCGTTTGGTCGAGTATAAATCTCCACCCAATTTTTTTCACCTTCCCACATACTATCTGGAGCATATCGTCTATTTTTAAAATCAATCAGTGCCAATCAGCGCATTTCTTTTCCATTCATATCTTCTCCATTCCTTAATTTTCATGTCTTCCAACAAATAAAAAAGACTTGTCTTTTAGGTAAGACAAGTCTTTTTTATTTGTTGGTTACTTTTTGTTTTTCTTAATACGTAATACACCAAAAATTGATCCTAGTACTAGTAAAGCAATGCCTAGCATAAAGATTAGAGCAGAAGTGTGCTCTCCTGTTTTTGGTAACTCTTTAGTATTTTGTGTATTCTTTTCTCTTGATGTATCCTTAGCGCTTGATGAATTATTATTGTCAGTAGTTGATCCCTCTTCTTTAGGATTAGAGTCTCTATTGTCGTCACTATTTTCTTCAGTCACAACTATTTTAGCTGTAGCTGTATGATGTCCTTCTACTAAGCCTCTACCCCAATGTTCCTCTGGGATGGAGTAAGTTACTTCATAAGTTCCTGGTTGTGTAGTATCGACATCACCTTCTACAATGATGTCTGAAAAATTTTCATCTTTACCGTCAAATGAAGTTGCTTCATCAAAATTATCTTCTGGTGACCAGTTCTCTCCTACTTTTAATTCAGAGTCATGGACTGTAATATGTGCTAAATCTTGTTCCACTTCACCTTCTAATACTGTGACTGTAGCTACGGACTCCATACCATCATAGCTGTAGGTTACGTCATACGTACCCGCTTTGGACGTATCCACTTCCCCCGTCACTGTGATGTCTTTGAAGTCTACAGGCTTGCCATCCTTATCAAGGGCGAAATCAAAGTTGTCTTCTGCACTCCATTTATCTCCTACGTAAAGGATAGAGTCATGGACATTGAGGGCGGTTTGTTTGTCTTTGACCGTGATTGTAGCAATGGCAGAATAAGTACCTTGGTTTTCAGAAGAATCTAGGAAATTAGGAATAAAGCGTTTATATGTCACTTTATAAGTTCCTGTCTTAGATGTATCAACCTCTCCACTAACGCTTATTTCTGGAAATGGCACATTGTTTCCATAGTAATCTGTTGCCTGATCAAAGTTATCTTCTGCAGACCATACATCGCCTACAGTTATCTCTGAATCATGGACAACAACGGATGAGTGATTCTTTTCTATTTCATAAACGTAAACTACTTCTTGAGGTTGGTCGCTAAAAATCCCTGTAGCATTCTCATCCTTGACCTTTTTAAAATTATATCCCTCGATATCTTTCTTAGAGCTAGTATATTCTTCGCCAATATTACCTGTTAAGATTACTTCATCAGCTATTGAATTATTATCTTCATCATTATATTTTACTACCACATTCTCAGCCGGAATAGATTCTCTTTGCCAAACATATGTATCTGCATCTGTTGTGCCATTATAATTTAACATCAACTCATCAGAGTCCCATATATTTTTTCCTAAAGGCTTATTAACTGTGCCTGATGACACATTAACCCATTTTCCTGTATAGCCTTGAGAAGTAATTTTTTCTATTTCAGGTTCTATTCCTCCAACAAATCTGAATGAAGGACCTAAAATTAGTTTGTTTAGCGAATATTGCCCAGCAAACATACTTGACATGTCCTCTACATTTGAGGTATTAAAATTTGATAAATCTAAAGTTTGTAGTGATTCCATTTGAGCAAACATGCTATGCATATCATTTACATTTGATGTATTAAAATTTGAAACCTCTATATCTGCTAATACATAGGCTCCTTCAAACATATTTGACATATCCGTTACATTAGATGTATCAAAATTCGATACATCTAAATGAGATAATTCATCCATCCCCATAAACATAGCTTTCATTGAAGTAACTTTTGAAGTTATGAAATTTGAAATAAATAATTCTTGTAACGCTCCCATCCCCATGAACATTCCCGACATGTCTGTTACATTTGAGGTATCAAAATTCGATAATCCTTCAATACTTACAACTGCATAGAGACCTGAAAATAAATTCTTAAGCGACGCCCCTCCAGTTACTTTTTCATTAAATGTTATTTTTTCTATTTGATCAGCAAACTCTCCCCATTCTGGAAAATCACCCGCACTCTCTAGCACACCCCCACCAATATGAAGCGTTCCCTCTGAATCAATTCTCCATTCAGAAGTCCCTAATACCCCTGATGCAATGTCATCGGATTCTCGTGTTATTTTCTCAATATCATTGGTGTTATTATTTTGCATTTTTACACTCTCAGAAGTGATAAGAGTAGCAGTATCTCTTTCATCATTTTCTTCTAATGATAAAGCCTCTCTATTTTTATTGTCTACTGAGCTATTCTCTAATTCTTCTTGACTCGTATCAATGTTTTGCGAAACCTTAATTTCTTTGGTTGAAGCGGATACTGTAGCAGTAATACTTGGTAAAATTGTTGAAGTTGTAAGTAAACTAACCAATAACCACTGCATTCCTGTTCTAATTTTATATCTAATTGTTTTTTCTTTTCTATCCATATATACATATTACATTATAATCCAATCACAAAAGCCCCACAAAACAGGAGATGCCATCACCTGTTTACTATCTTTTTTATTTATAGTCCAATGAATAAGACACGTACTCATATTCAGGTTAATCAGCGCCAATCGACGTATTTTTCTTACTTCCTTGGTTTTTTCCAAATAAAAAAACTACCTTTTAAACAAGATAAGCCTTTTTATTTCTATAGTGATTATTCTTTGATTTTCTTAATACGTAATACACCAAAAATTGATCCTAGTACTAGTAAAGCAATACCTAGCATAAAGATTAGAGCAGAAGTGTGCTCTCCTGTTGTTGGTAATTCTTTAGTATTTTGTGTATTCTTTTCTCTTGATGTATCCTTAGCGCTTGATGAATTATCATTGTCAGTATTGGATTCCTCTTCTTTAGGATTAGAGTCTCTATTGTCGTCACTATTTTCTTCAGTCACAACTATTTTAGCTGTAGCTGTATGATGTCCTTCTACTAGGTCTCTACCCCAATGTTCCTCTGGGATGGAGTAAGTTACTTCATAAGCCCCTGGTTGTGTGGTATCTACATCACCTTCTACAATGATGTCTGAAAATTTTTCATCTTTACCGTCAAATGAAGTTGCTTCATCAAAATTATCTTCTGGTGACCACTTCTCTCCTACTTTTAATTCAGAGTCATGTACTGTAATATGTGCTAAATCTTGTTCCACTTCACCTTCTAATACTGTGACTGTAGCTATGGCCTCCATACCATCATAGCTGTAGGTTATTTCATACGTACCTGCTTTTGAGGTATCCACTTCCCCCGTCACTGTGACGTTCTTGAAGTCTACAGGACTGCCATCCTTATCAAGGGCGGAATCAAAGTTGTCTTCTGCACTCCATACATCGCCTACATAGAGGGTAGAATCATGGACATTGAGCTCTGTTTTATCTTTGATATACCTATAAACAATCTCTTGAGAATTTTCTGAAATTTGACCCATCATATTTTCTGGAAGATTCGAAGAGTCTATATGGTAACCCGGAATAGAAATCTGATAATCTTCTGTTGAAGCATCATAGGCATCCCCTACGTTTCCTGAAATAATCTTATCAGAAACACCTGAAATAGGTTGGTTTTCCTCATCGACATATTTGATAGTAACATCTGCACCTGCTACTACATTTTTACTGTAAACAAGTGTTAGTTCTGGGATATTAGGACCAATTGTCGCAGTTGTATCTCCTTCAACACGGTCATATGTATAACCATCTATAACTTTTTTATAAGAAGTTGCGGAATATGATGCACCAAATCTATCCGTCACAACTGTATCTTCAGCAACAGCGTTATTATCTTGGTCAACATAGTGTACTAGCAAATCATTATAAAGTTCCATATTATCAACAAGTTCATATGTCCCACCTGCACTATAAACACTTGTATGCCAAGTAATATTATTTTCTTCATTTGAAGGTGCTGTATAAGAAAATTGAAAACTCGTACTATTAATGGAAGTCCAATCACTTGTATTCGGGATTGTTACTGTAATTGTACGAGATGCTTCGTCAGAAATTACAGTATAAAGACTAGAATCCATAATATAACTCGTTTTTTCTTCATTTAACCAGTTGTAATTACCACTTGTAAACCCTCTACTATTTTCCCCCAATAGTGAAAAATCTTTAATTGAAGTAAAATCAATACTCTCAGGTACAGTAATTGTATATATTGAGTTTTTAACCGTGTTACGATTCGTACCTGGATATGTATTTATTATTCTATAACGCTCTTCACCCCCAGCATGTACAGGAAAATTTGAACTATTTGATGCATTATAACTCTGCATCTGAACATCATAATTTATGGCGTATACAGTTCTTTTCCTATTACCTCCACCTGCCCAAGATGCAGAAACTACTGGTGCAAATATTGTATTAGCTAAAAGAAGTATTATTGCCAGCGTGCTAAATAATCTCCTCATTATTTTGTTATTCATCATATATCTATGATAGTACATATCCCTGCCAAAAATAGACACATAACATTATTTGTCAAAGCACATATTTTACACTTCATTAGTGATTCACCTCTTATTCTGTTTGTATTCAAACTAACCTCCTAATTCATTAAAGGAGATTCAACCCTACTCATAAGATAGTGATTGTTTTCCAAATCAACTGTAAGTCTAATGGCTTGTTGAGCATCCTGATTATCATTTAAAGTATAAGAAACTAAAGCTAAATATCCATCATTACTTCCTTGATAAATTTCAAAGTCAGTCAGTCTAGACTCCGTCTTTATTTCTTTATCTGATTTCACCAAATGCAATTTCTTTTGTACCTCTGATGTACATAAAGGCTGAGTTGCTTCATTACGCTTATTTTCAGAAGTATAATTATAGTAACTTTGGATAAAACCTTCTACTGCACCTTTAGCTTTTGTAGAATCAAATTTATTTTCTGTTGGTTGTGGTGTCTCACTTGCTTTAGCATTTTCTACTTTTGAAGCTGAACTTTGTACCCGCTCTACAGAAGAAGCTACTTCTATTTTGCTTGGCTCTGATACTTGATTTTTTCCGCAAGCCGAAAGCAAGAAAACAGAAGATAATCCGATTATCATAATGCTTAATTTTTTCACTTTTTATCTCCTTGTGGTGGAATTGCAATACTCGTGATACTGCTATCCCACGTACGTTTCATTTTTTGTACAATTTGTACACTACCTACATTTTGCTCATAAGTGGTAAAGCTACCGCCTTTTACAGTACCGATAACTCCCGTATGTCCATATGGATTTTCACTTACTGAACCTGCTACAGCCCCAAAGCCCCAATTTACAACAGCGCCTGCCACTAATTGATCCACTGTGGGCTTCATAATGACTTTCCAACCATGAGAAGTAAAAGCACTAAAATTATCTGAACCTATATTAAAAGCACAAAGTCCTGCCAATTCATAAATTTTCAACTTCTATCTTCATTTTATTTATACCTCCCTCCCACCGCAAAGAATAATTTTTTAAACTTGCACTCTTGCAATATTTTTTCGTGACTTCAACAATTTATAAAATAATTCAGCCAAAGACACCTTCTTCTTGGCTTTTAATATACTTATTCTTTTTTTGATAAATAAAAAGAAGTTATAACGCATAACTTCTTTTGTATATTATTTATTAACTTTTTTAAAGCGGAAGATTGAAATAATTATTCCTACTGATAAAAGAACTAATCCTAAGATGATACTCATCATCGTCATTCTTCCATTCTCCCCTGTTGCAGGTAAGCCATATTGGTCTGAAGATGTTATTCCTTTATTATTGTTTTTATCCTTAGAATCTGATTTCTTCTCCGGTTTTGTTACAGGGAACACCGGATTTACTTTATTTTTAGTATACACATAAGTTACCGTTTGAGCTTGTTCAGATAAAGTACCTTTGGCATTAGTAGGAAACTTACTTTCGTCTAAAGTATAGCCATCAATTGTTAACTTATATACATCTGTAGTAGCATCATAGGAATCACCTACATTACCACTGATAGTTTGCGGAGAAACACTAGGAATTGCGTTTCCCTCTTCATCTACATAATTTACCGTAACATCTGCGGCTTTAACTGGATTCTTAGTATACACATAAGTTACCGTTTGAGCTTGTTCAGATAAAGTACCTTTGGCATTAGCAGGAAACTTGCTTTCGTCTAAAGTATAGCCATCAATTGTTAACTTATATACATCCGTAGTAGCATCATAGGAATCACCTAGATTACCACTGATAGTTTGCGGAGAAACACTAGGAATTGCGTTTCCCTCTTCATCTACATAATTTACCGTAACAGCTGCGGCTTTAACTGGATTCTTAGTATACACATAAGTTACCGTTTGAGCTTGTTCAGATAAAGTACCTTTGGCATTAGTAGGAAACTTGCTTTCGTCTAATTTATACCCATCAATAGAAGGTTGATATTGAGAGGTGGTAGTATCATAAGCTTCTCCAAGTTTGCCGGAAATTGTTTGTGGCGCGTGTAATTCTTTACCATTCTCATCCTGATAAATTACTGTAAGGTCTGCAGCTTTGTCAGTGAACGGACTAAAATAGAGGGGGCTCCATTCGTATGTACTGCTACTGTATTTATATGTATGCTTAACAGCAACAACACCTTTATCATCTGGAATTACTTCCATAATTGGTTTTACAGAAAAAGTTGTTACAATAGAAGTTTTTCTAGGAACTGTACCCTCCACTACTACATTAAATGCTTTTACTAACTCTAAATTTGCTGGAGCGCTATCAGTAAAGGTTGATCCATCAATAGAGTACTGTATTTTATACAGGTTTGAAGATGAGAGGCTTACAGTAGGTACTGAAGCAAGCTTTCCATAGTCCGTTAATATAAAACCATCAATATAATCATTGACTGTAAAAGAGTCTTCTGTGAGTGTTGTTGTTTTAACACTAATATTTTCAGGATTATCTTTATTTACTCTAAGACTCCACACAAATGGTCTATTACCGGAATCATCAATTGGTTCTGACTGATATCTTGATTGCGCATAAGATGTATTCGCATTTATATAAGCAGAGGCCTGGGCTTGCGCAATAATACTTGGAAAGAGCAACATTGCACCAATGAAAAGTAATACCAATATACGGATTTTTTTCATATCTCTAAATATGCTATAAAATGAAATATGCTTTTCTTGATTTTTAATGTAGTTTTTCATTACATATTCCTTTGCTGATTATTTTAATTTAAAACTCACTGTCGACTTACAGCTTTTAGAGTGTTGGTAAAATGTTAATTTTCTCGACACACGATGCCATTAAAGGTTAAAACTAAGGCATTTATATTATTATGTAATGTCCTAAAATTGATTACTATTAAAAAGTAGTACCTCTACATTTTATCATGAAAGTGTGATATACTTGAGTTACGTTATCGTAACAAACATAAACAAGAGTCAGTAAAATTAACATTTTGTTGACTCTTGTTTTTTGTTGAAACACAACGTAAAATAACAGCAAAGTCTTTTATGTTTGGTTTATTTATAGGTTTGAATTTTTAAATAGTTTGTTACTCACTGTTTTTCATAGCCAATATTTATTATTTTATTTTTTGTTAAAAAACCTTTGATTTTTTCACGTTGCCAAACAGAGAAACCTAATAAAACCATACTAAGTCCTGATAAACTCCAAAGGGCTTTTTCTTCGTCTGTAGAAGGGGGAATACTCTTTGGAGTTTTTGGTGTTTCAGGTTTCTTCACTGTGAAAGTTTCCTTTTCATCATCTTTGTTGTGATGATAAATCAGAGGTGGCTCTTCTTCATTTGTTTTTTCACCATGCTAAGCGTCCTCATAGAAAGTAATCTTATGCGCTGCCTATTTCTTCGCATCTAGTTTGACGGTTTGAGAGGGATTGTATTTGTAATTGTTTTCTTCAACGACTTTATTTCCTTCTTCATCGTGACAAGCTCAGTGATGGTATAATCTTTGTTTTGGCCTTTCACCGTGTTAATGATTCAATCAAGACTTCCTGAATTAGAAGAATTAAAAGTAATCTTACATGAATTGGAACATGTTAGACATGGCGACATAAAATTTAATAATTATTTACAAATACTTAATGTAGAAGCTTTACAAAAATATCAAGCTGAATACTAAAATGTAGGTAACGAAAAAGAGTAGAAATCAAGCTACTCTTTTTCTAATTATTATTTCTTTAATATAAAAAAGAGGTATCCTGACCTCTTTTTTATTTAATTTTCTTAGGTCTTAATACCCCAAAAACTGCAACTGAGATAAGCAACATTACACCAAGCATAATACCTAAAGCTTCTGCTTTTTCTCCTGATTTTGGAAGTGATTGTTCTTTTGTTTTCTTCACATCAGTTGTAGATTTACTACTATTGTTATTCGAAGGTGTTACTTTCGAATAATCATCATCATCTTTTGGTGTTCCATTGGTATTCCCTGAATCCTTAGAATCTGGACCTTTGTTTTCGTCATCGTCTTTTCCAGACTCTTCAGTATCTTTTGTATAGATGTATGTGATGAATTGGGTATCTTCTGTGAAGGCTCCAGCTTTATTTCCCTTGACTTCTTTAAAAGTATAACCTTTGATATCTTTCTTTTCTGTCGTATAATTTTCTCCAACAGTCCCGGATTTTATTAAAGAATCAGATAGTGTATTCCCTTTATCATCTTCGTACTTCACGATAACAGTACCTGTAACAGGTATAACTTCGTCTTTAGTGTAAATATAAACTACTGTATGAGCTTGATCAGAGAATTGCCCTGTGGGGTTTCCTTGTACTTCTTTGAAGGTGTACCCTGGAATATCTTTTTGTTCAGACGTATAATTTTCACCCACACTTCCAGTTTTAACAATATCGTCCGCAATTGGTTTATTATCTTCGTCTACATATCTTATAGTGACATCTTCTGCTTGAGCAAGGACAGGTTGCCAGACATAAGTATCCGCAATTCCTTCTTGCGTTCTTTCATATAATTCTTCTGTCGTCCCTGACCAATCCCCTTTAGGAAAAACGTCTGTACCTATTCCTACGGTTTGCCATTTACCTGTATACATATCATTTGTAGGAGGAATATTAAGCTCTAGCTTACTATTTAATCTTGTTTTTCGGATGTTATCAATTTTTTTATAGGTGAACGATATAGAAGGTCCCCTGTACTTTCATTAACATAAGAAAGGTCAAGAGAGCTCAAATCGACTTCTTCAAGTGCATTATTATATGCAAATAAGGAGTACACTCCGACATCATTAGCTATCGAAATGGAAGCAGCATTTAATTTTTTTAAATTAGGACAGTTTGAAACTAAACTAGAAAGCTGAGTTGCGTTACTTGTATCTAAAGAAGAAATATCCAAACTTTCAACACCGATATTACTAAACATATCGGACATTAACCATACATTTGATGTATCAAAATGACTAACATCTAGGCTTTTTAGACTCTTCATGTGTCCAAACATGCCCCGTGTGCGAGTTGCACCAGATATATCTAAAAAATCTAATCCTACAATTTCAGTCACATTTTCCAAGCGCCAAAACAAATAATCTAATTCTGGTCGTGAAGTAACAGGGCCGTCAAATACAATTTTATTTAGGTTTGAGCTATAATCTCCCCATATCCCAAAAGATGTACCAGAACCTAAAGTTGTAAGTTCACCCGAGCCTATATGAAGCTCTCCTTCATTCGTAATATACCAATCACATGTACCAGCAGTACCTGAAGCGTACACATCGTTGTTTTCCACAATATTTACTTCTCGTTCAAGGGATTGTTCTGGAGTAACACTCATTTCCCCTTCAGATGATGAGTTATCTATAATTTCTTCTGCTATTGAAGGCAAGGTCCCATCTACTTCCTTACTAATCTTTCCCTCAAGAACTGTACCATCACCCCATTCTAAGTTATCTGATGTTTTATTTTCTACACTATCTGTTACTTCCTGAACGCCTATATTTATGTTTTGTTCTTCATTACTTATATTTTCTGTAGCATAAACTACATTTGGAAACACACTTGACAATGTTAAGATTGAAGCCATTAAAATTGATATTGCTTTTCTCATTACTTTCTCTACTCTCCTATTACTTTGTTTTGTTTATAGATCTAACTCTTTTCACAAGAGAAAAGTTTAATTGTCTGTAAAATTGTGGTTATATTGGCTTTTATAAAATAAACCTCCTCCAATACCTCTAAATTTGCTATAGTATTATAAAAAATAGCTCTGTATTTATTTTATAATATCAACTGTATCTGTCAATTTACACTTTTAGTAAACTGTAAAGTAAATATCTTAGATGATTGGACTATGACTATTTTCTAGTGCTATAATTAAATTAATACCCCGTCAAAATAGAAAGAAGACATCATGGGAAATTCAGAAACAGCTGATGCAATTATTAACTATTTTATCGAACAACTTCATACAAAAAACATTAATCAAATTTCAGTTATGGAAATAGCCCAAGAAGTCGGGATTAGTCGAGTGACTTTTTACAACTACTTTAAGAGTAAAGAAGACATCATTGAAACAATTCTTGAAGAAATACTGATTGGGTTTGATCAACTCCAAAAAGAAAATCTCCCTTTTCTTGATAATGTGGATATGGCTAACCCTAAAGAAATTAAGGATATACTCTATCCAAATACTCTGGGAATTCTCTTATTCTTCAAAGATAATAAAAAGTACATTGAAGTCTTACTCAAATCAACTGATATTGTTCACTTTATGGATATACTGCATTCAACATACTATAATCATTTCCTTATCGCTATACCTGAATTTCTTTCTAAAAAATTTGAAGAAGATACTTTGAAAAGCTATGCCTTATATATGACTTCTGGAGTTAAAACTATTACCGAAGAGTGGTTTTTCCATGATTTTACTGAAAATCCTGAAACTGTAGCTAATCGTATACTGGATATGTTAGCTCCTTCTTTATCCGAACTCTACAACAGATAAAACTATCTTGAAATATATAAAATAAAGAGTCGTTGGGAATTCCTAACGACTCTTTATTTTATATATTTTGTATTGCACTTTTCTTGCTTGGTTAGTTATTATTTAATAATACTCTAAGCCCAATAATAATAATAATCAAAAGACAAATATTTTGCTATAATTACATTATACAATAGAAGCAACAATTTAATATATGGAAAAACACACATGCTAAAATATCCTCAAGGATTAAATAAACAAAGAAAAAATTTTTCAGAAAAACAAACAGAGAAAAAAGTGGTGCATAACACTGCTAAAAGTAGTCCGAATATGGTAAAATCTAAATCGGCAGTAAAATTTGGTAAACGTGGTATGAACTTTGAAGCAGAGATTAATGCGACGAATGATTATTATCTCGCGCATGGTATCGCTGTGATTCATAAAAAACCCACTCCTATACAAATTGTAAAGGTTGACTATCCCCAACGTAGCCGTGCTAAAATTACCGAAGCCTACTTTAGACAGGCTTCAACTACAGATTATTCTGGCGTCTATCGGGGAAGATATATTGATTTTGAAGCTAAGGAAACCCATCAGAAGACAAGTTTTCCTCTGAAAAATTTTCATGAGCATCAAATCGTTCATATGTCCAAAGTCCTTGAACAAAAAGGCATTGCCTTTGTGCTCTTACACTTTGCCTCTTTGGACGAAACTTACTACTTGCCATCTGAGAATTTGATTCGTTTTTATCAAGAGAAAAAAGGCTTAAAGTCTATACCCCTTGATTACATTAAGCAACATGCTTACCAACTTTCATCACATCAGATTCCTAGAATCCCTTACTTGGATATCGTTAATCAACTTTGCGAGGTGAATTAAAATTCCTACTAACAAACGAAAAAAATCAAAAATGAATCGAAATAAAAACACTGCAGTTAAAAGATCACTCATTTCGACATTGAAATGGGCTTTAATTCTGATTTTTTCAACAATTATTCTGACTTTTGTTGCTGCTGGTGCGCTCTTTATCTATTACGCTAAAGATGCACCGAAATTAGACATGAGTAAATTGCAATCTCCCCCATCAACGGTCGTTTATGACAAGGATGAGAAAGTCATTGCTACTCTTGGCGCAGAACAGCGTGATTTAGTACAGACTGATAATATCCCTGTCATGCTCGTTAATGCTGTAACTTCGATTGAAGACCGTCGTTTTTTCAATACACGTGGCGTTGACCCCATACGTATTGCCGGTTCTTTAGTCAATAACTTGCGTGGCGGACATATGCAAGGTGGTTCTACCTTAGATATGCAGTTGATTAAGCTGTCCTTCTTCTCTACAGACTCAGCTGACCAAAACATGAAAGTCAAAATTCAAGAAGCTTGGCTTGCTTTACAGCTGGACCAAAAATGGTCGAAAGAACAAATCTTTACCGCTTACGTTAACAAAGTCAATATGGCGAACGGTTACTACGGTATGGGAACAGCTTCTCAAGCTTACTATAATAAACCATTAACCGACTTGTCTATCGCACAGTTGGCTTTGCTTGCTGGTATGCCACAAGCCCCAAATACTTATAATCCTTATAAAAATCCAGAAGCTGCCAAGTATCGTCGCGACTTGGTAATCAATGCGATGTATCGCAATGGTAAAATCACTGAGAAACAAAGAGACGAAGCCATCAATACACCAATCGATGACGGTCTTCAAGACTTGAAGAGTGGTGTAAATATTCCTGAGTATGCCAGTGACTTCCTCACTGAAGCCATCAAGCAGGCGGATCAAGAAACAGGAACAGACTCAAAAAATGCCGGCTTAAAGATTTATACTACACTTGACAGCAAAGCACAGCAAGATCTTTTCAACATTGTCAACACCAATGATTCTGTACCATTCACTGATGATGAACTACAAGTTGCTTCAACTCTGATTGATACACAGACAGGTGGCGTTGCTGCCCAAATAGGCGGACGTAAACAAGAGTTTGTACCTTTTGGTTCCAATCCTGCTACAGAATCCACTCGTGACTGGGGCTCAACGATGAAACCACTCGTCGACTACGCCCCAGCCTTTGAAAATGGCATTTATACGAGCACCGCTCAAACCATTTCTGACTCCGGCCCTTACTTTTATCCAGATGCTCAAAATATCCAATTGAATAACTGGGACAATCAGTATCTTGGAAACATCTCCGTACGACAAGCTTTAGCACTTTCACGCAATATCCCAGCCATTAAAACTTTAGCTGCTGTAGGACTGGATAATGCAACTGCTTTTGCCAATAAACTTGGCTTTAAGTACCCCGTAGAAACGGGTACCGATAGCGAAGGAAAAGCCATCTATGAGCCAGGAAATATGGTCTTCTCAAATGGTATTTCTAGTAATTCAATCAGCAGGGACCCTCAATATGGTGCTAGTTCTGAACGTATGGCTGCTGCCTATGCTGCTTTTTCGAACGATGGTATCTACACAAAGCCTTACTATGTTTCGAAAATTGTAATGCCTGACGGTTCGACAAAATCCTATGAACCAGAGCGTACACGTGCGATGAAATCTTCAACTGCTTATCTTATTACGGATATCCTCAAAGATGTTATCAAAGGGAATGACGGCACAATACCTGCTCTTTCTACAGGCCTTTATGCGCAAACTCCTGGCCTTCCTGAAGCAGGGAAAACAGGAACTTCCAATTACGATGATGCTGAATATCCCAAAGCACTTGAAACTGCGGGAATCACTCAAGCTCAGCTTCAAGGGGGTTCCATGGCACCAGACGAAAACTTTGTCGGATACACACCACAATATTCTATGGCCGTATGGACCGGTTACAAAAACAGGCTACAACCTGTCTATGGCGAAAATATGTATATCGCGGCTAAGGTTTTCAAAGCCATGATGACCGATTTGTATCCTGATCCCACATCTGTAGCAGACTGGCAAATGCCGAGTGATGTCGTAAAACAAGGTTCCGACCTTAGTGTAACAGGAAATTAATTTATGAAAATCGAGAAAATCGTTAGTGAAATTGCTCAGGAAAATGCTTATATCCTGAGCAATTCTGCTTTTAGTTTACTTATTGATCCTGGAAGCCAACCAGAAAAAATTATTGCAAAACTCCAAGAAATTGGCAAACCCTTAAATGCTATCCTCCTGACTCATGCCCATTTTGACCATATTATGGGACTTGATACCCTCAAGCAAGCCTATCCTAACGCTCAAGTTTATCTACATGAAAATGAAAAAGAGTGGCTCAAGGAACCCGAGCTTAATGCTTCAGCTTTAATGTTGCCTTTTCCTGTCACTTGTAAGACTAGTATAGATGAATATTATGTCTGTGATACACCTTATAATTTCTCTGGACTAAAATTCCACGTGCGTCACACACCCGGACATTCTACCGGAGGAATCAGTCTTGTTTTCGAAGAAGAAGAGCTTGTTTTTACCGGTGATGCACTTTTTGCTGGTGCGATTGGAAGAACAGACCTTCCTACCGGAAATCATGCGCAATTACTACAGTCCATTGAGGCAGAACTTTTTAGCCTTCCCGACGATTATACGGTTTATCCAGGGCACGGACCAAGAACAACAATTGGGAAAGAAAAGCTTTATAATCCATTTTTCTAATATAAAAAGCCTCCGTGGGCTTTTTTATATTCTGCTTAGCAGACTCCCAGCAATTTTCCTCAAAAAAACCATCTCTATTAATATAGAGATGGTTTTTTATTATACAGACAATGTTTGGCCAGGATAGATGTTTCCTGTAATACCGTTCATTGCGGCAAGCTCGTCTGCTGTTTTTCCATGAACAGAGGCGATGGATGTTAATGTATCACCTGATTGGACAGTGTAAGAGCTAGAAACAGTGCTTGTGGCTATCGTTGAAGCGCTTGTAGTCGAAGTTGTCGTCGTTGCACTCGTTCCAGCTGTTGGAATCTGAAGAACTTGACCTTGCATGATGTGATCTGTGGCTGAGAGACCATTTTGTGAAAGAATCGCATCCATTGACACACCGTAGTGTGCTGCAATATCATAGACGGTATCCCCTTCTTGAACAGTATAAGCTTGTGTACCATATGAACTTGTGTCTGTAGAAGTTGTGGTTGTCACATAGCTTGTTGTTGAAGTTGTCGCCACTTCTCCTCCACCATCATAAGCTGTTAAACCATATTGCGCGATAACTGCATTTAATTTTGAAGCGTAATTTGGATCTGTGGCATAGCGTCCTTGTAACCAAGCCGTTGCGTCTTGATAAGAGCTTGTGTTTTCACGCCAAACACCTGAATACAAGAAGGAACCACGTAATAAACGTGCTTGTGCAGCACAAGCCTCCGCAACTGAAGCATAAGCTTGGAATGGCTCCACAACATTATGCATTTGCCCATCAAGAAATTCTTGTGTAGGTAAATAAACTGGGTTTCCTGAAGTATATTTCACACCAAAAATATTGTTGTAGTTCACAGCCAATGCACTTTGTCCAGCACTGCTTTCCAAAATACCTTGAGCAATCATAACAGAAGGATAAAGGCCATACTCATTTGCGACTGGAGTTGCTGCTTCAGCCAACTCTTGTACTGACATTGCTTGTGCTTTCACAGCCCCAAGACTTGTAAGGGCTACAGCTGCGGCGCCAAATAAAAATTTGTGTTTTGTATTCATCTTATAAAAACTCCATAAATAAAATATTCATTAATTCTAAGTATATACTATTTATTATCTAATGTAAAACTATATAAACCTTGATATCATATTTTTATAGCGTTCATTCGCTTTTTTTATGTAAAACTGATAAAGTAGGTTTTATAATAAGAAGCAGGATCATCAAGATAAAAGGAGAATTCTATGTCTAAAATTTATGAAAACATTACCGAACTCATTGGGCAAACACCCATTATCAAGCTTCGCAATCTTCCGGAAGACAGTGCTGAGGTTTACGTGAAACTTGAGGCATTCAATCCTGGAGGATCGGTAAAAGATCGTATTGCCCTCAATATGATTCGGCAAGCAGAGCAGGATGGTCGTTTAAAAGCAGGCGGAACCATCATAGAACCAACTTCTGGAAATACAGGAATTGGACTTGCTTTTGTTGGCGCTGCTTTAGGTTACAAGGTTGTGATTGTCATGCCTGAAACCTTCTCACTGGAACGCCGTAAATTGATTCAGGCTTATGGTGCCGAACTTATTTTAACACCAGCTGCTGGAGGAATGAATGAAGCCATCGCTACAGCAGAACGTCTTGCAGAAGAAAAAGGCTGGTTCCTTCCCCTTCAATTTGACAACCCAGCTAATCCAGCTGCTCACGAAGCCACCACAGCTGTAGAAATACTGGATGTTTTTGGAGAAACAGGTTTAGATGCTTTTGTGGCTGGTGCAGGGACTGGTGGAACTATTTCTGGCGTTTCACATGTACTGAAAAAAGCGAATCCTAAGCTCAAAAGTTATGCTGTGGAACCTGCAAGTTCTCCTGTCTTAACAGGTGGTCAACCACAGCCACATAAGCTTCAAGGGATTGGTGTTCCATTTATCCCTAAAGCCTTGGACACTTCCTCTTATGATGAAGTCATAGATGTCCCTGTGGAAGAAGCTTTTACTACGGCTCGCGAAATTGGTTTCAGCCAAGGTTTCCTTGTAGGGATTTCAAGTGGTGCAGCAATTTGGGCTGCTCTTGAAGTTGCGAAAAAATTAGGTAAAGGAAAAAAAGTGTTGACCCTATCTGCAGACAATGGTGAACGCTATCTCTCTACAGAACTCTATGATTTCTAATCCTTAAACTCATCACTTAAACAACATATAAAAAAGCTCCGACACTTCATCGGAGCTTTTGTTCTTTTATCAATTCGCCACTTTAAGCATTTCTTGATAAACATTCCGAAAGATGGTAAGAAAAGCTTCAATTTCTAACATATTATTTGTATGATCCAGACTGACACGTACAGCACTGGTTGCAAGATCAGGTTTGACATGCATGGCCATGAGTGTACCGGCAGCAGCATTTTTCTTTGAAGAACATGCAGATGTTGTCGAGATGTAAATATCATGTTTTTCAAAGGCATGGACAACAACTTCTCCTCTCACACCACGGATACCAAATGTCAATATATTTGGTACAAAGTTATCCATTTCCGAAAAGAGGATAACTTTTTCTTGATGAGAGAGTACTTCGAAGATGATGGCTTTCATTTGACGGATTTTTTCTACTTTATGATCAAAATCCGACAAGGCAAGACGAAGTGCCTTAGCTGTTGCGGCGATTCCTGCCACATTTTCAGTCGTTGAACGCTTGTTATTTTCCTGACCACCACCATGTAAAAGAGGGGCTAAGCGTTTTCCTGATTTAATATAAAGAAAACCAACACCACGTGGACCATGGAATTTGTGCGCTGAAAATGTTGCAAAGTCCACACGTTCCAACATAAAGTCCTCAACCGCTATTTTACCAATGGCTTGGACAGCATCAATGTGGAAAGAAATAGTCGGGCGATTTTCTAAAAGCTTAGCGATTTCTTTAATGGGTTGAATAGAACCTATCTCATTATTTACGGCCATGACAGACACCAAGATTGTATCTTCACGTATTAATGTCTCAAGTTCTGAAACTTTAACAAAGCCCCGTTCATCAACAGGTGCTTCATCAATCTCAAAGCCTTGCGATGCCAGCCATGCTGCAGTATTTTTAACTGCGGGATGTTCTATAGCTGAGATAATGATGTGCTTACCAAATCTTTCTTTTTCATATGCCACACCTTTTAAGACCCAGTTATCGCCTTCTGTTCCACCACTGGTGAAGTAAATTTCCTCTGCATTCACATGAAGTAAATCCGCGATTTGACGACGCGAAGCATCCAAAAGGCGTGTTGCAGTTGTTCCTAAACTGTGCAAGCTCGAAGGATTCCCCATAATTTTAGTGGCTACATCTGTATATGTACGTAAAACTTCTGGATTTATAGCTGTAGTAGCTGAATTATCGAAGTAAATGATTTTAGTTTCCCCATTTCTGAATAGTATTTAGCAACTTCCTTAGCTTAACCAAGGGAAGCATTTTTTTCATCCTTACATTCTATCACTTTTTTATCGCTTTTTACAGCTTGAAAATCATGAGATACTCAACTGCGTGTCCTCCTTTCGTTTTGCTGTAAGCCAACATGCAGGAGCTCCTAATTTTGCACTCAAAAGCAATAAAAAAAATACCATGGTTAACCACGGTATCAGTATTTCTACGCTAGATTATTTAACAGCGTCTTTCAAAGCTTTACCAGCTTTAAATGCAGGAACTGTAGTTGCTGCGATTTGGATAGCTGCACCAGTTTGTGGGTTGCGTCCTTCGCGAGCTGCACGTTCACGAGTTTCGAAAGTACCGAAACCGATAAGTTGAACTTTTTCTCCTTTTGCGAGGAATTCAGTTACTGATTCACCGAAAGCGTTCACTGCTTTTTCAGCATCTTTTTTAGTCAATCCAGCTTTTGCTGCAACTTCAGCAATAAGATCTTGTTTGTTAGCCATTTTAAAAATGTCCTCCATATTTTGTTTTACCTGTTCTTATTAGGCACTTTTCATTTTATCAAATGTTGTGGACCTTTGCAAGCCTAAACAGCGTTTTTCTGCGGTTTTTAGCTGATTTTAAGGTTGAATCATCAAATTAAAAGTAAAGTTTCCACTGACTAAATCAAGCTGATTCGCTTTTAAATATAAATTATCTGCTAAGGTAAGTTGGGGCAAATGCAATATGACTTGATCCTTCGTCGGCAAGACTTCTACAAAGCCTGGAAGCTTGATACTTGATTTCACGTAAGCGAGAACAGCACTTGTTGGTAAGTTCAAGGTACCTGCTGAGACATTCTTCACCTGAAGTGCAACAGAACCATCAGTTAAAGCCAAAGGTTCAAAGTAAATATAGAGTGGAATCTTTTGACCAAAAAGTTGATAAGAGGCTTCTAAAACTGCTTGACTGTCCGATAAATAGAACTTATAACTCATGTCTGAGGTTTGAAAATCTTGCAGATAAGTATTGATAAGTTGGTTTAACTGGTCCCGACGCGTCGTTATTTTAGCGACTTCAGTGGCTTCTTTAGGCTTACTTACTTGGTCCAAATGCCCCTGATCCCGAACATTAAATACACGACTTGAAATAAATGCGAGGCTTCCAAGATTAATGGCTAATAAAGCAAGAAAGAGCCATTTCCAAATTGTTTTTTTATTTTTCATTGATTACCTGATATTCTTTAAATACTGCATCAGCCATGATTTGATAGCCAATATTGTTAGGATGGAAACTGTCTGCTGTATAAAGGAGATCGTTGGCTTGAGACTGACTTTCAGAAATCCCTTTCTCCCCTCCGATTCCTTTGTAAAGCAAATCGTTAATGGCAATAAAACTCGTATTTTTTTCTTCTTTTACAGTTTCTTCTGTTGCGATATTCCAATTATTAATGATCGTTTGCAGGGCTGTTATATTAGGAAAATTTATATAAAAAGGATTATAAATCCCTAAAATATAGACGTGGGCCTCAGGATTATTTTGTCGAATAGTCTCAAAGATTTTTTTCAGCTCTTTTTGATAATTACGTGCAGGTTCTTCAAAGTCTTTTTCTTTAAGTTTTGAAAGATGAGCAGCATTATCTCGGATAACTTTCATGACATCATTACCCCCAACAGTCAAGGTAATAAAATCCGCATCTTTTATAGCAGCTTGAATTTCTCCGTCCTGCATTTTATCATAAATTTGTGTACTTGTATCCCCTGCATGACCAAAATTTTGTGGTTCAACTTTACTAAGTGTTTGGTCTTCAATCTCTTTTGCTAAAAGAGGAACAAAGCCACCTTGGCCCGTAGCATCGCCAACGCCTTCTGTTAATGAATCACCCAATGCCACGTAATTCAAGATTTTATGTTGCTCTTGTGCTTGTTCCTTTAAACGGTTGCCCGCTGGAGCACTCATTAAAGAAAGCAAACAGAATACAAGTAAACTTGCTAGCAAAAAACCAGCAAGTTCAAGAAAAGTTTTCAGTTTTTTATTCATAATCAATCATTACAGCCCAAGCACCCGGTCCTGTATGAGTAGCAATGGTAGAGTTAGTATCGAGGATAGAAATTGGTTTTTCCACAAATTTTTGCAAAGCTTCCTTCGCTTTATTAGAAAAATCCAGTCCTTCGACATGTGAAATACCAATCTCACGAATTTTACGTCCAGAGCTTGCGATGTGTTCTACAGTTTCATCTAACCATTTGGTAAATGTCTTATTTCCACGTCCTCGTGTCATTACACCTAACTCACGGTTTTTCAGTTCCATGACGATACGTACATGCAAGAGGCTTCCCACGATTCCGGTTGTACGACTGATACGTCCGCCTTTAACCAGGTTTTCGAGTGTCGAAATCCCAATAAATAGTTCTGTATTTTCACGTACGTGATTAATTCTCTCCAGGATTTCTTCTTTCCCAAGACCTTCTTTAGCCAATCGTGCAGCTTCCACTACTTGGAATTTCAAACCTTGGTCCGTGAAATCGCTATCGAGAACGGTTACATCACGGCCAGAAAGCATTGCACCTTGACGCGCTGCTTGTACTGTGCCGCTTAAACTTTCAGTAATATGAATGGAAATAATCGCATCCTCTTCACTGGCAATTTCTTCATATTTTTCTGCGAAGACTCCCACAGGAGGCTGGCTTGTTTTAGGCAGTGCCTTAGAAGCCTTCATTTTTTCCATAAATGAGTCCAAGGGTAAGTCTGAATCAAGGTAAGTTGTACCGTCAATAGTTACCGACAATGGAACTACAGTAATATCAAGTTCTTCTACTAATTCTGGTTCAATCGTTATTGATGAATCTGTCACAATTTTAATTGTCATATTTTCTCCAAATCAAAATAAAAAGACTTCGATTTCTTTTCTAAACAATCTATGTTAATATATATTAATATTATACCAAATGAACTGCAATTTCGCTAATCCTCTTTTTCAAATTTATAAATATTTTGATTTTAGAAAGCGAAATTATTGTGGAAAGAAGGAGATCAATGGAAAAGCCAGCTTCTCGTGCTTATCAAATTGTCGACCAGGTTTTTAATGCCATCACACATGGCATCGGAACCGGTCTTGCGATTACAGGACTTGTTTTACTCATACTTAAAGGGGTAGCCAATCATTCACCGATACAGGTTGTTGCCTTCTCAATTTATGGCGCCTCTCTTGTGCTACTTTTTCTCTTTTCAACTTTGGCACACAGCTTACACTTCACACGCGCTCAAAAAGTTTTTCAAGTCTTTGATCATAGCGGTATCTTTTTACTCATCGCAGGAACTTATACTCCTTATTGCCTCGTAACCCTAGGAAATTGGCTAGGCTGGGGCATGTTAGCCCTTGTTTGGCTTTGTGCAATCTTGGGTATCGTCGTTACAGCCATCTATCTGCCACGATGGAACACCGTGCCTCGAGGTTCAACTGTCCTTTATATCGTCATGGGATGGGTCATTCTCTTTGCCATTTACCCCCTCTGGCAGCTTCTTCCTGCCTATGGCTTTTGGTTCCTAGTCGGAGGAGGCGTGATTTACTCTGTCGGTGCAATTATTTACCGTTATAAATTCCCCTTCGCTCACGTGGTCTGGCATCTTTTTGTTCTTGGTGCCGCAATGTTGATGTGGTTCTCCATCTATGGTTATGTGGGATCATAAGAAAAAACGCTATTTATAAACAGCGTTCAAGACATAGGTTTTCAACTTGTTCAAAAGCAAATCATTTTCTTCCACATAGACTTTAGTCTGTGTGGTTTTTTTTGTGTCAGCAAAATGCAGAATAACTTGTATTCCTCCAGGAAACTCCCGTAAAATTCGGGAAATCTGCGTATTGTGGCTTGCATCTTCAAGATTCAACCAAAGTTTCCGTTCTGTCTCTTCTACTTCGATGACACGATCAGCCAGCATCTGTAAAGCATCATTTCTTTCAGAAACTTTGCCAGAGACTAAATAAAATTTTCCTTTTTCGAGATTTGCCATAAATCGCCGATAATTTTCTGGGAAAAGTGTAATGTCAAAATTTTCCTTACTGTCGGTTGTCGAGAGGAAAGCCATTGTCTCTCCAGTCTTTGTACGATGGGTACGCACAGCGAGCAACTCAACTAAAACAGTCGCTCGCTTATTTTTTTGCAAATCAGTCAGTGCTGTAAAATTTGTTTTCAGCTTAAGCGCTAAAGTTTGCAGGGGGTGTGGTGTAATACCCACACCTAAAAACTGCTTTTCAAATTCGTATTTTTCGGATTGCAGATAATCCTCTGCATCTTGAAAAGAGAACTTTAAGGACGATACACCAAAGAGATCCAGTTGGATATTCTGACTATAATCAATCAGGGGTGATAAGTTTTGAGCCAGCTTCCCTCTGTTCATATCTTGATCATCAAAGGCTCCAATCTGCACAAGAGGAAGCAAATAATCTTCTCTCTGGAAATTTTGTGGTAACCTTTTTACCAAATCTGCTAAATCACTAAAGGGCCTATGTTCAACAATCCAGAATGCCATATCTCTTGGAATGGTACGTACATTTGCTAAACCTAAAGCAATTTTGCCATTTTCTACTCTGTCATGATAAGGCATCCGATTGATGAAAGGATTCTCCATTTGAAAATCATTATCCAAAGCGTCTTGAATCATGCGCTCTCTTTTACGGTCGCGCAGTTGTACCTCATAAAATTCATCGGGATAATGCGCTTTGAAGTAAGCAATTTGAAAAGCTAAAGCAGCATAAGCATAGGCATGAGAACGATTAAAACCATAATTAGCAAAACGTTCAATCAGGCGATATATCTCCATGGCTTGTGCTTCAGTATGCCCCAACTTTAAGCTCCCCGCTAAAAATTCAGCTTGGAGTTCTTCAAATTCTTTTCCTTTTTTCTTTGAGATTGCACGGCGGAGCAAGTCCGCCTTACCTAAAGAAAAGCCGGCAAAGCGTTGCGCCACTTGCATGATTTGTTCCTGATAAATCATAATGCCGTAGGTCGGTGCTAATATTTCGGTCAGTGTATCGTCAATGACTTCTACTTTTTCCTGTCCATGCCGTCGGGCAACAAATTGTGGAATAAACTGTGAGGGTCCTGGACGGAAAATAGAAGTCGCATCAACAATATCCTCAAACTTTGTTGGAGCTAAATTACGCAAGAAGCGTCTCATCTGTGGATTCTCAAATTGAAAAATACCCAGAGTGTTTCCTGCACGAAAAAGTGCTAACGTTTTTTCATCTTCTAAATCTATGTGCAAAGGATCTATATGAATATTTTTTCTCTTTTGTACTAATTCCCGTAAACGCTCAATGATTGTTAAATTTCGTAAACCCAAAAAGTCGATTTTCAAAAGACCAATTGCTTCGACATCCGGTGCCTCATACTGTGTCAAAGCCAAATCATCGGATGGTTTAAGGGGCACATAATTAACCAAGGATTCTTGACTCAAAACCACACCAGAAGCATGTGTTGATGTCTGACGCGGTAAACCTTCAATCCGAGTAGCTATCTCATACACCTTCTGCAATTGACTGTCACGTAAAATTTCAGCCTTAAGCTTAGGGTTTTCTTCGTATTCATCACGAAGGGAACCAAAACGTTGTCCCAGCATCCGTGTAAGGGAAGAAAGTTCAGCTTCGTTCATCCCAAAAGCCTTCCCTACATCACGTAAAGCTTGTCGTTTACCTAAGGTCGAGAAAGTCACAATCTGCGCCACATGGTCGCTGCCGTAGCGCCGCTTCATATAGGCAAGCAACTCGGAACGTTTGGTATCGGGCATATCAATGTCAATATCGGGCATTGCCACACGCTCAGGATTAAGGAAACGTTCAAAGAAGAGATTATTTGCTACTGGATCAACATGAGTAATCCCTAGCGTATAAGCCACCAATGAACCAGCGGCAGAACCACGCCCCATGCCACAGTAGATGTCATTTTCACTTGCATAGCGTAATAAGTCTGCAACGATAAGGAAATAGTCATCAAAACCCATCTGATGAATGACCGAAAGTTCATGGTCAAGACGTGCACGATAGTCTTCTCCTACAGGGAGATTGACTTCTGCCCTTTCGCGGAGAAGCTCTGCTGCATCTCTTTGTTTATCAAACTGAGGCAAGCCTAACTTTCCACTAAAGTCATATGAAATATTTGCAACTAAGTGGTCTAGATTATCCAAAGCTTGAGGATAAATCTTAGCATATAATTTTTCATAAATTTCTGGTCGCTGCAAAAGTTGGTCATTTGACAAAGTCAACTCTTGATTGTAAGGCATTAAATCACGAATCGCATGTAGAACTTCAAGGCTTTCATTATCGGCCTGTGACAAGTAGCGCACAGACTGGAAAGGAAGGTACGGAAACTGATGCGAAGTGCGTTCAGCACCAGTAGGCGAGATGCCAACATATACTTCTGCCTGAATCTGTGAAAGAGCAGAGAGATTCGCATAAGACTCAGGTACCACTAAAACGACGTTATTTAAGAAACTCCCAATATCAGAAAAACGGTGGCGCCCGTAATTATGACTGGAAGAGATTTTTAAAAGATTTTTATAACCCTCAGTATTTTTAGCAATAAAACTAAAGGATACAGGTAAACTTTCCAGCTCAAAAACAAGCTCAATTCCAATAATGGGCTGTATGTTTCTCTTTTGCGCTTCAATCGCAAAGTGATAAGCACCATGTAGATTCCCAACATCACAAATGCCGAGCTGTTTATAGCCCATTTTTTCTGCCATATTCAGATAATCATCTACTCGGACAACACTGTCTAAAAAACTGTACTCTGTTTTGGTGTTGAGTTGTGCAAACATTTGACCCCTTTCTCCCTTGTTTTTAAACTTTTTTAGCATAATTCTTGAATTTTAGCTCTAATAGTATTATACTTTATTTTGAAGAAAAATCGAAAGAAGAATCATTATGAAAGTACTTGTAACTCTTTTCTGGTCAGCCGTTATCGGTGAAGTTGTAGGTTACATCATGACCGCACTCGCTGGGGTTGCTGACAAACCGTTTAGCACTTTGGTTGTCTCACTGGTATTCGGACTTTTTGTTTTACTCATTAGTGAAGTCGGAGTGGTGGAACCAAAGCATTAATCTCTCTTTCAAAGACAGATCAAAAAAAGCAGGTTTTTAATCTGCTTTTTTTGTACCATGATAATCCTTTTCTTGCTGTTCCCAATACTCTTGATCTGCCTCGCTTATTTCTCTTAAAACACGCGCCGGATTTCCCACAGCAATGACATGCGCGGGCAAATCTTTCGTGACCACTGCTCCTGAACCTACAATCGTTCCCTCACCGATGCTCACACCAGGATTCACAATAACCCCTGCACCGAGCCATACACGATTGCCAATAGTGATTGGTTTTGCATATTCAAGCCCCCGAATACGTACCGCTGCATCGATAGGATGCAATGGTGTAATCAGGCTTACGCGAGGTCCAAACATCACATCGTCTCCAATAGTGATTGGTGCAACATCCAAAAAAATACAGTCAACATTGGCATAAAAATTTTCACCAATGTATGTGTTAAACCCATAATCAACTTGAAGTGGGGGATTCACATAAATAGATTTTCCTGTACTTCCAAACAATTGCTTTTCTAAAGCAACAATTTCTTTTTTATTCATTAGGTTGGTTTGATTTATCTTTTGGGCAAGTACTCTTCCTGGTTGTGGATCATACTCTTTTTCGATCTTAGAGGCGCTGTAAAGTTGGCCTGAAATCATACGTTGGTACTCTGACATGGTTTTTCCTCTCCATATTGCATCCAGTATATCAAATTATGAGAGGAAACAATATTAAAAAGTAAACGCTAAAAAATCCCCAACTTAGGTAGGGATTTTTATTTTTACATGTTTTCCACCGCAGCTTTAACAAAGGCTTGATAAAGCTCTTCTGGACGGTTTGGACGTGATTGTAATTCTGGGTGATATTGGCAAGCAACAAAGAATTTCTTATCTGTCAACTCAACGATTTCGACCAAACGGTTGTCTGGGGAAACACCAGAGAATGTAAAGCCTGCAGCTTCAAATTGTTCACGGTATTTATTGTTAAATTCGTAGCGGTGACGGTGACGACGTTGAACGACATCCGCATCGTTATAAGCCGCACGTGCTTTAGTGTTTGCTTTTAGTTTTGATGGGTAGAGTCCTAAACGCAAGGTTCCTCCCATGTCTTCAACATCCACTTGGTCACGCATGATATCGATAATTGGATATGGTGTTTCTGGATTTAATTCGTAAGAATGTGCCCCTTCCATCCCTAAAACATTGCGTGCAAATTCTACGCACGTCATTTGCATACCAAGACAGATGCCCAACATTGGCACATCATTTTCACGTGCATAACGGATGGCCGAAATTTTACCTTCTGAACCACGTTCCCCGAACCCACCAGGAACGATAATCCCATGTGCGTCTTTCAAACGTGCAGCAGCATTGCTATCGTCCAAGTCATTCGCATTTACCCAGTCCAATTCGATATCGCTGTCTGCTGGATATCCGGCATGTTTCAATGCTTCTGTCACTGAGATATATGCATCAGGCAATTCTACGTATTTCCCAACCAAGGCAATTTTGACTTTTTTCTTAAGGTTCATCACATGGTCAACCATTGCTGCCCATTCTGTCATATCAGCGGCAGGTGCATCGAGTTTCAAGTGATCACAAACGATTTGATCCATGTTTTGCTCTTGCAAGTTTAACGGAATTTGGTAAAGATGCTCCACATCGAGAGACTGGATAACTGCTTCAGGATCAACATCACAGTACATGGCTACTTTATCACGCATTTCGCGTGTAATTGGAACTTCTGTACGAAGCACCAACATATTCGCTTGGATACCATACTCACGCAATGTTTTTGTTGCATTTTGTGCAATTTTTGTTTTCAACTCACCCGCTGCACGCAAGTGGAGGATTGGCACAGTGTGAATATACATCACATTATCTGAACCAACTTCTGCTTTCATTTGACGTAGGGCTTCAATGAAGGGAAGGGATTCCATATCACCTACTGTACCACCAACCTCAGTGATGATAACATCCGCATCAGTCATTGTTGCTGCACGCTTAATTTTTTCTTTTAATGTATCCGTAACGTGAGGTACCATTTGAACTGTCGCTCCAAGGTACTCCCCTTTACGCTCTTTACGTAAAATTTCAGAGTAAACTTTACCTGAAGTTACATTTGAGTATTTATTAAGATTAATATCAATAAAACGCTCGTAGTGCCCAAGGTCAAGGTCCGTTTCAGCTCCATCGTCTGTAACAAAAACTTCACCGTGTTGATAAGGGCTCATTGTCCCTGGGTCAATATTAAGGTATGGATCAAATTTTTGTACAGTTACTTTAAGGCCACGGTTTTTGAGCAAACGTCCCAAAGACGCTGCAACAATACCCTTACCCATTGATGATGTACCACCACCTGTGACGAAAATATACTTAGTTGCCAATGTGAAATCTCCTCTGTTTTCTATATTAAGCCTGGGAAAATATGATGGAAAAATAATTTTTTTATTTTTCCTAATGAGGCGCTTAGGCAAAGCTCCATAGAGCTTGCCGTCTAGCATCAGTGGTTTTAGCCCCAAATGCTAGTAGCGAAACAAAAAAATAAGCTCCCTTTTGTAAGGGAGCTTCTGACTTTACCGCAAAAAGCGGTGCCCGAATATTATTCTATATGATTTTGATTTTTTTGTCAAGGTCCTAGATTTTATCTGGAGTAAAAAAAGAGGATAAGAACATCTATCCTCCTTTTAGAAATTAGTGAATATCAGTAGGACTCGCGAGCAACTGGTTTCTCTCTGAGGTCATCTACTTCGACTTTAAATGTCATCTGTACCTCCCTCTTTAATGTTACATTCATTTTCTCACACTTTGGCCTTATTCCCAACTGATATGCAAAATTTCCAGTGAGGCACTTATCCAGACTTTTACTTACTCATAACGTGCACGTTCCCCGCCAATAAGCTTAGGACGTGATTTGAGCGCTGTGACATGGGCTCCGCCAAGTTCTTTCAAGACAGGCCGTACAGGAATTTGGACATGCTTTATATGCATGCCAATAGACGTATCCCCAATATCCAACCCAGCATAAGCCGTAAGATGTTCAACCTCAACCGGTGTCTTAAAAAGCTTATAAGCTGCCACTTGTCCACTGCCTCCTGCATGGAGCTGTGGCACAACGGAAACGATTTCCAAATCTTTTTTGTCCGCCAATTCTTGCTCTACAAGCAAGGCACGGTTTAAGTGTTCACAAGCTTGGACAGCTAAATAAATCTCCCGCGCCTTGAGCGCCTCGTAAATCGTTCCGACAATGACTTCGCCGATCTCTGCTGAGGAGTTCTTGCCAATTGTACCGCCATTGACTTCAGAACTGGATAGACCCAATACAAAAATCTGTCCAGCTTTTATTTCAGTTTTTTCGATAACATCTTCAATAATTGTGTTTGTTTCTTCTTTAATTTGTTTTAAGTCCATGAAGAGCACCTGATTTCTTAAGAATTTCTGTAAGAAGCAAAGCAAGGACAAAACCGACACTGGTTTGCACGGCATTGATTGCCATGTCCGGTAAGGCCACTGCTAAGCTTCCAACAATAAACATATCTGCTACAAAATAACCGCCGACCATAACCACAGTAGCCAACACGTAATTGAGCGCTTTATTTTTTGTTACGACACCTAAATAACCTTGGAGTCCATGAATGACTAAAGTGAAGAACATGTATGCTGCATATCCCGCAATAAAATCATTAAGAAATCCTGCTAGAGCACCAACAATTAGGCCTTCGCGTTTTCCAAGAAGCATCGCTGTCGTAAAAATCCCCGCATCAAGCAAGGTAAAATAACCGCCAGGAATAGGTATTTTTGTGAAATAGCCCAAGACAAATGTCAAGGCAGCTAGAAGAGCCAATAGAGTTAATTTTTTTGTTGAATACTTCATTGCCCCTGCTTTCTTTTACTTTTCAAGGTTTGCTCGAATTCTACCCCATAGCGCTTGTCAGCAGACTTTGGTGTATTTTTTATTGATTTAACTACAAAGTCAACAGCTTCTCGTGTTGCTGCGGCTAAAGTTTTGCCATTGATCAGCTCTGCAGATAAAACAGAGCCGAAGATGTCTCCTGTACCATGATAAGCGCCTGGTAATTTTTCTGCCAAAACATAATCAATCTGTCCAGTACTTCTTGCAGCAGCGGCTCCAATATATTTTTCATCAAGCATAACACCCGTCAAAACAACATTTTTAGCTCCACGTGCTTGTAATTTTTCAATGAGCATCTCAATGAATGCTTCTGACTGTACACCTTCTTGGTAAGGAGTTCCTGTTAGGAGGCACGCTTCTGTGATATTGGGCAAAAGAACATCTGCATAAGGCAAAAGCTCACCCATTTTTTCTACAAAATGCATATCGAAAACACTATAGAGCTCCCCATGATCAGCCATCACTGGATCAATGATGGCCAGGTTTTCCGTATCTTTATAGATGTCAATCAAGTCTTTGAGTACGTCAATTTGTTCTGCAGAGGCCATAAAACCACTGTAAATTCCATCCATATGGAGCTTTAACTCTTGCCAAGCTTGAATAATGTTGCGCATTTCATCTGTAAGATCAAGATAAGTAAAGTTGGTAAAACCACCTGTGTGTGTGGATAAAAGCGCTGTTGGCAATAGGCGACACTCAATGCCATAAGCACTAATAATCGGAAGCGCCACTGTGGAGGAACAACGACCAACGCAAGAAATGTCATGTACAGCAACAATATTTTTAGTCAAGATAAATTACCTCCTTGAGATAGAGCCCTTCTGGGGCAGCAGTCGGACCTGCTAGGTCACGATTTTTACTTTCTAAAATCTTTTTAATTTGTGAAACAGGCATCCGTCCATTTCCTATTTTGATCACAGTTCCCATCATATTACGGACTTGTTTATAAAGAAAACCGTTGCCACGAAAAATAAATTTATAATTTTCATCATCAAGTTTCACGAGCTCAGCTTGAGTAATCGTTCGCACCTTATCTTCAACTGTAGCACCAGATGCTGTAAAACCAGTAAAGTCATGCGTTCCAACCAAATCCGCTAGGGCTTGTCGCATCAGTTCCTCATCAAGTTTATATCGAAAATGTGCACGATACATGCGGTAAAAAGGGCTCCGAACTTTACTGTTTTCTAAAAAATACTCATAAATTTTTTCATGCTTGTTAAAGCGAACATGAAAATCCTCTTCAACTTGTATGACTTCGTGGAAGGCAATATCTGATGGGGTTTGCGTGTCCAAAGCAAAGCGTAAACGTTCCTCATCTCGCTGCCCTTGCAAGTCGAAATGAATACGTTGAGCATGCGCATGAACCCCCGAATCCGTACGTCCTGAGCCATGCAAAATCACGGTCTGGTAAGAATTTAATTTTGTCAAAACTTTTTCAATCTCTTCTTGCACCGTCCGTTGATTATTTTGGGTTTGAAAACCTGCAAAATTTGTGCCATCATAAGCAATCGTTGCCATATATCTAGTCATGTTTATATTATAGCAAAATCAAGTATATATTTGTCTAACCTAATTTAGAGTTTCCCCTTTTGTTGCAGAATTCCTGCTCTTTTTTGAACATTCTTTAATGCGCACCATCTTGCATTGTTTAGACTAGAAACTCTTTCACACAAAAAGATCCTCTGTCTCTATATATGCCAAAAATGCCCCATAAGTTTTGAGGCCCTCCCAATGAAACTTTTGCTAAGAAAGCCATATATTCTCATCATTGCCCTCATCAAAACTATACCAATGTAAAGTATTGTCTGAGAAAGTCTGGCCTCTACTTCTTGCTTTGCGTTCTTTACTCACTTTTGAATAGATATTTTCTAGATTGGTATCAAAACGCGCTGCAAGTTCACTGGCTGTTCCACAATCTAAAAATGATTCTCCTCTATAAACCGCATATAACTTTTTCATCCTCTTCCTCCTTAATCCTTTTGATGCAAGTTGGCAAGCATTTTTTCTCTTTGCATCTTGCGCCGCATTCTGCGTTTCTCCTTACTTTCATGCTTCCTTCGCTCTATTTCTCGCTTTAGCAATTCCTGCTCAAGGTCTAACTCTTCCTGCTTGCTTTTCAATCTTTTACCTCTTTCTTCAGATCGAGAAACTTTTTTCTGAACTATTGACATATCTTCTTCCTTTCTCTACAATTTTCTTTCAATTCACATCTTTTATAGAATTTTTGTCTACCTCAGCTTGACTTATGTATACTAATAAGCTACAATAATAGGAGAAAGAAAAACCTATTGACTGGTGTGGCTAGCTTCACTCACACCTACCTTATAGGACTTCTTTATGAAAGTTGTGAATCTTCTTTACAAGAATAATTATAGCATATTAGTATAAATTGTCAAGCGATATGTATACCAATAAGCTATAATCATGTAAAGCTATTCTGAAAGGGTGATAAATTTGGATTTATACGAAAAAATAAAAGAACTGGCTGCCCAAAAGCATGTGTCCATCCGACAGATTGAAGAACATCTGGGTTATGGTAACGGAACAATACGCCGCTGGAGTAAACAAACACCCGGTGTTGATAAAGTAACAGCAGTCGCCAAATACTTTAATGTCAGTATTGATTACCTCCTGGGTCATGAAGAAAAAAGTAGCCACCAAGAACCTATCGACCTTGCGTCTTTAGTAGACGAGAGTAAGGTCGATTGGGACGAATGGGTGTCTTTTGATGGTAAACCGCTTACTGATGAAGTAAAAACGGCATTAAAACTTATTTTAGGTAAACGTCTTGAAGACTAAGTGGGGGCTCTATGAACGAACAGGAATTAATAGAGCGTATCATTCTTGAGATAGAAAAACATGGCATTGAAGTTATCGGGGACAACTATTTTCCATTGGACGCTGTCACACATAACAGAAAAAAGATTACTATTTTTAATCCCAAAACGGTTAAGGCTTTTAAATTATGTCATGAGTTAATGCACATTAAGAATAATGATCGCTACCGTCTTGGGGAGTGTGATACAACCAGCCCTCAGGAGAAACGGACAAATAAAGAGGCCATACTCTTCCTCTGGGATATCTTTGTGTCCGAAGGCGGGAATTTTGAACTCTTCCAAAAATTTATCGAAATCTCTGGTTGTCCGTGTGACACTTCTTTTGCCCTGCTCTGTAAAGCGAACGAGGAAGCGATACACGCATTAAATAAATCAGACAGCCCAACAAAAGATTTTAGCACGATGTCGCTCAAAGAATGTGTGATTGACTACATTTCACACTTTGATGTCGTAGAGCAAATCAACACATATCATTTTCTTGAAGCCTATAATTTGCCTTATGAGGATTATGATGATGCTGTCGAAATTTTTAAAAAGATTTTAAAGTTAGATTATGCAAGCTAACTTCGAGCTCCTCCTGAATGCGCATTTTCGATATATAATATAAAATAAAGCACTTCACATGAAGCGCTTTATTTTTTGAACAAAAAATGCCCCGCCACGAAGGCGGAGCGAGGTTTGGCACCATGATCCGAGGGGGATTCGAACCCTCGACCGTTCGCTTAGAAGGCGAATGCTCTATCCAGCTGAGCTATCGGACCAAAATAGACAAGTAGATTTTTACACTACTTGTCTAGTCTATCATATTTTTCTAATTGAAGCAATTATTGTCCTGTATAAGGATCAACATAAGGGGTTGTACCATCTGCACTTGCACCACCTCCCACCACTCCTGGGTCAGTCGTTCCATAAGCTGTACTATCGTCTACAGAAGTCCCGTAAGGATCTTGGGTGGTTGCATCAGCCTGACTTGCCTCAGAGGTTTTCGTTTTATCCGATGAAGTTGGCTTATCACTTGTCGCTGCACTTCCATCTGTCGCGACATAGGTAGCAGAGTTGCTGCTGTCGATATTTACAAAAGAACCATCGATATCAATACCATAAACAGTTGACTTGCCATTTTCTGTCACTGTTGCTGAAGGCATGAAATAAGCATCAGGTGTATTCCCTGTTAATGTTTCGTAAGTAATCAAATTATTACTTAAACTATTGCCGGTCTCTTTTTTCAGAGAGTTACGTAAAGCGTTTTGAACTGCTAAAGTCGTATTTGTGGATAATAGCTGATAAGATCCACCATCTCCTGGATTCATATAATCAATCCCTTGATATTGAATCGAAACAACTTTATTAAAACAATCTTTATAACCTAATAAAGAAGTTAAAGTTGAGCCATTGATAGGAATATTTGTTTTGATGTCTTCACTGATATCGTCCAAGAATTTTTGATATTGAGTGATATTGTTCAATGCCAAGAGCTTTGTCACAACTGCTGAAATAACTTCACGCTGGTGTGCTGCACGCCCGTAGTCTCCATTAGGTAAATGATGACGATCACGCGCATAAACAAGTGCTTGATCTCCGTCAATATGTTGCTTACCTGGTGGAACTTTCGCTTTATATGCGGGTTCTGTATCAGAGATATAGAGAGTTTGTCCAGTTGTATTGTCAATATCAATACCACCTACATCATTAACCAAGTTAATAAGGCCATCAAAATTAATCATGAGGAAGTTATCAACATTAATACCAGCCTGTTCTCCGATTGTGTTCATGGCATATTGGACACCTGTTTTCAGTCCGCCTGCATTATACCCCATCGGATATGCTGCATTCATCTTCTGTGTCGAAACAGTGTTACCTTTATTATCCAAAATGTTTGACATGACGTCTCGCTCTAGAGAAACCATCGTTGTTGTATTCGTTTTGGGATTAAGGGTCATAACGATTTGGGAGTCAGAGTTCCCATCCCAGCTGGTTGCCCCTCCGCGGTCAGCTCCTCCAGTATCGACACCCATGAGTAAAATGGTTAATGGCTCAGTTGCTTTGATAATTTTTCCCGCATCTGTGCTACCAACTTCCGCATAGGTTTTCGAAAATGCTTTTGTTGTGCTATTTAAAACTGTCGAAACATAGACAGTGGCTGCTCCAGCCGTTAAGGCAATGATCCCAACGATCATCAACAGCGATTTTTTCCAAAGTTTCATAGTAAAATTATATCAAATTTCTACAAATAAACAACAGGAAATGAAAAAAGCGACCAGAGAGACTTGTTTTTCCTCTCTGATCGCTCTTTTTCACTTAGAAAAACTTGACCATTTGATACACATCCATCAGTTGTCCGTTTTCATCGCGTGCTCCATATTTTTGAATTGTTTCCAGCTCAAAGCCAAACTTTTCATATAAATGGACAGCTGCTTTGTTACGTTTTTGTACAGTTAATTCAAGTCGCTTTATCACATCCATTTCCTCAATCCATTCTAGGGCATCCTCAAATAAAAAAGAAGCAATACCATACCCTTGAAATTGTGAACTTACAGCAATAAAAATATCCCCAATATGACGTATGCGATAGTGAAAATCTGCCGTAATGTGCAGGACTCCAGCGATTTCTTGATCAATGAAGGCTAGAAAATAAGCGTTATTGTCTTTCGTAAGAATCTGTGCCAAGTAATCTTGCATCTGCATGGGAGACATAAGAATCCCCGCCTCGTCTAAAGTCAAAAAATGACTCTCTTTTCCTACCTGATTAAGAAAATCGATAAGCTTTATGCTATCTTCAGGCCTTGCTTCACGAATCAGTAACTCTGTGCTCATAATTCTCCTAATAATGCTTCATAGCGTTGCCCATGGGGAAGAAGTTCAAGAACACGTTCAGCATCTGTTGCGAAGCCGTCCGCGTATTTATCAAATTTAACTTCTAAGTACGCCTCAGGTAAACTTTCTCCCAGGAGCTCGCCCCATTCAATAACAGAAACGCCTTCACCAAAAAGATAATCGTCAAGGTCAAAGCTGTCAGGATCATCTCCTGCACGGTAAACATCCATATGATATAAAGGAAGCTTTCCTTCCTCGTATTCCCTCACAATGGTGTAAGTAGGGCTCTTAATCATCTGTGAAATTCCTAAGCCCACAGCTAACCCCTTCACAAAGGTTGTTTTACCTGCACCAAGCTCTCCTGTCAAAACAATAATATCTTGTGCCTGAAGAAGGCCACCTAAATGCTCTGCAAATGTAAGCATCTTTTCTTCATTAACTTTTAATTTCATAGCCTTATTATAGCATAACTCACCACGTGAAATTCAGTAATTAAGCCCCGACAAGCGGAAAGAATTATTTTTCACTAAGGCCACGTGTGATTCTAGCAAAACCCAAAGGCAGCTTGCATTTAGCCGTTCACGACTTGCCTGTTTCGCAATGTGCGTCTTGGAACAAAAAAAAGATTCCTTACGAATCTTTTACTTTTATAGTTTTACACCAATTTCTTCTTTGACTACGTCAACAATCGTATCAACAACTTCATTTACTTCTTCATCTGTTGGTGCTTCAGCCATAACGCGGAGAAGTGGTTCTGTTCCACTTGGGCGGACAAGAATGCGGCCTTTACCGTTCATTTTTTCTTCCATGTCCGTAATGACTTTACGAATAGCTGGAATATCCATTGCACCTTCTTTAGCAGCGTTATTTGCTACACGAACATTGACAAGTTTTTGAGGATAAATTGTAACTTCGGCTGCGAGTTCTGATAATTTTTTACCTGTTTCACGCATGACTTTTACAAGTTGGATCGCTGAGAGTTGTCCGTCACCAGTTGTATTGTAGTCTAAGAAGACCATATGACCTGACTGCTCACCTCCAAAATTGTAATTATTTTTACGCATTTCTTCCACAACATAGCGGTCACCTACGGCTGTTACAACAGAGTTCATACCGGCTTCTTCCAATGCTAAGTGGAAACCAAGATTAGACATAACAGTTGTAACTACGGTGTCTTTTGCCAATCTTCCTTGCTCAAGGAGATACTTCCCAACGATGAACATAATTTTGTCGCCATCAACGATATTACCATTTTCATCTACTGCGATAAGACGATCCGCATCACCATCAAAGGCCAAACCAATATCACTTCCAGTTTCAACAACCGTATCTGCCATTTTCTCTGGGTGAGTTGAACCAACACCATCATTAATATTAAGGCCATTTGGATTTTCACCAATCACTGTGAGTTCGGCGTTTAAATCAGCAAACACAGCACGCGCAGATGTATATGCAGCACCATTAGCTGTATCAAGTACAATCTTGTAGCCTTCAAAATCGCCTTCAGCTGTTGTTTTCAAAAATGCTTGATATTTACGTACAGCTTCATTATAATCGTGTAAAATTCCCAAACCTTCAGCAGAAGGACGTGGTAATTTATCTTCCTCTGCATCAATCAAAGCTTCGATTTCTAACTCTTTCTCATCGTCAAGTTTAAAACCATCTGCTCCGAAGAATTTAATTCCGTTATCCAAGGCTGGATTGTGGCTGGCAGAAATCATTACACCTGCAGATGCTTCTTCTTTACGGACCAAATAAGCCACACCTGGTGTAGCGATAACCCCCAAGTCATAAACCTCAATCCCTACGGATAATAGACCTGAGATAAGACTTGTTGAAAGCATTTGCCCCGAAATACGTGGGTCACGCGCTACATATACTTTTGGTGTTCCAATTTCATGTTGGCTAAGGACATAGCCACCGAAGCGTCCAAGCTTAAAGGCCATCTCTGGCGTTAACTCTACATTAGCCTCTCCACGGACGCCGTCTGTTCCAAAATATTTACCCATTTTATTCTTCTCTTTTCTTTTTTTACTTATTTATTTTTTTTTACCGGAGTCATTGTTACTTCTACTTGACTAGGTTTCACACTTGCTCCATCTGCCTGTATATCGACATTTACGGTTTCTTTTTCCGTAATATTAGATATATTTACAGTCGCATCAACACTCTCAATTTTATCTAAGGCACTTTGTTCTCCTGAAATGGTGACTGTCTTCTGAGAGAGCGATGTCTTCATGTCTGAAAGGCTTTGGTCAAGCGTCCCCGTTTTCTTCACATTAACTGGGACTGTTTTTGACGGCTTTTCCACACTTACTTTCATTTGTACTGTCGCCGGACTGATTTGTGCAGGGAGTAATTTTCCATCAGCATCAACTGCATGTAAGGTCACCGTACCAGAGTAATCATCATTCAAATATGCATCACTTGGCAAGGCCGCTTGGATGGCATGGATCTGTTTGATACTTGTTTCGCCTGCTGTTACTTTAACTTTTTCTTGACTCAGCTTGATGTCATTAACTTTGAAACCATCTGGGAGCTGTGCTTGTTCAATCAAAGGTGTTACATTAAATTCCGCACTGGCTTTCTTTTCTAAGCGAACGGTCAAAGTTGTAGGTTCAATTTGTGCATTTATGCCATTAGGAAGCTGTTGGATACGTACGGGCATCGTCACAGTTCCCTCTTTTGCATTGGATAAATCTACCACGAGATAAAAGTTCCGAGAATCCGGGTTTTCTTCTGTATTAATCTGAACGCGGTTGTAACTTGTCAAGTAAACATTGGCAGTATTGTTATAACCACTGGCAAAATATTCATCTGAATTGTACTTGATTTCAATGGGTACATTAGAAATAGTCGTCGTGTAAACTTCTCCAGTCGTTGAGTTTCCTTGATTTCTCAATGCAGCAGAGCTTGCATTAAAAAATAAAATTACTGCAAAGAAAATGGAAGCTAAAATTGTAAAAAGTTTTGAAGCGAAAAAATTATTTCTCATTATTTTTTGCCTCCTGTTTCTTCTGGTCCCAAAATAGCGATAAGTTTTTCATGGAACACTTCTTTTGAAATATCCGCATACAACTCACCATTATAAGCGATAGATATTCCTCCTGTTTCTTCCGAAACAACAAGAACTAAAGCATCTGAAGCTTCTGATAAGCCAATAGCTGCACGATGTCGTGTTCCAAACTCTTTAGATATTCCAGTTTTCTCAGTTAAAGGAAGGTAAGCACTGGTGACAGAAATTTTATCATCTTGAATAATGACTGCCCCATCATGTAAAGGTGTGTTCGGAATAAAGATGTTGATGATCAACTCACTAGAAATATCTGCATCTAACCTTATCCCTGTTGAAACATACTCACTCAGAGTTTGTGTTCGCTCAATGGCAATGAGTGCTCCAATTTTACGCTCAGACATATAAGCAAATGATTTTTCATATGCCTCAATATAGCTATTGATGGATCGGTTACGCCCACCGGATAAACGATTGGTCGTCCGACCTAATCCTTCCAAAGCTCGACGTATTTCTGGTTGAAAGATAATAACACCAGCAATCGCACCATAGGTAATCACTTGATTGAGTAGCCATTCTAAAGTGGTCAAACCGATCAAACCAGCAACTATTCTTATGAGCACAAAAATAATGACACCACGTACTAAGCTAACCAGCTTTGTACCTTGCACAAAACGCATAGCTAAATAAAGAAAAAAGCTCACAATAGCGATATCAATGATTGAAATGAACACGCGCCAAGGCGATTGGTTTAACTCCAATATTTTTTGCCAGAAGTCAATATTAAAAATTTGACTAAAATCACTCACATACTGCCCTCCTCACTGACTTATTCTTTTCCATTATAACAAAAATACCCTCTTTTATGTTATCTTCTACATTCAAAAAAAAGTGACAATTTTAGTATTGACACTTTTAAACTTTTTTATTTTGCTTGACGTGCAGCTTTTCGTGCAGCTCGTCTTGCTTCACGCTCAGGATCAACCGGACGTTCTTTTCGTTCCCTTTTTTCACGAACCGGCTGCGCAGTTTTTTTATCCGAATTTTTTGCTTCACGAGCAATAAATTTCTCGTAATCTCCTGACATTCGGGCATAGCGTAGAAACTTTTTCTTCGCATCTGCTGCAGCTTTTGCATAAAGCAATTCTGCTTGTTCCGCATTGACTTTCATAAGGTTGGCAAAACGGGATTGCTTCACCAACAATTCTCTGACTTGTCCGAAATCTGGACGTTTAAAGTCTAGAGTGAGGGGATTTTTTCCTAAGTCTTCAAGTGCTGGATTATAACGGTAAAGTTGCCAATAGCCACTGTTTACTGCAGCTTTTGCTTCATCAAGCACCTTGCTCATTCCCTCATAGTTGCCATGGGTAATACATGGCGTGTAGGCAATAATTAGAGAAGGGCCATTATGTTTTTCCGCTTCATCAAAGGCTTTGATTGTTTGCATCATGTTTGCACCACTAGCGATTTGTGCTACATAAACATTACCGTAAGTCATAGCCATAAAGCCAAGATCCTTCTTCGCAGCAACCTTCCCACCGGAAGCAAACTGCGCAATCGCACTAGCCGGTGTCCCTTTGGAAACCTGTCCGCCGGTATTGGCATAGACTTCATTATCCATAACGAGAATATTTACATCTGCACCGCTGGCAATAACATGGTCCAAACCACCAAATCCAATATCATAGGCCCAGCCATCGCCACCAAAAATCCACTGTGTGGGTTTTACAAACTGGTCTTTTTCTTTGTATATTTCTTGTAGGAGAGCTGAATTTTCTTTTTCCTCTTTGAGCAGGGCTTTGAACTTTTCTGCACGTGCTCGTGTACCTTCAGAATCTTCCAGATGCTCCATCCAATCTTCAGCTAATTGCGCTAATGTATCCGACATTTCAGGTAAGGCAACTTTAACTTGTGCTGCAAGTTTTTGACGTCTTGTTTGACTCGCAAACCACATACCATAACCGTATTCAGCATTATCTTCAAAGAGTGAGTTTGACCATGCTGGTCCTTGCCCCGCATGGTTTGTGGCATAAGGCGCAGCCTGTGACCCACCATAAATAGAAGAACATCCTGTAGCATTGGAAATCATCATACGATCACCAAACATCTGTGTCAGCAGCTTGATATAAGGTGTCTCACCACAGCCAGAACACGCACCAGAAAACTCAAAGAGAGGTTGGTTAAACTGTGTAGCAGCGACTGTACCAGAGCGTGCTGGATTTTCCTTTTGCTTAAGTGTCATCCCAAACGCCCAGTTGATGGCTTGTGCTTTTTGACTTTCATAAGGCACCATTTTTAAGGCTTCCCCTTTTTTCGGACAAGCTTCGACGCAGAGACCACAGCCTGTACAATCCTCGATGGAGACTTGAATCCTGTACTTGAGTCCGTCTTTGCCCCGGTAATCCATTACACTGAAGCCCTCTGGCGCCACATTCCATTCATCTTCATCCGCGAGGAAAGGACGAATGGCAGCATGTGGGCAGACAAAAGAACATTCGTTGCATTGTGTACATGCAGCGCCGTTCCATTCGGGAACTTCCAAAGCGATACCGCGTTTTTCGAAAGCAGATATTCCTAGCGGACTGCTTCCTGCTGTTACATTGGTAGCCACATCCTGAACAGTTAATTGATCTCCCTCAAAGGCATTGACCTTATCTAAAAAGTTGAAGACATAGCGTTTACGTGCCGTATCTGCTGGAGCTGCTGTGATAACTTTTTCTTTTGTCTCAACCCATGAGCCAGGTACTTTTACTTCATGTAAATGATCTAAAGCTGCTTCCATCGCTTGTAAATTTTGCTCCACAATCTTTGGCGATTTGCGGGCATACTTCTGTGCATCCTCTTTGAGAATCTCATAAACCTTATCAAAGGGCATGATGTCGGTTAATTTAAAGAAAGCAACTTGCATGATGGTATTAATACGACGTCCCAAACCAGTGGTCTGTGCAATTTTTGCAGCATCAATGGTGTAGAAACGAATCGCATTTTCCGCAATATACTTTTTCAGCTGAGCAGGCAAATTTCGATCAAGTTGTTCATCTGTCCAGCTTGTATTGAGGAGGAAAATCCCTCCGGGGCGCAAGCCTTTTGTTAAATCATATTGGCGCACATAAGTTGTATTATGGCAGGCTACAAAATTTGGATGCGAAATCATATATTCCGACTGAATAGGGCTGTCTCCAAAACGCAAATGACTTACAGTCAGTCCACCTGATTTTTTCGAATCGTACTCAAAGGCACCTTGAACATATTTGTCCGTATGGTCACCGATAATTTTAATAGCAGCTTTATTCGCACCCACGGTCCCATCTGAACCAAAGCCCCAGAATTTTGCTTGATAAGTATCCGCTGAAGTGAGATCCAAGTCCCCTGCAAGCGGTAGGGAAAGATGAGTCTGATCATCTTCTATACCGATGGTAAAGCTTTGATTCACAGTTTTATTTTTCAACTGTTCGAAAACTGCCACAATGTGCTCTGGGCGTGTATCTTTACCACCAATACCATAACGTCCACCAATAACAGAAATATTTTGCTCAAACAGCAGATCTTTAATATCGAGTAAAAGTGGCTCAGCATTACTTCCTGCCTCTTTTGTCCGATCAAGTACAGCTAGTGAAGTTACGGTTTTAGGTAATTTTTCGAGAAAGTTTTCTGATGGAAATGGACGATAAAGGTGGATATTCAAAAACCCTACTTTACGCCCTTGATGATTCAAGTAATCAACAGTTTGTCTCACTGTTCCTGCAACAGATCCCATACTTACAATAACTTCTTCGGCATCTGGTGCTCCATAGTAATCCACCAAGTCATAGTTCGTACCACGCAAGTGATTTATTTCCCGCATATATTTTTGCACGCGTGCAGGAAGTTCCTCATAAAAAGGATTAACCGTTTCACGCTGTTGGAAATAGATGTCAGCGTTCTGATTGGTTCCTGACACGCTGGGGTGATCTGGATTCATCGCACGTTGACGGAAGGCACTTAATTTTTCTTGGTTAATTAGTGGTGCCAGATCTTCGTAATCCAGAACATCAATTTTTTGAATTTCATGTGAGGTGCGGAAACCATCAAAAAAGTTTAAAAAAGGCACTGATGCTTCAATCGTTGTCAAGTGAGAGACAGCTGACAAGTCCATAACTTCTTGGACACTAGATGCTGCTAACATGGCAAAACCTGTCGAGCGTGCGGCCATAACATCCGAATGATCTCCGGAGATATTCAGTGCACCTGTTGCAATAGCACGCGCGGCCACATGAATAACCCCAGGAAGAAGTTCACCTGCCATCTTGTACATATTAGGCAACATCAATAAAAGCCCCTGAGATGAGGTAAAGGTTGTTGCTAGAGCTCCAGCTTTTATGGCACCATGCAAAGCTCCAGCAGCACCTGCTTCTGATTGCATCTCGCTCAGTTTAACAGGTTGTCCCCAAATGTTTTTGCGGCCCGAGATCGACCAAGCATCCGTATAATCAGCCATTGGTGAACTTGGCGTAATGGGGTAAATCATTGCAATTTCAGAGAAAGCATACGCAACATGTGCAGCTGCCATATTCCCATCCATAGTTTTTTTCATGGTAAAGTCCTTATGTAAAAGCATTTATTTGGTTTTTCATCAGAAGAAACGGTGTCATTTGTTTTTTCTGTGGAAACATTCCTGAAAATCCAAGAGCTCTTACGCTTAATTTTTTGACTATTTCTATTTTAGCACTTTTAACTATAGGCTCCACGAGTGATGAGTGTCAAATACTTTTGACAAAAATGTATAGAAAAACAGAAACTTATTATAAGTCTCTGCTTTTGTGGAGATAAATACAATCATAATTTGATTTAAGCTTCCGTAATACGTACTTCGGTATCTTTATCAAAGAAATGTGCTTTATTAAGATTAAGTGTAACAGTGATTTTTTCGCCAGGCTGACGGAAGTCTCTTGCTTCTACACGGGACACGAGTTCTGCATCTCCTGCCTTAAGATAGAGCATTGTTTCAGCACCCAAAAGTTCTGAGACAGTGACTTCAGCCTCAATTTGAGCATCAGGATAAGCTTCCTCTGCAAGAATTGAAGCTGAAATATCTTCTGGACGTATCCCCATGATGACTTCTTTTGAAGAATAACCTTTTTCTTTGAGGAGCTTGTGCTGGCCTTCTGGTAATGTCAAACTGATGCCTTCACCGATAAGTTTGTTGCCTTCAATTTTGAGATTTAAGAAGTTCATTGCTGGGCTACCGATGAAGCCGGCAACGAATTTTGTCGCTGGCTCATTGTAAAGTTCTTGCGGCGTTCCGATCTGTTCAATGCGTCCGACAGTTCCTGATTTGTCCGCGTTCGGTGTTGAACTCATAATGACGATACGATCTGCGAGCGTCATCGCTTCGGTTTGGTCGTGGGTAACATAAATGGTTGTAGCTCCGATACGACGGTGAATTTTAGCGATTTCTGTACGCATAGAAACACGGAGCTTGGCATCCAAGTTTGACAAAGGCTCATCCATAAGGAAAACTTTAGCATCCCGAACGATGGCACGTCCCATAGCCACACGTTGACGTTGTCCACCAGACATATCGGCAGGTTTACGATCGAGAAGATCAGTTAACCCAAGAATCTTCGCTGCATTTTCTACGCGTTGCTTAATGTCTTCTTTTTTATGCTTACGCAGTTTAAGTCCAAAAGCCATATTATCAAAAACAGTCATATGAGGATAAAGGGCATAGTTTTGGAAAACCATGGCTATATCACGGTCTTTAGGTGCAACATCGTTCATCAATTTACCATCAATGGTAAATTCGCCCTCTGTGATGTCTTCCAGTCCTGCAATCATACGTAAAGTTGTTGATTTCCCACAACCTGACGGTCCAACAAAGACAATAAATTCTTTGTCTTTAACATCTAAATTAAAATCTTCAACCGAATACTGTGTAGCATTCGGGTATTTTTTATAAACCTTGTCTAATTTAAGTGTTGTCATTGCTTCTCCTTAATCTTATTGTATTTAAGCTACCTTTATTCTAATGCAAACGTTTCCGTAAAACAATGTCCAAACTGCACAAAAAAACTGTACATGATGTACAGTTTTAATTTTTATTTCACTTCTTCTTTGAGCTGTTCCGCTTCCTCAGTAAATTTCTGAGCAACAGCTTCGAGTTCTTCTTCCTCATCTCCCAGATAATGATCATTATTGATTTCGTCGAGGTTGACAAAAATTTCGATGTGCCCATGGAGATTTCTGAAAGTTACTGGAGCGTCGCCTCCATACTCGCCATCCACATTGATCATCATTTTTTTATCTGTGAGTGGTTCGACTTTAATTTGGCTTGATTTCAAATATTCAATATTTACATCATCCACGTGACTGCCCTTAATCACCATGGAAATCAAAGCAAGTAATTCGAACAAATTATCTGTTTTCACCAAAATAAGGGTAAAAAGCCCATCATCGAGTTTGGCATCTGGAGCGATTTTTTCAAATCCTCCAACAGAGTTAGTCAGGGCCGCAAAGAACATGGAAATCTCACCTTCAAACACGCCATCGTCATGCGTAACCTTGACTTTGCGTTTACGAATTTGTGGCAGCAAATCAACGCCTTTGGCAAGATAAGCCAAGTAACCAAAAGCTGTTTTCAAACGGCTTGGAACGCTATAAGTCAGCTCTGTTAAGCTTCCCCCAGCCGCAATATTAATAAAATACTCGGCATCATTCACTTGGCCCACATCAATATTCAAGGTCTGATTCTTACCGATCATTTCAACAGCTGCTAAGGGCTTATTCCGTGGAATTTTAAGTGCACGTGCAAAATCATTGGTTGTCCCTGTGGGGATAATGGCTAATTTAGGTCTTTTATCAAATGGAGACATACCACTTACTATTTCGTTGATGGTGCCATCACCACCAGCTGCGACAATGAGATCAAAACCTGCTTTAGTAGCGCGTGCAGCTTCATTTTGAGCAGATTGTGGTTCTGGAGTCGTCTGAAAAGCAGAGGCTTCATAGCCGAAACTTTCTAACTTATCCAAAATGTCCGCGACATTTTTTTTAATGATTTCTTGCCCACTGCTTGGATTGTAAATCAATCTTGCTTTCATAAATTCAGCAACTCCTCTTCTGACCAAACTTCTATACCTAAATCCTGTGCTTTAGCCAGTTTTGACCCAGCATCTGCTCCAGCTATAACTAAATCTGTCTTTTTAGAAACTGAACCTGAGACATTTGCGCCTAAAGCTTCCAGTTTTTCTTTTGCCTCTGTTCGTGTCATGGCTGTTAATTTCCCCGTTAAAACAACAGTTTTCCCTGATAACACACTGTCTGTCTTCGGCTTAAGGCCAAGGTAATCGAAGTTGACTCCCGCTTCTGCCAATTCTTGAAGCAAAACTTGTGCACCCTCTGTTGCAAAATAAGTGGTTACAGCTTTGGCAATAACTGAGCCCAGGCTTGGAATTTCAGCAATTTCTTCTAAGCTTGCTTGCGACAAGGCACGAAGATTACCAAAACGCTCCATTAATAACTTGGCAGCTTTCGATCCGACATGACGAATGCCCAAACCAAAAAGGAGTTTTTCAGCGGAATTTTCTTTTGAAGCTTGAATGGCATTTAATAACTTAGTTGCCGACTTTTCTTGAATTTTATCGAGGACCACTAATTCGTCAAACTGCAACTTATAGATATCTGCCACATCTTTAATTAAGTTATTTTTGAAAAGTTGCGTCACTATCGATTGACCTAAACCAGAAATATTCATTGCACCACGACTGGCAAAATGAATAAGTTTTTCACGATTTTGTGCTGGACAAAGTGGATTGATACAACGTAAAGCAACTTCATCTTCAAAATGCAAAAGCTCAGTTGAACATTCCGGACAATATTGAGGAATTTCCATTTCTACAGAATCTGCTGGACGTTTCTCAAACAAAACACGTTGAACTGCTGGAATAATATCCCCTGCCTTATAGATCATGACTTTGTCTTTAAGACGGATATCCTTCTCCTTAATGTAGTCAACATTATGCAAAGTAGCGCGTGATACTGTAGTCTGCGCTAAGGTCACAGGAACCATATTTGCTGTTGGTGTAACAACCCCTGTACGTCCCACTGTCCAATCCACAGAGAGGATTTCTGTTTCTGCCAATTCGGCTGGAAATTTATAAGCGATTGCCCACCGGGGTGCCTTGACTGTAAAGCCTAGTTCCTCTTGTTCTGCCAGATTATTAACTTTGATGACCACACCATCAATATCATAGTCCAAGTCATCCCGAAGAGAGGCCACGCGCTCAATAAAGGACCAAACTTCATCAATGTTTCGTGCAAAAACACGTTCTTTATTGACGACAAGTCCAAGCTTTTCTAAGTACTCCAAAACTTCTTCTTGAGTATCATTTGTCGCAGGACTCGCTTCTTGATAAAGGAAGGTTGCCAAACCACGCCTAGTCACCTCTTTCGTATCCAGTTGTCGTAAAGTGCCGGCTGCTGCATTACGGGGGTTGGCAAAGGAAGGTTTACCTTCAAGTTCGCGTTCCTTATTGAGTTTGACGAAATTTTTACGTGGCAAATAAGCTTCACCACGCACCACAATATCAATAGGTTCTTTTAATACCAGAGGGACATCTTTGATTCGTTTAACATTTTCTGTAATGTTTTCCCCTACACTCCCATCTCCACGAGTCGCAGCGACGACAAGTTGACCAGCTGTGTATTTCAGAGAAAGTGAGAGGCCGTCAATTTTTAACTCACAAATGTATTCAGGCTTTGGAATGACTTTACGTACACGCTCATCAAAGTCTTCCAGCTCTTCACGCGAAAAAGCATCTGCTAAACTGTAGAGATTATATTCATGGGTGTATTTTTCAAATCCTGAGAGTACGACATCGCCTGTACGATGGGTCGGCGAATCGGCCCGTACCAAGTGTGGATTGTCGTGTTCTAGGGTTTCTAACTCACGATAAAGACGATCATACTCCGCATCTTCAACCGAGGGCATATCCAAGGTATAGTACTCGTGAGCATACTTATTTAATAACTCCGTTAAATCTTTGATCTTTGACTCGATATTCATACTAGTAATTTTATCATATTTTTCGGTTTCCTCTGAGAAAGAAAGTTGTTATAATGGAGAAGTTCAATAGCTTATGCTAAGCTTAATTTTTATGAGGTTTTTAATGAAGAAAAATATTTTTAAAAAGGTTGTGGTTGTACTGATGGTCTTGTTCAGTATCATCATCATAACATCTGGTATTCTTGGCCGACAGATACTTTTTCGTGATTATCCTGTTTTCCAGTCAATGTCCCAAAAAGAGATTGTCGAAACCACGAATATCCTACCCGAGGATAACGACTATATCAAAAAACTAAAAAACAACGCACTTGACGTCTACCTGAGCAATGCTTCCAGTGAACTGGCAGAAAAACTCGGAGAGAATGAAAAACGTGTTAATAGTATCGTCAATGGCGAACTTCCTGAAACTCAGTTTTCGCAAAATCAGGAAGAACTCCAACAAGCGCTAGGGGCAAGTGATGAGCAGATGAAGCAACTTTCTCAAACTTATGAGAATGCCCGTCTTAATCGGTCCATTGATCAGCTCCAAGCAGAAACCAAAACTTTAAAAGCTGAAGAGTTGCCTCAGTTTATTCAAGATGCAAACCAATTGACGCAACAAACTGAAAAAAGCATTCAGTCTTATATTGAAGATAATAATGCTGTTTCCAAATCAACGATTGCTGCTTCTGTTCAAGCGCTCAATGATGCAAATGCCCTCCTCAATAACTTTACACAGTTTGTTAACTATACCAATAATTACACAGCAATCTCCCAGCTCCAATTTGATAAAATTTCTACCAATAATACACTCATGGCAGACTTTCTCCCGGTCTTTAACAAGGTGAATGCTTATCTCAGCCAGAAGGAAACCGTGGAGGCCCGCATCAAAGAATTAACAGACTTTCAACAAAAAGTCGAAAAATCAGAACAACTGAAAAATTCAAGTGTAGAACTGCCTAATCTCAAAGGTCAAACACTTGCGGCTATAAGAAAACAAGCAGGCGCCAATTATAAAATTGAAGTGGAGCCAAACAATGAGGACAAAGACACAGCGACTGTCACTCAACAAAAGCCTGATCCTTCTCAGTACGATCGCATCCTAAAAGGTGAGACGATTAAGGTTCAAACGAAAAAGAAAACTGAAGAAAATAAAGCTTCTTCCGATTCTGCCAAAAAAGACAAAGAAAAAACAGAGACCTCCAAAAAAGAGGACACCAAAGCTAAAAAGAAAGGAGATGAATAATGGCTAAAAAAATAATTCTTCGTACCCTTGCCGTTCTTTTTCTGCTCTTCTTATTTATAGGCGCTGTCGGTGCTGCAGGAGCGGTCTATCTCCTCAATAAAGAATCCCACCTGGCACATACGATCGAGCTTAAGCCTTCCCCACAAGCCATCTCCCAATCCTTTACTATTACGGATATTAATGGCGAAGCCCTTCAAGATTCTTCAAATATCTATAAATACATTCCAGCACAGCTCTCAGGGAAAGATAAAAATATTCCTGAACTTTACACAAAAGCTTTGGTCGCCGTTGAAGATAGCGATTTCTATTCTCGTAAAACCAAGGGCTATTCTATCAAAGGAGTGGCTAATGCAGTCTTATCAGAAGTACTTACGAAATTACATCTCGCAAACGGTGCACGTGGCGGCTCAACTCTTGATCAACAATTGGCAAAAAATATTGCACATGGTGGTTTTACTGCCGATAAATCATTGACTCGAAAAATTGTCGAATTGATTGATGCACATAGCCTTGCTGAACGCTATTCTCGAGAAGAAATTCTCACCAGTTATCTCGACTCCTTGCGTTTGACGCCTGAAACCATTGGTCCTGGTGCTGCTTGGAACAATCTTTTCTCTACACCAATGCTCACCTCAGAGAAAACGCCCCTGTATATTGCTCAAATTGCTTATTTAGCGGGGCTCGGTCAAGCACCTTCAACTTATGTTCAAGATTTTGAAGGCGCAGGGAAACAACGCGCATTGACTGTTCTTTCGGTGATGAAGTCTAACAAAATCATCTCTGACCAAGAATACAAAGATAGCGTTGAAGCAGTGAAAAAAGAGCTGACACTTAAGCCAAGTTATACACAAGGTATCCCCCATGCATACCAAGCTTATATTGCTCAGGTACAAAAAGAGCTCGGCCAGATTGCTTTACCAAGAAATGCTAAGGTTGTTGTCAAAACATATGCTACGAAAGGACATCTCGATTATCTAGAGAGCGTGGCAAATCATACCGCACCCGATGTCTCAAATATTCCACGTAATAATCTGCCAGAAGGAACTTTAACGGCAATATCAGTGGTGGATACCCAAACAGGTCATATCTTAGCTTTAAATACAAATTCGGACAATCCACAATTGCCAATTTCCTCTGGACGTTCTTCGGGTTCAACAATCAAACCTTTACTCGATTATGCACCCGCTCTTGAATATGGCTATATCAATGAAAACAGTACCTTGAATGGTAATGCTACAACATATGCTGACGGCACACCCCTGATGAATTACGGTGGGAATAATTATGGTCCTGTTCCTGTCGGTTTTGCCCTTGGTAACTCTTTGAATTCTGCAGCCCTTCAAACCTTTAACATGACCAATAACGAGCAAAAAAACAGCATTATGCAGCCACTTGGTATTGCTTCTGTCAAATATGACCAAGAATCCATGTCTATTGACTACAATTTGTCATCTTTACAGTCTGCATCTGCCTATTCTGCGATTGGTAATGATGGTGTACGCGTTACACCTACTGCTGTGGCTTCTGTCACTGTAAATGGTCAAGAACTGCCGCTTACTCAGCCTGAATCGCAACGTGCCATGAGTTCTTCAACAGCTCGTTCCCTCGTTAATCTCATGCAAAATGTTACACAGCCTAATGGTTCCGAGCCTTTAGCTGCACAGCCGCAATGGCCGAATGCTTTCGCTACTAAGTCCGGCCTCTCCAATTTCCCCGATACTGCCACAGAACCTGCACGTAGTCAAGGAGCTCCTGATGCTTGGATGGCTGCTACTTCTACGGGTGTTTCAACCGCTGTATGGGTCGGAAGTCCAGATATGAGTGGGAAATATTATGTCCCAGCTGCGCCCATTGAACAAGAAAACAACATGCGTGTCTATCTTTTGAACAATACGATCAGATACATGAATCAAGGCAGAAATGTGCCGCCATTTAGTTACTCAGGTACAGCCATGTCCCATGAACCTCTCTTACCAGAGTTGCCCCAGCTTACTGAGCCACCAACGCCCCAAGCTATCCAGCAAGCCAAAACCTTTGATGCTGTTGCTCCAAGTGTTACTCCTGGTTTAGAAGAATTTTATCAAATGCATCGTCAAGATAAACTCTTAGATGCTGGCTCCGTATATGGTGCTAAAAACTAAGGTCTTCGTAGTAAAAAAAGCTGCTTGTATGCAGCTTTTTTTTATTTATGATGCAACAGTAAGTTGTTCTTGAACATACTGTGCATAAAGTGGGTGTGATTTTACAAGAGCGCTGTGTTTACCTGCTCCTGTAATTGCTCCCTTTTCAATAAAGTAAATGTTATCTGCATCTACAATTGTGGATAAGCGATGAGCGATGACTAAGGTTGTTCTGCCTTTCATCAGGCTATCCAAAGCTTTTTGAACCATTGCTTCAGATTCTGAATCTAGACTAGCTGTGGCTTCATCGAGCATGAGAATTTTTGGATTACGCAAGAAGGCGCGCGCAATAGCCAAACGCTGACGTTGCCCACCTGATATCTTCACGCCGCGTTCCCCTACTTGTGTGTCTAATTTATCGGGCATATTTTCGACGAAACCTCGCGCAAAAGCTAAGTCTAGCACTTCCCATAGTTGTGCATCACTGTATGTACCGTCCAAACCATAGGTCAAATTATCGCGGATTGTTCCTGCCATAATCGCTGAATCTTGTGAAACAAATCCAATTTGGCTCCGCCAATCTTTGAGGGCTAAGCTTTCAATATCATGATGTCCCATTGTTAACTTTCCTCCTGTTGGTTTATAGAAGCGTTCCAAAATAGAGAAAATGGTTGATTTCCCACCTCCAGAAGGACCTGCAAAGGCAACAATAGTATTTGGTCTGGCTTCAAAAGTAATATTTTTTAATATTTCTTCAGAGTCATCATAGGAGAAACTAATATTTTCCGCACGTAAAACTTGACCTTCAATATCTAGATTTTCTCCAAGACTTAGCTGCTCTTGTTCTTCTTCTAAAACTTCATTCAGACGTGCTGTGGCTCCTGAAGCCTTAGAACTTGCAGTAAAGAAAAGCGCTAGAGTAGGAACAGATCCAATCATGTTCATAAGATACATTAAGAAGCTCATCAAAGTAGCCATCGTCATTGCTCCCACGGCCACACGATGAATGCCGTAGAGCAGTAACCCGAAGATGGTTGACATCATTAACAACATCATGATTGGTTGCATAGATCCATCAAAAATTGCTTCACGAAGCCCGATTTTATAAAGTTTGTTGATGTTTTTTTCCGCGGACTGTGTCGCTTGTACTTCCGCATTGGAAGATTTGACCAACCGAATTTCACTAAGCACTTCACTTGCTGTGCCAGAAAATCCTGCAAGAGCATCTTGCCGCTGAATCCCAAATTTTCGGCCAAAAGTGGCCAAGGGCATGATAATCAACGTCGCAATAGGAACAGCTATCACCATTGCTACAGTCATCTGCCAATCCATACGAAACATCATAAAAATTGAACCCACAAGTAGCAAAAGGCTGGTTAAAGTTTGAGGCACAGTATTTGCTAAAAGATCTTTCACTTGTGTCGTATCATTAACCAAGCGGCTTCCAATCTCTCCTGTTTTGACTTCATCAAAGTACTTCACAGGAAGATGAACCATCTTATTCCACACTGTTAAACGTAATCTTTTTACTACATTTTCTCCAAAAAAACCAAGCACTGAGGCACCGATGGCACCAAGTAAGGCCGAAAGGATATAAACCAGAACTACATTCCCTAAAAGACCATAATCAATTCCTTGTGCAAATCCTGAAATAAGTGGCTGTATCATCTGCGGTACAATCAGCTGCAGTACCGCTCCCACTATGCCTGACAACATCCCAACGGCAAAGTAGGAGTATTTCGGTTTACTCTTTGCAATCAGTTTCAGAAAATCCTTACTTTTTATTTTATTGGCTTTTATTTCTTTTTCCATTTTTATCTCCTTTAGTTACTTAGTTTTTATTTTACATAAACTAACAAAAATGATTATAAAACTTTTAATTAGTTTTGTCAACGATAAAACTAATTATTTTGAAATAAAAAAAACCAACCCTTAAGGTTACTGTTTTAACTACAGTAAGTATTAAAATGGTAACCATTAGAATATATGGTCCAGTAAATCCAACTGTTTTCTGATTATAATCTGCTTCAATAGCTTCCTTTTTTAGATATAAAAAAACCACCAATTCTGGTAGCTTTAACACAGTAGATTTTACCCTTTAAGTTTATTAAACATGCTGCGCATTTCATCATCTTTCATTTTAATAACAGGACATTTGAGTCCTTGTTTTAAATTATTAAGTGTCCCTGGGTTTGAAATCCAAGTGAATTTTCCATCTGTAATAAAATAATTATTTTTTTCTGTTTCTATGATAAACATTTCTTCTTCTCCTTTATTTGTTCCTGATCCACCAGATACTGGTGTGTTAAATAAGTTTACTTCTGCTTGTCGGCGTTTTTTCAAGCCCTCTTCAAATGCAGAGCCTTTATTAATGTAGTTTGGGAATGA
>Ga0129308_1000281_pt1 | contig 87925 bp, 80 predicted proteins | sample L827metagenome_FD_94440 | JGI IMG/M metagenome (GOLD analysis project Ga0129308, IMG submission 94440) | Ring-tailed lemur group fecal microbial communities from Wisconsin, USA - L827 metagenome | ecosystem: Host-associated > Mammals > Digestive system > Large intestine > Fecal | place: USA...
ACAGCACAGCACAGCACAGCACAGCACAGCACAGCACAGCACAGCACAGCACAGCACAGCACAGCACAGCACAGCACAGCACAGCACAGCACGCGGTAGATAACCGCCTCTTTTTGCTTGCCCCAAAACGCTCTGGACCACTGGAGCGTTTTTTCCGTCCCCTGACCCTTAGAGCTGAGGGTCAGGCTAAGAGAAGTAAAGATACAAAAAGAATCATAAAGAAAGACAAAGAAAGGGAAAAGGTATTATTATGACACCAGAAAAGAAACGTAAACTACGGAACATTGCACTCCTCTCCTTGCTTGGCTTAATCGGCGGGACACTGGCCTTCCAAGCCTTCAACCAGCAGGCCATCAATGACCGAGAAAACACCATACAGGTCAATGTCGGTGGCCGTGTGCACGACTACTACAATAGAGACACCGAAAACAAGGATGTCTTTGTGGAAAACTATGGCGAACGTCCCATCATGGCCCGTATCCGCCTGTCCGAGTTCTTGGAGTACCAAAGAGGAGAAGAGGACTTTACACCGCTCGTTGCTGGCAGTGAACGGGACAACTTGGCGACTTGGATCACCTGGATCCCCAGCGCAAACAATATCAATCAGCGTGCCGATACGGGGAACTCCAGCGCCTTTAACCGCTACGCTCAGCTGACCTTTGGTTGGAGCCGTGAAGGAGAAACAGCCCCATGGTACATGCCAACCTTCAACCATGATAATCTGGACCTAAGGACAGCAGCTGCCGGACATGCCCGGGACTACATCGCAGGCGCAGGGGCGACCGATGGGACAACAGATGGTACCACACACCCTGGGGATGGTACAGATGCTTACTGGTCAAGTGGGGATACTTTCGATAACAGTGCAGGAATTTGGCCGGGGGCTACCCTTGAAAATGAAGCCGCACAAAACCTGCGCCAGCAACGTGCCCCAGTGACCATTGAACAGTGGTCTAATCTAGATCCTTACCAACAAATTGGCGACTTCTGGGTGGTGGACCACACCACAGGCTGGGCCTATTGGGCCTCGCTCCTGGAACCCGGAAACGCCAGCTCTTACCTTCTGGATGCCGCAGAACTGACGGAGGCCATCGAAGATACAGTTTTTAACGGCAGTTATTATTATGGCATCCATGTGGACAGCCAACTGATCAGCCCGGATAACAGTGAGGAGTTTCTCCCGGGTGGCGACAGCCGTTTAGAAGCTTTCCTTACAGGAATTAAGAACAACTCGATGAATGATGAGGGAACAAGTAACCCACGTTATGAAGTTGACGCTCCACCGTCATCCTTTAACTTTGACACCATGCTTCCTGGGCGTGTATTCACCATGGCTGGTGAGCGGTATCGCTATCTTGAAAACATGGGCAACGGTAACCATATGATTATCCGTCATGAAGTTATTCGCAATGTAACCTTCATTGACCAGCCACAAGTTTTAGCAGATTTTTATAATGGGCTTACATCAGCTGTTCAGGCTATGGTACAGCCTGTGGAGATAGCAGAAGAAACTGTAATCAATTGGCAGCTAGTTACATGGGGTGAGTCAACGGGGGATGGACATGAGGATAGCTGGTGGTTGCCTACTAACTTTAATGAAGGAGAATTGGGCATAGCCGTTAATGACATAACATCTGTTGCATCTGGCGGAGTAGGCCGTGCTTTTGCTCTTTCTTTTGCTGATGTGGTTCGATTATCAGAAGAACCAGGACGCGGCTTTTCTGATGTTGCAAGTCGTAGAGCTCCTCACCCATCTTCGGAATTGGGTTCGGATTGGTGGTGGCTTCGTACTGCTGTTCCAAGTATGGGTCCTGCTTGGTATATACGTATCGGTGGTGGGATGATGCATGGACATTCTCCTCTAGCATTTGGCGGCGTTCGCCCAGCCCTCATCATCAACCAATCAAACTAAAGCAAAAAACGTTCACTCACGGTGAACGTTTTTTTCATCTACAGGTATAGCCCCATTTTTCTTTCATGAAACTTTTTGACCTGTTTTTAACTTGATTACGGTTGGCAGAGTAATGAATTTTTGTGCTTTGACTTGTTTTGCCTTTTTAGACTTGCGTAAATCTCTCTCCTCCGGACTAAACCAGAGGGCGATTTCATAGAGCGCAGCAAAACCTAAGCCTATTCCTCCAAACATTAAAACAATTTCTATAAATTCCATGGTGACCTTCTTTTATAATATTCTTAGTTCTCGATTAATTCGGGGTTTATTTCTTCGATACAATCAACGACAGGGCCGACGATTCTTGAAGTTTCTTCATCTAAGTAAAAATCCTTATATTGCGGATCGGTATTGAGTGAGTGACAGCGGAAACTTTCTCCGTCTCGGAAAACTTGTTTACAATACAGCTGTTCTTCCCCAGGTCCGCCCTCTGAAATAACATAAATATCGCCGTCTCTATCAAAGCCTGTCGTAACGAAGGTGACAATAGAGAAGTTAGGATACTCTGGTTGCATGGAGTCCCCTTTGATACGCGCAGCCCCATCATAACGGCCAGGACGTATGTCTGTAAAGATGGTATACGTTTCCTGAGTATCATTCAAAGCTTGACCAAAACCAGCGGATAATTGTTCATCGGCTACCTCAATCGTATAGAGTTCCTCACGACGGTAAGTGCGTAAAGGAATGATATTATCAGGGGTAGGGAGAGTTTGTGGCGTCTGACTGGCAAGAAACTGTGAAAAATTCATGACATTTTTTTGTTGCTCAGCATCTAACTGTTTGTAAATATTGAGAAGCTCAATAAAAGGAGAATGCCCTTGATTTTCATTGAGGATAAGATCAATGGGGGTATTGTAAATATCGGCAAGTTTAGTCATCATTTCTAAAGCAGGATTACTGGTTTTCTTTTCCCAAAGCGCATAAGTCCCTTGAGTGATGTCAAGCATCTCAGCAATTTCTTTTTGAGTAAACTGATGTTCTTTACGTAGCTTTTTTAAAGTTTGTCCTAGATTCATGCTTCTATCCTCGTTTATTGAATTTATCAATATTATAAGCTAAAATAGAAGAGAAGTCAAGCTGAAAAATTGAATGCGTCAATAAAAGGAAGCGGGCTTGCTTCCTTGCATTTTATTTATCTTCTCGATATTCAAGGAGATCTTTTGGTTGACAATCGAGTGCTTTGCAAAGTGCTTCAAGTGTAGAGAAACGTATTGCTTTAGCCTTACCATTTTTTAAAATAGAGATGTTAGCCATTGTGATACCCACGCGTTCTGAAAGTTCAGTCACGGACATTTCACGCTCTACAAGCATGCGATCTATATGTACTTTTATTGCCATTTTCTGCTCCTTTCTTAAACCGTGAGGTCATTTTCTGCTTTCATCTGAATGACGCTTTGCAGGAGTTTCTCAATCGTTGCAATAAAGATAGCAACGATTAAAGGAGTGACACTAATGGCTACACCAATAACCATAATTACCGGTGCATGAATCACTTCGATAATGTGATAGGTCATAGGTAAAATTCCAAGGAGCACAAAGAAAGTCACAAAGGATAAATTTTTAATAGTAGAAATTATCTTTAAGGCCGGCTCAGTAAAGGCAGTACCACGCTCAATAAGTAATAGGATACGATAGACAAAAATCGTTACCACAAGAGAGAGTGCCGCAGCGAGATAAAGCGCCAAATAAAAGAGGATTTTTACAAAATAGATATCCTGATCAGAGTAGGAACTGATGAGTCCTTGTGTCAAAACTACAAAGAAAAAAAGGATAAATGCAATAACAGGCACAAGTGCAACCTTGAGAAAGGTTGTCTTAATTTTCGAGATTTCTTTCATGCTGTTCATTATAAGTAATGAATGATTGATTGTCAAGATGAAAATATCGTTTTGCGATATGGGTTGAGCATGATTTTGTGTGAATAAATGTTCTCATGCAAAGAACAATTGATTTATATATGAAAGATAGTCGTAAGAGTTTCAAGGAGCAGAGAATAATAATTATATGAAATGTGTTAAAATATCAGTATGGTAAAAAAAGGACGTATTATTAAATCTTTAGCAGGGTTTTACAATGTAGAATCTGAAGGACAAGTTTATCAAACGCGGGCACGTGGTAACTTTCGTAAGAAAGGAATGAAGCCAATCGTTGGTGATTTTGTGGACTTTTCAGCTGAAGAAAATTCAGAAGGTTATATCTTAGATATACACAAACGCAGAAACAGCTTGATTCGCCCTTCCATTGCGAATATCGATCAGGCTGTCATCATCATGTCAACGGTTAATCCTGATTTTTCCTTGAATCTGTTGGATCGTTTCCTTGTATTTCTGGAACATAAAGATATTCAGCCCCTCATCTACATTTCGAAACTCGATTTGCTTGAGGATAGAAGTGAATATGACCAGTTCAAGAAAAATTATGAAGCGATTGGTTATCAGGTTTTCTTTGATTGGAAAGAGCTGACTCAAGCATTAGCAGATAAAGTCACGGTCTTTATGGGGCAAACGGGTGCTGGAAAAACAACCTTGTTAAATCTGATTGCGCCAGGCATGAACCTGGCTACGGGAGAGACTTCCGACAAACTAGGACGCGGACGTCACACCACGCGCCACGTGGAATTCTTTGAAGTTGCATCGGGCTTAATTGCAGATACTCCAGGATTTTCAAATCTAGACTATGATGTCTCTAACCAACCTGATTTAAATGCAGCCTTTCCAGAAATTTTACGAGAAAGTCATGGGTGTAAGTTTAGAGAATGTACCCATACACATGAACCTTCTTGTGCTGTCAAGGAGGCACTTGAAGAAGGCAGGATTTTAGCGAGTCGCTATGAGAACTACCTACAACTATTAACCGAAATAAATAACACGAGGGAAACTTATGCCAAGCAAAGAAAAAAACAAAATTAAAGGGAACATTTGGATGAAGCAAGCCGGCTTTTTAGGTTTAGTGATTCTTTGGGGCCTGATCATTCTGTTTAAAAATAGTTTGGGAGACTGGAAGTGGCCACTCTTTGGCCTGCTTGTTGTCTTGACTATTTGGGGCTTATACCAAATCAATAAAGCTTTCTTTGGCTTGAAAAAATAGGAGGAAACATGAAACAATTTACAAATAAAATCGCACCGTCTATTCTCGCTGCGGACTTTGGTGCTTTTACAGCAGAAGTCGCAAAGATTAATGCTGCCGGTGCTGATTATGTACATATTGATGTTATGGATGGTCATTTTGTGGACAACTTAACTTTTGGATCTGGTGTCGTTGCTGCACTTCGCCCACATACAGATATGGTTTTAGATGTGCACATGATGGTCGAAAATCCCGAAAAATATGTAACAGAGTTTGCAAAAGCCGGTACGGATATCATGAGTATTCATGTTGAAGCAACAGCACATATCCATGGTGCATTGCAAAAGATTAAAGCTGCTGGAATGAAAGCAAGCGTGGTTATCAATCCTGGCACACCCGTTTCAATGATTGAACCTGTTCTCAATATGGTGGACATGGTCTTGGTGATGACGGTCAATCCTGGTTTTGGAGGCCAAGCCTTCATTCCTGAAACAATGGATAAAATTCGTGAACTTGTGAAATTACGTGAAGCTAAACAGCTTGAATTTGATATTGAAGTTGACGGTGGCATTGATGATAAAACGGTTGAACAAGCACGCGAAGCAGGTGCCAATGTATTTGTAGCTGGATCTTTTGTCTTTAAGGGAGATGTGACTGCAAACATTCAAAAGTTAAGAGATAGATTATGAACATCGTCATTATTATTCTTTTGATTTTAGCCATTCTGATCGGGATTGCTAATTTTTTCAAAAAGCCCGCATCCAACACCAAACTGAATGCGCGGGTCGAAAACCTGTCTTCAAACTTGACAGAGTTACGTATAGAAATGTCGCAACAGTTGGGCCAAAATCGCCAAGAAATTTCTGGAACAGTTTCAAGCTTATCGCATAATATGAATGCAAACTTAGGAAATCTGACAGAAAATATCAATGCTAAATTTGATTATCAGTTTAAGGATTTACAAAGTTCCAACGAGCAAAAACTAGATAAAATTGCGCTCAACTTAGCAGAAATGTCAGAATCTATTACGGATAAATTTGACCGTAAGTTTCAGGAGTTGCAAGAAGCGAATGATAAAAAGCTCAGTCAAATCCAGAACACGGTGGATGAAAAGCTTCAGGAAACATTGAACAAAAGAATTTCCCAAAGCTTTGAGCAGGTCACCAACCTTTTGACTTCAGTTGATAAAGGATTAGGTGAGATGCGTAACCTTGCGAGTGATGTAGACAGTCTACAAAAAGTAATGACGGGGGTGAAAACACGAGGCATCATTGGCGAAGTCCAACTTGGCCGCATTTTAGAGCAAATTTTTACTTCAAGTCAGTATCAGGAGCAAGTCAACATTCAAGAGCGAAATGCAGTCGACTTTGCGGTTATCATGTCTGGTAAAGTAGCAGGCAGTGATGTTTTATTGCCGATTGACTCAAAATTTCCCTTGGAAGACTACCAACGTTTGCAAACTGCGCTTGAAACAAACGATATGTTGGCTATTGAAGCATCACGAAAAGCCTTATTTGCAGCGGTTAAAGCTCAGGCAAAATCAATTTCTGAGAAATATATTCTCCCGCCAAAGACCACGGACTTTGCAATCATGTTTTTACCCATTGAGGGACTTTTCATGGAAGTGGTGAATAATACAGAGCTTTATGAACAACTTAGCCGTGATTATAAAGTAAATGTTACGGGTCCAACGACCATGACAGCAGTTTTGAATAGCTTGCAAATGGGCTTTAAAACGCTACAAATAGAGCAAAAATCAAGTGAAGTTTATGAAATGCTTGGAGCGGTTAAGACCGAATTTGGTAAATTTGAAACCTCGCTTAAGAAAGTTCACGAACGTTTGCAACAGTCCGAAAAAGAAATCAATACGCTGATTACGACAAGAACGAATGTCATGAATCGTAAATTGCGCACGATTGATGCCGTTGACAAAGACACGAGTGCTGCGCTTTTAGAAATAGAAGGGGACTAAGATGGTTCTGATAAAAAACATAGCTATGGGAGAATTTTTTGAAGGATTCTACCTGATAAAATCAGTTGAGCTTCGTCGAACACGCGCAGGTAAAGACTTCCTTGCGATTGTTTTTCAAGATCGTACGGGAACAATCTCAGGCAATATTTGGGATGCGAATCCTAAAGCTGTCAAGCAGTTTGTTGCGGGTCGCGTTGTTCATATGAAAGCTTTAAAGGAACTCTACAATGGAATGCCACAGGTCAATCGTATTAGCCTACGTTTGCCAGAAGGTAACGAACCAGCTAATCCTGCAGATTATCGCGAAAAATCACCGGTAAATGAGACGGATCTCCGTAAATATGTTGAAAGTATCGTTTTCCGTATTGAAAATGCAACGTGGAACCGTATCGTTCGTCATATCTTGAAAAAATTTGACCGTGAATTTTATCAGTTTCCTGCTGCGAAAACCAATCATCATGCTTTTGAAGGTGGATTGGCTTATCACACAACAACGATGCTCCAATTGGCCGAAAAAGTATGCGAAGTTTATCCACAGCTCAATGAATCTTTGATGTTTGCAGGTATTCTTTTGCATGACATGGCCAAATGCTTAGAGTTTACGGGTTATGAAAATACAAGTTATACCTTACGTGGAAATCTCTTAGGCCATATCGTTCTTATTGACGAAGAAGTCAGTAAAGCAGCCATCGAACTTGATATTAGTGATGATAAAGAGGACTTGCTTTTACTGCGCCATGTCTTGCTGAGTCATCACGGGCAGTTAGAATACGGTAGCCCGGTCCGTCCTAAAATCATGGAAGCAGAAATCATCCATCAGATTGATATGATGGATGCGAGCATGATGATGATGATGACTGCTCTGAATAATGTTGAACCAGGGCAATCGAGCCAACGCGTCTTTGCCTTAGAAAATCGTAACTTTTATAAACCATTGGATAACTAAAGAGAAGAAGAAAAGATGAAACACACACTTAAAAACAATACATTAACGGTTGCAGTTGATACTTTTGGGGCAGAACTCCACTCTGTTCAAAAAGAGGGTATCGAATATCTTTGGCAAGCAGATCCTGCATTTTGGGGACGTCATGCTCCTGTTCTCTTTCCGATTGTTGGGAAGTTAAAAGACGGACACTACAGCTACTCAGGTAAAAACTATGAGATGTCAGGTCATGGCTTTGCACGTGATACAGAATTCACACTTGTACATGAAACACAGGATGAGTTGGTGTATGAAATTACTGCAAATGTAGATACACTTGCCCAATATCCTTTTGAATTTAGCTTCAAGGTAAGTTATAAATTAACCGGAAATCAAGTGCGCGTACGTTATCAAGTAGAAAATAAAGATGAAAAGACAATGATTTTTGGTGTTGGTGCGCATCCCGCTTTTAACGTTCCTCTGGAAAAAGGCAGCTTTGAAGACTACACCTTGACGATTGCCCCAGCAGATAAACGTACTTTTATTCCTTTGGATTTGCCAACGGGTACGCTTAAAAGAGAGGAGCAATCCGAAGTTGAGGTAAGTGATATAGCACTCAACCATGAACGCTTTGCTAAAGATGCTCTCGTTTATACATCTTCAGATGAAATGTCAGTGGCCTTAACGAACCGTTTGGATAGTCGAAGTGTGAAAGTCACATGGGAAAATATGCCCTTCTTTGGCCTCTGGAGTCCCTACCCAGCTGAAGCGCCTTTTGTTTGTATCGAACCTTGGGCTGGTATCGCTGATGAAGTGAATACAACAGGTGAACTTACCGAAAAATTTGGGATGAATCAACTTGCATCACATGAAATGTTTAGCTGTGAATATGTCATTGAAATAAACTAAGTCAAAAAGATAGACAGTAAGTCTATCTTTTTCTAAATTTTTAAGAAAGACCGCGAGAAAAAGAAGCTGTAAATTGCTATAATAGATAGCATGAATGATATTTTCCAACTTACACTGATTTTAGTTGCTTCTTTGGTCGCAACGCTGATCGCAAGAAGAATAAGAATTCCCGCAGTAGTCGGTCAAATACTGATTGGTATTGTCTTGGCACCAGCTGCTTTGGGATGGTTGCAAGGAGGACACACCATTGAGGTCCTCTCCGAAATTGGGGTGATTCTTCTCATGTTCCTGGCAGGGCTAGAGAGTGACCTTGGGGTACTAAAGAAAAACTTTAAACCTGCGTTACTGGTTGCACTAGCGGGTGTCCTTGTACCTTTACTGGTTTTCTGGGGCGTGACGACGATGATGGGCTATGCCTTCTCAACGGCTATCTTTTATGGTATCGTCTTTGCAGCAACCTCTGTCTCGATTACAGTTGAAGTCTTGCAAGAGTACGGTAAACTTTCCACAAAGGCAGGTTCCATTATCTTGGGGGCGGCTGTTGTAGACGATATTCTGGCTGTTTTAGCTTTATCTATCTTCACATCTACACAGAGTTCTTCCGGCAACTTGCCGAAGCAGTTTTTCATGGAATTCCTCTTCCTTCTTTTCCTTGTCTTGGTACACAAGTCAATTCCGAAAGTTTGGCGTTTTGTAGAGAAACTTCCGGTATATGCGAAGAATACAACAGCAGCGCTTATTCTCTGTTTGGTTTTAAGCCTGCTCGCTGATGCAGCGGGTATGTCGGCTGTGATTGGCTCTTTCTTTGCTGGATTAGCCTTGAGTCAAACAGACGTTTCTCATAAGATTGAGGAATACAGTTCCGCTATTGCTTATGTCGTCTTCATCCCCGTTTTCTTTGTTTCCATTGCGATTTCCGTAACTTTCGAGAGCATCTTTCAACATCCAATCTTGATTCTCTTCTTTACTTTATTGGCCGTATTGACGAAGTTTATTCCGGCTTATTTCATTGGTAAATCGACGGGACTGACAAGCTCAGACAGTGCTTTGGTCGGTACAGGAATGGTCTCTCGTGGTGAAATGGCCTTAATCATCGCGCAAATTGGTCTAGCTTCGCAAGTGATTAATAGCGATATTTATTCCGAGCTCGTCATCGTGATTATCCTCAGCACTCTGATTGCACCGTTCCTAATCAAGCTCTCTTTGAAAAAAGACTAAAATAACAATAATAACAGACTTATGACAAGAAAAATGATAAAATAGTCAAAGTATATAAAATGAAGGGGTTTCTTATGTCAAACTGTCAAGTAGTAAAACATCCACTTATCCAACACAAACTTTCAATCTTGCGTCGTGCAGACGTTTCAACAAAAGAGTTCCGCGAACTTGTTGATGAGATTGGTATGCTTATGGCTTACGAAGTATCTCGTGACTTGCCTGTACAAGATGTCGAAATTGATACTCCTGTTGCGCACATGACAGCGCAAGAACTTGCAGGTAAGAAATTAGCAGTTGTGCCAATTCTTCGTGCAGGGATCGGTATGGTAGATGGGATCTTGAAACTTATCCCAGCAGCACGCGTGGGTCACATCGGTATGTATCGTGATGAAGAAACGTTCAAACCAGTTGAATACTTGGTTAAACTTCCAACAGACATCGCTGAACGCCAAATCTTTTTGGTTGACCCAATGTTAGCTACAGGTGGTTCAGCAATTCTTGCAATTGATAGCCTTAAAAAACGTAATGCGAACAACATCAAGTTCGTGTGTCTTGTTGCAGCACCAGAAGGTGTAAAAGCAGTACAAGAAGCGCATCCAGATATCGATATCTATGTGGCTGCACTTGATGATCACCTTAACGAACATGGCTACATCGTCCCAGGACTTGGTGATGCTGGCGACCGTTTGTTCGGAACAAAATAATAATAACTTAAAACGTTAGAGAGTGAAAAGCTTTCTAGCGTTTTTTTATAAAAAAATAAAAATTCTGAGCTAAATAGTTTACAAACGTAAATCCATGTGTTAAGATTACATTTGTAAACATAATTAAGAAAATAAAAGGAGACATTACTATGTCATTTATCAACTCACTCAAAAACCGTCGTTCAATCTACGCACTTGGTAAAAATGTTAAAGATGCAGACCAAGCTATCGAAACAATTAAAGAAGCAGTAAAACACAGCCCATCAGCTTTCAACAGCCAAACAACACGTGTGCTTATCGTTACAGGTGAAGCTCAAGAAAAACTTTGGGGCCAAATCGTGGCTGATGAATTGAAAGCAACAATGAAAGCACAAGGCGTTCCTGAGTCAGCTTGGGAAGGTACAAAAGCAAAACTTGATGGCTTCAAAGCTGCTTATGGTACAGCTCTCTTCTTTGAAGATCAAGAGGTTGTTAAAGGTTTGCAAGAACAATTTGCTCTTTATGCAGACAACTTCCCAGTATGGAGCGAACAAGCTTCAGGTATCACTTCAGTCAACGCATGGACTGCTCTTGCTGAACTTGGTATTGGTGCAAACTTGCAACACTACAATCCAGTTATTGACGAAGCAGTTGCTAAAGAATGGAACATTCCAGCAAACTGGAAATTACGTGGCCAACTTGTATTCGGTTCTATCGAAGAAGAAGCAGGAGAAAAAACTTACATGGCAGATGATGACCGTTTCATTATCGTAAAATAAGTTAATAAAAGCCTTAGGGCTTTTTTTTGTAGGAAAAATGATAATTTGCTATAATAAAAGAAAGTAATACTACTCGAAAAGACTAGCGTTGCTACTGTTTGAGGCAATAAAATATTTTGAAATAATCAAGATATGAGCCAAAATGTGATTTCGAAAAATTCCTTAACTTTAAGGACATCAGATACAGTATATAAAGGAGAAGATATGGAAGCAAAATTGCTCAATAAAGTAGTGATAAAACGTAATGGTCGCGTTGTTGACTGGGATTCATTTCGTATACAAACAGCAGTGTTTAAAGCTGCAATCAATGGAAAATACAAAGACAAACCTTTGCATGCTAATATGATTGCCAACAATGTTGCTAAGGTTGTTGAGAAAGTCATCGCTGAAATTCCTTTCGACAAGATTGAGATTGACACAATTCAAAATCAAGTGGTCAACCAACTCAATGACTTTGACAAAGAAGTAGCAAAAGATTTCCTTGAATATAAAGTTAAACAAGAAATTAATCGTAAGCACTAAATAGCTGGACGATACTCTATTGAAAGTAAAAAGCAGATTCTTTTGGAATCTGTTTTTTCTGTTCTTTAATAAAAAACAATAGCGTAATATCGTTTCTTTATAATTTTAATCTTTGGTATAATTCGTAATATAAGAAACAATACGGTCATATTAATAATGTATTATGAGATTTTCAAAAGATCAGGAGAAGAATATATGACAGAAAGAAAAGTAATCAAAGTGAAGAGGCAAGCCATACGCCGTGCGCGACTCAAAAAAGCAGGAACTGTCGCTGCAATGCTGCCACTTGTGATGTCCAAGGGAGCGCCAGTAGCAACGCTCATTCGCGGTCGACATGGCGAAGCAGCACTCGGTATCGAACAAATTGTCGAAATGGCAGAGCAAGAAATTGCCGATGTTGTGCTACCCGAAACACCTGCTGAGGAAGTGGTGGAAGAAAAAGAATACGGAGGTGTAGAGGAACGAGAAGTTCAGGAAGCACCAACTCCTTTTGAAGCACCACAATACTTTGTAGCTCCTCATTTTTCTGAAGGGGGCTGGACGAGTTTTGAGGGGAATGATACTTACTTGGACATTGTGCCTTTAGCGGTAAACTGGGATGCTAGAGGGACATGGCCTTGGGCAGAGGTTCTTAACGTGCGGTGGATATCCGCCACTCGTGTTGAAATTAAGTTTTCAAGGACGCTTTCGGATAATTCTACTCGAGGTGGCGGTCAGATTAAAGACCTAGATTTGAAAGTTGAAGTGGGTGACGATGTTTTCACTGATGTGCAATTAATCAGTCAGACGGGAAATGAAATATATACCATTGAGTTGGAAGGTATATCGCAAGAGGCCTTTGGTAGTATAACCATTTATTTTGGTGACCCGGATGGGAGACCGGGTAAGGATAACTCTTTCCGTCTCCAAGGTGGGTATGGTGTTTTACACCCTAACCCTTTCTTTCCAATCGTTATCACAGAAAAGCATATTCGTCTTGGTCGGGTGGCAGACAAGTTTGTTAGTGATCCTCTAGCAGCTGACGTTGTAGAGTGGCCGCAGTTGGCCTTAACGGAGATAGGTTTTAGTGGAAGTCTTGATTTTATTGATAAAATAGCAGACATTGTCTTTGCAAGTACAGACGCTGCTGGAGCGTCACAAATCAACTATGGCGCTGTGGAGTGGGGAGAGATGGCTACAGCTATTGAGAGCGCCCTCTATCATCAAACCCATCTCCCTCAAGGTCAGTACTATGAAGTAGACCTTTCTGCCTTGCAAGCTGCTTTCACTGGCACAGGGCTTTTTGAGGAGGCCCAAGTGCGTGAGAACGTGCCTGTGGCTCTTCAAGAGATTGCGCTCAATCGTGGCCAAGTAGCGCCTCGTCCTTTTGACGGTACCCGTATAGTACGGCAGATTGATGAACATATTTCACTTGACTTTGAGATTGAAATGGCCAACGGAGAGAGAATTCCTATCATGGAATTAGAAGTACAGCTGTCTGAGGACATCTTGCTTCACGACCGTGCAGGCCTCTGGGCGACTTTTGTTCATCTTGAGGGTCATGAAGCTCAACATACAGCCGTTCATGAAGCTGTAATTCAAGCAGTCACAAAGGCTTTACTGCCACATGAACTAAGTGAAGAGTTGCTCCAGCAGCTGACCCATTGGATCATTGCACAGTCAGCTGTGAATAATACTGGCAATGCCAATGGTCTCTACGATGGACAGATAACACTTGCTGACGAAGGCTATACGCCAACGATTATTGGTGGTCTTCAAAGTGTGCCAAATAAAGAATTTAATAACAATGATCTTATCTTGAGCGGTGAATCCGAATATGTGTTTGAGTTTGCAATCATGGGGAACAATCCTTCTGGGGGAGGAGAACTACGTTTTGCCACAGCGACCTTGGTTATCGCCCGTGAAGACTTGAAATTCGCTAACGTTCACGTAGGAACCCATAAAATCGTAGTGCAACCCCAGGCTTATAAGAGCTTAGAGTTTACTGCTGGGACATATGATGCTTTCGACGCCGAAGACTTGCAAGCTTTCTTGGCACAGTACAGAGCGCAGATTGAAGAAAACATCCAAACTCTGGCAGATCATGGAGGTCTCTTTAATGATGCAAGTATTACCCCGAGACCAGTAACATGGGTGGCAGGGACTGTCGCTGACAAGGATTATGACGGGACGACGGATGTATTAAGCTTTGTGACCCCTAGACTAGAGGGCTTCGTTGATGGCGATAGTAATATTATTGAAGTTGACTTCGGCGACTTGGCAGAGCGCCTGCGCTTTGAGAGTAGTTTACCCGGAACATGGTCGATTGAAGGTCTTGATTTCCATGAGGACATGCTTGAGCGTCAGGATCAGGCAGGAAATAATGATACTACTTTCAATTATAGGATTGTTGGCACCCCGGCCTTTACTCCTGCGACAATCTATCCCTTGATTTTAGATATTGATGATGTTCACCGTTTGGACTTTACTAAAGGTGAAGTTAGCCGTCAATACGATGGAACGGAAGTTTATACAGGCTTCCTGCGACCGCTTAATGTCACAATTGATGGGGTTGCTGAAGACGATGACAATATCTATCAATTTATCTTTTCGAGTGATGGTTTTCTTCGTTTTGACGAGCGACATGTCACGAACGGCCATGTCTCTGTCTACATGGAAGACGCAAGCATTGAGTTGGTACGTCAAGGAGGAAGAATACAACCTGTTGAACTTTCTCCACACTTGCAAGAATACCTACGCCATACACTTTTCCTTGGCGAAATTACGCCACGGGAACTTTTCTGGGGAAGGGGTACAGTAGAGGACAAGGACTACGATGGAACTGTTTTAGCACATATTATAGAAATCCCACAACTTTTCTCCACTTCAGAGAGTGCAGGTGACTTTGCAATTTATGCGGGAGATAAAACAGGACAAGAATATGTGAGAGTGTATGAGGGTTTAGCTGAATATGAGTCTAGAGATGTTGTCCATAACGCTCAAGGTGGAGTTATCGCCCAGTCTGTTGTTGCGACAGGTATAGCAGGACAGGACTGGACCATCGGTGGTGGAGATTATGCACGTAATTATGTCTTAGTGCCTCGTCCAGGTGCAGAGGCTATCGGTTTTGACTTACCAAGCAACAGTTTCGGCCAATCCGCTTTTGGAATGCCTAGCTTCTTTTATGACGAGCTTATGAAACCGAGCTTCTCTGATGCGACGATTCACCCGTTGGAGGTTCATTTCACAGGTGGCTCTTTACGAAACAACAGCAGAGAATATACAGGTATGCCAATAAGCCCAGCAAGAGACGAGTTCAATCTGCCAAGCTTAAGTACGATCCTTGATGATAAGCAAGCTATCTTAGATCAAGAGTTAGGCAGTAGAATAACGGCAGTAGAAGGTAACTTTGCGCATAAGAACAATCTTAACGTAGGTACGGCAAGGTCTGAGCTAGCAGGTTGGGATATTGAGGGAGAATACAGTACGAATTATCGCTTGATAGATTCGCCTGCTATTGAATGGGAAATCACGGTTCAAGAGGTGTATGCTTGGGATAATGCACAGATAGTAGGCGCACAAGCTGGCTTTGCGACCAAAGTCTTTGACGATACAACTTATGTCACAGAAGAGCATATCTTGCATTTGCCGCGCTTGGCTGGTGAGGACTTGAATATTGACGATTGGGATCTATCTTTTGACGATAACAATGTGATATTTGCGCAGACACTGACCATTGGAAATCTGGATGTGGTTCGTGAGCAACTGAATGACTTGCTTGGTCCAAACCAAAAAATCTCTGATGGTTTTGACTTTGCCAGTCTCTTTGAGGCAAAAATCACGCCACGTGTTTTGACATGGACGATGGGTCGTATTCCGTCACGTCATGTTGATGGTACAAATGCAATTAATCTTAGTGAAGTTGTTGTGCCAGACTTAATAGGAATAGAACATGAAATTCTAGACAATCATGTGCATGTAGCCTATGACTTATATGGACTTGTCTTCCAAGGTTCCGCAGTGGGAAGTTATGAATTTAACTGGTACGAAGATGCGGCTTTAAGGGTTGTATTTGATGATCCAAGACATGAAAGTAATTACATCGTTCCAGAACTTGGAACGACTTGGGCGACAATCCTCCCCTTAGATATTGACAAGGTTGATGTGAGTTATAACTTTACTGTTGAGAGTCGAGAATATGATGGAACATACGATATTACTGAGAATAACTTTGTGGCTGAGATTGTTCTTGAAGGAGGCTATGAGATTCAGCTGCCTTACCATGTGGAAGGATTACGCTTTGAGGAAGTACACGCGGGTACAAATGTTCTTGAATTTGAAGCTCTTGTCTTTGATGAGAAACTCTATGAGTTCTTTGCTATAGAGGATGAGGGCGAAATTCGTGAACGTACCATACAGGAAATTCTAGTCTATCGAAATGCACAAATCACACCACGTCAGATAGAGTGGACTGTCGGCACAGTTGCCAACAAGGAGTGGGACGGTAGTGATGAAGTACACCAAATTCTCATCGCTCCTGAATTAAGCCGTCATGGCAATAGAAATGAAGTAGCCATCGTTGCGCGTGATAAAGATTATATTACTATAGAGAAAGGCTGGGCAAACTTTAGCCAGTCAGCAGTGGGCGATGAGATTCCAGTAAATTCAGATGACAACTGGGGGCTGTTGACAGAGGATGACCTTAATCATCCTCTACAAAATTACACTTTTGGAAGTCCTTACGAAGGAGGGGGAATCCCACAACCAGAATTCATGCCAGCCAATATCAATAGTGTCACTGTCACAGAAGTGCAACCAATGCCAGAAAGTCCAGAGTACAAGGTGAACAATGTTCTTTACATTGAGACAGGCTATATCCAACGTCAATATAACGGTAACGCTAAGATTAACCTAGACGAAGATATGAGGAGCAAGCCTGTCTTTGCTCTGCGCAATGCCCAAGGCAAAGAAATCCCGCTTTCACTAGACAACTTGGTAAATCTTGAGGTCGTATTCTTTGATAAGGATGTCGCCTATACGAACGGCGAAGTTGACAATAAAGAAATTCTTACAAGCATTGAAAGATTTGAGCCTGATGACATCGTACTTTCTGACAATGGCTTGCGTGAGATTGAGCGCTTGCTCTTCATAGGGCGAATCACACCTTGGGTGCTTCAGCAAGTATATCTCGATGACGGAACTCTCACGCTTGAAGGAAACCGCATGATTCGGAAGGTTTATGATGGCAAAGAGGATTGGATAGTTCCAGAATGGACTGATCCAGATAATCTCGGACAGACGTTTAAAGACTTTCCGGAACTTTGGGTCAAGTTTTCAGCTACAGGCGAAATCATTCCACTCCTATTTGGCGAGGATTACGCGATTACCTTTGAAGATCGTCACGCAGGAAGTAATAAACCAGTCGCTATAGACGGTTTCTATCTTGCTTCACGAAATGTGGCCTTAGGCGACGACCTCAGGGATTATATGAGAAATCACTTACTGACTGGGCAGATTGATCCGATGACAATTCGCTGGACACAAGGGCAGGTTGAAAGACGGGCATACGATGGTACTGAAGTTGCAGTGATAACCTCTATGCCAGAGTTGCCTATCCTCCCTATTGACCTTGAAAATGACGGGGTCATTATCCAGACTGGAACAGCTTGCTTTGATGCTATGAATGTGCGTTTTGATAGTGCGGGTAATGTTGTCGCAATGCCAGTTCATGCGACAGGTACAGGTGATGACTGGAGTATTTCCGGAGAAAATTCGGGTAACTATTGGCTACAAACACCGATCCACAGTGTGTTGAATTCGATCATTCCGACAAGGCAGACACTGTCAACTGTCGTTCCTAGACCAGTCCAACGTGTTAGTCCATTGTTTGAAAAGCAAATTATTGACCCGGTTCGCCTCACATTCAACGGTCGAAAAATTGCAGAGCGTGTTTTTAACTATGATTCTTATTTCACGGTGGAAGACATGTCTTATGAGTACGGCATCGAAGCTGGCTTTGCGAATCCAGAAAAATGGATAAATATAGAAACCGGACAACCGATGAACGCCATTGGAGATTACTCTTTAACGTTAAGCGTTGTGGATAAGATGTCACGTTTGGCAAATGGTCAACCCCATGTAGCTGAAGATGAGCTGGTATTTGTTGATGCAGAAGGCAATGAAGTTGGGAGAGGAGATGTTCGTGTAGAGTTGCGTGATGAGCAAGGCAATACTAACCGTAACTATGAGTATGTCTTTGACGAAGAGGTTGAAGTGATAGGGCGTATTCTCAAGACTCAAGGATTGCCCGTTACGCGGCCACAGGCAGCACGTGTTACTGGAACGGAGATTGAGCTGTTCCATTCAACTCTCACACAGCATCAGCCTTTACTTGAGGAAATGCCTTTCATCTTTGAACCTTTTAGTTTTGGCAAAGCAGATGCAGCACGTGCCAATAGGGAGAATCTTTTTGTTCCTGCCACAGGCTTTGACCCAGGGCCTTATCTGATAGAATATGCAGTTTCATTGTCAGATAATCCGGAGAACCTAACTGCAGACGATTGGCAGATGTCAACCCTCTTTACAGGATTAATGCCTGCTACAGAATATTTCCTCTTTGCGCGTCAAGCAGACCATCATAACCGATATGCGGGAGCGATTATTTCAGGTTTGGCTTCGGTAGTGACCTTAGCAGATACGCCTTATGAACCTGCACCTGAAAATGGAGCGGTAAAGGATAACGGTAGCGTTGAGGCAGAGACACGTCGTCCAGGAGAAACTAATGGTGCAGACAAACAAGAGCAACCAAATGACTACCTAAATGATGAAAAGCTCAGTAAGGAGGTACCTCCTACAGAAGATTTGGTAACAAGGGAGGAGACACAAGAAGAAGGAGCCCAATTACCTCGTACAGGAGAAAGGATTGGCTCAGGACTTGGCATTGCTGGATTGATCGCTCTTGCCAGCGCAGCCATTTTACGAAAAAAGAAGAGAAAAGAGTAAGAGTTATTCCGAAAAAGAGGACTTGAAAACGAGAATGTTTATAAATTTTCTCGTTTTTTTCTTGCACATTTTGCCCTAAGTCATAGGTTTTCTCGAACTATTAATGAATAACTTATGAAATTCAGGTAAAATAGAAAATAGGACTATTGGATTGTCCGTTGAATTTTAGAAAACACAGGAGACATATATCGCATGAAAAAAAGAGGCATCCTCTTGGTTAATCTTGGTACACCCGAGAACACATCGCCCCAAGCTCTAAGGAAATACTTGAAGAAATTTTTATCTGACCGGCGCGTGATTAAAACCCATCCTTTGCTCTGGCAACCGCTTCTCAACGGGATTATTCTTAATACGCGCCCGAAAAAATCCGCCAAGCTCTACGAAAAAATTGTCAGAGATGGTGAATTTCCGCTACTGACTTACACAGCAGCACAGGAAAAAAATCTGCAGGAACTTTGGCCTGAGGTTGAAGTAGCTATGGGGATGTCCTACAGTGAGCCTAGCATTGAAAGCAGCTTGGAAACTCTCTTGAGTAAAGGTGTGGAGGAGTTAACTGTTCTTCCTATGTATCCACAATATTCTGGGACGACAGTGGGGTCGGTCTTTGACAGTGTTATGAACTTCTTTTTGAAAAAAGATCATATTGTCGATTTAAAGTTTATACGCTCATTTTATAAAGAACCTCTCTATATCAAATATTTTGCGCAGAAGATAAAAGAAACCCTCGTAAAGGAAGAAGACATTGAAGCTGTTGTCTTTTCTTACCACGGTATTCCGCTTTCTTATGTCACAGATGGCGACACTTATCCAGAGGAATGCACGGAAACGACACGCTTAATTATGGAAGAACTTGGCGATTTCCCACATTATCAAACTTACCAGTCAAAATTTGGCCCCGCTGAATGGTTAACTCCCGCAACAGACGATACCTTGAAGAAACTACCCGAGCAAGGGATCAAAAAAATTCTTATCGTTGCGCCTGGCTTTGTGGTAGATTGTTTAGAAACAATTGAAGAGCTTGAAGAAGAAAATAAAGAATACTTCCTTGAAAATGGGGGTGAAAAGTATGTTTATGTCTCACCTTTCAATGAAGATATGGCTTTTGCTGAGCTTGTCAAAGAGATTGCAGAGAAAAAATAAACATTATTTTCTAAAAAATCAAAAAACTTACTCCAAAGGGCTTGACAAAAGATAAAGAAAATCCTAAAATGGTCATTAGAGACAAGTCTTTAACCAATTCTTTCCAAGAGAGCGAGTGTGTGGTGTGAACTCGTATTGTGATTGCTAAAGATACCACTCTGATAATTCTTTCTGAGAACAGAAAGCGCGGCTGACACGTTACGTCAAAGATGAGATATTTTTGAGGCTTTTTGTGCCAAAAAAATTAAGAAGGTGGTAACACGCAGATCGCGTCCTTTAAGAGGAAGCTGATCTGCGTTTTTTTATTTCCTCAGTGCTCATCCCCAAACCTAAAATATGTTAACAAAAAAATTGGAGGCTTATATGATTAAAATCACTTTCCCAGATGGTGCTGTCAAAGAATTTGAGGCAGGCATCTCAACACTTGAAATCGCAAAATCAATCTCACCTGGTTTGGCAAAAAAAGCCTTGGCTGGTAAAGTCAACGGCAAGCTTATTGACGTGACCCGTCCAATCAAAGAAGATGCAACTTTTGAAATTGTAACACCTGATCATGAAGATGCTTTTGGCTTACTTCGTCATTCCGCAGCTCACTTATTTGCTCAAGCAGCACGTCGTCATTTTCCAAATATTCACCTTGGTGTAGGTCCAGCTATTGAAAATGGTTTCTACTACGATACTGATAATGAAGAAGGACAAATTTCAAACGACGATTTGGAAAAAATCGAAGCAGAAATGCGTCGTATCTCCAAAGAAAATTTCCCTTCAATTCGTAAAGAAGTTACAAAAGAAGAAGCAAAAGAAATCTTTGCTGGTGATCCTTATAAGCTTGAGCTTATCGAAGAACACAATGAAGATGAAGGCGGTTTGACAATCTATAGCCAAGGCGAATATACTGACCTTTGCCGTGGCCCACACGTGCCGTCAACTGGTTTCATTAAATTCTTCAAATTGCTTAACGTGGCAGGAGCTTACTGGCGTGGAAATAGTGATAACGCGATGATGCAACGTGTTTACGGTACTGCTTGGTTTAATAAAGAAGACCTAGAAGAAAACTTGAGAATGCGTGAAGAAGCGAAAGAACGTGATCACCGTAAACTCGGTCGTGAATTAGATCTCTTCTTCAATGAAGCTTCTTTGGGAGCAGGTACAGCTTATTGGCTTCCAGATGGTGCAACTATTCGCCGTACAATCCAACGTTTCGTAGAAGACCGTGAAATCGCTGCAGGTTATTTGCACGTTAACACACCAAACTTGATGAACTTGGATATTTATAAACAATCAGGTCACTGGCAACATTATCATGAAGACATGTTCCCACCAATGGATATGGGTGATGGTGAACAAATGGAGCTTCGTCCAATGAACTGCCCATCGCACATTGCAATCTATAAACATCATGTACACAGCTACCGCGAATTGCCTATCCGTATCGCTGAGTTTGGGACAATGCACCGTTATGAAAAATCAGGCGCACTTTCAGGACTTCAACGTGTACGTGTGATGCAACTGAATGATGGTCATACTTTTGTTACACCAGATCAAATCCAAGAAGAGTTCGGTAAAATTCTTGAATTAATTATGGAAATGTACCGTGATTTTGGTATCGATGATTATAGCTTCCGTCTGTCATATCGTGATCCAGAAGATACAGAAAAATATTTCCCAGACGATGCAATGTGGGAAAAATCACAACGTATGCTTAAAGCGACAATGGATGACATGAATCTTGACTACGTTGAAGCTGAAGGTGAAGCAGCCTTCTACGGACCAAAATTAGACATTCAAGTGAAGACAGCTTTGGGTAATGAAGAAACACTTTCAACTATCCAATTGGACTTCCTTAACCCTGAAAACTTTGACATCACATATGTTGGTGCAGATGGTGAAAAACACCGTCCAGTCATGATTCACCGTGGTGTAATTTCAACTTTGGAACGCTTTACAGCTTACTTGATTGAACTTTATAAAGGTGCATTCCCAACTTGGTTGGCACCTACTCAAGCCATCATCATTCCTGTAAACAATGAAATTCATGCCGATTACGCATGGGAAATCAAAAAACGTCTCCAAGAAAAAGGATTGCGTATCGTCGTTGATGAATCAAATGAAAAAATGGGTTATAAGATCCGTCAAGCTCAAACACGTAAAGTTCCTTATCAAATCGTTGTGGGTGACCAAGAAATGGCAGATGGTACTGTAAATATCCGTCGTTATGGCTCTACAAATACTGAAGTTATCAGCTTGGATCAATTTATCGAAAATATTCAAGAAGATGTAGCAAACTACAGTCGTACTAAATAATAAAAAGAGAGGAAACTCTCTTTTTATTTGTTATTAGAGCAGGTTGTATTTTCTAAAAAATGCAGAATACAAGCGCATTCACGACTTATAACTAGAAAAATAGTTCACAAAATGCTATACTAAGACAGTAATAGAAAATATTCGGAGGAATTTGAAATGGCAATCGTTTCAGCAGAAAAATTCGTACAAGCCGCTCGTGACAATGGTTACGCTATCGGTGGTTTCAACACAAACAACCTTGAATGGACTCAAGCTATCTTGCGCGCAGCAGAAGCTAAACAAACTCCAGTACTTATCCAAACTTCAATGGGTGCTGCTAAATACATGGGTGGTTACAAAATGTGTAAACTCCTCATTGAAACTCTTGTAGAATCAATGGGAATCACTGTACCAGTAGCTATTCACCTTGACCACGGTCACTTTGATGATGCTTTGGAATGTATCGAAGTTGGTTACTCTTCATTGATGTTTGACGGTTCACACCTTCCAATCGAAGAAAACCTTAAACTTGCTGAAGAAGTTATCACAAAAGCTCACGCTAAAGGTATCTCAGTTGAGTGTGAAGTTGGTTCTATCGGTGGTGAAGAAGACGGTATCGTCGGTGAAGGCGAACTTGCTCCTATCGAAGATGCAGTAGCAATGGCTAAACTTGGTGTTGACTTCCTTGCAGCTGGTATCGGTAACATCCACGGTCCTTACCCAGAAAACTGGAAAGGTCTCCACATCGATCACTTGACTAAATTGAATGAAGCACTTGTTGCTGCTATGGGCAAAAATGTTCCTATCGTATTGCACGGTGGTTCAGGTATCCCTGACGATCAAATCCGCGAAGCAATCGCTAACGGTGTAGCTAAAATCAACGTAAACACAGAATGCCAACTTGCATTTGCAAAAGCAACTCGTGAATTCGTCGTTGAATTTAACGCTAACGAAGCTGAATACATGAAGAAAAAACTCTTCGACCCACGTAAATTCTTGAAACCTGGTTTCGACGCAATCACTGCATCAGTTGAAGAACGTATCGACGTTTTCGGTTCAGCAAACAAAGCATAAGTCTTGATCTGCGAAGCAATCTTTGATTGTGAGCAAACAAAGCTTAATCAGCTTTATAAATACGAATAAAAGAATGCTTGTCAGAAATGGCAGGCGTTTTTTTATGTGAAATTAGAAGGAGGAAGTAAATGGAGGCAGTTTGAGTCAAAAATTTGAAAGAAAATGTTAAACTTAAAGAAGAGCAAAGCTCCTCTGTTTTGCAGGATAAATCTGCTGCTTAGAGTGATGCAGCTCAAACCATCAATAGTGAAGAAATGAGGGGGAGAGATGATAGGAATAAAAAAACGTAAGAATACCGAACTTTCAAAAGAAATGAACGGACAAATACCTCAAACGGTGAAAAAATCTATAAGCAGTGACAAAGCTTCTAAGGTTCATAGAACCATTCATGGAGCCTCAATTACTGCTGCAGGTGTAGGCGCTCTACCGATACCTATTGCCGATGCCTTAATTTTAGTACCTATTCAGTTAAAGATGCTGAAAAATATTTATAAAATTTATGACGTCAAGTTCAGTGATAAATTTGTTGTAAACTTTATAAGAGTGACATTGATTCCGTACATCGGAAGATCGTTGGCTACTTTGATTCCAGGTGTAGGTAGTGTGGTCAATGCTTCAATAGCTGCAGCAATTACTGAAGCGATTGGCTGGAGTGCAGCAGCTTCTTTGGAAAAAGGCATCGACATCACGAAAGATACCGAAAAATTTGAAGGAATACTGACAGATACACTCAAAAATTTGCTTCAACAAAAAAAATAAAAAACTGCTAGGCTTAGCCGTTTTTTTATTTTAAAATTTATCCTTGACAAGATTTTGATAATACAGTATACTAATATAAAGCGGTTTCATAAAAACGGATAGTGATTATTAAGTTAAGCTAGACCTTATCGTACTCTATTTTTGTCATAGGGGCGATAGGGTCTATTTTTGTGAAATGAGGGGAAAATTGTGGAAATCAGAAAAATCCTAAATAATAATGTGGTCATAGCAATTAATAGAAGAAATGAAGAAATTATCCTTATGGGGCTGGGGATTGGTTTCAAGAAAAAAATAGGTCAAGCCGTTGAGGTTGATAAAATCGAAAAGATCTTTGGTCTAAAAGCCAGCTCGGATATACAGAGCTTTTCGGAGATTTTAAATGAGATTCCGAGTACTATCATTGAACTTTCGATGGTGACTTTATCTGAGGTTAAAGTCAAATTTGATAAGGAAGTTTCAGACACAACGCTTGTTGCTTTTGCGGATCATCTTCATGCAGCACTTCTGCGGACCGAAGAAAATATCTCAGTAAAGAATTTCCTGCTCTGGGATATTAAACGTTTCTTTCCAGAAGAGTTTAAAATCTGCCTGAAAGCTTTGGAAAAGGTAAAAGAACAATTCGGTGTAGAACTGCCAGAAGATGAAGCAGGATTTCTGACCATGCATATCGTGAACGGTACACTTGGTACTGGTCATGAGTACGCGATGCAGTTAACCAAGCTTATGGAAGAAATTTTAACGACATTAAAGTATACCTTAAAAATCACCTTTGATGAACAAGATATTTACTTCCAACGCTTCATTACGCATCTAAAATTCTTTACGGAGCGGATTTTAGCTGGGAGTACCAGAGTAGAAGAAACCGATAAGGAACTTTTTGCTCTTATTATGCGCAAATATCCTAATGCTTATCTTGGCACACGTAAAGTGAGCGAATTTTTAAAGCAAACAAGGGATTATGAAGTCTCAGAAAGCGAACAGATTTATATGACCGTGCATTTGGCACGTATTTTGGAGAAAATCCAATAAAACTAAACTTTGGTAACAAATGGATCGTGACATTAAGTTGGCGAGACCTCTAAAAAATATATTATTTGGAGGTTTGTGATGGGCAAATATGAAGCTCTTGCAAAAGACATTGTAGCAAATGTGGGAGGGAAAGAAAATATCCTCTCATTGACAAATTGTATTACGCGACTACGTTTTAAGTTAAAAGACGAAAGTATCGCGAATACAGAAGTACTGAAGAAGATGAATGGTGTGGTCACGGTCATGCAAGCCGGTGGACAATACCAAGTCGTTATTGGGAACCATGTTCCTGATGTCCGCGCTGATGTGGATAATATTATCGGCAAGCTAGAGACAGATTCTTCTCAAACAAAAGCCACAGGAAATATCTTCGATAAGTTTGTCGAAATGATTTCGGGAATTTTCCAGCCTATTTTAGCACCTTTGGCAGCAGCAGGTATGATTAAAGGATTGAACGCGATTTTGTCCTTTGCACTGGGTGCAAGTTTCCAAGCTTCTTCAACCTATGCTGTCCTTAATTCTATGGGCGATGGACTTTTCTTGTTCTTACCAATCTTTATCGGCTATACCGCGATGAAAAAATTCAACGGCTCACCCTTTGTTGGGATGATGATTGCCGCAGCCTTGGTTTACCCTGGATTTGTGGATGGAGCAGTTACCAAAACCTTCGCTGAGAGTGGGGGGCTAAACTTCTTTGGAATACCATTTTCAGTGCCAGCAGCAGGCTATGGTTCATCCGTCATGCCGATTATCGCTATTACAGCTTTTGCGGCTTTTCTTGAACAACGGCTCAAAAAAATTATCCCTGACGTAGTGAAACTTTTTTTAGCACCTTTCTTTACAGCTTTGATTGCAATTCCTTTAGGTTTCCTTATTATTGGACCAGTCATGAATATTGCTTCTGATGCTTTAGGCAAAGGACTTATTGCTTTGCAAGGTTTCAGTCCCATTATCTTTGGACTTGTGTTAGGTTTTACATGGCAAATTTTGGTTATGTTTGGCTTACACTGGGCAATTGTTCCTTTTGCCATCATTTCTTTAGCTCAAGGTGAGCCAACTGCATTACTTATTGCAGCATCAGGAGCTTCATTTGCTCAGACTGGAGCAGTGGGGGCAGTGATGGTGAAAACAAAAGATAAACGATTACGTGAGTTAGCAATCCCTGCATTCATTTCAGGATGGTTTGGCGTAACAGAGCCAGCCATCTACGGGATAACACTTCCAAAGAAACGTCCTTTCTGGGCTTCGTGTGTGGTAAGTGGTATTATTGGTGCTTTTGCTATGGGATTGGGCATAAAAGGTTACACAATGGGCGGCTTAGGTGTCTTTAGTTTCACAACAAATATCAGTTTAGATGGTGATATTTCGGGAGCAGTGAAGATGATCATTTTAGCAATCATTGGTGTAATCGCGGGCTTTGTCTTGACATGGATTCTTGGTTTTGAAGATGAAAATTCAGAGGAAGAACAACCAAAAGAAGCAATAAAAAGTCAAAAACGTGTATCACAAGCAGTAGGTGAAGAACATATTGCGGCTCCTTTAGAAGGCAAGGTCCTTCCATTATCTGAAGCCAATGATGCAGCTTTTTCAGCTGGTGTTATGGGCAAAGGAGCAGTGATTGAGCCGACCCTTGGTGAAGTTTACGCACCTTTTGATGGACAAGTGATGACCGTTTTTCCTACAAAACATGCTATAGGTTTAATTTCAGATCAAGGAACAGAGCTCCTTATCCATGTCGGTATTGATACAGTGCAGCTGGAAGGGAAATATTTTGAATCCTTCGTTTCACAAGGTCAAAAGATTAAAAAAGGCGATTTATTGCTGAAGTTTGATATGGAAGCTATTGAAGCTGAAGGTTTCAGTACACAAGTACCGATTATTGTAACCAATAGCAGTGATTTTGAGGATATTGTAATAACTGACAAGACAGTTATTCATAAAGCGGAAGAGTTATTGACAGGGCTTGTAAAAACAGCGGATGACTTGATCGTTCAGCCAGTATAAAAAGGAGATGGAGATGAGCTTTAAAAAAGACTTTTTATGGGGCGGAGCTATCGCGGCCAATCAAGCAGAAGGTGCTTATAATGTTGGCGGTAAAGGACTGTCTGTGGCTGATATGAAAACAGTAGGTGGAAAAAACAAGGAACGTCATTTTACACCTGTGCTTGATGAGGAAATATATTATCCCTCACATCGTGCAATTGATTTTTATCATCATTACCAAGAAGACATTGCTTTGTTTGCAGAAATGGGTTTTAAAATATTCAGACTGAGTATAAACTGGTCACGAATTTTCCCTCAAGGCGACGAAACTCAACCTAATGAAGAAGGTTTACTCTTTTATGATCGTGTATTTGATGAATGCTTGAAACATGGCATTGAACCATTGGTTACACTCAGTCACTTTGAAATTCCACTGGGCTTGATGGAAAAATACGATGGCTTTCTAAGCCGTGAAACCATTGATTTCTATGTGAATTATGCCAAAGTATGTTTTGAGCGCTACAAAGATAAAGTCAAGTATTGGATCACTTTTAACGAACTTAATTTTGGCTCAATGGCCCACGGGGAACTTACGGTTTTAGGCCTTCATCCACATGGTGATTTTGCGCTTAATACGATTCCAGAGGATGAGCATAAAAGATTTCAAGCCTTGCACCATACTTTTATTGCCAGTGCAAAAGCAGTAATTGAGGGCCACAAGATTAATCCAGAGTTTAAGATTGGCTGTATGATTGCGCATTTGACCATGTACCCTCTTACACCAAACCCAGCAGATGTCTTGCAAACCAAAGAATACGATTTGCTTGTGAATAAGTTTGTCGGTGATGTCCAAGTCAAAGGAAAATATCCCGCGCTCATCGAAAAATACTTGCAAAATAAAAATATTGACATTCATAAAGAAGAAGGTGATGATGCGCTGCTCCGAGAAGGAAGGGTTGATATGTACACTTTCAGTTACTATATGACACTTTGCGTAACGACTCAAGAAGAGGCAGAGGCTTCGATGGGTAACTTGATGGGTGGTACAGCAAATCCTTACTTGGAATCCAGTGAATATGGTTGGCAGATTGATGCGACAGGTTTGGAGTATACTCTAACTGACTTATATGACCGCTATGAAATCCCGCTCTTTGTCGTCGAAAACGGGTTAGGCATGGAAGACAAGGTCGAAGCAGATGGAACCATCAATGATGATTATCGTATCGATTATTTCCAAAAACATATCCAAGCGATGAGCCGTGCAGTTGATAAAGGAGTGGACCTTCTGGGTTATACACCTTGGGGCTGTATTGATTTGGTTTCCGCAGGGACTGGAGAAATGCGGAAACGTTATGGCTTTATCTATGTGGATATGGACAATGACGGTAAAGGAACATTAAAACGTTCCAAGAAAAAATCATTTGACTGGTACAAAGAAGTAATTGCCTCAAATGGCGAAACGATTTAAGGGAGAAATAAAATGACATTTAAAAAAGATTTTTTATGGGGCGGTGCCACAGCTGCTAATCAATTGGAAGGTGCCTTTGATGCGGATGGGAAAGGACTTTCTGTCGCAGATGCGATGCCGGGCGGAAAAGAACGCTTAGCAATTCTCAATTCACCAGACTTTGATTGGACCATTGATGAAGACAAGTATGTTTATCCCAACCACAAAGGGATTGATCATTATCATCATTTTAAAGAAGATATTGCTTTATTCGCGGAGATGGGCTTTAAAGCTTATCGCTTTTCTGTGGCTTGGTCCCGCATCTTTCCGAAGGGGAACGAAAGTGAGCCTAATGAAGCCGGTCTGAAATTCTACGACCAACTGATTGATGAATGTTTGAAATACAATATCGAACCTGTAGTCACAATTTCTCACTATGAAATGCCAATTCATCTTGCTAAAGAATATGGCGGATGGAAAAATCGTGAATTGATTGAATTCTATGTCCGTTATGCAAAAGTTTTGTTGGAACGTTATCAGGACAAAGTAAAATACTGGATGACTTTCAATGAAATCAACTCTGCAACCTTCTTTGCAGCTCTGAGTCAAGGTTTAGTGCCTTCAAATGGTGGAAATGACAAAAAGAATGTCTTCCAAGCTTGGCACAATCAGTTTGTTGCAAGTGCTTTAACTGTAGAATTTGGTCATGCCTTGAACAAAGATTTGCAAATCGGCTGTATGAGTATTTATTCAACCACTTATGCCTTTGATGCCAATCCTGTAAATCAGATTGCTGCTCAACAAAGTATTCAAGAATTCAATTACTTCTGTAATGATGTGCAAGTCCGAGGAGAGTATCCTGTCTTTACACATCGCCTGCATAAGAAATATGGGATTAAAACAGAAGACTTAGAGATTACGAAAGAAGATTTGGACACCTTGAAAAAAGGAACAGTCGATTACATCGGTTTTAGTTACTATATGTCAACTGTAGAATCGAAAACCCAAGAAGGGGTTGAAGCAAGTGGAAATATGGTACTCGGGGGTGTAAAAAATCCGTTTCTTAAAGAAAGTGAATGGGGCTGGGCCGTTGATCCTGATGGCTTGCGTTATGCCTTAAATGATCTTTATGGACGTTATCAGATTCCCCTCTTTATAGTAGAAAATGGCTTAGGAGCTATCGATAAAGTCGAAGCTGACGGTAGCATTCAAGATGATTACCGTATCGACTATTTACGTCGACATATTATTGCTATGGAAGAAGCAGTCGGAGATGGTGTTGATGTGATGGGTTATACACCTTGGGGCTGTATCGACCTTGTTTCTGCCTCAACCGGTGAAATGAGTAAACGTTATGGTTTCATTTATGTGGATTTGGATGATAAAATCCAAGGGACAGGAAAACGTTCTAAGAAAAAATCTTTTGACTGGTACAAGGAAGTCATTGCATCCAACGGTCAAAGACTTTAAAAATAAAAAAAACCACTTGAAGTGGTTTTTTTTATTGAGGGATGTATTAACAGGTGGCTTTCAGATATCCTCTAGAAAATGTCGGACAATTCGACTGAAATTTGTGGGGCGAAAATAGAAACTTAGATGGCTCCCCCCAGGAATGATAAAAAACTGACTATTAGGAATGTGCCTTGCAATATCATGAGCATGGGCGGTTTTTACCACGTCAAACTGGCCGTTGATGACAAGTGTGGGAGCTGTAATATTTTCTAATTCATTCATATTTTGGAGCACATCTTCCAAAAGAAGTTGCAAAGCAGGTGAAGGTCGGCGCAATAACTGTGCACAAAGGTTGAGAGATTTTACTGTGAAGCGTACCAAGCCATAAAGTCCAGCATAAGTGGAATTACCAGCGTTCAAGATTAAACGATGTACATGTGCAGGATACTTGCTGGCTAGAAGCATTGCAATATTTGCGCCATCGCTGAAACCAAGGAGATTGATGGATTGCAAATTTTCAGCTTGCATCACTTCAAGTACATCTTGCATTAAACGGTTAAACGTAAGTTTTTTTCCGCGAAAAAGACTTTTTCCATGACCGCGCGTATCGATTGAAATGCAGGTATACTCTCCCTTTAGTCTTTTGATAAGCCGTTTAAAAATATTACTATTTTGTGAGTTGCCGTGCAGTAGAAAAAGCGCAGGACCTTCACCTTCAACTTTATAGTAAATTTTCACCTTATCACTTGTAATAATATATTTTTCCATGATTTTGTCCTTGAAGTTAGTATAGCAGATTAGCCGTAGAAATGGGGCTTTGTAAAATAAATGAAATAACTGTAAAATAATAGCACATATTGGTTGAGTGAAAGAATAATTTTTGTTAGAATAAAGTGACTAATCGATTTATTAAAAAAAGATTATAAAAAAAGTAGAATTTTTGATTGATTTGAGGAGACGTAATTAACAATGGCGGAAAAAAAATATAAACATATGAAGGTAAAGGAGCGTAAAGCTCTACCAAAGGTCGCTCTAAGTGCAGCGGCAGTATTAGGTGTCGCTGCTTTTGGTGCGAATGCACATGCGGATAGTGCAACAAGTACTGCATCAGATATCAAAACGGTGACAAATTTGGACACTCTAGCTCTGAATTCAGAGAAACACAAGATTGAAGCTGGGGATAATGGTCAGTTGGAGAGTAGCGAAACAGAAAATTCAACAGACTCAACAGACTCAACAGACTCAACGGACCCAACGGACCCAACAGATCCAACAGATCCAACGGATCCAACGGACCCAACAGATCCAACGGAACCTGAAAAACCCGTGAATCCAGAGAAACCGAAGCCAGAAAAACCAAAACCAGAGAAGCCGAAGCCAGAGAAACCAAAACCTTCTCAGCCAAAGCCATCAACGCCAAAACCTAGCACGCCAGCACCTACTCCAGCTCCGTCTGCACCTAACTATAATTATGTTGCTCCCGTCTATTCTGGAGCCAATTATACAGCACAGGATGCGGTAACGACTTATAAACAGGCAAGTACAGATGGCGACTTGAAATTTAATAAAACAAATATTGCAGTACCCCCATTGACAAAAATTAACACTACAACTGCTGAAGATTTTATCAAAAGTATTGCCCCTCGTATTTCACAACTTGCAGGTCAAAACAATCTCTATGCTTCTTTAATTATTGCGCAAGCTATTCTGGAGTCTGGCTACGGACATAGTAATGTCGCAGCGATCTACCATAATCTATTTAATATTATAGGTGCATTTAATGGACAGTCCGTAACAATTTCGTCTGGAACTTACCGTGCCTATGATAATTTTGACCAATCTCTTGTAGATTACATTAACTTGATGTTGCATGGAACAACGTGGAACAGCAAGATTTATGCTGGAAGCTGGAAGGTAAATAGTGCAAGTGTTGAAGACGCAGCACGTTCATTACAAGGTATCTTTGCTACAGATCCAGAGTATGCCGCTAAGCTTATTCAAATTATTAAAGAATACAACTTGACCCAGTATGACGATATTGAAAACTTGTCAGAGGAGTTTAAAAATCTCGATGCTCCTGCAAGTCCCTTATTGGAAGCAATGCCGAGTGATTTGAAATTCCCAGAATATGATGGGAAGCAATACCCAGGTGCCTCAAGCTATGCCTGGGGAAATTGTACACAATATGTGTATAACCGTATCTTCCAACTGGGTGGAAAAATTGGCCAATTTATGGGTAATGGTGGTGTTTGGGGCTCAAGCGGCGCCGCACAAGGTTACTATACAACAACTATTCCACAAGTGGGCTATGCGGTAAGTTTCCCACCGGGGGTAGCTGGAGCCTCTGCTGAGTATGGTCACGTTGCTTTTGTGGAAAAAGTAAATAAGGATGGTTCAATTCTTGTTTCCGAAATGAATGTTAAAGGACTTAACGTTGTAAATTACCGTACGATATCAGCAAGTGATGCAAGCTTATCCACATATATTCAACCTCAAAAATAAAAAAAGGTTCGTAAGAGCCTTTTTTTGTCCTTTTGAAAAAAGTTAAAGAAAAAAATCAGTCCAAAGACTGAGATTATCCACAATAAAGTATGGGATAATGTAAATATAGAGATTGACAGATCTCAGTTCTATAACAGGAGGAACAACAATGAATAAAAAAGATAGAATTATGGACTTGATGCGTCGGGGGATCATCACTGAAGACGAAGCATTAGAGTTGCTTGACAAATCAAATCCTATGGCTGAAGAAGGCCACAGCGAAAATAAAGAAAAATTTAACTACACAGATACAGAAGGATTTGTTAACCACGAGGTTGACTTTATGGACTCCTTCAAAGGTATCATGGACCAAATCGTAACAAAAGGAAAAGTAGTCTTCAAAGATGCTTCGAAAGCAATCGATGACAATATCGACTTCTCTAAAGGCTTTCCAAAAGTAAAATCGACAGTAAAAACTGTGGAAAAAGATATTGAAGGTGACTTTCATTCCGTTAATTTAGACATTAAGGCTGGTAAAATTTCCGTTTATCCTGGTGAAAATGCCCATGTAAAAGCTGAATACAGAATTTACGGTGCAGTAGACCAAGAAAAAATTGATGAATATCTGGCTGAAAAAACAAAACTCGAAGTTAACGACGGTGTTTTAGAGATTACGACATCTGATAGCTTGCGTACGGCTGTGAATTTGGAACTTTACTTGCCTGAAAAAGTGTACGAAACTTTTGATTTCAAGTTTGCACATGGGGATATCAAAGTAGAAAAAATCGCAGTGGATAACTTGGAAATTGATCAAGTCAATGGTGAAGTTGAACTTGTGGAAACAACCAATAAAGATATTAACGTAACTATTAAAAATGGTGAAATTAAAGTTTTAGATGGTTCAACAAATGTTTTGAAGCTGAATTCAGTCAACGGGAACATCCGAGTTACATCAGCCTTTGAAGATGGAGATGTCAATTTGGTCAATGGGAATATTCTCTTGACACAAAACCAAGATACACCAAGAAAATTAATGGTGAAGAATGTTAATGGTGATGTGAAACTTTCTGTACCAGAATATCTCGGCCTCGTTGGACATGTACGGACAGTCTTTGGTGGCTATAAAACACGCTTGAATTTGGATAATCCTTTTGAAGCGAGTCGTAACGGTGCGGCAGTCGTTCGTACTGGCCCAGATACTTTAACCTTTGAACTCGAAACAAAATCAGGAACAATCTGGCTTAAAGATATTGACTAAGCAGAAATCCTTCCAAACTTTTTAGAAAGGAAAACATATGTCTCAAAGACAACTTACAAAATCATCAAGTAACCGTATGTTTACGGGGACCATAGCAGGCGTAGGCGAGTATTTTGGCTTAAGTCGTGATATAATTACACTCATGCGTATTTTGTATGTGTTCTTCGCTTTAGGAAGTTTTGGAACACTTGCACTTGTATATATCATAGCGAGCTGGTTAATACCTAGCCCTCATTAATCATTCGAAGGACAGCTTCTAGAAAGGAAAGAAAATGTCTCAAAAACAATTAACAAAATCATCAAACAATCGAATGTTGACGGGTACGATTGCAGGTATCTGTGAATACTTTGGTTGGAGTCCTGACATCATTACTTTTGTGCGTATCTTGTATGTCCTCTTAGCTTTCGGAAGTTGGGGAAGCCTCATTCCTGTATACTTTATTGCCAGTTGGATTATTCCAAGTGCTGGAAGTAATGCTGGAAGACAAAACTACCGCAGAACAAATGAAGAAAACTGGTCAAGCTATGCGGACCGTTGGCAAAGCAAATCTTCATCTCACTCATCTGGCCGTAAGATGAAAGAGGCTGAGCCAGTTGAAGATGAAAAAAAAGATGACTGGTCAGATTTTTAAAATATAATAATTCCGAATTTCCTAAACTCCTAATAATATGAATGAAAAAAATAAAAATGGACGTCCATCACGTCCATTTTTTTAGTGAGATTTCACCACTCGAGAGGATTTTTGTCTGACCATCTTCAAGGTGAACAATAAGCTGACCAGAGGGCGTTAAGTCTACTGCGGTACCTTTATATAAGACTTTATTTTCCTCAAATTCCACGGTCTTCCCGAGAATGAAGGAATGAGATTTATAAATTTCAAAGAAGTCCCACTTAGAGAGACGGTGGAATTCTGACCAGATTTTAGCAACAAGCTCAGAGCGTGTTATTGTAGGGGTTTCTGTAAATAATGATCCGGCTTTGTGAGCGATTGCTTCAGGAAATGTTGAAATATGAAAATTTATTCCGATGCCTAAGGCGACCTGCAAACTCGTATCTGGTTGGACTTGGGCTTCTGCGAGAATCCCCACAATTTTTTTATGATTGAGGTAAATATCGTTGACCCATTTAATATCTACTTTCTTTGTGGTGAGTGTTTCAATTGCTGAAACGACAGCTGCAGCTGCAAGCAGTGTGTAATTAGGCAGAGCTCCCAAGGCTCCGACAGGCTTTAAGAGGAGTGTCATATAGATACCTCCTTCAGGACTTGCATAGTATTCCCGCCCAAAACGGCCATAAATACCTGTTTGTTTTTCAGACATATATAAAGTATTGGCTTGACCATCAGTTTTGGCATCCAATTGTGTTGAGATGGATTCATCAAGAATTTTAACGTCATTTAGCCAAGGATTAGTATCTAAAATAATTTTTTTATCTAAAGGATTTTTCATTTAGGCAAAGTATAACAAAAATTCTCTTTTTGTGCTAAAATAAAAGAGTTACAATTTCCGATGGCGGGAGAGCACTCTCCAAGTGAGCAATCACTACCATTAAGCCTGTAACCGAAAAATACTTAAGAAGTAGGGGAAATAAAGAATGTCAGAAAAACGTCTATTCACATCAGAATCAGTTTCAGAGGGACATCCAGATAAGGTTGCTGACCAAATCTCGGATGCAATCCTAGATGCCATTGTGGCACAAGACCCAGACGCACACGTAGCCTGTGAAACAGTAGTTTACACAGGTACAGTCAACGTATTTGGGGAAATATCAACATCAGCTTATGTTGATATCGCTGGAGTGGTTCGTGAGACAATCAAAAATATTGGCTATACAGACAGTGAAAATGGATTTGACTACAAATCAGTTGGTGTCCATGTTTCACTTGTAGAGCAATCACCAGATATTGCCCAAGGGGTAAACGAAGCAGAAGAAGTTCGTGGTAAAGATGGAAAAATCATTGACCCACTTGACCTTATCGGTGCTGGTGACCAAGGGATGATGTTTGGTTATGCAACCAACGAAACAGAAGAATACATGCCACTTGCGATTTCACTTAGCCATAAGCTGGTGAAAAAATTAGCAGATTTACGTAAGTCAGGTGCGATTAGCTACCTTCGTCCAGATGCAAAATCACAAGTTACAGTAGAATATGATGAAGCAGGTCAAGTGAAGCGTGTAGATACAGTGGTTATTTCAACACAACACGCAGCTGAAGCTACCAACGAAGAAATTCGTCGAGATGTTATTGAAAAAGTAATTAAGGAAGTTATTCCAGCAAATCTCCTTGATGATGAAACAAAATACTTTATTAATCCAACGGGCCGATTTGTTATTGGTGGCCCTCAAGGGGATTCTGGGTTGACCGGTCGTAAAATCATCGTAGACACTTATGGCGGGTACGCCCCTCATGGCGGTGGCGCTTTCTCAGGTAAAGATGCTACAAAAGTTGACCGTTCAGCTTCATACGCCGCACGCTATGTGGCCAAAAATATTGTGGCTGCCGGTTTGGCTGATAAAGCTCAGGTCCAATTGTCTTATGCGATTGGTGTAGCTACACCAACCTCTGTCAATATCGAAACCTTTGGTACTGGAAAAGTTTCTGATGACATCTTATTGTCAGCTATCCGTGAAAACTTTGATTTGCGTCCGGCTGGTATCATCGAAATGCTCGATTTGCTCCGCCCAATTTATGGACAAACAGCCGCTTATGGTCATTTCGGTCGTACAGATGTGGATCTTCCATGGGAACGTTTAGACAAGGTTGAAACACTTAAAGAATTATTTTAAGCAACAAAACTGTGTATTATGCACAGTTTTTTTAGGTTATCAAAACTCTATAAAGGATGTCATTACACAGTAGCTTTACTGATTTTACTCCTAATAATCATTGATCTCTCACGCTGCAGATTATCACGCTTTTAAAATCAAAATGTTAAAAAGTTGAAAGCGGTAAAATACTTAATTGAAACATATCCTAAAAAATGGTAAAATATAGGGAGTGTTTCTCTGCAAACACACATGAATTATAATCAAGCTATCTGCCCTATTGAACCGCGATAGGGCAGGTATGAATAAAAGGAGACAAATGAACGTCATATCACTCGTTCTGCTTGTCTTATTGATTGTATTGGTTATTGCCTTTATTTTTTATGCCCAAAATATTAAGAAAAACAAGCAAGATGCTGAGAGTCTTTTTATGCAGGCAGAAAACAAGGCAAATGAGATAACGGCAAATGCACAGCGTGATGCTGCTCTTGTAAGAAAAGAAGCGGAGATCCTGAGGGACGAAGCAGAAGCATTCAAGAAAGAAGCGCGCTTTAATCTTCGTGAAGAAGAGCAAAAGCAACGCCGTGAAATCGAAGATGAATTTAAGCAAGATCGTAAGGAGTTAAAAGAAACTGAACAACGCCTAAAACAACGTGAAGAAGTTCTAGACCGTAAGGATGATAAACTTACAAACAAAGAACGTAGCTTAGACTCTAAAGAGGAAGCGCTCTCTAAAAAAACTGATACACTCAATAAACGTGAGCAAGAACTTTTAGAAATTGAAGAAAAGAAACAAGAAGAATTAGAACGTATCGCTGCTTTAACAAAAGAGGAAGCGAAAGAAATCATTCTTAGTGAAACCCGTGATGGTTTAACAAAAGAAATGGCACAGCTTATTCGTTCAAGCGAAGAAAAAGCACATGCTGAAGCTGATAAACGTGCGAAAAACATTGTTTCACTTGCAATCCAACGTGTCTCTAGTGATTCGGTTGCTGAACAAACAGTATCCGTAGTGACTTTACCAGATGATGGTATGAAGGGCCGGATTATCGGACGTGAAGGCCGTAATATCCGTACCTTTGAAGCCTTAACGGGTATTGATGTCATTATTGATGATACGCCAGAAGCTGTTGTATTATCTGGTTTTGATCCGATAAGACGTGAGATTGCACGTATGACCTTGGAACAATTGGTGCAAGATGGTCGTATTCACCCTGCACGTATCGAGGAACTTGTTGAGAAAAATCGCAAAGCATTGGATCACAAGATGCGCGAATATGGCGAACAAGCTGCCTTTGAAGTTGGGGCCCACAACCTTCATCCAGACCTAATGAAAATCATGGGGCGCTTGCATTTCCGAACTTCTTATGGACAAAATGTGCTTGACCATTCAGTTGAGGTCGCAAATGTTGCCGGAAATCTTGCGGGAGAAATGGGTGAAAATGTGACTCTCGCTAAACGTGCCGGCTTCTTACATGATATTGGTAAAGCTCTGGATCATGAAGTTGAAGGTAGTCACGTCGAGATCGGTACAGAACTTGCACGTAAGTACAAGGAAAATCCAGTCGTTATTAATACTATTGCGAGTCACCATGGAGATACAGAACCAAACAGTAATATTGCTACTTTGGTTGCTGCAGCTGATGCTTTAAGTGCAGCGCGTCCCGGAGCACGTCGTGAATCGATTGAAAATTATATTAAACGACTGCGTGATTTGGAAAATATCTCAACAAGTTTTGATGGAGTTGAAAGTGCCTTTGCATTACAGGCAGGACGCGAAGTTCGTGTCATGGTTAAACCAGAAAAGCTTACAGATGATCAAATCGTCATACTTGCACGAGACGTGAAAAATCGTATTGAAGACGAGATGGATTATCCAGGAAACATTAAAGTTACAGTTATTCGTGAAACACGAGCTATTGACTATGCAAAATAAAAAGTACTCGAGGAGTGCTTTTTTTATTTTAAAGAAGAATAAACGATCAATTTGTGTTACAATTAAATTAATTAAAGTTACTTTATGTTACGCGAAGTGGATATACAAGCTCAACTTTGCTAGAATAGATTGTAAACAATAAGTGAGGTTAAAAAGATGCCCGAACGTGGTTTATTAATTGTCTTTTCTGGTCCTTCGGGAGTAGGAAAAGGTACTGTCCGTGCGAAAATTTTTGAAAATGAAAATAACTTTGATTACTCTGTATCAATGACAACACGTGCACAACGCCCTGGTGAAATAGATGGAAAAGATTATTATTTCCGCACACGTGAAGAGTTTGAAGAAATGATACGTAAAGGTGAAATGCTAGAGTATGCTGAATATGTCGGCAATTACTACGGCACACCTTTAACTTATGTCAATCAAACTTTGGATGAAGGTAAGGATGTGTTTCTTGAAATTGAAGTACAAGGGGCCTTGCAAGTTAAGGAGAAAGTACCAGATGGTGTATTTGTCTTCTTGACGCCTCCAGATTTGGAGGAGCTACGTGGTCGACTCGTTGGCCGTGGTACGGATAGTGCAGAAGTCATCAATAACCGGATGATGAAAGCTAAAGAAGAAATTCGCTTGATGAGCGAATACGACTATGCTGTTGTCAACGATAAGGTTGAACTTGCTGCAGAACGTGTCATCAAGATTATTGAGGCAGAACATTATCGTGTCGATCGTGTGATGGAGCGTTATGCGCATATGATTGAGAAGTTAGACGAAGACGGTAAGAATTAAAAACAAGAGGCTTGAGTTTTTAGCTGAAAGACGCTTAGGTTCTTTTAAATAAGAAGAACCCATTGGTGCTTGAAGTCCAATGTAACAGCGTACAGAAAAGAAAAGAGGAAACTGATATGATGTTAGAACCTTCAATTGACAAATTACTACAACACGTGGATTCAAAATATTCACTCGTGGTTTTGGAAGCAAAACGTGCCCATGAACTACGTGATGGCGAACGTCCTACAATGGAATTCAAATCTGTTAAACGTACATTACAAGCCTTGGAAGAAATTGCGGCAGGAACGGTAACGATTCACCCTTCTCCAGATGCTAAACGTGAAACATTGAAAGAAAAACGTGAATTAGAACGTCTCCAACAAAAAATGGCTGAAAAACTTATCCGTGAACAAATCGCGAAAGAAGAAGCCGAAGAAGAAGCAAAACAAAAAGGAAACCGTGCAGCTAAAGCTGCGGCAGCTGCTGCTGAATAAAAAAGGTACAAACTTTCAAAGGTTTATATACGAAATCTTTGGAAGTTTTTATTTTTCCTCAATTCAGAGTTGACATTCGGTCATCTCTTTTTGCTATAATTAAACTATTCTATTTAGAGACAGAAAAAGTAAGCAGAGGAGAAAAATGTCCAAAAAAACAGCACGAATTATTGTAGATGTTCCTCTGATGCAGACAGATAAACCGTTCTCTTATGCGATTCCTACAGAATTGCAAGAGATGATTGAGCCAGGAATGCGCGTTCATGTTCCTTTTGGTAAAGGAAATCGGTTAGTTCAGGGAATTGTTATTGAAAGAGTGGATCAGGAGGAAGAGACGCTCAAAGAAATAGCTGAGCTGCTCGACTTAGAACCTGTCTTGACAAAGGAACAACTCCGTTTGGCCGATGACATGCGCCATACTGTATTTTCTTACAAAATTTCTTGCCTGAAAGCGATGTTGCCTAATTTATTGAATTCAAGCTATGATAAGATTCTGACGAATCAAGAAGGTATTCAAACCAAATGGAGCACGTTGAATGAAAGTCAAAAAGTCCAAGCATTAAAAGATGTCAAGTCAGGAAAGTTAGCCGTTAGTTACTCTGCAAAGTCAAAAGAAAATAAGAAAACAGAAAAGTATTTAAAGGCTAATGCCAAATTGGCCACCTTTGAGATTGGCAAAGCGGCCAAAAAAAGAGCTGAATTGAAAGATTATCTTTTAAACCAAGAAGCAAGTGTGCGTCAAAAAGACTTGCCATTTTCTTCGGCTATCATCAAGTATTTTATAGAAAATGAACTTGTTGAAGTGACTGAAAAAGAGCTTTCAAGAACAGCAGCCGTTTTTGAAGCCGTTGTACCTGATAAGGCGAAAGTTTTGAATCATGAGCAGCAGCTTGCCTTTGATGCCATTGTTTCTTCTGCAGACAAGCCCTTTTTACTTGAGGGAATTACAGGTTCAGGAAAAACAGAGATTTATTTACAGGTTATAGAACATTTTTTGGAAAAGGGACAAACTGCAATTATGCTGGTTCCCGAGATTTCTCTAACCCCGCAAATGTCTAATCGTTTTATTGCGCGCTTTGGGGAAAAAGTTGCAATCATGCATTCAGGACTTTCAGACGGGGAAAAGTATGACGAATGGCGTAAAATAAAGGAAGGACGCGCACAGGTCGTTGTAGGGGCGCGTTCAGCTATTTTCGCACCTTTGGAAAATATTGGAGTTATTATTATTGATGAGGAGCACGAAACAAGCTACAAGCAAGATTCAAGTCCGCGTTACCATGCCAGAGATATTGCCTTATTACGGGCAAAATATCATCATGCACGGTTAGTTCTCGGTTCAGCGACCCCTAGTCTCGAAAGTCGAGCACGTGCGCAGCGAAATGTTTATCATTTGTTGACACTCACCCATCGGGCCAACGACAAAGCTTTTCTGCCTGAAGTTCAAATCGTAGATATGCGTAATAATCTTAGTGACAAGTCGGCCAATTTTTCAGATATTTTACTTCAAAAAATACGTGAAAAAATTGAGCGAAACGAACAAGTAATCTTAATGCTTAACCGCCGTGGCTATAGTTCTTTTGTGATGTGTAGAGATTGTGGCTTTGTCGTTGAATGTCCAAACTGTGATATTTCTTTAACCCTTCATATGGATACGAAAACTTTAAATTGTCATTATTGTGGCCATCAAGAAGGGATTCCACAAGTTTGTCCGAGCTGTCAAAGTCGTAAAATACGCTATTATGGTTCAGGTACGCAGAAGGTCCAAGAAGAATTAGAAAAACTTATGCCAGAAATCCGTATTTTACGTATGGATGTGGATACAACAAAAACAAAGAATGCACATGAGAAAATTTTAAAGAAATTTGGGCGTCACGAGGCAGATGTGCTTTTAGGCACACAAATGATTGCGAAGGGACTGGACTTTCCTAACGTGACTCTGGTCGGTGTGATTAATGCGGACACCGGCTTAAATCTCCCAGATTTTCGGGCAAGTGAGCGCAGCTTCCAGTTACTCATGCAAGTGGCAGGACGTGCAGGACGTGCGGATAAAAAAGGTGAAGTTATCATCCAGACATTTAATCCTGGGCATTATGCGGTTAAACTTGTGGCTGACCAAGATTACGAAGCCTTCTATCGTCAAGAAATGTATTACCGTCAACAGCTGTCTTATCCGCCCTATTATTTTACGGTTCAGATCTTAGTGAGTCATAAGGATGAGGATACAGTTGCAAAAAAAGCTTATGAGATAGCAAGCATCATTAAGTCAAGTTTATCAGAGCAGGCGAAAATACTAGGACCAACCCCTAAACCTATTGCGCGAACACATAATCTTTATCATTATCAGATACTGGTGAAGTATCGCTTTGAGGAACAACTGGAAGAAGTCTTAAATCAGGTTCTTGATTTAACACAAAAACGTGAAAATAAAGAGGTAAGAGTTCTTATCGATAGTGAACCACAAAATTTTGTATAAAAATGACAAGCCATTTGTCGTTTTTTTTATGGAAAATTGCCTGAGTTTTATGAGGTTTTCATTGCTTACATTTTTTAAGTGAGCACTATATGTTGTGTTGTGCTATAATTAAAAATGTCTTTGACCACTACATGTTGTGTTTGTGGGTTGAGGCGATTTAAAACAAAAAAGTGTGTTCATTAGCTCAATGGACCTTTTCAAATAGTATTCTGGAAGTAAGAATACAAAAAGTTAGGAAGGAAAAAATGGCAGTGTTAGTATTAGCTGGAACAATTGGAGCTGGCAAGAGTTCACTTACAGAGATGTTAGCAGAAGAGTTGGGAACAGAGGCGTTCTATGAAAGTGTAGATGATAATGAGGTTTTGCCTCTTTTCTACCAAGATCCACAGAAATATGCATTCTTGTTGCAAATTTATTTTTTAAATAAGAGATTTGACTCGATTAAAAGAGCGCTCACGCATAACAATAACGTACTTGACCGTTCAATTTATGAGGACAGTTTGCTTTTTCACCTGAATGCAGATTTGGGGCGAGCAACAGATATTGAAGTAGAGGTTTATGATGCCTTGTTGGAAAACATGTTAGAAGAAATCAATACGCTAACTTTTAAAAAGCGTCCTGATTTATTGATTCATGTAAGCGTGTCTTTTGAAAAAATGCTGGAACGTATTCAAAAAAGAGGGCGCGAATTTGAACAATTGGAATACGACCGTTCGCTGTATGGCTATTATCAAGAGTTAAACAAGCGTTACGAAAAATGGTTTGAAGATTTTGATATTTGTCCTAAAATTCAAATTGACGGCGACAAGTATGATTTTGTTGAGGATGAAGAGGCAAAACTGTTTGTCCTTGAACAAATTAAAGATAAACTCGCAGAAATTGAAGAGGAGGACAGCAAATGAATTTGACTGTTTTCTTATCGGCTCGTGATGGGAAAAATCCAACCCATTTATTACGCAGCAAGAAACTTGGAGAAGCAATAACGCGCTGTGGCCATACCTTAGTTTATGGAGGTTCCCAAGAAGGATGTATGGGTGCTGTATCAGACGCGGTGCTAGAGCATAAAGGGCAAGTTATTGCTGTTTATCCAGATGGGGCTTTACCTTTAGAGCCACCTCGCCAAAACGCAACAGAGCTTTATTTGGCCAAAAATATGGATGAACGTAAACGCAAGTTGATTGATCTAGGTGACGCTTTTATTATTTTGCCTGGGGGGTTTGGGACCATGGAGGAAGTTTTTCAACTCTTGACGGAGATGAGCATTGGGCAAACAGAAATACGCCCTGTTATTTTCATTGATAAAGACTTTTATCTTCCTTTGTTTGATATGATTCAGCAACAAACCAAAGAAGACATGTTGTCTTTAGAAGTTTTAGAAGCCGTCCATCTTGTTGAAACAACCGAACAAGCAATGGAATTATTAGGAGATTTAAATTATGAACAAGCCATTTGAACAGGCAGTAAAAGTATACCTTGCAGCACCCTTTTTCAGTGATAGTCAAATTCAAAAAGTGGAGAAATTAGAGACAGCACTTGCAAATAATGAAACTGTTGCCTCTTATTTTAGTCCGATGCGTTGTCAACATCCCGAAGGATTAGCAGAAGATGTTGAGGCATTTACACCTGTGTGGGCAAAAGCTACGATGGAAAACGATGTTAAAGAAGTGGAAGCTGCCGATGTGATTGTTGCCATCTTAGACTATGATGGACAGGATACTGATTCAGGTACGGCATGGGAATTAGGCTATGCGATAGCAAAGGGTAAACCGACTTTCTTGGTACGTTTTGAAGAAAATGGCCCAGGGAATATTATGCTCACTGAGCGAAATACTGCCTTCTTTACCTCAGCTGAGCAAGTAGAAACATATGATTTTATAGCAGCTCAAACGATACCTTATACCGGAAAATATATATAGTTATTATTTGTTTTTTTATTCATTTCGGTGCGAACTGATAACAAAAAGAGAGAGGGTGATTTTCTCTCTTTTTTCTTTTTTATCGCAAATAAAAGATATCCTGAGTTTAAGGTCTATCATCAAGGGTATGAAAAGGAATAGGGGGTAAGAAAATGTTATAATAAGAGGCACACATTTTTTATAGGATAAGAAAAAAATTTTTTATGAAAAATAAAAGAGGAGGATGAAGAACACGCGTAACCTGCTCAAGGGAATAATCATAAACTTGAAGCATGAAGAAAAAGGTTTAGACGACGTGTTAAAAGAATACTATGACAAAAACAAAAATCATATTTATGGGAACACCTCAGTTTTCTCAAACAGTTTTGCAAGGATTAATTGATAGCCAACGTTATGATATTTTAGCTGTGGTAACGCAACCGGATCGCAAGGTAGGGCGTAAACAAGAACTTAGGCAAACACCTGTAAAAGAGTTGGCATTGAAAGCTAACTTGAAAATTTTACAACCAGAGAAATTATCTGGTTCACCTGAAATGGAAGAATTGTTAGCTTTTGGCGCGCAAGGTGCAGGTATTGTAACAGCGGCTTTTGGACAATTTTTGCCAGGGAAATTGCTTGATGCAATGGCTTTTGCGGTAAATGTCCACGCGTCGTTATTGCCTAAATATCGTGGTGGCGCACCTATTCATTATGCAATTATGAATGGCGAAAAAGAAGCAGGCGTAACCATTATGGAGATGGTTAGAAAAATGGATGCAGGCGATATGGTCGCAAAAGCTTCGACTCCGATTTTAGAAGAAGATAATGTAGGTACAATGTTTGAAAAATTAGCTGTTGTCGGTCGTGACCTCCTTCTTGAAACTCTCCCTCTCTATGTTGCAGGAGAAATCAAGCCAGAAGCGCAAGACGAGACCCAAGCAACCTTTTCTCCAAACATTAGCCCTGAAGAAGAAAAAATTGATTGGACGAAAAGTAACCGTCAAATCTTTAATCAAATTCGCGGAATGAATCCTTTCCCCGTGGCACATACCACCTGGAATGAAGGGCGTTTCAAAATCTACGATAGTCGTCCAATCGACACAGAAAAAAACGGTCAAGCTGGCGAAATTATTGATAAAACAAAAAAATCGCTTGTAGTGGCGACAGGCTCAGGGGCTTTAGAACTTCTGGAAGTACAGCCAGCTGGAAAGCCTAAAATGGATATTGTTAGTTTCCTCAATGGCTTAGGACAGAAAGTAAATATAGGTGATCAATTTGGCAAGTAATGCAAGACAAGTCGCACTCGATGTGCTTAATGATATTTTTGGGAATGATGCGTATGCGAATATCGCCTTAGACAGAACCTTACGTGAGGTGCAGCTTTCGGATTTAGACCGTAATTTTGTAACGGCTTTGGTTTATGGTGTGGTGTCCAAGGAAAAACTTTTGGAGTGGTATCTAGAGCCCTTCTTTAAAAAACAACCTAAACCTTGGGCTAAGATGCTTTTGATAATGACCATATATCAAATCCTTTTTATGGATAAAGTACCAACCTCAGCTGCCGTTGATGAAGCTGTTAAGATAGCTAAACGCAAGGATGGACAGCAAGCAGGAAACTTTATTAACGCTGTTTTGCGTAATTTTATGCGGTCAGAGCGCCGAAATGAAGAGCCAAAAACTTGGGAAATCAAATACTCTATGCCGAAACTTCTTTTGGATAAAATGGTACGTCAGTTTGGTGGAAAACGTACAGGTATGATTTTAGAGAGCTTAGAAACACCAAGCAAAGCCAGTCTCAGAATAATTGATCCACAAGTCACAGTTCCTGACACAGTTCCTTCAGAACTCTCGCCAGTTGGCCGTGTAGCAGACCATGGTAATTTTGCACATAGCCCAGCATTTATTGAAGGGAAAATTACCATTCAGGATGAGACAAGTCAGTTGGTAGCACCACAGCTTGATTTAACGGGAAGTGAACGTGTCCTTGACGCCTGTGCTGCCCCAGGCGGAAAAACGACGCATATCGCTCAATATCTTGATACAGGACATGTTACAGCCTGTGATTTATACGATCACAAGCTAAAGCTCATTGAAGATAATGCGGAACGTCAAGGCGTGTGGGAAAAAATTACAACAGTCAAAGCCGATGCAACACAAATAGCGGAACGTTTTGCGGATGAAGAGGACTTTGACCGTATCTTGGTGGATGCACCTTGCTCGGGGATTGGTTTGATTCGTCGTAAACCTGATATTCGCTATCGTAAAGAAAGCTCTGATTTTCTTAATTTACAGGAAATTCAACTGAAAATTTTAGATAGTGCTTCGAAAAAGCTAAAGAAAAATGGTATAATGGTCTACAGTACCTGCACAATTTTTGATGAAGAAAACTTCGAGGTAGTGAATAAGTTCCTTGAATCTCATCCAGAATTTGAACAGGTTGAAATTTCGCACGAAAAAGAGGATATTGTCACAGACGGTTGTATTTTCATTACACCGGAAATGTACCATACAGATGGTTTCTTTATTGCGAAATTCAGAAAACTTTAATTCTTTTATAAGGAGCAAAAGTGGAATATAGTATTTTATCAGACATTGGTATGAAACGTACTGCCAACCAAGACTTTGCAGGCACTTATGTTAACCGCGCAGGTTATCGTCTTTTTCTTTTAGCAGATGGTATGGGTGGTCATAAGGCAGGCAATGTCGCGAGTAAATTAACCGTAGAGGATTTGGGGAAATTATGGTCTGAATCATTTTTTGATGAGGGCACACCTGTTGCGACAATGGAAACATGGCTTCGCAACCAAATCCGTAATGAAAGTGAAAATATTGCAGATTTAGGTAAACTTGATGAATATCAAGGGATGGGAACAACGCTTGAAGCTTTAGTGATGCAAGAAGGACAAGTCATTTCAGCCCACGTTGGGGACAGTCGTACCTATCTCATTCGTGATGGTCAATTGCAAAAAATTACAACAGACCACTCTTTAGTTCAAGAACTTGTCGATGCAGGTCAAATTACTGAAGAAGAAGCTGAAATACACCCTAACAAAAATATCATCACACGTTCTCTTGGCCAGTCGGCCGAAGTACAAGCTGACTTACAAGCTGTTGACGTTCAGCCAGGGGATTATCTGCTGATGAATTCTGATGGTTTGACCAATATGATTTCTTCTGAGGAAATTTTAGAGGTAGTTTATTCTGATGCCAGTATTGAAGAGAAAACGGAAATACTTGTAGGCCTTGCAAATGAAGCAGGTGGTCATGACAATATCACAGTAATCTTGGTGAAAATTGACGAAGAGTCTGCGGTGGTGAACGAAGATGTGGAGGTTGACTGATGATTCAAATCGGAAAAATCTTTGCAGATCGCTATAAAATTATTAAAGAGGTTGGCCGTGGTGGTATGGCCAATGTTTACCAAGGTGAGGATACTTATCTTGATAATCGTCAAGTCGCTATTAAAGTTTTGCGTTCTAATTTTGAAAATGACAATATTGCCATTGCTCGTTTTCAAAGAGAAGCATTCGCAATGGCAGAACTTTCTCACCCTAATATCGTGAGTATTTCTGATGTAGGAGAGTCTGAAAATCAACAATATATCGTTATGGAATATGTTGATGGCATGACTTTAAAACAATACATTAACGAACATGCCCCTTTGTCAAATGACGAAGCAGTGAACATTACTTCAGAAATACTTTCGGCTATGGAATGTGCACACAACCACGGCATTATTCACCGGGATTTGAAACCGCAAAATGTGCTACTCTCGCAAAGTGGTAACGTGAAAGTGACGGACTTCGGCATTGCCAAGGCCTTGACAGAAACGAGTTTAACACAAACCAACACGATGTTTGGTAGTGTACACTACTTATCGCCAGAACAAGCGCGTGGTGCAAATGCAACACTTCAGTCCGATATTTATGCTATTGGTATTATCTTATTTGAGCTGTTGACAGGACAGATCCCGTTTGATGGGGATTCTGCAGTAGCCATTGCCTTGAAACATTTCCAAGAAAATGTTCCAAGCATTATCAACATCAATAAAAATGTCCCTCAAGCATTGGAAAATGTCGTCATCAAAGCAACAGCTAAAGATATCAACAATCGCTATGCAAATGTTGAAGAGATGATGACGGATCTTGCTACAGCTACCAGTTTGGATCGTAAAGGAGAGCCGAAGCTTACCTTTGATAAGGATTTAGATGCCACTAAAGCTTTGCCTAGTAAGTTAATCAATCCTTATGATACAAAACCGCTCATTGATCATTCTCAAACTGAGCAAAAGGATGAAGTTAAAGATAAAGCTACTGAAGATAAGGCACAAGCAGATTCTGAGCAGAAAAAGAAAAAATCACGTAAACGCTTGATTGCTTGGATTATTCTTGCTCTTGTGCTTATCGCAGGAGGCGTTACAGCTTGGATGATTACAACACCTCAAAATGTTTCTGTTCCTGATGTGACAAATATGACACAGGCAGAAGCAGAAAGTAAACTGAAAGAGAAAAATCTTGCTGTAGGAAATATTATTCCCGAATTAAGTACAACAGTTGAAAAAGATAAAGTAACACGTACAAATCCTGAATCTGGTTCAAATGTTCGAAAAAATAGCAAAGTAGATATCTATGTTTCACAAGGTGCAACTGGCTTCAAGATGGACGACTATGTGGGTCAAAAATATGAAGACGTTGTTGACGAGCTTGTTTTGAATAAAAATATCAGTAAGAGCCAAATTAAGGTAAACTACGTGACAAGCTCTGAAGCTTCTGGCACTATTGTGAAACAAACGCCAGCTAAAGGAGAATTTTTCGATCCGACAGGTAACGATCAAATCACATTTGATGTATCTGAAGGGGAGACAGTAATTATGCCTGCACTTGCCCTTACTTCAGGTGGATTAAGCTCAACATCAGCAATCAGTTACCTCAATCAGCTGGAAAGTCTCGGCGTACCGACATCAAATATAACATTTGTTGATGCCAGCACGGCGAGCAAGGTTTCAAGTTCTAACCTTGATGGTTACTACGTAACACAAACCAGTCCTGAATCAGGAAAAGAATTTAATCCTTCAAATACAAAAATTACTTTGACAGTGGCTAAAGCTAGCAATGGTAATAGCGGTGGCAATCAAACGCCAGAAACAACAACTGAAACCACTCCGGAAACAACACCGGAGACGACTCCAGAAACAACACCAGAGACTTCACCAGAACAAGGTAAGGACTCTTCAAACCAAGAAAAAGATTCTTCTTCCAACAATGGAAACACGAATAGTACAACGGAGCAATCGTCTTAAGACGAAAAAACTTCCAGATATTCTGGAAGTTTTTTTTATAGAGTAAAATAAAAAAAACTGTCTACAGACAGTTTTTTCTGAGTCTTAACGACGAAGACCAAGTGAAGCGATAAGTTCACGGTAACGTTGAACATCTTTTTCACGAAGGTAAGCAAGAAGGTTACGACGGTGACCGATTTTTTTCATCAATCCACGGTAAGTAGCGTGGTCTTTTTTGTGTGTTTTGATGTGATCGTTAAGGTGGTTGATTTCCCAAGTCAAAACAGCGATTTGAACTTCAGGTGAACCAGTATCGCCTTCAGTACGTGCGTATTGTTTGATGAGTTCTTGTTTTTTTTCTTTTGAGATTGCCATGAGTTTTTCTCCTTTTTATTTAGTGCTCATACCGAGTAGAGCGCAGGCAAAGCGCAAAACCAAGAATGAGTTGTAAAAAACTACCTACTTATCTTACACTATTTTTAGACTTTTTACAAGCTTATTGGGTAACAAAAGCGGTTTTAGTTTAATGTGTTTTCTTTTTCAATCGTTGCAGTGATTGCATCGATTACTGTAGCTACAAAATGATTTTGTTCTAAAGAAACAACACCAGCAACAGTGGTCCCCCCAGGACTAGAGACTTTATCCACCAAGGTCCAAGGACCTTCGCCTGATTCCAAAATCATTTGAGCAGAGGCCGCAACGGTTTCTGCAACGATTTTTGTCGCTTGATCTTTAGGAATGCCATGAAGAACACCAGCACGGCTCAAAGCATCAACAAACATATAGATATATGCAGGACTAGAACCAGCAATCGCTGTAAAAGTAGAAAAATCTTTTTCGGCAACTTCATGAACAGTACCGATTGAAGAGAAAATTTCTTGAGTCAACTGGTAAATATCAGAACTTACATATTCGTTACGTACGATTGCAGAAGTTGATTTTTGAATTTGTGCGTTAATGTTTGGCATTACGCGAATGATAGGGAAGTCGTATGTTTTAGACATGTCTGATAAGGCTTCTAAATCGAAACCGGCTGCGATAGAAATAAGGGTTTTATCTTTCGTAAACAGAGGGGAAATCTCTTCCATAATGTCAGGCAAAATTTGAGGTTTAACAGCCATAACAATAAGATCAGACTGTTCAACGAGCTCACCATGTGAGTGACTCGCAAACACGCCTAATGTATCAGCTTGCTCCTGTGTCTTTCTCAAATCACGTCCCGAAATAAGCACGCGGGCTTTCGACTTATCCAATCCAGTAATGATAGCAGATGCCATCTTACCGACACCTATAAAACCAATTGTTTTCATTTTATCTCCATTTTCTTTATAGTAGAACTTCCTTCATTTTAGCATATATTTTAGCATATTTATAGAAACAAAGACAATAATTAGAAATACTCTTAGAATGTGATATAATCGATGTATATTCTATTAGAAATTTAACAAGTTTTGGAGGCCATATAAAATGGAAAAATATGCAATTATACTCGCGGCTGGAAAAGGGACGCGCATGAAATCGTCTCTACCAAAAGTTCTTCACAATGTTGCGGGCAAAACAATGCTCGGTCACGTTTTACAAAGTGTGAATCAAGTGGATATGGAAAAACGTATCGTGATTGTGGGGCATGAAGCAGATAAAGTTATTGAAACTCTTCCTAAAGGAACAAACTTTGTGAAACAAGATGAGCAATTAGGAACCGGTCATGCGGTGCGTATTGCCTCAGATTTGCTTGAAAATGAAGAAGGCGCAACATTGGTTATTGCAGGAGATACTCCTTTAATTTCAGGTGAAACTTTAGAACAATTGTTTGAGTACCATGTCGCGCAAAAAGCGACCGCAACTATTTTAACAGCTCTTGCGCCAAATCCCACAGGCTATGGTCGTATTATTCGTGATGCTGAGGACTGTGTGGAAAAAATTGTGGAGCAAAAAGACGCTTCTGCAGAAGAGCAAGCAATCCAAGAAATCAATACAGGTACTTATATCTTTGATAACAAGGCCTTGTTCTCAGCACTTGAAAATATCACAACAGACAACGCACAAGGTGAGTACTACTTGACAGATGTTATTGAAATTTTCAAAAAACAAGGAAAAACAGTTGCCGCTCATATTTTAGAAGATTTCGATGAAAGTCTTGGTGTAAACGATCGTGTGGCATTAGCACAAGCAGAAAAAATTATGCGCCGTCGCATCAATCATCAACATATGGTCAATGGTGTAACGCTTATTGATCCGGAAACAACTTATATTGATGCAGATATCGAAATCGGTGAAGAAACGATCATTGAACCAAATGTGCAAATTATGGGAAATACCGTTATTGGTAAAAAAACCTTGATTACAAGTGGCAGCCGCATTGAGGATTCAGAAATTCACTCTCATTGTGAAATTCGTTCTTCATGGATTGAAAGCAGTAAAATGAACATCATGAGTAATGTTGGTCCCTATGCTCACTTGCGTCCAGGAACAGTTCTCAGCGAAAAAGTTCATGTGGGTAACTTTGTGGAAATCAAGGGCTCAACACTCGGTAAAGGAACAAAAGCCGGACACCTTACTTACATCGGTAACGCAACAGTTGGTGAAAAAGTAAACTTTGGTGCTGGAACAATTACTGTAAATTATGATGGTCAAAACAAATACAATACAGAAATTGATGATTTTGCCTTTATTGGTTCCAATTCAACATTAGTTGCACCCCTTCGTGTGGGTAAAAACGCCTTGACTGCTGCCGGATCAACCATTACGAAGGATGTTGCACCAGAAAGTATCGCAATTGGACGTTCACGTCAAGTTGAAAAGTCAGGTGCTGCACGCCGCTTGCCACATTTTCGTGGTGAGTAAGACATAAGAAAATAAAGATAACGGAGATAAACATGCGAGAATTTGACGAGAAAAAGTTTGAAGAACCCACTTTGTCTCGTGAGCAAATTTTTCACGGACAAATTTTTCGAGTGGTAAAAGACTTAGTAAGCTTACCGGATGATACAATGGCAACGAGAGAGTTAGTTTTTCATAATGGTGGTGTTGCTGTTGCACCAATAAGTGGAGACAAGCTTGTGTTGGTGGGACAATATCGTAAAGCTTTTGAAAAGTTTATTTATGAAGTGCCTGCGGGGAAACTTGAAGCTGATGAGTTGGATGATCCTAAAGCCGCTGCTTTACGTGAATTAGAAGAAGAGACGGGCTACACAGCTGAACAACTTGTCGAAATTACGAGCTTTTATGGTACACCGGGTTTTTCTTCTGAAAAAACATATCTTTATTTCCCCATCGGACTCACGAAGGTCGAAAACCCTCGTCCTAAAGACGAAGGAGAATTTCTTGAAATGATTGAAGTGACACTACCGGAAGCTAAGACAATGATTGAAGAAGGGCAAATTTGTGATGCTAAGACAATCATGGCTGTTTGGTACTGGGAACTGAAAAATCTGAAAGCACAAGGAGATTTAGATGCCTAAACCACTTTTGACAGATGATATCATTGAGGATGCAGAGCGAAAAAGAAGACGTTTGGAGAGAAGTCTCAAAGAAGAATTAGAGCAAGATCGAGAAATTTCAGAGAAGTACGAGAAGCTTGAACGTGATTTATCTAAAAATGCGGTTTATAAAAGTCGTCGCATTGAAAATGCCAAGCAGAAAAAACGAAGCAGTCGTGTCAACAAATGGCTCCTGATTACTTCCCTTGTTGTAATTGGGATAGGGATTTTGTTTTTCTGGTATTACTTCTAAATGATATTTATACCTCACAGAGATGTGGGGTTTTATTTTAATCTTTTATACTATATAATGTACTTACCACAATGAAAGAAAAAGGAGAATAGAAATGAAATTAGGAATTATTTGTGCAATGGAAGAAGAACTACGTACCCTTGTAGAAAATCTTGACCATGCAGGTAAAATTACACGCCACGGTTATGTCTTTCATACCGGATCAATAGGCCGTCACGAAGTTGTACTGGTCCAATCAGGAATAGGTAAAGTGATGTCTGCAATGGCAGTTACTTTGTTGGTTGAAGTTTTTTCTGTTGATGGGATTATCAATACGGGTTCAGCTGGTGCGGTCAATCACGAATTAAAAATAGGTGATGTTGTTGTTGCGGACAGACTGGCTTATCATGATGTAGATGTTACAGCCTTTGGCTATGCTTTTGGGCAAATGGCGCAACAACCGCTTTATTTTGAGAGCAGTAAATATTTCGTCTCAGAGCTTAAAAAAGCGATTGAGAACCCTGTTGTTGGTTTGATTACAAGCTCGGACAGTTTTATTTCTAGCGATGGTCGCATTGCTGAAATTAAAAAACACTTTCCAGAGGTTTTGGCCGTTGAAATGGAAGGGGCTTCTATTGCCCAAGCAGCAACAGCCTTGAAAAAGCCTTTTGTCATTATTCGTGCGATGTCGGATACAGCAAGCCACGATGCAAATGTGAAGTTCGATGAATTTATTATTGAAGCAGGGCGAAAATCTGCTCAAACATTAATGAATTTTCTGAACAATATGGAATAAACGATAATTAGCTGACTTTTTCATGAAAAAAAGTTATAATAATAAAATCAATACATGGAAGTGGAGAAGAATGAAATGACTATTACTCAAGATTTCACACAAAAACTTTATGACAACTTTGCGGAAAACCCTAAATTTCGTGCTGTTGAAAACGCAGCGACGAAAAATGGCCTCCTAAATGCCTTGGAAGTACGTAGCTCACATGCCAACAATATTCCAGAGTTTTCAATTGACCTTACCAAGGATAAAGTAACGAATCAAAAACAATCAGGTCGTTGTTGGATGTTTGCTGCTCTGAATACTTTCCGTCATAAAATGATTGGGCAATTTAAGTTAGAAGACTTTGAACTGTCACAGGCTTACACTTTCTTTTGGGATAAATACGAAAAGTCAAATTGGTTTATGGAACAAATCATTAATCATGTGGATATGGACGATCGTCGCTTGAAATTTTTACTCCAAACCCCACAACAAGATGGTGGACAATGGGATATGGTTGTTGCGCTTTTTGAAAAATATGGTGTCGTTCCTAAAGATATTTATCCTGAATCAGCAGCATCTTCTAATTCACGTGAACTCAACCAGTACTTGGATAAATTGTTGCGCCAAGATGCGCAATTATTGAGAGAAGCACAGGCAAAGGGCGAAGATGTACAAGCTCTTAAAGAAAACTTGTTACAAGAAATTTTTAACTTTTTAGCTGCAACTCTTGGACTTCCTCCGCAACATTTTGATTATGCATTCCGTGACAAAGAAAATACATTAGAAAAATTCTCAGGCACAGCTCAAGAATTTTATGCTCAATATGTGGACATCAAACTTGATGACTATGTTTCAGTCATTAATGCACCAACAGAAGATAAACCATACAACAAATCCTACACGGTTGAATTTCTAGGAAATGTGGTTGGAGCTCGTGATGTTAAACACTTGAACCTTGACATGGATCGTTTCAAAAAACTCGCAATTGCACAAATGCAAGCAGGTGAAACAGTGTGGTTTGGGTGCGATGTCGGGCAAGTCTCCAATCGTAAGGATGGTTTGCTGACTCTTGATGCCTATGATTTTGAGACAGCACTTGATATTCAGTTTACACAGGATAAAGCCTCACGCTTAGATTATGCTGAATCTTTGATGACACATGCTATGGTTTTGACAGGTGTAGATTTGGATGAAAATGGAGCGCCTACGAAATGGAAAGTGGAAAATTCTTGGGGGAAAGATGTTGGTAAGGAAGGATATTTTGTGGCCTCTGATGCTTGGATGGATGAATATACCTACCAAATCGTAGTCCGTAAAGATTTGCTCACTCCTGAAGAACTTGCGGCCTACAATGCTGAACCTCAGGTCCTCTTACCTTGGGATCCTATGGGAGCTTTGGCTTAAAAGAAGAAAAGATGTCCCATATGGACATCTTTTTTGCTATAATAATATTATGGAAAATACGGATATCATATACGGCTTACATGCTGTAACAGAGTCACTCAATGCAGGGGTAGTCAATAAGCTCTATGTCGAGGAAAAATTACGTGGTAAGAATGTTGATAAAATTAAGGCACTTGCGCGTGAAAAAAAAGTAAACATCTCTTGGACACCAAAAACTGAATTAAATAAAATATCAGAAAACGGAGTTCACCAAGGTTTTGTTGCACGTGTGGCAGAATTTGCTTATGCAGAATTGGCAACAATTTTAGCACAAGTTGCGGATAAAGAAACTGCAACCATTTTAATTTTGGATGAGCTGACAGATCCTCACAATTTAGGCTCAATTGCACGAACAGCAGATGCCACAGGAGTAGATGCAATTATTATTCCGAAACACCGTGCGGTAGGCATCACACCAACTGCAGTAAAAGCAAGTACAGGTGCACTGCAACACGTACCTGTCGTACGTGTCACTAACCTTTCGCAAACGTTAGATAAATTAAAAGAAGCTGGTTTTTGGACTTTTGGAACAGACATGGATGGTACAACTTATTCTAAATGGAATACTTCGGGAAAAGTTGCCTTGGTGATTGGGAATGAAGGAAAAGGTATTGGGCAAAATCTTAAGAAACAAGTGGACGAAATGATCACAATTCCGATGGTTGGTCATGTTCAAAGCTTGAATGCAAGCGTTGCTGCCAGCATTTTGATGTACGAAATTTTTAGAAATAAGATGTAAGGGGAAAAAGATGACTTTTCGCATTGTTACCGATTCAACAGCGGATTTGAGTGAAGATTATTTGCAAAAGCATGACATAACTGTATTAGGAATGACGGTCACTATTGGCGAGCAAACCTATCCAACTATTGGCGAAAATAGCCTGAGCAATGAACACCTTCTCCGAGAAATTAAAACAGGTAAAACTGTTCAGACCTCACAAATTAACTCCGGGCAGTTTTCCGAGTTATTCAAAAAATTTATAAGCCAAAACCCAGAAGAAGAAATAGTGTACTTGGCCTTTTCATCAGGATTATCAGGGACTTATCAATCTGCACTTATTGCCCGAGAAATGGTCTTAGAAGAATACCCAAAAGCTAAAATTACGGTAGTGGATACATTGGCTGCAGCTTCGGGAGAAGGTTTCTTGGTCCAAGAAATGGTAAATCTACGAGCATCGGGAAAGAGCTTGACAGAAGCGTTGCCTATTTTTGAAGCTCTTGTTTTACGCCTCAAGAGTCTTTTTATGGTTGACGATTTAAATCACCTTGCACGCGGAGGACGTATTCCTAAAGCTGTTGCTATGGTTGGGACAATGGCCAACATTAAACCTCTCCTTACGGTAGATGCAGAAGGCAAGTTGACACAACTGACCAAAGTGCGTGGAAAGAAAAAAGCAATAAAAAGTTTAGTTGACATGACGCTTGAAGAGATGGACCCAGATTTTTCACGTGTAATTGTGGCTTATTCAGGGAGTGAAACAGTTGCTCAAGAAGTAAAAGATACCTTCTTGGCACACCATGTTGACACGGTTGACATCCGACCTTTGAGTCCAACGATTGTCACTCATACAGGTTCTGGAACTTTAGCAATTTTTTCAATTGCTAAAAAAAATAGAAATTAATATAAAAAATCACAGTTGAACTCTTGTTTTACTGTGATTTTGTGTTAAAATATAGAGTGAGTGTAAACTCGATAAATTGAAAATATGAATTGTGATATGTGAGGAAAGGGGTCGCTTTTATGCTAAAAAGTGGACTTTATACGGGCGTTGACATCGGCACAAATACTATTAAAGTGTTGGTTGCGGAGTACGTCTCAGACGAAATGAATATAATTGGCGTTGGAAATGCGAAATCTGACGGTCTAAAAAACGGAATTATTGTAGATATTGAAAAGGTGGCAACAGCTTTACGCAAAGCTGTTAATGCTGCTGAAGAACGTGCGGGGATTACGATTGACAAAATTAATGTCAGCATTCCTGCCAACCAACTCGAAATGGAAAATTGCCAAGGCATGGTTCCAATTATCGGGACTTCAAAAGAAATTACAGAAGATGATGTCATGCAAACTGTACAAAATGCATTGATGCGCGGTGTGGTGCCTGAACGTGAAATTATTTCTGTAGAGACAACTGAGTTTACAGTTGATGATTTCACTGGGATTTCTGACCCACGTGGGATGTTTGGTGTACGTTTAGGTATGCGTGGTATCATTTACACTGGTCCAAAAACATTAGTCCATAACATTCGTAAAGTTGTGGAACGTGCGGGCTTGATTGTGGATAATCTCGTGATTGCTCCGCTGGCCATGAGTCACTATGTTCTTTCAGAAGGAGAACGTGAGTTTGGTACAGTAATGATTGATCTTGGTGCAGGCCAAACGACAGTGTCAGCTGTTCGTGATCAACAACTGAAGTTTGCACATACAAGCCCAGAAGGCGGCGATTATGTGACACGTGACATCTCTACTGTGCTCAATACTTCATTGAGTGAAGCAGAAGATTTGAAACTGAATTATGGTGAAGCAAGTACAGAACGCGCCAGTCAAGAAGAATACTTCCCGGTTGACGTTGTTGGACAAACAGACCCAGAAGAAATCACAGAATATTACCTTTCCCAAATTATTGAAGCACGTTTAACACAAATTTTTAGTCGTGTGAAATCTGATTTGGAAAACACACGTTCGTTGGACTACCCTGGTGGTATTGTGGTGCTTGGTGGAGCTGCGGCAATGCCTGGCACAGTGAATCTTGCAACAAAAGTTATTGGCATGAACGCGCGTCTTTTCGTACCAAGCGAAATGGGCTTACGTAATCCAGCCTTTGCTCAAGTAATCAGTGTTGTCAACTACGTGGGTGAGCGCACAGATATTGATCGACTTGTATCACAAGCCATTGCTTCTGATAGCACATATGTTGCCCCTGTTGCCCAATATGAAGAACCTGTTCTTCCAGCAACAGATACAATGGATTATGAAGAAAATAACTTCTACCAAACAGAAGCTCCAACTCGTCCAGTTGCTCAACCAGCAGCTGAACCTGAAGAAGAAAAAGAAGGTGTTGTGGATCGTATGCGCAACATGTTCTCAAACCTTTTTGACTAAAACGACTTAATAACGGAGAAATAAAAACATGGAATTTTCATTTGATACAGAAATCGCTCAAGGCGCTGTAATTAAAGTTATCGGTGTTGGTGGCGGCGGTGGTAACGCAGTTAACCGCATGATTGAAGAAGGCGTTTCTGGCGTTGACTTTATCGTAGCTAATACAGATGTACAAGCTTTACGCAGTTCAAAAGCGGATACAGTAATTCAGCTTGGCCCTAAATTGACACGTGGACTTGGTGCAGGTGCACAACCTGAGGTTGGTCGCCGTGCAGCAGAAGAATCTGCAGAAACAATTGCCCAATCTTTTGAAGGCGCAGATATGGTCTTCATCACTGCTGGTATGGGTGGTGGAACAGGAACAGGTGCTGCTCCTGTAATCGCTCAAATTGCAAAAGAAATTGGTGCTTTGACAGTTGCAGTTGTAACACGTCCATTTGGTTTTGAAGGTTCAAAACGTAGCTACTTTGCAACAGAAGGTATTGAAGATCTTCGTGCAAACGTAGACACATTACTTATCATCTCAAACAATAACTTGCTTGAAATCGTTGATAAGAAAACACCTTTGACTGAAGCGTTGCGTGAAGCGGATAATGTTCTCCGCCAAGGTGTCCAAGGTGTCACTGACTTGATTACAAACCCAGGTATGATTAACCTTGACTTCGCGGATGTGAAAACAGTTATGGCCAACAAAGGAGATGCCCTTATGGGTATCGGTGTTGCCACTGGTGAAGACCGTGTCATTGAAGCAACACGTAAAGCGATTTACTCACCATTGCTTGAAACAACAATTGAAGGTGCTGAAAATGTACTCCTCAATGTTACTGGTGGTATGGATATGAGTCTTATTGAAGCTCAAGATGCTTCAGAGATCGTTATTCAAGCTGCAGGTAATGATGTGAACATTTTATTGGGAACATCTATTGATGATTCACTTAGTGATGAAATTCGAGTTACTGTTGTAGCAACAGGTGTTTCACAAGATGCAACTGATGAATACTTAGGTGCATCAACAGCTCCAGTTGTAGAAGAGCCACGTCGTCAACCTAACTTTCAACACACTTCGATGAAACAAGCCTCAGCGCCAACTTCACGTCCAGCACAAGCTAAACAACCTTCACAAACACAACAAGCACCTGCACAAAAATCAGGCTCAGCTTTTGGTGATTGGGATCTTCGTCGTGATGCTTCACCGCGTCAAAACGGAAATCAAAACCGTGAAAACTCATCAAATGTTACAAGCTTCTCAGGTGTCCCATCTACAGATGAAGATATCGATACTCCACCATTTTTCCGTAAATAATGAGTATAGCAGAAAATGTTAAAAATATTTTGAACAAGGTAGATGTGGCAAAAGCTACATCTCCTTATTCAAATCAAGACGTTCAGGTGATTGCCGTAACCAAGTATGTTGATACTGCAAAAGCAGCACAAGTAGTTGAAGCAGGTATTCATCATTTAGCAGAAAATCGTACAGATTTATTTCTTGAAAAATATAAGGCTTTTGAAAACAAAGATATTACTTGGCATCTCATCGGAAATTTGCAACGCCGTAAAGTAAAAGATGTCATTAATTTAGTTGATTACTTTCATGCTTTAGATTCTGTCAAGCTTGCCAAAGAAATTGAAAAACGTGCGGAACATATGATAAAATGTTTTCTCGAAGTCAATATCTCTGGTGAAGCGACAAAACATGGATTTGCACCAGAAGATATAGATCAGGCTTTAGCAGAAATTTCACAGTTAGATAATGTGGAAATTGTGGGCTTGATGACGATGGCGCCGATTGATGCTGATAATGAGCAGTTGGATAACATTTTCGCTTCGATGAAGCAATTGCAAATCGAAATTGCGGCTAAAGGAATTACTAATGTTCCTTGTACTGAATTGAGTATGGGAATGAGCCGTGATTATACAAGAGCAATTCAACAAGGAGCGACCTTTGTTCGAATTGGTACAGCATTTTTTGAATAAAATTTGTATAGAATCTTAAGCATTGAAAACGGAGGGTAGTATGGCCTTAAAAGATCAATTTGATAAATTAAAAAAATTTTTCGAAGAGGACGACGATGAGTATGATGAACCCGTTGTAGCGGCACAAAAGCCACAAGCACAACCGCAAAAGTCTTCAACAGTAAATACAGAAAAGAAATCTACAGGTATGAATCGCCCGGTTCAACCTCAAAGACAAGCGCAAGCAAAAGCTGCAGCTAAACGCCCAGCACCCTTTTCTTCAACAACAAATAACACTAAAACAACAGAGAAAAAAGTTCAAAAACCTATGATGAATCAAGCCACAACAAATGCAGGACAAGTTATTGCCATCAAAGAGCCACGTGCCTATTCTGATATTATGGAATCTGCACGTATCGTTAAAAATGGAGAGTCGGTTTTGGTTAACTTCAAGTTTATGCCAGATAATCAAGCACGACGTTCAATTGACTTTTTGACTGGTGTCGTATTCACACTTGATGGTGACGTTCAAAATGTTGGCGGACAAATTTTCTTACTCACACCGGCGAATATCACAGTTGATGCTTCCCAAGAATTAAGTATCTTGGCAGGACAAAACTTTGAGAACTTCGATATTTAATAAACTATGATTATATATATTTTAATTCGACTGATTGGTCTTTATACTTGGGTTTTAGTAGCCTATGCTCTGATGAGCTGGATACCAAGCCTTTATGATACAGCTGTAGGCCGTTTTATCGTCAAAATTTCAAGACCTTATCTGAGCTTATTTGAAGGTATTCCTTTACGTTTTGCAGGATTAGATTTTACAATCGTTCTTGGTGTAATTGCTTTACAAGTTATTCAACAACTTCTTTTACGCTTCTTATGAGTCATGAAAATATATATCAACACTTTCATCCTGAAGAAAAGCAATTTATTGATCGCGTTTTAGATTGGATGGATCGTGTGGAAAACAATTATTCTGTAGTTACTACTTATTTTCTAAATCCTAGAGAAGTTGAAATTCTCGAATCTTTAGCAAGTAAGCGGGAGCTTCAGATTTTTTCTACTCAGGATATTGCGCAGACCGAACTTACTAAAATTATTATAGCGCCCGAATTTTATCAATTAGATGTCCTTGATTTTGACTTAGCGCTGTTAGAAATTTCTTATGCCCAGAAATTTTATCAACTTAAGCATTCCCAAATTTTAGGGAGTTTCTTAGGTCAAACCGGGATTCGGCGTTCAGAAATAGGGGATATTATTTTAAATGAAGGAAGGGTTCAAGTTTTTGTCTCTAAACATCTTCTTGAAATCTTTCAGAATAATATCAGAAAAATTGGCTCTGCCACAGTAAAATTTGTTGAAAAGCCATTTGAAGAACAAATAGAAAAAGAAACTTCCTCAGTTAGAAAAGTTGTCTTAGTTTCGAGTTTACGTATTGATAAAATTATTGCAAGCACTTTCGAAATTTCTCGCAATCTTGCTGTAAATATGTTACAATTAAGAAAGGTGAAATTAAACTACCTTGAAATTGAAAAGAAAGATTTTCCTGTTGAACCAGGAGATTTAATCAGTGTCCGTGGTCTAGGTCGCATTAAAATTCTAAAGATGTTAGGTGAGACCAAAAAGGGTAAACAGAAAATCGAATGTGAAATTACTAAGAATCATAAGAAAAAATAGAGTCTCTGGGGAGATTGGAGGTACTTATGGCATTAAATAGTTTAGATGTTCAAAATAAAACATTTAATACACAAATGCGTGGTTACAATAAACATGAAATTGAAGAGTTTTTAGATATTGTTGTTCGTGACTATGATGAATTTGCACAAAAAATTAAAGATCAAGACCGTGAGCTTAAGGATTTGCGCGAGCGCGTAAAATACTTTGATGACATGAAAGATTCCTTGAATAAGTCAATCGTAGTAGCGCAAGATGCAGCAGATAATTTACGTGTCCAAGCACAAAGTGAGTCAAACAGTATTATTGCTGAAGCAAGTCAAAAAGGCCAGCTCATTATTGAAGCAGCTAAAAAAGAAGCAGGAACAATCCTTAACCAAGCTTCTGATGATGCACGTCGCTTGGTGCGTGATACAGATGATTTGAAACGTAAAATGCGTCTTTATCACCAACGTATGACTTCAATTATTGAGGCACAGTTGGCAAGTATTCATTCAGAAGATTGGCAAGATACTTTAGAAGCAACATCTTCACATATCACAAACCCTGAGGAAAAACTTCAAGAAATTGTAGACATGCAATTGAGTGGAACATCTTTGACAGGAAATAATGGTCGTGGAGGAGCAACGGTTAAAACTGATGAGCATGCAGTTGAAGTTGAAGAAACAGAAGTACCACAAACTGTAAAAGAAGTTTTGGCTCCTGCTCTTGAAAATGAAACTGAAAAAATACCCTCAGAAGAAGGTGAAACTCCAGAAGCTGAAAAAAATAAGGAAAAAGCTTATCCAGTTTTTCCAGAGATGCAAACAGAAGTTCCCGAAGTAGAAACATCTGAACATAAATAATATAATTTTAGGACAAGAAAAGAAAAATATATTTACAGCAAGTGAGCGTTGATGAAAGTCTCATATTCCCTGTTTTTCGGCTTATCACCTAAATTATTCTAAGCCCAACTAAAGTAAGTTTAGACGCTGTACACGTTACGTACATAAGAGTTTTCACTTTTTGTGAGAAAAATTAAGGTGGTACCACGGTCTTTCGTCCTTTTTCGAAAGATCGTTTTTTATTATCATTCTTACTGCTTTAGCAGTTAGAATGATAATACGCAGGGAGCGAAGCGAGTTGTGAACCAAGAAAAATTCTTACTGCTTTAGCAGTTAGAATGATAATACGCAGGGCGCTGAGAATTTAGAGATACTGGTAAATTGACAAACTATAAAAGGAAGGTTAAAAAAATATGAAAATTAAAGATACATTGAATTTAGGGAAAACGGCTTTTCCGATGCGTGCAGGTCTGCCAAACAAAGAATCAGGTTGGCAAAAAGGATGGGAAGAAGCAAAGCTTTATGAAGCACGTCAAGAACTCAACGAAGGTAAACCATCATTTATGCTGCACGACGGCCCTCCCTATGCGAATGGGAATATCCACGTCGGACATGCTTTAAATAAAATTTCAAAAGATATTATTGTACGTTATAAATCCATGTCTGGTTTCCGTGCACCATACGTTCCGGGATGGGATACTCACGGGTTACCTATTGAACAACAACTTTCAAAGGCGGGTATGAATCGTAAAGAAATGGACATGTTGGATTATCTTGAAGAGTGTCGTAAATATGCGCTCAAGCAAGTAGATATGCAACGTTCAGATTTTAAGTCTTTAGGTGTTTTAGCAGATTGGGAACGTCCTTATATGACACTTCTCCCAGAATACGAAGCAGCGCAAATTCGTGTCTTCGGTAAAATGGCGGAGAAGGGTTACATTTACAAGGGGCAAAAACCAATTTACTGGTCTCCTTCATCAGAAAGTTCATTGGCTGAAGCGGAAATTGAATACCAAGATGTACGTTCGGCATCAATCTTTGTGGCTTTCAAAGCAAAGGATGTTAAGGGCCTGTTGCCAGAAGATGTGGAATTTATTATCTGGACAACGACACCTTGGACATTGCCAGCAAATATGGGGATTTTTGTACACCCAGACTACGAATATTCAGTTGTAGAAGTAGGAAATCGTAAATTTGTTATTGCTTCAGAAATGCTCAGCAAGGTAGCAGAAACTCTAGAGTGGGAAAATCCAACGGTACTTCAAACACTTAAGGGTTCTGATATGGATATGATGACGGCTCACCATCCATTTTACGATCGTGATTCATTGATTATGAATGGAGATTATGTCACACTTGATTCTGGTACTGGACTCGTTCATAGTGCACCAGGTCACGGTGAAGATGACTATTTCTTTAGCCGTAAATATAAACTTGAAGTGCTGTCACCTGTGGACAATCGTGGCTATTATACGGATGAAGCTCCTGGTTTAGAGGGCATCTTCTATGATGAAGGCAACAAAATTGTAAGTAAATGGTTGGAAGAAAAAGGAGCCTTGCTGAAGCTTGACTTCTTTACGCACAGTTATCCACATGATTGGCGTACGAAGAAACCTGTTATTTTCCGTGCAACACCTCAATGGTTTGCATCGATTGATGACTTCCGTGAAAATATCCTAAGTGAAATTGAACAAGTCGATTGGATTATTCCTTGGGGAAAAACACGTCTCTATAATATGGTTCGTGACCGTGGGGATTGGGTTATCTCTCGTCAGCGTGCTTGGGGTGTTCCACTGCCTATCTTCTATGCGGAAAATGGAGAGGCAATCATTACACCGGAAACAACAGAACATGTTGCTCAGCTTTTTGCTGAACACGGTTCAAAAGTTTGGTTCGAACGTGAAGCTAAAGAGTTATTACCTGAAGGCTTTACTCATCCTGGTTCTCCAAACGGTGAGTTCACAAAAGAAAAAGACATCATGGATGTCTGGTTTGATTCGGGTTCATCATGGAATGGTGTGCTAAACGAACGTGATTACCTGTCTTACCCTGCAGATCTTTATCTTGAAGGCTCAGATCAATATCGTGGTTGGTTTAACTCATCAATTACAACATCAGTTGCTGTGAATGGGGTTTCGCCATATAAAGCAGTTCTGTCACAAGGTTTTGTCCTTGATGGAAAAGGACGTAAAATGTCTAAATCTATTGGTAATACAATTTTACCTTCAGATGTGACAGGAAAATTAGGGGCAGATATTCTTCGTCTCTGGGTAGCTTCTGTGGATACGGAAGCGGATGTTCGTGTTTCTATGGAGATCCTTAATCAAGTTTCAGAAGTCTATCGTAAAATCCGTAACACAATGCGCTTCCTAATTGCAAATACTACTGATTTTGATAAAAATACAAATGCCGTTTCATATGAAAACTTACGTAGTGTTGATAAATATATGCTTGTTAAATTCAATACCTTAGTAAAAGCAGTACGGGAAGCTTATGATTCATACAATTTCATGAGTGTTTATAAGCAAGTGATTAACTTCTTGACTAATGATTTGTCTGCTTTCTATCTTGATTTTGCTAAGGATGTTGTATATATCGAGGCAGCCAATGCTGCAGATCGTCGTTCAATGCAGACCGTAATGTATACAATGCTTGCAGATTTGACAAAACTTTTGGTTCCAATTCTGCCACACACAGCAGAAGAAATCTGGTCTTACCTTGAAGCAGAGACGGAAGAGTTTGCTTATCTTGCTGAAATGCCTGAAGTTAAAGACTTCACTGGTTCAGAAGAGTTACTCGGTGAGTGGGAAGCTTTCCTTGATTTCCGAAATAAAGTACTCAAAGCACTTGAAGAAGCACGCGAAGCAAAATTAATCGGTAAATCACTTGAAGCAAAAGTTACTGTGTATCCTAATGAAGTGGTTTCAAGCCTTCTTGTAAGTCTTGATGAAAATGTTGCCCAACTTCTCATTGTTTCAGAATTCTCTGTAGCAAATGAAGGAGCACCAGAAGCAGCTCTTCAATTTGATGATGTATCTATTCTTGTGGAACAAGCAGCAGGTCAAGTATGTGACCGTTGCCGCCGTACAGATGTTACCGTGGGGACAGATGAAAATGAACATCTGCATGCCCTTTGCTCAAGCTGTGCCACAATTGTAAAAAATGAATTTCCTCAAGTATTAACTGAAGGGTTTGAATAAAATAAAAAAGCTTGGGTAACCAAGCTTTTTTATAATATAAAAAACTGCTTGAAGCAGTTTTTTTAAAATGCAGACAGAGCCATAGCTAAGGAGCTAAAGACAATAAGTAGCAGCATCGCAACGACAACAACCATCGTTACTTTTTGAAAAGTAGATTTTTGTTTCTTTTTGTAAGCCATAGTTTCCTCAATATTTATTATTCTCAATTCTATTCTAGCAAGAAATTAGTAAAATGTCACACTATTTACCAGAATCAACTGTTTCGGATTTTGAAGGATCTTTTGGTTCTAAGAATTTTGCAAATGGATCTTCTTGTTTATCAGCTTTTGCAGTTGCTTTATCAGTATCTAAATCACCAGTTGAGACGCCTAAATCATCCATCATTTTATCGAAATCATCACGTTTTCTAAAAGTTAATCCCATATCGATATTACTCCTTATCATTTTTTATATATTTTACTACGAAAAGTCAAAAAAAGCCAGATAAATAGCAATAAAGTTTGCATTTAAAGCGAAAATCCAGTATAATGTTATGGAACGGTAGTTTGTGTATAGCACTGCTACCTATAAAAAATATATTTTTTCTCAAAGGAGACATTTTAAAATGGCTAAAGAAGTTTACGACCGTAGCAAACCGCACGTAAATATTGGTACTATCGGACACGTTGACCATGGTAAAACTACCCTCTCAGCTGCAATCTCTAAAGTATTGTCTGACAAAGGTTACTCTAAAGCGACTGATTTCGCATCTATCGATGCTGCGCCAGAAGAACGCGAACGTGGTATCACTATCAACACTGCTCACATCGAGTACGAAACTGATAAACGTCACTATGCCCACATCGATGCCCCAGGTCACGCGGACTACGTTAAAAACATGATCACTGGTGCTGCCCAAATGGACGGTGCAATCCTCGTTGTTGCTGCAACTGACGGACCAATGCCACAAACACGTGAACACATCTTGCTTTCACGTCAAGTTGGTGTTAAATACCTTATCGTATTCCTTAACAAAGCTGACCTCGTTGATGACGAAGAACTTATGGAACTTGTTGAAATGGAAGTTCGTGACCTCTTGTCAGAATACGACTTCCCAGGTGACGATACTCCAGTAATCGCTGGTTCAGCTCTTGGTGCTTTGAACGGTGAACCTCAATGGGTTGCTAAAGTTGAAGAACTTATGGACATCGTTGATGAATACATCCCAACTCCAGAACGTGACACTGACAAACCATTGTTGCTTCCAGTCGAAGACGTATTCTCAATCACTGGTCGTGGTACAGTTGCTTCAGGTCGTATCGAACGTGGTACTGTTAAAGTCAACGACGAAATCGAAATCGTTGGTATCAAAGAAGACACTAAAAAAGCTGTTGTTACTGGTATCGAAATGTTCCGTAAAACACTTGACGAAGGTCTTGCCGGCGATAACGTTGGTGTACTTCTCCGTGGTGTTCAACGTGACGAAATCGAACGTGGTCAAGTTATCGCTAAACCAGGTTCAATCACTCCACACACTAAATTCGAAGGTGAAGTTTACGTATTGAGCAAAGAAGAAGGCGGACGTCACACTCCATTCTTCGACAACTACCGTCCTCAATTCTACTTCCACACAACTGACGTTACTGGCTCAGTTAAACTTCCAGAAGGTACTGAAATGGTAATGCCTGGTGATAACGTTCACATCGACGTTGAACTTATCCACCCAGTTGCCATCGAACAAGGAACTACTTTCTCTATCCGTGAAGGTGGACGTACTGTTGGTTCAGGTATCGTAGCTGAAATCAAAGCATAATTCTTAAAGAGTTATTGAAGTGAACTCACTTCCAAAAAAACCTCACATTTAGTGAGGTTTTTTTGTTGCGTACTTTTGAGATGAGGATATAAAAAAACTCCCCTAAGGGGAGTTTTTTAGACTTCATTTTTAGTAAAGATTTCGCGATCGACAAAAGTATCCATTTGGAAATAAAATTTTTCTTGGATAATTTCGCTGGCATTTTTAAAAATATTTACATTACGTAATCCAGATTTATCAGTAACTGATAGTTTAAAGCCTGTTAAATCAGGATTAATAATAATTTTAAGGAGGAAGCCTTGGCCAGAATTTGGAACTTCTTCAAGGATACGTTTAAATTCAAAGTTTCCGATATTATTTTGAGAAAATGTGGTGTCTTTGAGAGTGAATTTCTTAACTTTCGGTGATAATGTGTAGCTGTATTTGCAGCCTTCAAGTTTTTTTTCAGTAATAAAAGCCATCTTTTATAGTGCCCTTTCTTTTAGTGCTTTAACAAAAGTGTGAATTTCTGCTTCAGTATTGAGTTCTGAAAAAGAAACACGAATATTTTCTTTAAGTTTTGGTGATTGAATACCATATACAGCTTCGAGAACATGTGAAGGATCAACCGTTCCAGCGGTACATGCTGAACCAGTGGAAATTGCCACGCCAGCTAGATCAAGTTTTGCGAGCAATAAATCATGGTTTTTCCCTGGGAAACCGATGTTCACAACATGTGGCATGCTAGGACCAAATTCGTGTGTATAATACTCAATATCTTCAAGGTCCTCAAGAAGCGAGGCTTTCAGTTTTTCAACATGTGCATAATTATCGCTCATATTTTCTATTGCAATTTGCAGTGCTGTTGCCATGCCTAGGAGGGAATGGAGATTTTCTGTACCTGCACGACGTTTTTCTTCTTGCTCTCCCCCATGGATAATACTGTCAAATTTTAGTCCAGAACGGTGATAAAGAAAGCCAACACCTTTTGGACCATGGAATTTATGACCGCTAGCTGACAGAAAATCTATTTTTAGCTCCTCAGGATGTACGGGAATTTTACCCATTGTTTGTACCGCATCAACATGAAAAACAGCTTGATGATTTTCTAAAAGTTGGCCCACTTCTTTGATGGGAAGCAGTTGACCAGTTTCATTGTTGGCCATCATCATTGAAACAAGAAGTGTCTCTTCCCGCAGTTCATTTTCAATCAATTGGGCAGGGAAAGAGCCGTCAGCTTGAGGCTGAACAAAAGTAACATCAAAGCCATGACGTGTTTTCAAGTAGTTAAGGGCATTAAGTACGGAGGGATGCTCTAAGGCAGTGGTGATAATATGATTGCCGTTTTGACGATGCGCTAAAGCATAACCTACCAAGGCGGTGGAGTTGGATTCGCTTCCGCCGGAAGTAAAAGTAATTGTTCCAGGTGAAACGTGGAGTGCTTGAGCTACTGTTTCTCGTGCCTGACGCACGAGCTGGCTCGCTTGACGACCAAAAGTGTGCGTACTGGACGGATTACCAAAATTGTTAGCAAGAACTTCCGTCATGACATCAACAACTTCAGGAAGTATAGGTGTTGTTGCGGCATTGTCTAGATATATAATTGTTCTTTCCTCTCTTTCGAGTTTCTATTAAAAGTCTTATTTCAAGGGGGAAGGCCTTAATGACTCAACCTCTATAATAAATGTATGTATTTCATTTATGTACTCTATACGAAAGCTTGATGACAATCGTAAGTTCCCATTATATCTATATTACCATGTTTTATATTTTTTTTCTGCAATTCGAACGCTTACGCTAAATTTTTTAAAGGGAATGAAGTTATGATAAGAGAAAGAAGAAGCGAAAGTAAGGACAGAACATGAAAAAAGCCACCTAGGCAGAGAGGTGACCTTTGAAAGATGTATTAATTATATTATTGTAATCTGCCTATGTCAATTATAACACTGACACGTATTAAAGTATAATTTTTTAAACGATGTGGAACAATCTAGAAATGAAGGATATAATAAATTTAAGCTTGATAAGCAGTCTTACAGGAAAGGAAGAAAAGATATATGGAGTATAACTTACTAGGTATCTCGGCATTAATTGTAATTATTTTAGGATTAACATGGCTCAAGGATGGCGAAAAAATGGATCCGCCATTGAAGAAGAGGATAGTGATTGATGGTGTAACGATAGCAATCTTTTGGGGTGTTTTTGAATTTTATAAGTTTTCAAATGTGAAAATGTACACCCATGAAATAGAATTTGTCATCAATAGTTCCTTACTTTTTTTCTTTGCACGAATGCTTCAACTCATTTGTCAAATCAATCCATTATTTCAAGAGCTCTTCGTCTATCTCAAGTCAAAAGGTTTTACTCTTGAGGACAAAAAAATAAAAGAAGAAACTCCAAAAGAAAAGGATGAGGATAACAGAGAGAACTAAGCATTTCTAGGTCTGTTAACAAAAGGCAACCTGAATGAGAAGAAAATATGATAGAGTAAATACGGCAAATCAAAATAATGATTAAAATTTCCTGAATGTGAAGTCTCGTCTTGCCAGCGTGGCTTTTTTTCATATAAAAAACCAGCTAAAAGCTGGTGATGAATGAACTTAAACATTGTTCAGAGTAGACTTTAGTCTTGATTTTTATCAAATTTGAAGAGTGGAGATACTGGACGTCCTTCGTGAATACGAAGAATTGCATCTGCCATGTGTTTGTCTACGCTAAGGTATTTTACATTGTTAGGTTTACGGTTTTTAGTAGCTACAGAGTCAGTGACGAGAACTTCACAAATACCTGACTTTTCAAGTAAGTCAGCAGCAGTCTTAGTGAAGAGACCGTGACTTGCTACGGCATAAACATCTCCAGCGCCTGCTTCGCGCACGACAGAAGCAGCATTTGAGAAGGTCACACCTGTGTTGAGGATATCGTCAATGAGAATAACTTTTTTCCCTTCAACATTACCGATGATATAACCATTTTCACGTTTTGCATCGTCATCTTCATAGTCAACGATGGCAATAGGAGCTTCTAAATATTCCGCGAGACTACGCGCGCGTTTGATACCTGAGTTTTTAGGAGCAACAACCACAACGTCATCGCCAGACAACCCTTGATTCATGTAGTACTCAGCAAAAAGTGGAACAGTGAAGAGATTATCGACAGGAATATCAAAGAAACCTTGAACTTGAACTGCGTGGATATCTAAAGTGAGTACACGATCTGCTCCTGCTTTAACGAGCATATCAGCGACAAGCTTAGCTGTGATTGGTTCACGACTTGAAGCAGTTCGGTCTTGACGCGCATAACCAAAGTATGGCATAACGATATTGACAGAATGTGCAGATGCACGGACGCAAGCATCAATCATGATCAACAATTCCCAAATGTTATCATTGACGGGACAACTTGTTGACTGGATAATATAAACATCATGATTACGAACACTTTCTTCCATGTTAATCATGATTTCTCCGTCAGAAAATTGTTTTGAAGTTACTTTCCCCAAAGGAACATCCATAATTTTGCTAATTTTTTCAGCCAATTCGGGATTTGAGTTCAGTGAAAAAAGTTTAAGTTGTGCGTCAGAATAAGTCACAGTTTTTCTCCTATAATATTATGATATGTCTATTCTATCAAATTTGAGGGGGATTGCATAGCGCTATTTACGTGAAACATTTCACGTTATATCGACAGGGTTAGAATAAAGAAATTTTTAATGCAAGAGGTTTGATAATTAGAGCCGACTTCGTATCAGTCTATCGTGTGGGATAATCCAAGTGTTTTAGTTACCGGAGTTAGGCGTAGACATGGTAAAATAAGAAGAAAGTTATGTCATAAGATGAGATAAATAAAAATGATATAAGAAAAGCGGCAAGCATGAAATGCGGTGAGCAGCACTTAAACTACTGAGAGGACACAGGCCAAGTTATATTTTTGAGTGTCGTTGAGTAAATAAGAGCTACCAAGAACCTTTGTTTCTTTTTGTATGGTCAAAGCAAGAAAAAAATGTAGGGCTTTGCATGAGTAGAGCTTTTTTTAGTGAGGGAGAACAAATGAAAAAGAAAACACTAACGATAATTGGTTTACTATTTATAGCGGTCAGTCTATCATCATGTACAAGAAATAAAAACGTGACTCAAGAAGCAAACCAATCTCAAATTGAAATTACGACACCACAAGGTGAAAGAGTAAAAATTCCGCAAAATATTCAGAGAGTTGTGTCACTCTCACCCGCAGTGACACAAGTGATTAACGATCTTGGACAAAAAGATAAACTTATTGCTGTAGATACGCAAAGTCCTAAGTATGTTAAGGGTTTGGAAAAAGTGCAGCAGACAGACCTTATGAACCTGGATCTTGAAAAAATAATGGCGCTCAAGCCAGAACTTTTATTTGTGAGTGATTTGACCCTGTTCCAATCGGAAGATAAAATTAAGAAACTCCAGGATAAAGGAACGGCAGTTGTTGTCTTACCTACAGAAAAGAATTTTAAAGAAATCGAAGATAATATTCGCCTTGTGGCGACAGCTTTAAACCAAAAAGAAAAAGGGGAGCAAGTGACGCGTCAGATGGAGAAAGACATCGCTGCTTTTAAAGAACAAGCCACAAAAATAAGTATTAAGAAAAGAGTGCTGTTTGAAATCGCTGCTTCTCCAGAAATTTATAGTATGGGAAAGGATACTTATATCAATGAGATGATTGAAACGATTGGAGCTGAGAATGTGATGGCCAAAGAGGCAGGAGCAATCAAAGTTTCAGAAGAAGCAGCAATTATGGCTAATCCAGATGTGATCTTAACAAATGTAGAATATGTTCCGGATCCTATTAATGATATTTTAAGATTGAAAGGTTGGGAAGAGGTGACAGCAGTAAAAAATAAAGCTGTTTACTCTATTGATAACGAAAGAAGTTCGCTTCCCAATCAACATATAGTAAAGGCAATGACAGAAATGGCCAAAGTGGTATATCCTGATGTATACAAAAATTTCAAATAAGAATAGAATAAGCATCATTGTTCTACTTTTGGCACTGTCTTTACTGGCAATGCTTCTCAGTCTTCGCATAGGAAGTGCTCCGATATCAGTAGGCGATTTAATGAATATGATGATAGGCAGAGGGAATAGTTCTGCTCCTCTTTTGCAGGACATTCTTCTTGAAGTTCGCATGCCCCGGATTTTGCTCAGCTTTCTTGTCGGTTTAGCCTTGGGTGCGAGTGGAACCGTGATGCAGTCCCTTCTACAAAATCCTTTAGCTTCTTCCTATACCTTAGGTGTATCATCCGGTGCTTCATTAGGTGCTTCAACTGCGATGCTATTCGGTATTAATTTTATGAGCCCTTCAATTTCGATGAGCCTTGCGGGCTTTGCTTTTGGACTTGTAACTGTTGTTATCGTTTTACTCTTTGCTCAACAATTTTCCCAAGCCTTAGAGAATCAAACTATTATTTTGGTGGGAATGGTATTTTCTTTGTTTGTGAATTCCTTTTTAACCTTAATGATGACTTTTTCGCCGGATTATATGCAACGTATCATTTTCTGGCAATTAGGGAGTTTTTCGGGGGCTTCATGGGAAAACGTACAGCTCCTTGCTTTGCTTTTTGCTTTTAGTTTTTTCTGCTTGATTTACTTTCACCGAGAAATGGATATTTTGAGTTTTGGTGATGCCTTTGCTTTGAGTCAAGGAGTAGAAGTCAAGCGTACGAAAGTTATTTTAATTGGTTTGTCGACTTTGCTCACGGGAGCCAGCGTAGCCATGACCGGAGTGATTGGCTTTGTCGACTTGATTGCACCTCATGTCGCTCGCCGGTTGTTTGGGGCGACACATAAGTGGGTTCTCCCTAGTTCAGCACTTGTGGGCGGCTTGCTCTGTGTTCTTGCTGATACTGTGGCAAGAAGTGTTTTCCAATCAAGAGAATTACCAATTGGAGCGGTAACAGCCCTCATTGGTGCGCCATTCTTCTGCTATATTTTCTTTAGGAAAGGACAAGTATGAGATGTTAAAAGTTGAAAATCTGAAGGTGGAGTATTCGGGAAAAGAAATTCTTTCTGATATTAATTTTTCTGTCAAAGCAGGGCAGAGGTTAGCAATTTTAGGGCCAAATGGTAGTGGGAAATCGACGCTTTTGAAGAGTCTCGCTGGTTTGCTAAAATATGAAGGAAAGATTGAGTTTAACGAACAATCATTGACAACATTAAAAAGAATTGAATTAGCGGAAAAAGTGGCTCTTCTCTCTCAAAATCCACCTGTATATTTTTCTTATTCCGTCTATGAAACTTTGATGATGGGGCTCTACACCCAACTGAGAAAACGATTTATGGCAGTGGCACGCGCCCAAGATAAGGCACGTGTAGCACAAGTGATGGTGACGCTTGATTTGGATAAGATAAAAGATCAACAACTGTCAACACTTTCTGGGGGCCAACTGCAGCGTGTCTTTTTTGCCCGGACATTATTACAGAATCCTCAAATTGTTTTATTGGATGAACCCAATAATCATTTGGATATCTATTACCAACTAGAGATGTTGCGCAATATTGATAAGTATTTTACTCAAAATCAAATCATCATTGCTGTTTTTCATGATATTAATTTGGCGTTGTCTTTTTCGGAAAATGTTTTGGTTTTACAGGAAGGAAAAGTCTTAAAACAAGGAAAAGCCAACGCGGTACTTTCTCGCTCTTTTTTGGAGCAAGTTTACCAGACTGATGTTTTGGATTATATGCTTGAAAAACATAAATTTTGGTATGAAATTGATAAAAAGCAAGAATAGAAACAGATTTTTTCAAGTCAAGTAAAAATAAAAAAGACGACGTTAACGTCGTCTTTTTTATTCTCTCGAACAATCCTTTTATAATGATAAAGGGGCTTACAGAGGGGAGCAATGGTATTTGAGAAGGAATAAAGCGGTGTGTTAATATAGACCTCAAAGAATAACATATGTCTAACAAAATAAAGTCAGATATTGAGGAAGAATCATAAATTTGCTATACTAAGGTGTTATATGGCTTATAATTGCAACTAAGGATATGGAAAAATGAATGAAATAACAAAAGAGGAGCAGCGTGATGTTCAGTTAGAACTCATGTCTTATATTGATAAGGTGTGTCGTGAGCATGATATAGAATACTCTATTAGTGCTGGGACGCTGCTTGGTTCGGTAAAATATAAGGGTTACATACCTTGGGATGATGATATCGATATGATGTTAACGCGTCCCAACTATGAACGTTTAATGGAAGTGCTTATGGGTGATTTACCAGAACACTTCACACTTTTGTATTATAAGAGCCATACTGCATACCTCCCTTTTGCTAAATTATATGATAACCGCACTTATTTTATAAGTGAATTGGATACCTTGAATAAAGGGACTGGACTTTTCGTTGATATTTTTCCTTTAGATAGTTTGCCGGAAAATAAAGTTAAAGGGGAACATTTCAAGAAAAAAGTGCGTACCGCAGTGACCAAGCTCGTTTCATCGGCGCCCAATGGGCTTTCATATGCAAGTTCTGAGAAACGCCTTTATTTTTTAGTGAAGTCTCTCCTCTGGCTCCCTTACCATTTACGGTATAAAGGGCGCAGCCGTGTACTGGCTGAAAAAGTGGACATACTCATGCAAAAATATAATGATGAAGAGCATAAGTTTTGTAATTTCGTATGGTCGCCACCAAAGAGAACAGGATATTTTGATAAAGGTATTTTTACGGAATATGAAGATATTGATTTTGAACATTTAAAGCTCAGGAAAATAAAAAATCATGACGTTTATTTAAGTGAACTCTATGGAGATTGGCGAAACCCTCCGAAAAAAAGAGCGGTACGCAACCACAGTTATTACCGGTGGTATTGGAAAGAGAAAAATGACTAAGACAGCTGTACTTGTTGCCACTTATAATGGCGAAAAATTACTACAAAAACAATTGGATACGATTCGGGAACAGGAATTGAAGCCCGATTTTGTTCTTTTTAGAGATGATCGTTCAACAGACAACACTGTAGCCTTTTTAAAGAACTATATTGCAAAATATAATTTAGAGCATTGGATTATTAAAGTGAATGAGGAAAATATCGGTTGGCGTCTGAACTTTCGTCAGCTTTTATTCGATACTTTGAATTATGATATTGACATAGCTTTCTTTTCTGATCAGGATAATATCTGGCATTTGGATAAAAATCTACGACAAGTCCGTGTCATGGAAACTCATCCTGAAATAGAGCTGCTTTCTGCAGATATTGAGGTTAAAAAAGTTTCTGAGGCTGTGGCGGATTTACCGAGCTGGTTTAAATATTATGAGTTTGACAAGGACCAAGAGTTTTCCAAATATCCTCCTCGATTTGGTTACTCTTCTTATCGTGTCGGCTGGGTGGTTGGTATGCGTCGAAACTTTATCACTGATATTATGGAATACTGGAAACCTGAATACAATATTACTCATGATGTACTAGTTGCCGCTCTATCCAGTTTAACCGAGACAGGGTATAATTTGAACCAGGTAGTAGGGACACATCTGCTCCATGATGGTAATGCTACTGGAGACAGGCTTTTAACCTTGTCTTCACCTAAACAAGTACATGTGGATGAACTTTATAAATTTGTCGGTTTCTATGATGTAATGTATCACGTCTTACAAAAACGCAATTCGCAATATGCACCTCGAGTAAGGGCTTATTATGAGTTTTATTTTAAACGTCACGAAATGGCGCGGGACAATAAATTCTGGGGTGTATTAATACAAATCGTTAAAGATTGGCATTATTATGATGGAATGAGTGGGCGTCTACGGGATATTTTATTTGCTTTTAAAAAATAGAGTGAGGTAGAAAAGTGTACGATCAGTACGTAGAACAACATATTGCTCACCATTTGGGCACTCAAGACGATGAATATTATAAATTTGGTTATCGTGTTTTTGGCCCCTATCTTTTTGGGATGAGTGTCTGGCTTTACCAAGAGACAAGAAAACAAAATTTAAAAAGAATTCTGTTTTTGGCACGTGATGGATACATGGCTAAAGAAGCATTTGATGTAATTTTTGGAGAAAATAAATTTGACGGTGAACAAGTGAAAAGCAGTTATATTTATGCTTCACGTCGTAGTTTTGCTGTTCCATCCTTTACCGAATGTCAGAACGTGGAAGAAGTTTTCAGCAAATACCCTTATCTGAAAACAAGTTTTGGTAAAACTCTGAAGAAGTTAGGATTAAATACTAAAGACATAAAAAAATTACCGCAATCACTGCTTGATACAGTATTTAATAATACAGAAGAGCTTTTGGCTCATACTGAAGCGCGTGAAGCATTGGAGCAGCTTTTCCCCAAAATTTTACAGAACAGTTATCAAGAAGCAAAATTGCTCCAAGAATATTTTAAGCAGGAAAAAATACAAGATGATGTTGCGATTTTTGATATAGGATGGCATGGGACCTTACAAAATGCACTTTTTTCCTTAAAGGAAAAATTAAATATAAGAAGCATAAGAGGTTATTACACAGGAATAGTTCCCAAAGTCATGACACCTTCCTTGGAAAAAAGTCAAGGTTATCTTTTTGATAGTCACCATCATCGCGCCTATTATAAGTTTATGGGATTAAACTTTCCAATTTTTGAGCGGCTTTTTCAGCCTCAAGAAGGTTCTTGTATAGGCTTTAAAAAAGAAGGGGAACGAATTTGCCCTAAGTTAGAAAACTTCTTCCATGAAAAAGGGAGCGAGGATCAGACTAATCTGTTAGCAATACAGGCGGGGGCTTTGGCCTTTGTAAAAAGTTTTTCAGAAGAACTATCATCAGACAGCCCTTACTGGTATGAGAAAGAGGCTAACTTTTGGTTTAGTGGTTTTGAACAAACAATAAAAAGACCAAAGATGTCAGAGGTCCAAGCATTGGGACGTTTAACTTTTGAAAATGAAGGAGAGCTTTATTCTTTAGCTGCTCCTCAAAAACTTATTACCTATATATTTAAACCGCATCAGTTTATACGAGACTTTCAGAAGAGCTGGAAGGTGGGTTTTCTCAAAAGTCTTTTTAAACTACCCTTGCCCTATTATGCGCTTTTAAAGAAGTTTTATAAATTAGAGATTTGAACCTAATAAAAAATCATATCTGTCTAGATATGATTTTTTATTGCTTAAGCACGTTTGACTATACGATAGAGAAGTGACTTGAAATATTGGAATTCAGAAGTTTGGTGGTAGATAAGGAGGAGGAGACCGTTTGGCAAAACCAGAGCCAAAATAATGCTCGCCATTAGACTTATCCAATTATTCGTTATCCTACTTAACAGTAAGGTAGAGGCACTACTTAAAAGTAATATGCACCCAAAAATTGCAAGATATTTAAGCTGTTCAATAATATAATCCGAAATTGGTCGATTAAAAAGTGGTGAATAGATATATTTGGGGAAACTGTAGCCATAGAGAATCAGAGTACTTAAGAAGGTACCAAGAAGTACCCCTGTGAGCCCCATAAAAGTGACAAAAAACAAGGAAAAACCAAGATTCAGTACCGCACCAATAACCGGAATATGCCGATTTTCATAGAAAATACCAGAAGCATCTTGGAAAAGACGAATGGGTTTGCGCATGCCTAATACATAGAAATTCAAAACGATCATGAGTAAGACGGGAAAGCTTAAGGTGAACTTATCCCCAAGCCATACAGCGATAAAAGGTTGCATTGCGAGTAAAACAGCAGAAGAAACACTTGAAAAAATCCAAAAAGTAGCAAAGCTAAGATTTTTATAAACATCAAATGATTTTTCAGTATTCTTCTCTGTGAGGAGATTGCCGATGCTTGCAGTTAAACCACCAAGAGCGGCCATAAGTAATCCAGAAATATTCCCAGTAATTAAGGTGTAGTTAGAGTATAATCCCATTGTCGTTAACCCAAGAAACTTGGTGATAACGAGACTGTCGGACCCCATAACGACAAAGGTCCCAATATTATGATAGAACATGCCGTAAATTTGTTTTTTGAAACGCTGTAAAATTTCTGGTTCCAGCTTGCGAACATTTTTTTCTTTAAGCCAAGGGTAACGTCGATCTGCATAAGACTGGATAAATAGATTTTCGATAATGGAAAAGAGGAGTGCTGAAATAAGGTAAAGTGCAAAACTTTTGAAGGCAAAGAGGACAATAATATAAGCGAGATTAACGCCTATGGTGTAAAGTGTATCAAAGATATTGACGATGTAGTTTTTTTGATCTGCATACAAAATACTGCGTTTATAGCTGAAAAGATAACCTGCAACACTGTTGGCTAAAAAGAGGAGGTAAATAATAAAAATGTTGTCATGGATGCCTTGATAAGAGCTAAAAAAGTTTAAAAAAGGAAGTAAAAGTAAACCTAAAAGCAACACAATTGCAGCGACTATACGATAAGCAGTACGATAAAAGTGCATCAAAGATTTCATTGTTTCAATATCTTTTTCAGCAATGTAGCGGTACATATTGAAAACTATAGCACTACCAATACCTAATTCTGCGATGGAAAGCATGGAGAGAATACTGGTAAAGAGACCGTTTAGGCCTTGATAACTAATTCCTAGGGTATAAATAAAAACAGTTCGGGTAACAAACCCCAAAAGCATCCCAATTATTTTTTGAATGATTGTAAAAGATGAATTTCGTAATGAGTTAACGACGCGCATCGACTTTTCCTTTTCAGTTGAGTTTTTGAAATCCTTCTTATTATAACACGATTTGAGGGGCTCTATATTTTAAGAAAGGCGCGTTAAAAAATGTTCAAAAACGCAGATGAAAGTGAGCGTTTTCTTTTGCTGAGCTTAGACGCCTAAAACCGTTATAGATTGCTCTTATGAAGCTTTTTTTATCCTCAAAAATATAGTATAATGAGCACAGTGCTCTTCTATACAAAAATGAGTTTACTTGTGGGAAAGAAAATTGATTTTTGGATAGAAATGAGAAGCACAGAAAACTTGAAAAGCGGGAGAAAACATGACAAAAGAAACTTTCAGAATGAATTTTGCAGGACGCGAGCTTGTTGTTGAAACAGGTCAAGTTGCCAAGCAAGCCAATGGTGCAGTTGTTGTTCGCTATGGAGACACAACCGTGCTGACTGCAGCAACCATGTCGAAAAAAATGGCAAACGGTGATTTTTTCCCTTTGCAAGTTAATTATGAAGAAAAAATGTATGCCGCAGGAAAATTTCCTGGAGGCTTTAATAAGCGTGAAGCACGCCCATCAACTTATGCTACTTTGACTGCCCGTTTGATTGATCGCCCTATACGTCCGATGTTTGCTGACGGTTTTCGAAATGAAGTGCAAGTCATCAATACTGTACTTTCCTATGATGAAAACGCGAGTGGACGCATGGCAGCGATGTTTGGAAGTTCCTTGGCACTAGCCATTTCAGATATTCCTTTTGACGGTCCAATTGCGGGAGTTGAAGTGGGCTATATAGATGGAGAAATTGTCCTTAATCCTGATGTTGAGCAGGCCCTGCAGTCTGATTTGGATCTTATTGTCGCTGGAAATATAGATGCAATCAATATGGTAGAGTCAGGTGCAAAGGAATTATCAGAAACGGTTATGCTCGAAGCTCTCCTTGCAGGACACGAGGCGATTAAAGAACTTATTGCTTTTCAAAATGAGATTGTTGCCAAAGTTGGTAAGGACAAGGCAGAAGTTGAACTTTTACGTGTTGATGAAACGTTGAAAGCCCAAATTATTGCAGACTATAATAAAGATTTGCAAGCTGCTGTACAAGTGGAAGAAAAGCTTGCGCGTGAAGCTGCCACTCAAGCCCTTAAAGAGCGTGTCAAAGCAGAATATGAAACAGCCTATGCCCAACACGAAGAGTTTGAACGAATCATGCGTGATGTTGCTGAGATTCTGGAGGGAATGGAACATACAGAAGTCCGTCGCCTCATCACAGAGGATAAAATTCGTCCTGATGGTCGTAAAGTCGACGAAATTCGTCCTTTGGAAGCAGAAATCGACTTTACACCAAATACAATTACCCACGGCTCAGCTCTCTTTACACGAGGGCAAACGCAAGCCTTGTCAACTTTGACTTTGGCCCCGATGGGTGAAGCACAAGTTATTGATGGCTTGGATTTTGAATATAAAAAACGTTTCATGCACCACTATAATTTTCCGCAGTATTCAGTAGGAGAAACTGGACGTTATGGTGCACCTGGACGCCGCGAAATAGGTCATGGTGCGCTTGGTGAACGCGCGCTTGAGCAAGTGATGCCGTCACTGGAAGAATTTCCTTATGCTGTACGTTTAGTTGCGGAAGTACTAGAGTCAAACGGCTCTTCATCGCAAGCTTCGATTTGTGCAGGGACACTGGCCTTGATGGCTGGAGGAGTACCGATCAAGGCACCTGTAGCTGGAATTGCTATGGGCTTAATCTCGGATGGTTCCAACTATACTATTTTGACAGATATTCAAGGTTTGGAAGATCACTTTGGCGATATGGATTTCAAAGTTGCAGGTACACGTGAGGGGATTACTGCTTTACAAATGGACATCAAAATTTCAGGTATCACTGCCGAAATTTTGGCAGAAGCACTCGCACAAGCAAAACGTGCCCGCTTTGAAATATTAGATGTGATTGAAGCGACGATTTCGGAACCCCGTTCAGAACTTGCACCATCAGCGCCTAAAATTGATACGATTAAAATTGATACGGATAAAATTAAGGTTGTTATTGGTAAGGGCGGCGAAACGATAGACAAAATTATCGAAGAGACAGGTGTCAAAATTGACATTGATGAAGATGGACTTTGTTCTATCTTTTCGCCTGACCAGGCAGCGATTAACCGCGCGAAAGAAATCATTACAGAATTAGTCCGCGAAGCCAAGGTCGGCGATGTCTATGAAGCAAAGGTAGTAAGAATCGAAAAATTCGGAGCATTTGTTCATCTTTTTGGCCATACTGATGCGATGGTGCATATTTCAGAACTTGCATGGGATCGCACGAACAAAGTAGAAGATGCCTTGAAGCTTGGAGATCTTGTTAAAGTCAAGATTACAAAAGTTGATGACAAAGGTCGTGTTGACGCCTCAGTACGTGCTTTACTAGAAAAACCGGAAGGCTATGTGGAACCTGAGCATAAGCCACGCGAACGTCGTAATGGGAATAACGGAAATGGTCATCGTGGATACCATAAAGAAAAACCATCTGGCCCTAAATTTGAGCGTCGTGAACGCAAAGCGCCAGTCATAGATGAAGAGTTTCCAGAATTATCAACAACTCGACCAGAATGATAAAAAGGAGAAAGGCGCAGTGTAATGCGCTTTTCCTATAGATTTTTGCTATAATAAATGAATATGAAAAATAAAAAGAGAGGCTTTTGGCAGGAAGCCATCCGTGTCACTAAAGAAAATGATCCTGCTGCACGAACTGGGCTAGAAGTTCTCTTGACTTATCCGGGAGTAAAAGCTTTAGCCGCACATCGTTTTAGTCATTGGCTTTGGACGCATAACTTTAAACTTTGGGCGCGGATGAACTCACAGTTTTGGCGTTTTTGGACACAAATCGAAATTCATCCAGGAGCAACGATTGCCTACGGCGTTTTTATCGATCACGGTTCAGGATTGGTTATCGGTGAGACAGCGATAGTAGAAACAGATGTTAAACTTTATCACGGAGTAACTCTTGGGGGAACAGGGAAAGATAAAGGGAAACGTCATCCTACGGTGCGTAAGGGGGCCTTAATATCAGCACACTCACAGTTGCTTGGTCCTATCGAAATTGGTGAAAATGCCAAAGTAGGTGCTGGTGCTGTTGTCGTAAGTGATGTTCCACCTGAAGTTACAGTAGTAGGAATTCCAGCAAAAGTTGTTCGAGTTAAGGGACAAAAAGATTCAGAGAAAATTTCGTCCATAGAAGAAAAAAGGGAGGCGAGCTATCATGCTTCACATCTATAACACAATGACAAGAAAAATCGAGGAGTTCCATCCCCTTGAAGAAAATAAGATAAAGATGTATGTTTGTGGACCAACCGTCTACAACTACATTCATATTGGGAATGCACGTTCTGTTGTTGCTTTTGATTTAATCCGTAGATATATGGAATACAAGGGCTTTGAAGTGACTTACGTCTCTAACTTTACAGATGTTGATGATAAAATTATCAAAGGAGCAGCTCAAGAGCATCTTACACCACTTGAATTATCTGACAAATATATTGCCGCATTTTATCAAGATACAGATGCTCTCAATGTCAAACGTGCAACAGTAAATCCAAGAGCCACTAACTATATTGACAAGATGATTACTTTTATTCAAGATTTAATGGATAAAGGGTTCGCTTACGAAGCAGAAGGCGACGTTTATTTTCGTGTTTCAAAATCAGAAGGTTATGCGAAGCTCGCAAATAAAAATTTAGAAGAACTGCTGCAAGGTGCTTCTGGTCGAACAGATGAAGAAACAGCACGTAAAGAAAGCCCCGCGGATTTTGCCTTATGGAAAGCTGCAAAAAAAGACGAAATTTCTTGGTCAAGTCCTTGGAGTGAAGGACGCCCAGGTTGGCATATCGAATGTTCAGTGATGAGCAGTGACCTCTTAGGGGATACTTTGGATATACATGCTGGAGGAGCAGACCTCGAGTTTCCCCATCATACCAATGAAATTGCGCAATCAGAAGCGAAAACAGGAAAAAAATTTGTAAACTACTGGATGCACAATGGTTTTGTAAATGTTAGTGGCGAAAAAATGTCCAAGTCTTTAGGAAACTTTAAAACCGTGCATGAAATGCTTGACGTAGTAAGTCCAACAGTTCTCCGTTTTTTCTTGGCTACGACTCACTATCGCCGACCTGTTAACTTTACGGATGAAGCCGTACAAGATGCAGAAAACAATGTCAAAAAGATTGAGAATGCTTACCGCAATCTTGATGTAGAGGGTCAGGCTGACTTAGAAGTTCTTGCTAAATTTAAAGCAGAGTTTGAAACAGCAATGGATGAGGATTTCAATATTGCGAATGGTTTAACTGTTTTTTATGATTTCATCACTTGGGTAAATAAGGGAAATGGTGGATTAGAAGTGAAAACCTTCTTTGAGGATGTTCTCTTAATTCTCGGCTTGCATTTTGAAAATCAAGATACAAGCTTAGATGCTGAAATTGAAGACTTAATCGAAGCAAGACAAGCGGCAAGAGCAGCACGAGATTTTGCTCAAGCAGACAAGATTCGTGATGAATTAAAGGCACAAGGAATTGTGCTTGAAGATACTGCTCAAGGTGTGAGGTGGCATCGTGAATAAAAAAGATGCAGAGTTATTAAATGGTGTAGCACTCGCTTATATTGGAGATGCTGTTTATGAAGTTTTCATTAGAGACTACCTCTTAGATAAAGGCCTAACCAAACCTGGAGAACTTCAGCGTCAAGCGACTCAATACGTTTCCGCGAAAGCGCAGGCTGCCTTGATTCGTAAAATGGAAGAAGTTGACTTTCTAACAGAGGAGGAACTTCTTTATTTCAAGCGTGGGCGAAATGCACATTCTAAAACAACAGCTAAAAACACAGATGTTGTGACTTATCGTATATCTACAGGCTTTGAAGCGGTTGTAGGTTTCTTACACTTGACTAAAAAGACAGAACGTTTAGAAGAATTTGCTGCCTTTTGCATTAAGAATACGGGTATATCTGTAAAATAGTTCAAAATATTTCTCAAAAGCATATTTTTTCGTTACAATACATAACAAGAGATGTATATTAAAGAAAAGAAGCTGGACAAGAAATATGTATAGAGTAATCACAATGTCAGGCTATGATGAACCATGGTGGTTTTTTGAAGACTGGCAAAAAGATATTCAATCAGTAGATGAATATGAAGACTTCTATCAAGCTTTGAAAAAGTACAAAAGCGAATGGCTAAAAATGGCAAAAAGCTATAAAGAATTTAAAAGCCAAGACGACCTTTTAGCTGCATTCTGGAGAAGTGGAGATGAGATCTGGTGCGAAGAATGCGCAGGATACCTCCAACGTTATCAAAGTTTGATGCTGTTAGAAGATTGGCATGTGCTTCCAGTAGAGAAAAAACGCTGGGCATATGGTAAATCTTCTGGAGACTTACCTCCCAAATTTTGTAATAAATTTTGGGATAAAAAATAATTAAATGTAAAAGACTTCTAGCCACTAAGCTAGAAGTCTTTTAATATCAAAAAGTCTCCAAGTAAAACGTTATTAAAGATTAAGTTATTTTGTTATAATTATTTTATAATCAAAATCTAATCAAAATAGAAAGGAGCCCTTCTTGAAAAAACTGCTTGTTATCACTGATGTTACATTAGCTCTTACTGCTGTTCTTTTAATTTTTGCTGTGAAACAGGGTGAGCATCCAGTTGTAGCACCAACAATAGAGTTTGCGAAAGCAGAACAATACAGACCAGAAAAAACAGTGAATATTGAACAAATAAAGATGGGTAATTTTGAAACTATTCATGGGGATTGGGTCAATTATGAAAGTGATATTGATGGCAGAAGAGTACGCGTTTTGGATACAAAAGTGACGAAGCAGAAACGGGATTTCTATCTCCAATATGGAGGTATAAATGAACAAACAGGTCAGGTTTACTTGTGGATGTATTTGGAAGGAATCGCTCCTGAAAACGGCTCACGATTTGAAATCTATCCTAAAGGCACGCCTATTCCGGTCAAACTAAGAAATGGCACGATTGATTATTCAGGTAAATATGATCCCACGTCTCGAGAAAAAGACAGAATTCTACCAGAAGGTTCAGCACGAACAGTAGAGGAACTCGCTTCGTTGGTCTTGTATCGGGATGGTGAAGCCGTAGTGTAAAAATAAACAGGAAAATACTCTTGAAAAAATTTTTGAAAAGAGTTAAAATAGTCCTATCATAAAAACTCGATGGTCAAGGCTCGGGAAGATATGTGCTTTTTAGCATGTATTTTTCACTGGCTTTGGCTTTTTGTTTTGTAAAAATGGAGAAATTATGGAATTTCAAGAAAAATATGATGTTATAGTGATTGGGGCGGGGCATGCTGGTGTAGAGGCAGCACTCGCTTCAGCTCGTATGGGCACTAAAACCCTTTTATTAACAATTAACCTCGACATGGTTGCTTTCATGCCCTGCAATCCTTCAATCGGTGGTTCTGCCAAAGGAATAGTCGTTCGTGAAATCGATGCCCTAGGTGGGGAGATGGGACGAAATATTGACAAGACCTATATTCAAATGAAGATGTTGAATACGGGTAAAGGACCTGCAGTCCGTGCCTTGCGTGCACAAGCAGATAAGGCGCTGTACTCTCAGAAAATGAAGCATACAGTTGAAAACCAAGAGAATCTAACCTTACGTCAAGCAATGGTAGAAGAAATTTTGGTTGATGATGGAAAAGTAACAGGTGTAAAAGTTACAACTGGAGCGAAGTATGCTGCCCAAGCCGTTATCGTTACTACAGGAACTGCTTTACGCGGTGAAATTATCATTGGTGAGCTTAAATATTCCTCAGGACCAAACAATTCGCTAGCCTCTGTCAGCTTGGCTGATAACTTACGCAATTTGGGATTTGAAATTGGCCGCTTCAAAACAGGGACACCACCACGTGTGCTTTCATCAAGTATTAACTATGATGCGACCGAGATTCAACCAGGGGATGAAAAGCCGAATCACTTTAGCTTTTTATCAAAAGATGAAGATTACCTCACAGAGCAAATTCCTTGTTGGCTTACCTACACAAGTAAAACAACACATGAGATTATTCAAGAAAATTTGCACCGTGCTCCAATGTTTTCAGGAATTGTCAAAGGTGTCGGTCCACGTTATTGCCCTTCTATAGAAGATAAAGTTGTACGTTTTGCGGATAAACCCCGCCACCAACTTTTCTTGGAACCAGAAGGACGCAATACAGAAGAAGTATATATTCAAGGTTTATCTACAAGTTTACCGGAAGATGTTCAGTTTGATTTGGTCCGCTCTATTCCTGGTTTAGAAGATGCAAAAATGATGCGTACGGGTTATGCTATCGAATATGATGTGGTTCTGCCTCACCAACTCCGTCCAACTCTGGAAACGAAACTTGTTTCAGGACTTTTCACTGCGGGACAAACAAATGGTACATCTGGTTATGAAGAAGCAGCTGGTCAAGGGTTGGTTGCGGGTATCAATGCAAGTCTTAAAGTTCAAGGGAAAGAAGAGCTCATCCTAAAACGAAGCGATGCATATATCGGAGTAATGATTGATGACCTTGTGACTAAGGGCACATTAGAGCCCTATCGCTTATTGACTTCTCGTGCCGAATATCGCTTAATTTTACGCCATGATAACGCAGATATGCGTTTGACATCTATTGGACGAGAAATTGGTTTAGTTGGTGACGAGCGCTGGGATGCTTTCCAAGATAAACTCACTTCTTACCAAACAGAAATCGCTCGTCTTAATAAAGAAAAACTTAAACCACTTGCGGATACGCAAGAAAAACTTGGAATGATGGGTTTTGGTCCAATCAAAGATGCTTTGACGGGCATTGAGTTCTTAAAACGCCCTGAAGTGAAGTATTCTGATGTCGTTAGATTTGTCGGCGAATCTTCTGAAAAACTTGATCGAACAGTCATCGAACTTATTGAAACAGAAGTTACCTATGAGGGCTACATCAAAAAAGCAAAAGAACAAGTTGAAAAGATGCACCGCTTAGAAGCTAAACGCATTCCTAAAAATATGAATTGGGATGCCTTAGACAGTATCGCAACGGAAGCGCGCCAAAAATTTAAGAAAATAAATCCTGAAACATTAGGACAAGCAAGCCGTATTTCAGGAGTAAATCCTGCCGATATTTCCATTTTGATGGTTTATCTTGAAGGAAAAAGATAAGAATGTAAATCAGACCCCTAGTGTCTGATTTTTTTTAGTGTTAAAGAACGTGACAACGGCGGGGTTTTCCGAACAAGGGTAAAAAAAGAAGTAAAAAATCACAGTTTATTCTTGACAGAGAGGAAGTAGTTTGATAGAATATAAT
>Ga0129308_1000282_pt1 | contig 87790 bp, 68 predicted proteins | sample L827metagenome_FD_94440 | JGI IMG/M metagenome (GOLD analysis project Ga0129308, IMG submission 94440) | Ring-tailed lemur group fecal microbial communities from Wisconsin, USA - L827 metagenome | ecosystem: Host-associated > Mammals > Digestive system > Large intestine > Fecal | place: USA...
CCAGAAAAAGACTCGGATACATGACCCCAGAACAGGCCATGAAATTCAAAGATCTAGAACACATGAAAAAGGCATTTAACATAAGATAATAATCACTGTCGCATTTACAACTTGAATTCAGGTTTTTGCGTTCGGTGAAGCGTAGGCCAGCATCTCTCGCAAAGTAGATACGGGGCGTGCTTTAATTTCCGTTTTCATGGCTTCGAGGGCAGCAATCAGCTCTAGTGTGCGTTGAGTCTGGGTTTTGCCGTCTTTTCTGTATAAGGTTATTTTCATTTTTGAGGTGCTCTTTTGGTTCGTATGAATTTGATTTTGCCCATAAACACTTTCATGTATTTATCGGCTTTGAAACAAATACGCTTCGCCTTTACTTTTGATGGAGTGCATTCTTTCGCGGTGCTGAATCCTTCACTGCTGGCCGAAACCGAGAATAAGCCGATGCCTTTGAGATACACGGTGTGACCTTTGGATAAGAACTCTTGCATGACTTCGCCCAATGCAATAACGGAAGCCTCTACATCGGCATGCGTAAGACTACACCTTTCGCTAATTACTTCGGCCATTTGTGACACACCAATTTGCCCCGAAGTTACGGGAATTCCGTGGTAACGAATTTCTTCCTCAGAACCACTTTTGTTCACTTTCTTTCTAACTACGTATGAATACATAAGCTTTTGACTTTAAGATTAATTACTGGTTAATAAAAAGCATATAGACCCGGGTGTACATACCTTATACACCCGGGTCTATAGCCCTTGTACATGGGGGTGTATGCGTGTTGTACACCCGGATGTACACACTGTTTTTCCTTCTTCAAATATACGAAATATAACGAGGAAAGTCAAGTGTTTACGGTTTTATTTTACCGTTTACCTGTCATTTATTTTATTAAAAAAAGTTGGTGATACTTGGTGATACTTGGTGAGGCTTTTTTTTAGCGAAGTGTCACACGCAATTATCTGATAATCAATTTATTACAAGGTTGGTGATACTTGGTGATACTTTATTTCATACTTTTTATGAGGCGAAACGACTCAATCAGGGGCGGACAAACTTCACCGCCGTCCAGTTGTTTTGCGATTTACTGTGCGTAAAACGCAATCCCAGGCTTTCTGCTTTCTCTCTGATCAAGGGAACATCTTCTGCATAAAAGCCGCTCATGTAAAGCTCTGCCTGTGGTTTCATGCAGGCTACGTAGGTAGCCATATCATGCAACAGAATGTTTCGGTTGATGTTGGCTATCACTACATCAAAGGGACCTTTTCCGTTCAGCGTTGCTGCATCGCCCAGTTCCACCTCAATGTTGTTGATGTGGTTCAGCGCTATGTTTTCAATGGAGTTATTCACACACCATGAATCAATGTCAACAGCCAGCAGCGCATCGGCTCCCCGCATGGAAGCAAGTATGGCCAGAATGGATGTTCCGCAGCCCATGTCGAGAACTGTTTTGCCTTTTAAATCGGCATCGAGCAACTCACTGATTATCAAACTGGTGGTTTCGTGATGTCCCGTTCCGAAAGCCATTTGCGGGTTAATCACAATGTCATATTCTGCCTGTGGAACATCTTGGTGAAATGTGCTGTGAATCACGCAGCGGTTACCGATAACAATGGGTTGAAAGAAATTCTTTTCCCACTCCTCGTTCCAGTCTTTGTCTTCGGCTTCGCTCCACGTATAACCGATGGACACGTTTTCGATGGGGAAATCTTCGAGGGAGGCTTTCAGTAGCTCTTCCCGGTACAGCTCTTGTTGAATATATGCCGTGATTCCACTTTCGGAGTCAACAAAACTTTCAAATCCTACTTCGCCCAGCGTGGCAGCCAATACATCGTTTACCGCTTCTGAGCATGGCTCTGTTTTAAAAATAAATTCCAGATACTTCATATTCATGTTATTATTTACGCAAAGATAAATTCATTTAGGGAAATCCCTATGATGAATTGGGGAAAATCTTCCTTTTAAGTAATAACACGCGCGTATCTTTGTAACGTGATAGTAGAATTAATAACTATAAAACCCGAGATTATGAAAAAGATTGTTTTAAGTATGCTGTTTGCCTTGTGCCTTCCATTGGCTATGATGGCACAAAGCTCTAATGATGATCTTTACTACGTTCCTTCTAAAGACAGTGAAAAAACGACTGTCAGGGAAAAAGCTCCGGAGGCAAAGAAAGAGGTGAAGAAAGAAGTCAGCACCAACGTATATGTTGCACCCGGTTCAAAAGTAGTAATACAGGATCGCAAGGGAAATACCCGCGATGTTGATGAATACAATCGTCGATATAGTTCGAAGGAAAATGATTTCGTTCTGCAGAATGATACATTGTACGTGAAGGAAAAAGAAGAACCCGAACTGGATGGTGAATGGGTGAACGGCTTTACCGGATCAGAAGATGATTACGAATATGCAGAGAGAATTATCCGTTTCCGTAATCCGCGTTTCGCTATACACATAAGTAGTCCGCTGTATTGGGACATTGTATACGGAGTTAATTCGTGGGATTGGAACGTGTACACCGATGGTTTCTACGCATACGCATTCCCAACCTATACAAACCGTTTGTGGTGGGACTGGCGCTTTAACTCCTTCGGCTACGGATGGGGTAGCTGGAATTATCCTTATTATTATTCAAGCTGGTATCCCGGTTGGAATAGCTGGTTTGGTTTCTCCTTTGGAGGTTCTTGGGGAGGCGGCTACTACGGTGGAGGCTATTGGGGACACCCGCATTATGGCGGCGGTCACTGGGCCGATAACAGAAGAGACGTATATTACAATAATAGAAGATCAGCTTATTCCAATGACGGACGTAATTCCGGATTATCCAGAAGATCTTCTTATGTATCCGACAGACAATCAACGAGTAGCAGGACGAGTACCTATCAGTCGGGCAACGCATCGAGAAGGGTAGTGGGTACCAGAGTGGTTGGTTCCAGAGTGGTTGGCGAAAGACCGAATGTAAGCAGCCGCACGGATGCTTCTTCATCACGCCGCACAACCTATACGCGTCCCAGCAGCACCCGAAGCAGTATCTCTTACGAGAGTGTGGGCTCAGACAACAGAAGCACCAGCGGCTCACGTCGTTCTTCGGTAAGCACAGGAAGTTCTGAGAGAAGTAATTCTACGTATAGCAGAAGCAACTCAACTTACAGCCGGGGTAGTTCATCAGAACCACGTTCATATTCTTCGGGCGAAAGCAGAAGAAGTTATAATCCGGGTAGCTCTTCCTCTTCTTCTTCCAGAAGTTATAATTCGGGAAGCAGCAGTTCATCTCGCTCAAGCGGTGGAAGTTATTCGGGAGGCAGCTCTTCACGTTCCAGTGGCGGAAGCAGTTCTTCTTCTTCATCATCCAGCCGTAGCAGCGGAAGTAGCAGACGGTAATCCGGCAAGAATGAAACTTTCTAATTCATGCATATAACTTAATAGTTAAATACTACGATTATGAAAAAGGTAAAAATGATAATATTAGCAGCTCTGTCTGTGTCGGCTCTGACGGGCATACAAGCTCAAACCTTATATGATGCAAGCAGGCTTTTGAATAACGACCTGAACGGAACTGCCCGTTTTGTGGGTATGGGTGGAGCGATGGGAGCCCTTGGAGGCGACATTTCTACCATGGGTACTAACCCCGCAGGTATTGGTATTTACAGAAGTAACGATGCCATGATTTCGTTTGGCTTTAAAAGCCTCAATACGGAATCGAAGCTGGGCAGTAGCACGAACGAAACGGATAAATTCCGTGGTTCATTTGATAATCTGGGATTTGTATTCTCTAATAAGATAGGTAATCGCACGGCCTTGAAATACGTAAACTTCGGCTTCAATTACCACAAAGCCAAATCTTTTGATAAGGATATGGTGATGGGGGGGGCTTTTTCAACGCTTAAAAATGGTGAAATGATTACTATGTCGCAAGTTGATGTCTTTGCAGCAATGTCTCAGGGCCTGAAATTCGATTACTTAAAATCTGATGCTGCGTTTACTGACGGTGGTAGCGATGCTGCTCCCTGGCTTGGAGCCATGGCATTGAGAACAAGATTGATTGGTACGAAGGAAGGTACTAATGACCAATATCAGACTAATGTAGGGTTTACCGATGATGGTCAGGGAAATCTCGTTTACGCACCCGTTAATGGTGCTTATCGTTCTCGTGAAAGAGGAGGGATGCATTCTTATGATTTCAACGTTTCATTTAATTTCTATGACCGTATTTATTTAGGTGCAACTTTGGGTGCTTATAGTGTTGATTATTCGCGCTACTCAATGTATAGTGAATCGTACAATGGAGATGCTTCCAATTATTCATTAGAAAATTGGTTTGACACAGACGGATCGGGTGTTGATTTTAAACTGGGCTTGATTGTTCGTCCTTTTGAAACGCTTCCTCTTCGAATTGGAGCTGCTGTGCACACACCTACTTGGTTTAAACTGGAAGATCGTGCATCGGCCATTATAACTTCTGATGTAGATATGAACAGCAATGGAACAATAGATAATGACGAATTGTATCAATATGATACGATGGAATTCCCTGGAGAATCGGTCAATAAATATGAGTTAATTACTCCTTGGAAGTACAACCTTAGTTTAGGATATACCATTGGTCAATCTGTAGCACTGGGGGCCGAATACGAGTATTCTGATTATTCAACCGCTAAACTGAAGTATGACAACGGTAGTGATATGGTTTTTGAAAATAACGGTATTAAAGATGGTTTGAAAGGTGTTAGTACCTGGCGTTTCGGAGCAGAATTTAAGGTGGTACCTGAGTTTGCTTTCCGTCTGGGCTACAATAACACTTCAGCTTCAACATATAGCGATACATTTAAAAACTTACAAGCTAACACGATTCGTACTGATACCGAATATGCTAATCGTAAAGCAATTAATAACTATACCATTGGTTTTGGATACAGAGGTGAGATGTTTTATGCAGACTTGGCTTATCAATACAATACGTACAAAGAAGATTTCTATGCGTTTGACAACGTTGATTTACCGGCTACTAAAATCACGAACTCAAACAGTCAGGTGTTGATGACACTGGGTGTGCGGTTCTAATCTATTTAATGTCACAGTTTTCATAGCAATATAATTTTTTTTAGTGTCTAAAAGTCTCAGAGAGAATATTTCTTTGAGACTTTTTTTATAAAGTTTTTTTTTGTAATTTTGTAGAATCAACAAACTATTAAATATCTGTTTATACTATGAAAAGTACTATTCATTTTCTGTTAATATACATTTTTCTTATATCTACAATTTTTTGCAGGTATTTATTTTCTTCTCCAAGTACACATGTACATTTTAATTATGTTTGTTTTGCTAGTAATATTAATAGATATGCAAACGTTGTAGGAACTGGTTTGTTTAACAATATTGATGAGTTCTTTAATCTTTCTATTAACTCTATTTATAAGAAGACTTGTACTAAAAAACATTTTATGCTTGAAAATAAACAGAATAAAAGATATATTACCTTCTATAAACATTTCTTTTATCTTATAATATTGTTTTTTTTTCAGAGTGCTGTTTTAATCAGTTGTCTGATCTTGGTGTTTTCTCAAAAAAGAAAGATAGAAAATTATGATAATTCGATTTCTAAGCTAGAAAAAGAACTAGATGAAATAAAAGCTAGACTTATCCTTCAAAAAAAAATAGAAAATTCTTTGCGTGATAAATTTTGTCGTCAATTAATGGAATGTACAAATTTGTCTTATCTTTCATCTCAATATAAAAACAGAATTAAAGTATCAGAACTTGATTGGATTAGAATTGTAAATAATATTAATGTTGCTTATGGTGGTTTTACATTACGTCTTAAAAAAGCTTATCCATTTTTGACTGATGATGATATTCGTTTTTGTTGTCTATTAAAAATTAAATTGAATATTAATACCTTAACAGCAATTTATTGTATTCAGAAAACTTCAATATATAAAAGAAAAGAACGTATAAAACATGATAAAATGGGTATATATCATAATATAAGTTTAGATGATTATCTTAGAACATTCTAGAACTGCTTTAATTAAAATATTGATTTACAGAATAAATGTCGATGTTTTTTTTCTTTGTAAGTGTTTAATTAATTGTTTGTCAGGCTGTTATACTTTTCGTCTAGTCTATTGTTTATTATACTTGAAATGTCTTTATTTAAGTATATTTGGCATATCAATCTAAATAAATATATATGATTTTATTTTTTTTTAATTTTAAAATGTAATTGTATGAAAAAAATTAGTTTTTTATTTTTATTTTTTTTAGTTATTGGATGTTCTGATGATATATCATTAGATAAGTCTAATGTTTTAGAACAATCTACTACAACTAGAAGCTCTGGAGATAAGCAATATGATTTATTAGGTTATGGTTACGACGTGTCAGGTGAATATTATACTTCGCGTTCTGCAAAAGGACAAGTAATAGATATAAAGGCATTTCAAAAGGATCATCCTGATAGAATTGATTATAATATATCATCAAGTAACTATGGACGCTTAACTTTAGGCACTACTGCAGAAGATTATACAAGCAATTTAAGTCTAAATGCTGAGATTGGACTTAAAATTCCAGTATTCGGTGGTTCGTTAAATGCTAATTTTAATGGTTCTAATCATTATTCTGCTAAGTATTCAATTGCTGAATATTCTTTATTCATAAGGCGAAAACAACTTTTTCTGACTGCTGCAGCAAATTTGCTTTCTCAATATGTCACATCTAAATTTAAAGATGATCTGAACAACCAAACTCCTGAATATATAATAAAGAATTATGGGACACATGTTTTGACTGATGTTGTTTTGGGTAGTCGTTTAACGATTATGTATAGGAGTGCTGTTAGTTCAACAAAGAAAGCTGAAACGGTCAAGGCTGGATGTTCTTTTAATATTATGAAAATATTTAATATAAATGTAGGAGGAAATTATGATCAAACTTTGTTGCAAGATAATGCAGAGCAGGAATTTACTTATAGAAGTGAAGGAGGAGATCCTAGTAAGTATTTAGTAGGTAGTCTGAATTTAGAAACCCAAAATTTATCTTTGATTGATATATCAGCTTGGCAGAATAGCTGTACCACGGATAATATGACATTAATTGATGTTGAACCTGGGTCGGCTTTACCTTTGTATGAGTTGATTGCAGACATAAATAAAAAAAATCTATTGAAAAGTGAAATTGAGAAATATTTAAAAGAAAAAGCTTATAAAAATGTTGGTGAACCAATTCCATTGTATAGATATACTTTTGATAGAACTGTTGATGATAATGGTGGAATTTCGTATGGGAACATAGAAATTCCCTATTCTCCTACCGTAGATTATTATTATACGACAGACTATTCGGAATATGGTAAAGGTAAAGATGGTTATATATACGATAAAATATTATGTAATGTCTATCCTGTAAATTCTCACCCAGCGGAAGCTATACCGTTGTATGAATACCAATTTAACTTTTATACAGGGCCACGTAATAATATGTATAAATACACAAAGGTTAAATCTTTTTATACAACAAATTGGGACATATATAAACAAGGAACAGAAACTATGAAATATAGGAGAATTGCTTGCTATGTTTTCCCAAATACTAGTTTTAAAGACTTAATTCCTTTGTATAGTTATGAATCTCCTACATATTTAACGCAAAAACAATCTACAAATCCATATGTTCGTCCGTCAAGTCGGGAAAAGAGAAATGAGAGATCAATGACTCGAGAAATAATTTCTACTCGTGATAGGAAATATGGGTATAATTTTTTGGTTGATTTATCTGAAACTCCAATAGTTGAATCGACAAGTCGCCGTGGCGAAGTAACTAAATATCCTGTTAATACAACCATATGGTGCTATGTTTTACCAGTAAAACCACCAATGTAAATTGTTTGTTAATACCTAAAATCATATTATTTTATTTACGATGACATCTTAATTTATTCCAAGCTTAGAGATAATCTAAGCTTGGAACTTTTGTATATTCCCCCAAAATATATGCCCTATTTTACAAAGAATGCACATTGTGATGATGATATTTCGCTAAAATAGTAAGAATCCTATTGGTTGTCATAGTAGCTGAAATAAACTGATTGTAAAGTGTTGGTCTTTATAAACTGCAATTAATTACAATAATGTGAAGAGAGGACAAGGTTCCTAAGTCATAGTATCATCGTATTATTGGGAAATATTGAACTTTAATTGTCTTTGTGTGTAAGTTCATTTCTTATCCAACAGAAATATACACTTGATGTTAAGGATTTTAGCCTATTTCAATTATTGGTATGTAGATTTACTTTTTTTTGCATGAATATAAACCAGTAGTTGGATGTTATTAAAATAATAACCATTTTTGTAATTGCAAAGGGCATTGTTGCAACAGTTTGCATTAAGAAAAAAGCATGAATAACCTGAATCGTGAATCATCCGCTTCTGATAGAGATCTTTGGCAAGCTTTTTTAGCCGGAGACAGAGAGGCTTTTGCCCGTTTGTTTCACCTGTATTCCGATGCCATGTATGCCTACGGCAAGAAGATTACTCCCGATGCCGAACTGGTAAAAGACACCATTCAGGATGTTTTTGTGAAGTTGTATCAAAACAGAGCGAACCTGAGTGAAACCGATTACGTGAAAGGGTATCTGTTTATGGCAATGAAAAGAACACTGCTGAATAAAATGTCAAACCGGATTATGTTGTCTATTGACAATGAAGAGGATGTGCGCTTTGAAATTGATCTCATCACACAGCAATCTACAGCGGATGAGGAGGAATATAGTGAGGAAGACAGACAGCGCCTGGCGCGTGCACTAAAGGAACTTACTCCCCGGCAACGCGAGGCTGTCTATCTGTACTACATTCAGGAAGTGCCACTCAGTGAAATTCCTGATTTATTGGGCATGAACTATCAGTCGGTACGCAACCTGCTGCACCGGGCAATGCTTAAGTTACGACAGTCTGTCTCTACTTCTGAATTAGGAATTTCTCTCGTTTTACTCCGATACCTTTCAGAGTGAGTTTCTTCCAATGAGACGGGAGGGTGCCGCGTTTTATTTGTTTTACGCCGCTGTCGGTGATTTCCAGACCGCCAAACCCCATCAGTACACTTTGTAATACGCCACCTGCTCCTGTTGCAAAATAGGGATTATCACCTCCTTTTGTCTCGGCAATCACCCTGAAAGGGGGATTTAGATTAGGCAAATAGGCATCTTGAAAGAAATGCCAGGCTTTATCGGCCTCGCCTAAACGGGCATAGAGCAATGAAAAAATGGCTTGGGTCATGGCAGGAGTGTTTTTCTCGGGCACTCTCACGGAATAGAATTCCAAATCTTTCTTGATCTGCTGCGGGTCGCGAATCAGGTTTAAGGGATAGGGCAGCAGGTTAACATCTGCTTGCTTGATGTTTTCTCCGTTATAGGTGCGATGTTCTTTGGTTACTCCATCGGCAAACTGATAGAAACTGAGCCGGGATGCTAATGTTTCCCAATCGGGATTGGCAGCTTGTTTGAGTATGCGCGCTGCTTGTGCCGCGGCTTGTAAGTTAACCTTAGCTACGCCGTTGGTAAAGGCGTCATCGTCAACATTCTCTGCCCACTCATCGGCAGCTACTACATTCTTTATGTGAGCTTTTCCGTCGGCCTCGTATTCGACGCGACTTAACCAGAAGTTGGCTGTTGCCTCCAATATGGGGAATCCTTTTTCGGCCAACCACTTTGTGTCTTGCGTAACACGGTAATAATTCCATGCTGCCAGTGCCACACAGCCTGAAATGTGATGCTCAAAGGTGCCGGCCAGGGCCCAGACGGGAGTCTCTTCAAATCCGCTGTCACTGCTTTCCCACGGATACATGGCGCCTTGGTATCCGTGTTCAAAAGCGTTCTTTTTGGCTGTCTCCAACCGGTTGTAACGGTAATCAATCAACGATTCGGCGAGTTTGGGTTGTAACATCAACAGAGCCGGGAACATCCAGGTGTCTGCATCCCAAAAAATGTGTCCGTTGTATCCTAAACCGGATAATCCCATGGGGGAGATGGAGAGGGCGGAGCCTTGGCGTACAAAGGAATAGAGGTGATAAATCATGCTGCGGATGTCTTGTTGTGATTGGGCATCGCCTTCTATTTCAATGTCGCTCTTCCACAATTCACTCCATTGTTGTTTGTGCATCTGAAGCAGACGGTCGCATCCTTCTAAACTGGCGAAGACGGTGAGTCGATCGGCTTCGTTAATCGGATCGGGGTGATGGGCGCTGGTGAGTGTTGACCCTACCACGCAAAAACGATATTTCTCTCCGCTCTTCAACGTTTTGCTAAATCTCATGTAGTGACTGTTGTTGTTGGGGGTGCTGTGAATAACACGGGGTTCTTCGCCGGCCTTTTCGGGAAACAGAAACGATGAGGATGCACAGATTTTCAGTTTGCCTGTGGGACTCATGGCTTGGGTCGACATCAGTTTAACAGAAGCATGCTTGCGGTTTATTTCGTTGTAATACATTTGTCCGTCACGAAATGCGTCCGGGGTTTCGTGTATGTTGGTTGCACTGATGGTAATATCGGCATGTGGGGTTATCTCTATTACCAGCAAGGCTGAATAGGGAAGTTGACGCAGTGCCAGAAAGGAGTAAGTCACTTCTGCCTTGTTGCCGAAACGAAAGGAGGAGCGGTGAATGGATTCTTTCATGTCTAACTCTTGTGTGTAGGAACTGATGTTTTCCATCCGGAGTGTTTGTCCGTCTATGCTGAGGGTTGCGTTGAGCATGTTGTAGCCGTTGAGGAAGTTACTAACTCTTCCCCGGCCGTATTTGTCATAACTGCCTGCCAATACTACCTGACTGGTGCGTAAAGGTTCGGGTGACGACACAATGCCCAGCATACCGTTGGCCACGGTAACTCCGTAATAGTTTTGTGGGTCGATGTGGTTAACTTTGATGCTCCACGGATCTTGCGCAGAGGTGTGCGCAGCAAGAAAGACGAATAAATAAATGATGTATCTTTTCATGGCTTAGTCTATTTTATATATACCGATTGATAGGGGTTGAACGTGAAGATGAAGGTTCTTGCCCCGCAACTTTACGATCTGCCGCTGGTGGCTGTTTTCATTGATAATTGGGGTGAGTTTGCTGAATGACCGATTGTATCTTCTCACGGTTTTAATTTCTTTGCCCGATGGGTTTATGCAGATCAATATGCGTTGGTTTCCTTTTCTTCTTTCGTAAACCAACGGGTAGTTGTTCTTCCCTTCTTGCCAAAACTTAATTTCGCTGCGACAGGCCAAAGCGGGGTATTCTTTGCGAAGTTTTAATAGCCGGCGGGTGTAGTTGAGAAGTGAATGCGGATCGTTCTCTTGTTGTGCTACGTTGGGACGGTTGGCTGACGAGTCAACCGGCAGGTAGAAATGTTCGATCGATGCAGTCGAGAAACCGGCTCCGGCACTGGCATCCCATTGCATCGGGGTGCGTGAACCGGCTCTGTTTCCCTTTGACAAGAGGCTTCCTTCTTTGTTGGGCAACCCGTCTATGTACTTCATTCCGATTTCATCTCCATAATAGATAAGAGGTACGCCGGGCAATGTGAGGAAGAAGGTCATAGTTGTTTTTAACTGTTCCATGCTGTTTCGCCTACCGCTGTTGGGACGCTGAAAATCATGATTGGATGTAGGGATGCAGATGTGTCCTTTGTCACCAATTACCCGAATGCAATCGTTGAGGTAGCTGATAAACGGATCGGGGTTACCAACGCCTTTCAAATCGAAATAACACGTGTCTCTGCGGTAGGTACCTACTTCGTTAAACATCATCTGGCTGTATCCGGTGTTACCGAAGCAGATAATAAAATCCATCATAAAACCTACCTGAATGGCTTTTTGGGGGTTGCTCCATTCGGCTAGTAATATTCCTTCGGGGTACAGACTTTGAAAATGGGTGCGTATTTCATGCCACAAATAGGTGGTGCCTACTAAATGAGGATCATTTTTGACCAACGATCCAGCCAAATCAACCCGAAAACCGTCACAACCCATCTGCATCCAGTAATCCATGATGTGTATCAGTTCTTGTCGGGTGGCAGTAGGTCCGGGAGCGGTAACGGGTTCTTCCCACGGATGGGAGGGGTTGGGCTCTCCGTATCCGTAATTGAATGCTGGCTGGCAATCAAAATAGTTTTTACGGTATGTGCCGTTGCGCTTAAACTTGCCCGAAACAAATCGGTCGGGCCGTACGGTGGAATCATTAGTCCATATATAACGGTCGGAATAGGGATTCGTTTCTTTTTGTTGGGAATATGTAAACCAAGGCGATTGATCGGAACTGTGCCCTGCTACCAAATCGAGTACAACTTTCATTCCTCGTTCGTGAGCTTCTTTGAAAAGCGTCCTCAAATCATCGTTCGTACCGTAACGAGGAGCTACTCTGTAGAAATCAATAACGTCATAACCTGCGTCCATGAAAGCTGAATGAAAACAGGGGTTTAGCCATACCGTATTGCAGCCTATCGACCGGATGTAATCCAAACGGTTGATGATACCTTGGATATCTCCTATACCGTCTCCGTTACTATCTTGAAAACTTTGCGGATATATCTGGTAAAAGGAGGCATGCTCTATCCATGCGGGCAAAACAAAATGTGTGTCTTGGGCATTGGTTTTATGTACGGAGAACAGACACAACAGGAAGCCAAGAATGGTTGGAGAAAGTCTCTTCTTCATTGTTTTAGGGTTTGGTGAGTGAAAGATAAAAGCTACAAGCCGCTGCATCACAGTCAGCTATTGACAGGCACATGATGCAGCTTCTTGTAGCCGGAGATTTTTTACTTAATAAGGGTAGCTTATAAAAATAAGCTTATTGATATTGGTCGTTTTGTTTCAACTGCTCATTGGCTTCGAGAGCGCTCAGAGGTATGGGCAATAAAATTTTGTATGGTTCCGACGCCGGCTTTTCATAACGGGCTTCGCAGTAACGGTTGAAACGAACCATGTCGTTGCGGCGTGACGGACCGTCCCAATAGAACTCATATCCGCGTTCATTGTATATCTTCTCGAGTGTAAGCTCTTCTTTTTTGTAGGTGCTCACGTGGCGTTTGTTTCTCAGTTCATTGATGTCAGTCAATGCACCGTCCACATCTCCCGAACGGAACTTTGCTTCTGCTCTCATCAGATATACATCTGCCAAGCGGTAGTACTGAAAATCATTTTCACTGTTGCTACCATAGGTTGAAGTAGGGTCGGGCGCGTATTTTACTACACGTGCGCCTTGGGCTTCGGTTGAATTCTGTACACTGAATTCGGGCGTGAAGATGAGTTTGCTCCCGCTGCGCGTAAGCAGTTCGCTGCCGTTTGCGGAGTATTGCTGACCAACGAGTATGCCTAGGTTAAACCCAATTTGACTTTTTAACCGGTTATCTTGATAACGAGGGTCGGTGGTGTCCCATGTAGCCAGGAAGGTGGGAGTGGTACAGCAACCGTTCCACATGCTGGTAAAGCTACCGAACTTTTGGTTATAGTGCAGGGTGATATTCAACCAGGGAATACCTTTCAATCCAATGGCATTGTTAAAGATAATAGGCAGAATGGTTTCTGTGGCATCAGATTCTTTCTTATTGTCGGCCAGATAGAGTTTCCAGAAGTCGGTAGACAGGGTATATTTTCCCGAACCGATGATGTCATCACAAAGATCAATGGTTTCTGTCCACTTTGATTGTCCGTCGGCAAAAGTAGGAGCTGTGCCGGTATACACCTGATAGTTGAGATACACTTTAGCCAGCAACAATTGGGCAGCAGCTTTGGTTATTCTGCCATAAGGTACCTCACCCTTTTCTTTCAACTGAGGAATGATGGTTTCTAGTTCCGTGATGATGCGGTTCAAGGCTTGTTCCCGTTCCAAGATAACAGGTAGTTTGGAATAGTCGGTCTCCGTATATTCACGCATGGGGAAATGGCCGAAACAATCCATCAGGTGGTACATGCACAATGCTCTGATGAAAAGAGTTTCATTCACATAGTTCTTTACCTCTTCGGTTTGTTCCAGTTTGGTGAGATACTGCAAAGCCACGTTGCACTTGGTGATTCCCAGCATAAAGCTGTTCCAGGTGTTTTTGATATACGTATTTTTGCTGTCGTATTCATGCGTGAACAGGGTACGGTAGTTGGAATTGTTCCAATCGGTTCCGCGGGTAGGAAACACCATTTCGTCCGTCAGACTTTCCAGCACGAGCCAAACGCCGCTTCTGCTTTGTAAATCACGCAGGTAAGCGTAAGCAGGAGCAACAATGCTGCCGGCATTACTGGTATCGGATATAGTCTCTGACTCGTCTTGCTCATTTAAAACTTCTTCTTTCAAATCGGTACACGATGCAATGCTAAGAAGAGTAAGGGCTGTATATAGTATAATTGCTATTTTTTTCATGTCAGTAATATTTTTGTTAGAAGTCAATTGATACACCTAAGCTATAGCTACGCGCCATGGGATAGTTGGTCCAGCCGATGCCCAGCGCGGGAACGCCGTTGCTGGTTCTGTTGGAGTTCACTTCGGGGTCATAACCCGAATATCCGGTGATGACAAACAAATTGTTTCCGGTAAGGGTGAAACGCAGGTTGCTGATGTATCTTTTGTTTTTCAATGGAACGCTATATCCTAATGTGGCGCTGCTTAACCGCAGGTACGAACCGTCTTCAATGTAACGACTTGAATAATCGAGCACATTGTTAAACGCTTCATTGGTTTGGGTGGCGTGCACCGTGGTGTTGCTTCCTTTGGAAAACATACTCAGGTTGTCAATCACATTGGCCAGGTTGTTGTAAATGTCATTGCCTACCACACTGTTGAAGTAGAGACTGACGTCGAAATTCTTCCAGGCAACGGAGGTGTTGAAGTTCAGAGAGAAGTCGGGTTGCGCATTGCCTATGCACTTCTCAACCACTTTGCCGTCGGCATCTTTTTCATAGATGCTTTTGCCGTTTTCGTCGAATCCGAGGAAGTTATATCCCCAGAAGGTTCCAATAGGGTATCCGCTCTTGATGATTTGTGAAGAGAATCCGGTAATGCCCGGACCGCTGGGGTTACCTGTGGTAATGGACGACATGGGCAGGTTTTTCACTTTGTTCGTGATGCTTGAGAAATTGACTCCTGCATTCCAACGCCAGTCTTTTGTATCAATGATTACTCCATTCAATCCAACTTCAAAACCTTTATTGACAATTTTCATATCGGGCACGTTGCTCCACACTTGTGTGGTGGGTGCCGGAGAAATAGAATATACTTGTAAAAGCACATCCTTGGTTGTTTTCGAGAAGAAGTCGAACGTTCCACTCAAACGATTCTTCAAAATAGCGAAATCGAAACCGATGTTTATTTGTTCGGTACGTTCCCATTTCAAATCGGGGTTTGGAGTACGGGTTAGGGTAACTCCCTGAGTAACGGTTGTTCCTCCGTCGAGCACGGCACCATCGGTACTACCTAGTTTGATTTGAGATATCTTATTGGGAATTTCCTGATTACCGGTTATACCCCAGCTCAGACGAAGCTTTAAGTTATCAAATACGTTGAGGCTCTTGATAAATTGTTCCTCACTCATGCGCCATGCAAAGGCGGCCGACGGGAAGAAACCGTATTTATTGTTTTCTCCGAACTTAGTTGAACCGTCGACACGGAAGTTTGCAGTAAGCAGGTATTTGTCGAGCAGGTTGTAGTTCACACGACCGAAGAAAGATTGCAATTCGTTGACTGTTATGTTTGAGGTTCCGGTAATATCGGTGTTTTTTCCGAAAGATAAATCATACAGGTAGTCAATGTTATCGATGTCAAAACCTGTTTCCGAGAAGCCGTACCAATAGTTGCGGAACTTCTGGTAAGAGTGACCCGCCAATAAATTGAATTTATGTATGTCTTTTACCTTGAAATCATAAGTAAGATAATTCTCAATCAAGAAATTGCTTGCTTCAACGTTGTTGATGTTGGCCGTACCCTTGTCGCTCATATAGATAAGCTGCTTATCCTGGGTTACTTTTCTGCTGGCTTTGGTTTCGTCAAAAGCCACGTTCATTTTATACTTCAGCCCTTTCCAGAGATCAAGCGTACCGGTAACATTGGCCAAGATTCGGTCGGTTTCCGTGTTATCATTGGTCAGATCAATCATGGCAACAGGATTTCGCACATCCTGACTCTTCTGATAGTAAGTTCCGTCTTCGTTGAAGATTGGGTAGGTGGGATTAACTTTCAGCGCGGTGAGCAACAAGTCGCCTTCGTAACCACCCGATTGTCCGAGCGGAGCCCGTTTATCTTTTGTACGTGTGGCCATCAGGCTCGCTTCAAACAACAACTTGTCGTTGAATGTTTTCTGACTTAAATAAAAGCGTCCGGTGTATTTCTTCATACCGCTTTTCTTGATGATACCTTCCTGATCCTGGAAGCTTAATGAAGCGCGATAGTTTCCTTTCTTGCCTCCTCCGCTTACTGCCAGGTTATGATTGTGCGATAAGGCTGTGCGGAATATCTCATCCTGCCAGTTGGTGTTTGCTCCACCATCATCAATGGTAATTCCTTTTTCACTGGCAAATGCCCGATACTGATCAGCCGAGAGAACTTCGTATTCATTGGGCAGTTCGGAAACACTGGCATAGGCTGAATAGGATACCTTTGCTTGTCCTTCGGAACCTTTCTTCGTAGTAATCATGATCACTCCATTGGCACCTCTGGCTCCGTAAATGGCTGTCGCAGATGCGTCTTTCAGGATGTCGATGGATTCAATATCATCCGGATTTAGAAAGTTCAACGGGTTTTTGCTTCCGGTACTTCCGATACCTGTGGTACTTGCACCCGATGGTTGCAAATCGTCTGATGCATCCAGCGGCACTCCGTCAACAACATACAGCGGGTCCTGCCCGGAACGGATTGAGTTAGAACCGCGTACGCGGATAGTTACGCCTCCACCGGGTTCACCTCCGTTGTTTGTGATGTTAACACCAGCCACACGTCCTTGAATAAGTTGAGAGGGTGAGCTGACCAGTCCGGTATTAAAATCTTTAGCTTTTACGCCCGAAACAGAACCGGTCAGGTCGCTTTTCTTCATGGTACCATAACCTACCACCACCACTTCGTTCAGCAACTCGGCATCACTTTGCATCTCGACCTTCATTTGTGATTGGGCTTTCATCTCAAGTCTCTTGTATCCTACATACGAGAATACAAGGCTTTTGCCTGCCGGTACGTTCAACGAATATTTTCCGTCAATATCGGTTATTGTTCCGGAAGTTTCACCTTTTACTTGCACATTCACACCAATCAGGGCTTCACCATTTTCGTCGAGAACCGTTCCCGACGACAGCATCTTTGCGGAAGTTTTGCTGTCTTTCTGATTGGACCGAAATATGAGAATCTGTCTGTCGGAAATTTCATAACTCAACGAACTTCCTTTCAGCAATTGAGTCATTATTTCGTTGATGGAACCCGAAGTGATGTTAAGCGTAACGGGTTTATCGAGGTTTACACTCTCCGTATTGTATACAAACACGAACTTGCTTTGCTGCTCTATCAAAGTCAGCACTTCTTTGATGGGCTTGTTAGCCACTTTGATAATTATATCACCCGATTTTGTTACTTCGGTAGGATTGGAAGTTGCATATGCATTGGTCACATTTGCACCTAGGAAAAACAAAATATAACTTGCAACCATCAGTCTGTTACAAATAAATTTTGTATACTTGCAGAAATAATGTTTTTTGTTCATTATTGATAGATTTTGGTTATTAAAAACATTTAGAATCAAAGTCGGGGGCTGAGAAATATTCGCACTATTTCTTGGCCCTTCTGGTTTTTGGTGTGCTCACGTCATAGGCATATCTTTTTAAGGTTTCTCTTTCGTTATTTTAATTGTTCTCTGTTCTTTTGTGATAGTTACCTGCGCAATGCGACTGATATTTTCCAATACTTCGTTCAACGATACGCTGATATCTAATTTTCCGCTGATGTGTATACTCTCCATTTCTTTCCAATTATAGCTGAAAGCTATGCCGTAGTGTGCTTCTATGGTTTTCAGTACTTCGGCAAGCGACTGGCTATCCATTATCAGCAGGTTTTCTTTCCAGGCAATGGCGGGTAATACATTTACGTTCTGGGCTACATGTGCAGAGGCGGTTGTTTTATTATATATAAATTTTTGATTGGGTACCATGATAACCGATTCTCCTTTTTCCGGAGTTACTTGTACGGAACCCTTAACCAGCAAGACTGATTGTTCGCCGGAGTGGGGGTAGGCAACTACCAGAAACTCTGTTCCCAATACACTAATATCCATATAGTTTGTTTGGGTGATAAAGCGTTTGTGCTTATTTGGCGCAATCTGCATGTAGGCTTCTCCTTCCAGTTTTACCTCTCGTTTGTCTTTCTTGAAATGGAACGGAAAAATAAATTTGGATTGCTCTCTGAGTATAATCTTCGAGTTGTCCGCCAATACGATTTGTGCACGCTTGTTCTTGGGTACAGCAAGTTGCATGTACATTTCTTCATCCTGCGGAACGGATAGTTTAAACGAAGAATTACCGGCTGTTTTTATTTCAAGCTGATTGCTTGAGGGGAGGCAGTAAATTTCCACTTGTTCTCCCAATTCAATTTGCTGATCGCCGAAATACAATCGGGTATTTCTCAAGGTGTCGATGTCAACCAAAGCCGACAGGCGGTTGTATGGGATGTTTGTGAAAGAATTCTGGTATACCACAATGGAGACTGTTATCAAAACAAGAGCAATAGATGCTGCTACATACCAATTCCTGAGGTGAGCAACAGATCGCTTCTTTCCTGTAGTTCTGCGTTCGATGTCTGCCCACATCACACGCTTTTCTTCAGCACTGAGTCTGGGTTCTGCCTTTTTCAGTATGCGATAGGACGTTTCTGAAAAAAGGGAATTGTCTTTGGATTTGTTTTCCATATTCCGGTGCGTATTAATTGTCTCTATAACCCATACAGGTCATCGGTTGCTTTTGTACTCAATACCAACTGTTTTTTTTGGAAAATAAAAAAGCACTGTTACCAACTTACTCATTTCAGTTTGGTAACAGTGCTTTTTCGGAATGAACCGTTCGGTTAATATTCTACTTTATCGTCCTTATCAGTCCAACGTTCGAATGCCTTGATTGCTTCATCTCTGAGTAAAACTTCAGAAGGGAGCTTCCTTTCAGATGGCTTTAAATCGAGTTCGTCATAAATGAACGAATCATCAAAGCCTATGTTTTTGGCATCTGTTTTATTATTGGCGTAATACATTTTATCTAAACGGGCCCAGTATATAGCTCCCAAACACATGGGACAAGGTTCGCAGGAAGTATATATTTCATAGCCGCTTAAATTAAATGTGTTTAATTGAGAGGTGGCTGCGCGTATGGCGCTTACTTCAGCGTGAGCGGTGGGGTCACATGATGCGGTTACTCTGTTAACTCCCGTTGCTACAATCTCTCCGTCTTTTGCTATCACAGCACCAAAAGGACCGCCTCCATTTTCAATATTTTCTTTGGAAAGCTCAATGGCTTTCCTCATAAGTTCTTCTTTCGTCATTTGCTAATTCATCATTTTATTGTTCACCGGCAAACGTACGAAAAAAAACTGTAGTTACCAATACCACACCAGTCCGAAACTTACCGGATTCCAATCGGGACCTTTATCTTTTTCGAATAAACTGATTGGAGAATACCGAAGGTAAGCGCCGATGTCATCGAAACCAACCTGGGCTAAAAGATTAAGTCCGACGGGTTTTACATTCAGATCTTTGCCTAATGTGTGTCCGTGACCGTCATATTCAGCTTTTGATTTTACCCAACAACGAATTTCGGCTTCAGCTCCGAGTGACGCAAATATCGGACCTTTGTTGCCACACTTGCTTTGCCACTCAAGCAATAACGGAATGCGGAAATGGTTGTAGCGCAAGCGGCTCTGACTGTATTCTATTCCTTGAGAAGGAGCAACAAGCACGGTTGCATTTCCTATTTTTTCGAATCCTTTGTTTCCGTCAACCCGAAACGAGGTATAACCAAATCCCAACCCGGTGGTTAATCCCCAATGACGGTCGGCACTTAACACGAAAGAACCTTGAAACAGGTTTAATCCGATTTCCCATGATTTAGAGCTTACCAAATCAATACCGTTTGCATTGTTGAAACTCAGGTTGTCGGCTAAATTGGTATAACCCATATATAAACCGGCATAATGAGGATCAAAATGGCCGTATGATTTCTTTGATTTACTAAAAGGCACCGCCAATTCAAATCTTCTTTCCGTACTCTGCCCATCCATGTATACCCCTTCGAATATTTGGTCGTTTTCAATGGTGTCACCGTGGCTTGATTGTTCGTAAAGTTTTACTTTAATCTTACCATTCCCTTCTTTGATACTAATCTTTCTGCCGTTTACATAAAGGGTTGTATCTTTGGCAGTGTTCTCTTGTGCGATGCCTGCTACCGGTATCAATAACAGGCACAATAATAGGAGCTTCTTCATAATAGTTCTTTTATATCATTATTAGTTTTTCTTCATAAACAACATGGTTACCAGATCGTCGGCTTCCAACTCTCCTTCAATGTAAATCAGCGTAGCCGATTGTTTGGCATTTGTTTTAAACAAGATGAAGCGGTTGATCTCGTCTTTTAGTTGAGGCAGTTGATAATATCCGGATTGAATTTCACCTCCCGAAATAACTTCTTTTACTTTCTTAGCCTTTTTCTTATCGGCTTCGAGGCAACGCAGAATGAAAGGCAGTTCGTCACTTGCATTCTTGAACGTGATACTTTTGTAGAGTGTCATTTCATAAGACTCAACTATCTCGTTAGACAGCTCTACCATTGTTACCCCTTTTTGTTTCCCGTATTTTTGGAAAACAGAGGCAATCTGCAATCCTTGCTGGGCATAGATGCTCGATGTGCAGCTCAGTAAGGCTATTATACATAGTAACCGAATGACTTTACTCATAATTCTACTTTTTTATAATCAGATTTTCATTATTCATTAAATAAGCTGGCAAAAACTTCGTCCTCACTAATTGCTACATCCTGAAAAGCAGCCTGTGCCTCTTCTTTTGCCAATTGAGCATCGGTATATCTCTTCCCGTCAATAATAACATAGCAATCTGTGTTATTGCTGTAATACTTATACATTCCTGCCACAGTTATTGCCAGCAGCAGACCTGCCGCTATGCCACTTGCCACATACCAACCATGCTTCTTGGTTTTGCGAACAGAAAGGGTGGTTGGTTTATTGTTCTTATTTTGCTCAATTTCCTGCTCAAAATAGGCAAACAAGGGACGATAAACTTTCAAGTGATCAGGAATCGGCTCTTCAGCGAAGAAACGTCTCAGGTAACGTTCCTCTTCAGAGGTTGTCGCTCCTTCAAAATACTTGTTTATAAGACTATCTATATTCATGTTTCACTCATTTTAATTTTCAGATAAATATCCCTCACTTTTTTTCTGGCTCTGGAGAGATTGCTGCGAATAGATTCCGAACTACATCCGGTAATTTGCGCAATTTCTTCTGTCTCATACTCTTCAATATCTTTCATCCGGATAATTGTTTGCTGCAAAGTGGGTAATGAACTTATGATTTCGCGCATCAGGCGTATCTCATCATTTCCTTCTAAGACTCGTTCCGGATTCACGGTTTGACTGACTACCGGCACCTGATCCAGTGAAACTTGATCTGTTCTCTTGCTTCTCCACATGTCCATGCATAAGTTGTGGGTAATGCGAACAGCCAATGCTTCAATGCTATTGTACTCTTCCAGCTTTTGCCGTATGTTCCATAGTTTCAACATTACCTCCTGCACAACATCCTCTGCGTCTGAGGAGTCGTCGGTCAGCTTGCGTGCATAGTTCAGTAACTTGCCCCTGAGCGGTACTACGGTTATTTTAAACTGATTGAGTTCCATTTATATAGATAAGACGCACGAGTTGGCGAAACGTGACATGGGAAACTACTTTTTTTAAAAAGAAACGCTGCAATGTGCGTGTAGCCAATAAAAGGAGGCTAACAGGCAGATTGCAGCGTTGTATTAGGTGCTTTCTATCAAAAGAAATATTGTCTTTTTATAATTTGCCGAGGATTTTATCCATCACCCAGTTTGTTGTGGTGGCGCTTTCGCCATCGCAAGTGCAGATTGATTTCCCTAAAAGATGGTCGACTACTGCCTGAATAAGCGGTTGCTGAACATGCTCGGGGTTGGGAACCACAATTTCTTCGCGTCCGTTAACCGTGTGCAGTGCAATGGGGTCATACGTAAAAGTAGAAAAACAAATCATACCTTTATCGCCTATGATCTCAATACGGTCTTCTTTGGCCGACTCATGAGCCACAAAACACCACGAACCGGAACCTACGAGACCCGAATCAAACTGGAAGCATGCACTCAGCGTATCTTCCGCCGGGTATAGCCCTCCACGGTTGCTTTTGTAACCGTTGGCTTCGAGTATACAACCAAAAATATCTTGGAGCAAATCGAGCTGGTGAGGAGCTAAGTCATAGAAATATCCGCCACCCGAAATATCGGGTTGCACGCGCCAAGGTAAATTGTTCTTGTTATAATCTAAATCATACGGAGGTTGGGCAAAACGAATTTGTATGTTAATCACATTACCGATTACTTGATTTTGCACCAACTCCTTAACCTTCATGAAGTACGGCATGTAGCGCCTGTAGTAGGCCACAAAACAAGGAACGCCCGTTTCTCTTGAGATGCGGTTTATGCGTGTGCACTCCTCGTACGTAACTGCCATAGGCTTTTCAACATACACAGGTTTGCCTGCTTTCATAGCCATGATGGCATAGGTAGCATGTGAAGAAGGAGGGGTAGCTATGTAAACGGCATTTACATCCGGATCTTCTATCAGCGACAAGGCATCATCATACCATTTGGGAATGTTTCTTTTCTCGGCATAAGCTTGTGCTTTGGCTGCATCACGACTCATGACGGCAACAACTTCAGAACCTTCAATCTTCTTAAAAGCCGGGCCGCTTTTTTGTTCGGTTACGTTACCGCAACCTATAAAGCCCCATTTGATTACTTTATTGCTCATATTCATGTATTTATTACCTCTTTGCAAATATATACAAAAATATCCAATTCGGGGCATAGTGACAGGTGAAGCTAGTCCTTTTTGTAGTAACTGCGATAGATCTTTTTGAAATCTTTGGTTTTCATGAAACTCTTTATCCAGTTATTCAAGCTATCGTGCAAGGCAGGTGATTGTTTGCTTACCGCCCAAGAATTGAATTGATTGAAACTGATGCCCGTACTAATGTCTATTTGGGGAAACGAGTCGACGGAGGCGCGTGCTATATCTTCATCGCATACGGCATAATCAATGTCACCGTGTTCAACCATCGCCAGAAGTTGTTCCGTTCCGTATTTATCAACCTCTTTGATGTAAATAGTATCTCCAATTTCGTTGCCCAAGTTTTTGATGCGCATCACTGCCGGCGAGCCTTTAATGAGGTGCAGGGTTTTGCCGGCAAGACCCAGCTGACTGGTTATTGCCACTTTGCCATCGGCCAGTTTGCGTTGCACCAATACTTGTTTGCTGAGGCTGATGGGAGCGGTGAACAAGAGCGAATCCTTAAACTCACTGGTTGTTTGTATGCCATAGGCTATTACATCAAAGGTTCCATTGGCCAGGCCTTGCAAACGCTTTTCGAAACTCATTTCGGGGATAATTTCAGCTTTCAATCCCTTACTACGCGCAAAAGCCTGAATTAACTCATAGTTAAAACCGGCCATGCTATCACCTGTTGCAAAGTAGCTCACAGAATTATATTCCGTTGCAACACGGATAACTCCTTCGGCACTGATAGCAGCATAGTCACGCGGTTGTGTATGAGGCGACTTATCCCTAAACCAGAAAAAGGAGATGAGACTGCATACCAAACCTAGCAGGAGGTATTTTATCCATTTTGTTTGGGTTAAGCTTAATTTAATCATAGAAGTTCCATGATAATCCCAGTTTCAACATACGCGGGTTAATGGGGTAGTGCGGAGAAAGGAATGAATTGGCATTACTCATCATACCCTGATTAACATGATACATCATCACGAAAAAGCGAGTGCGCTTTAACTGTAGATTGGCATACACATTCACAATGGGATATCCGCCTATGTCCACCTGATCATCATCGGCTTGCAAATGATATTGCTGAATGGCAGGCGTGTAAGCCGGTGCTTTATACTTGCTGAAGTACCTTACGTCGGCTCCCAATTGTACGCTTAATACTTTTTTTGCTAACTTTGTTTCGATGTACAAGTTGTGGTACAATGACAATTGCGGCAGAGGCAGAATCTTTTCGTTGCTGGTTTTCTGCCACGTTACTTCGTTGTCAAGATGTAAAATACCCAATTTGAAATCTTGGTTTAATGTAGCCGAAATTACCTGAATGTTTTCGCCTGCTTGTGCCGGCAATGCGTTCTGATTGAGGTAAGTATAGTTTTTAATGTTTTCAACACCCGCTTTCAGATTGGTCCTCCATCTTTGAATGTTTAACTCTCCTTCCACTCTGGAACGGAATTCTTTATCGAACTCATTGTCCCAATAGAAATGGTTGGAGTGATAGTGGCGCAGATAGAACGCAGGCAGTGTATTACTGATAGCTGCCCGGGCGATGAAACTTACCGTATCCTTCCATAAGCGGAAGTTCAAATCTAAATCTCCCTTTAGTTTAAACTGACCAATGGCCTTTTCAAGCATACCCGCTTCGCCGTTGATGGTATAGTGCAGCACGTTGCCCTGTCTTTTTGAAAGCTGTCCACCGATGAAGACTTCCTGTTCGTTGTACTTATCAACTGTTGCCGAATCGGAGTTCATTAAGTTGTACCGGTTGTATTTATGCGAAATGTAAGCAGTGAGTCCGGCTTTCGCATATTTGTTGAAGCCTTCCATCAGCTCGATGCCAAAGGTGTTTTTGATGCCGAAGTAAGTGGTTGAGTCGTTGCTTACCAAACTTCCCGTATTAATATAAGTATTGGAATAAAAATCTTCGGGTTCGGAGTTTGATATAAACCGATGAGAAGCTCTTTCAACTTTCATGGTATGTATGAAACTGGTAACGGGAACATAACGATCTACCGTATCGTTCTCCACTCCGCTGGCCTTTTTCGTAAATCCCAGGTTGTATCGGTGTGTAAGGAAAACATAGAATTTCTTATTGCGGTTCCACGTTTCCTCCAGATTGGTAGGAATGCTGCTTGCTTCGTACTCCTTTTTACCTTCAGCCATTTCTTCGGGGGCGGTAATGTACCTGTCGTCTGTTATACCTCCGTTCTCGGCCATTTTCATGTAATAGTTATTGTATACCAAGTGTGCCTGATACCTGTCACCAATGTAACTGCCGAAGAGACCGCCGTTGAAGAGCGAGGTCGATTGACTATTATATAATCCTCGTCCGTAAAGGTAGTCAATGTTGAATCCGAAAGCCAGGCGTTTATTGACATTGACTGAGAAATATGATTTGAAGCGTTCTTCACCGTCAAGTTTGCTTCCTGCCTTATAATAGGTAAGGTTGGTATATGGTACGTTGCTGTTTGTGAACTTAAAATCCCACGGGTTCTGGTAGAAACTAGAGAAAGGATCTATGAACATAGACTCTGACGCTTGCGGCCGCTCAAAGAAAAGACGTGATAAACGGGGGGCACCTAAGTTTCCTAAATAGTTATAATGCCCTTTCACTCCCTCAACCAGATTGGTGTTTTGAAAGTGATGAAACAGTGTGTCTACCTGAACGGGCAATACAGTACCCAGTTCTTCACTCACATTCCACATGTACAGCTTGGGCGGAACACTTTGTACTTCCACATTCGAACTGTCTTTTTGCGTGCGCATGGCCGGATCAATCTGATTGCCGTATTGGTCAAACTGAGAGTTCTGGTCGGTTTGAGCTTGCAAATGGGTATGCGCTAGTATACCGATTAATATGTATGTAAACAGGAATCTTTTCATAATTAGCGGCAAATATACAATAAAAAATAATTTGTCAGCAGAAAAGCGAAGCGTATTAACTTCAATTATCGCTTTGATGCAGGCCCGGAAACAATAGCGCCCGGACTTTCAAAAGCCGGGCGCAATGAGAACAGCAGATACCTGCCTTCTTATTGTTCACGAATGAGCTCCATTCCTTTTAGAATAGCTGCTTCATTCATTGGTATCAAGTGATGATGACGTTCGGGTAATGTTTTCTTTAGTCCCTTTAGCACATTGGCTATGGTCACAACCGGACGAATTTTTAATAAGCCTCCCAATACGATCATATTAAATGCTTTGGCGTTGTTCATTTCATTGGCAGCATCCATTGCATCAATACGGTAAACCTTGATGTCTTTGCGAGTGGGAGGGTGGATAATTCCGTATCCGTCATAGATAATGATTCCTCCGGGTTTCACGCGACTCTCAAACTTCTCGAGTGAAGGTTGGTTCAATATAATGGCCGTATCGTATTTACTTAAAATGGGCGAAGATATTTTCTCATCGCTTACAATGACGGTAACATTGGCTGTTCCGCCACGTTGCTCGGGTCCGTAAGCCGGCATCCAGGTAACTTCTTTGTCTTCCATTAAACCAGAATAGGCCAGAATTTTACCCATCGACAATACTCCCTGACCGCCAAAACCTGCTATAATTATTTCTTCTTTCATTTGGATATTCTTTTAGCTGAAATTGGTTATTTGTCTTTAATATCTCCCAATGGGTAGAAGGGGAACATGTTCTCTTCCATCCAAGTGTTGGCATCGGCAGGAGTCATCTTCCAACCGGCGTTACAGGTTGATACAATCTCTACCAGGTTAGAACCTTTTCCTTCCATGGAGTTCTCGAACGCTTTGCGGATAGCCTTTTTGGCTTTGCGTATAGCGGCAACTGTGTGAACGGCCTGACGGGTTACGTAGGCTGTGCCTTCCAATTGAGCAGCTACTTCGGTTATTTTAATAGGATAACCGTGAATCTCGGGATTACGTCCTTCGGGGCAAGTCGCCGTTTTCATTCCCAACAAAGTTGTGGGAGCCATTTGTCCGCCGGTCATACCGTAAATACCGTTATTGATAAAGATAATGGTAATATTGTCACCTCTGTTCAGCGCGTGGATGGTTTCGGCTGTACCGATACAAGCCAAGTCACCGTCGCCCTGATAAGTGAAAACCAATCGGGCCGGCCATAAACGTTTGATGGCAGTTGCTAATGCAGGCGCACGTCCGTGAGCAGCTTCTTGCCAGTCTATGTCCAGATAGTTATAGATGAAGACGGCGCAACCTACCGGTGAAATACCAATGGCTTTGTCTTCCATACCCATTTCCTGAATGACTTCAGCAATCAGCTTGTGAACCACACCGTGGCTACAGCCCGGGCAGTAGTGCATGGCATTGTCATTCATCAGTTCCGGTTTCTTGTAAACCAGATTCTTGGGATTGATTATTTGTTCTCTTGTTAACATAATGCTTCGATTTATGAAAGCGTTTCTTTTATGAGCAACCGTTTTTCCGTATACACGGCAAGAAACAGTTGCCCTTCAGCGCTTTACCTGTTAGTGAATCGTATGAAAAACTCCATGATCTTAACGAAGATTGCTGCAGCACAAACATAAATAAACGTTTTCTTATCGTCAACGGCGAAGTACACAATGATAGCAATCAGTGTACCTATCATGAAAAGAATGTTCAGGATGTTTCTTATTTTCTGCGGATCCATCTTATTTGTTATTTAATGAGTTGTTCTTTTAATGCTGCAACTATTTCGTCGGGATCGGGAACAATACCACCTAAACGGCCGAAGTGTTCAACTTTTACCCTACCGTTAACGGCCAAACGAATGTCCTCAACCATTTGTCCGGCATTCAATTCCAGCGAAAGCATACCTTTCACCTTATCAGCATAGGCTGCAATAGCCTTTGTTGGGAACGGCCACAAAGTAATGGGGCGAAGAATACCCACTTTGATACCTTCTTCGCGTGCAATTTCCATTGCTTTTTGTCCGATACGAGCCATTGATCCGAAAGCGATGATGAGATATTCGGCATCTTCGCAATGAATTTCTTCGTAGCGTACCTCATTTTCTTCAATCTGTTTGTATTTAGCCTGGAAACGAAGGTTGTTCTGTTCCATGGCATCGGGTTGAAGTTCCAGTGAGGTAATGATGTTGGGTTTACGTCCCGATTTACCGGTAGTAGCCCATGGGCAACGCGCAATAACCTCTTCGTCGGTGAGGCGTTTCTTTTGCGGTGGCAACACCACTTTCTCCATCATTTGCCCTATCACTCCGTCGGCCAGCATCATCACCGGGTTGCGGTATTTAAAAGCCAGATCAAAAGATAGTGCTACAAAGTCGGCCATTTCCTGCACAGACGCAGGAGCCAGCGCAATGAGACGATAGTCGCCATGTCCGCCACCCTTCACTGTTTGAAAGTAATCGGCTTGGCTAGGCTGAATGGTTCCCAGTCCGGGACCACCGCGCATTACATTTACAATAAGACACGGAAGCTCTGCTCCCGCAATGTATGATATACCTTCTTGTTTAAGACTGATGCCCGGGCTTGATGATGAAGTCATCACCATTTTACCGCTTCCTGCACCGCCGTAAACCATATTAATAGCTGCAATTTCACTTTCGGCTTGTAACACTACCATGCCGGTTGTTTCCCAAGGACGCAACTCGGCCAGCGTTTCCAATACTTCCGACTGTGGTGTTATGGGGTAACCGAAATAACCATCGCATCCGCAGCGAACTGCCGCATGAGAAATGGCTTCGTTTCCCTTCATTAATACAACTTCTTCTTCCATATTCTTCTTATTAATCGCATTTAACTTTATAAACCGTGATACAACCATCCGGACAAACGGTAGCACATGCGCTACATCCGATGCAAGTATCTTCTACGTATTCGCGGGCATAATTATACCCTTTTGCATTCACCTCTTTGGCGAGTGATATTACTTTTACCGGGCAAGCCACCACACACAAACTACAGCCTTTACAGCGTTCGTTGTCGACAACTATTGCTCCTCTAAATTTTGCCATAATCTCTATATTACGTTTATTTGATTATATATAGTCTTGATTGAAGAAGTTCATTATGTCCATTGCCATTTTACGGGCCTCTGCGGCCGGACTTTGGGGATTGAGGTCGATGGCGGACTGATAATGATTGAGGGCAGTTGCCCAGTCACCGCGTTTGCGGTAAGCATTGCCCAGTAGATAATAGGCTTCATCTTTTCGTTCAGAGTCAGTTTGAATATAACTCTCGAGTTGTAGAATTGCACTATCTATATTGCCTTGATTGATAAGCTCTTTTATGCTATTTATTGGGTCCATATTTCAAAAATATACGGATTAACAAGAGGCAAAGATAGTTTTTATTTAGACATGACGGTTATGTTTACTGTGAAAAATCGGAAAATAAAAAAAATAAAAATCGAATTAACGACAGATATTTTGTCTATCTGTCATCAATTCGATCTTGCTATGACTGTATGCAGACCTATTCGCTTACAAGTCTGCCGTTAATGTATAAGTTTTTAAAGGTAACGTCTTTAGCACTTTTTATATCATTTCCATCTTTTGCAACATTATTAAAGTGAGAGTCCTCTACACTTATGTTGTTTACAAGCGACGGATCTTCCAATCCGATGATCAGAACGCCCAGCTGACTCTTCTGACAAGTCACGTTTTTGAGGTGCACGTTGCGCACAGTTGGAGTAAATCCGCGCTGACAGTTCTCACGGTTTTCGTATTGCAGATTAATGCGCAACACAGCTTCGCGGCACTGCCCAACGGTAACATTGCGCACAAATACATTCTCAATAACACCTCCGCGGCAAGTACTTGTTTTGATACGAATTACACGATCAAGTTCCGGACTGTCCATCTCGCAGTTCTCAACGAACAGGTTGCGGTAACCGCCTGATATTTCGCTTCCTATGACTACGCCACCGTGACCGTTTTTCATTTTGCAGCCCCTTACGATGATATTTTCACTGGGGATGTTCCATTTGCGGCCGTCGTTATTTCTTCCCGACTTGATGGCAATGCAGTCGTCGCCCGTATCGAAAACACAGTTTTCAATCAGTACATTTTTGCATGACTCGGGGTCGCAACCATCGCCATTGGGGCCGCGGTTGAAGATATTCACACCCCGTACAATTAAACTTTCGCAGAACAGAGGGTGGATTACCCAGAAAGGAGAGTTTAACAAGGTTACATCTTCAATGAGAACCGTGTTGCACGAATATAAATTGATAAGCTGCGGACGCATCCCGTCTTCGGGAGTCATGATTCGTTTGTAGATTGGTGTGTTGGTTTCGCCGTACATCAGCAAACGCTCGCGACCACCGTTGCGCTGAGCCACCATGCCTTCTTTCCAGCCGTATCGGGGAGCACCGCACATGGGCCACCAAGCCTCCTTAGAGCCTTGTCCGTCGATGGTACCTTTTCCGGTGATGGCAATATTGGTTTCGCCATAAGCATAGATAAGAGGACGTGCGTTATAACAATCTATTCCTTCCCAACGGGTAATAACTCCGGGGAAATATAAACTCTGATCGGTTGAAAACTTAAGCGTTGCACCTTCGGACACGTGAAGATTCACGTTACTCTTTAAAGTGATGGGGCCTGTGAAAAAAGTCCCTTTGGGCACTACTACAGTACCGCCACCCGCCAAGCTGCAAGCAGTAATGGCTTGATTGATGGCTTCGTGACATGGTTCGGCTTCATTGTGGGGCTTTGCTCCGAAATCGGTAATATAAAAAGTACGCTTAGCGAATGATGTGCGTTTAATTTGTTTTTCAATCTTGGCACTCTCTTTAAAGGCTTTATCGAAATCGATATTACTTGCCCGGGCGTACAAAGCGACCAAAAGTAAGGTAAAGACTCCAATGGCTTGTTTCATCATGGTTCTTGTTTTTTAAAAGATGGTTACTAGTTTTTCATGCTACAAAAATAAGACTTAAAAAGGAGCACAAAGTTTAGTTTTTGGTGGAAAAGGTGCAATTATTGACGTTATTCTCTTTCCCGGTACTCTATTTCAAGTTTTAGAAGCTATTAATAAAGTAGACGAGGCAAGCAAAATAATGAATCAAATGCTTGACTTTGGTTATATAATGTATTATCTTTGTCAGCATAATCCTATAGTACATTCTATTTATTATAGGCGCAAAGGCAGGAGTTCCAACTCCTGCCTTTTTTCGTTTTGCACGGTTCATTTTTTCATTCGGACGGTTGCTTATTCCCATTTGCACGGTAGCAAAAGGCCCGCGAGAAACCGTCTCACAGCCAAGAGACGGTTTCTCTTTTCAAATTGCTCGTTATCTTTTTCAAATTGGCCGTTATGTTTTTCAAAAAGTTGGTTATGTTTTGTCCAACTCCTCCCGATGCCTGTCCGAAGTTCCTGAATTAGTTAATAATACATAAACTTGCTCTTGACAAGAATCTGCTGAAAACGGTGGCGTAGTAAAGCTATTTCGTCAAAACAGCCCGACGGGTGTTCTGCCCCGTGAAGCTGATGTTTTGGGCATTATTCCCTTATTAATTGTATTATATACACTTTTATCCACTAAGAAAAGACTTTTGTCCACCTGCTACTCTGAGCGGTCATCTATCTTTGCCATACAAAAGAAAAATCTAATTAACCTTTAAAATTAGTATTATGAAGACAAGAAAATGGCCGTCACTTCTATTGGCGGTATTTACAGTTCTTTCATTCGGTGCCTGTGACGACTGGGGACAAATGGACCCTGCGGCAGGAAATCAAATTTATCCGAAACTTGAGCTAAAAGGAGAATACAAGTTTGAAGAAGAACTTTCTCCTGAAGAAGTAACTTTGTCGGCCTACGATGGAGGAGAAGTTCCCCGAATTGTGACCGACGAGTTCAAAGGAAAAGTGCTTAATCTCAATGGAGGTTATGCTCGTTTCCATAATCCTTTGTACAATGTAAAGGTGCAAACGGGAGTATCTGTTACCATGTGGGTGAAAACAGCAGCCGACAATCTGGAAGGCGCCATCTTTTCATTTGCCAATGAAGATAATTCGGAGCGCATCTTTTTCACTCCGAACGCTTGGTTACACCGCGACAGTCTGAACGTTTCCGGTGAAGTGAATAAACCCACCCAAGCCTCAACGCCACCCTTCACTGCCGATGAATGGCACTACATGGCACTCATTATCACCAACCAAGGTTATACCTTATATATTGATGGCGAAAAAAACAGTGAGGAAGTTGCTTCAACCGAAGCTGCTTCCTTTAACTATCCGAGTCTGGTGCAAGCATTTCCACGCTTGCCATACCTGTATTTGGGTTACGGATCGCCTGTGCAACCCAAAGCCATGCGTGTTGACGATGTGAGAGTGTACCGAAACGTCATCACTGATAAAGAAATTGCCGTGCCTGCCGTAAGCGGAGGAGAAGAATATCGCTTCCCGCCAAGAGGAACTGTTGGCTATTACACGCTCGACAATACATTTGCCAACAATCTCAATGCGGCACAAAGTGGCGAATTAATAACCGTTGAAACGCAAGCTACCCCATCGGCATTTGAACAAGACGCCGACAGAGGAACTGTTTGGCATCAGCAAGAAGGATGGACCGGCAATGCAAACGGTTGGGCATACACCCGTTTCGACAATCCGCTCAAAGGGAAGACCTTAGAAGACGGACTAAGTGTTTCTTTGTGGATTAACCCGCCCACGTTGAATTGGTGGGATCAGATCTTTGTACTGAACGACGGAACCACCAAATTCTGGTTCAATGCCATCGGTTACCTTGGTTACAACGGAGCCGGCGGCTGGTTTGACTGTCAGAATAACAATGCCGATAATGCACTGACGGCAGGCAAATGGACTTTTGTAACCATCAATATTTCGACCGACGGGTTTGAAGTTTACTACGACGGAAAACTGAAGTTTGATAAAGACAACAACGGAGCGTTTGCCTCGGGCGACTTTACAGGATACAATAATGTTTTGAACTTGTTTACTTCTGCCAGCAACTTCTACCTGGGATACGAAACCTGGTGGAAAGCAGCCCCTGCATTGGTTGACGATATGTTCTTTGTAACAAGACCTTTGACAGAGAAAGAAATCCTGAATCTGTATGCCGATACCAAAAAAGCATCGGGCGGAATCCCCGTTAGTCCTGCCTATGCACCGTCTTTGGCCGGCTACTATCCGTTGAACAACTCTTATGCAAATGCGGTGAATGCAGCGCAGGGAGGTGAACTTATTACCGTAGAGGCACAGGCTACTCCGTCGGCTTTTGAACAAGACGCAGTCAGGGGTACCGTTTGGCATCAGCAAGAAGGATGGACCGGCAATGCAAACGGATGGGCATATACTCGTTTCGACAATCCGTTGAAAGGGAAGAATATGACCGAAGGTCTCAGTGTCAGCATGTGGCTAAACCCGCCTACCTTGAATTGGTGGGATCAGATATTTGTTGTGAACGACGGAACAACCAAACTTTGGTTTAACGCCATCGGTTACCTGGGCTATAATGGAGCCGGCGGATGGTTTGATTGTCATAATAATAATGCCGATAATGCGCTGACAGCAGGCGTCTGGACATTGGTGACCCTAAACTTTATGCCCGACAAGTTTGAAGTGTATTATAATGGTGTGCTGAAGTTTGACAATGAAAACAATGCAGCGTTTGCTTCGGGCGACTTTACAGGATACAACAACATATTGAACCTGTTTAACACGGCCAGCAATTTCTATTTCGGTTACGAAACTTGGTGGAAAGCCGCACCGGCATTGATTGACGATGTATATCTATGCGCCAGTCCGCTCACGGCTTCACAGGCAGCTGCCCTTTATAATGCGACAAAAAAATAACCTTGTTATTTCCATAAAATAAAGATAATATGAAAGATAGACAAATGAATTCCAAATCATCCGGGAGCGTATTAATGCTCCTGAGATGGCTGTCGGTGTTCCTGATGTTGCTGGCCGGACAAACTCTGTGGGCACAACAGCGGCAAGTGACGGGTATCGTGAAAGATCAGACAGGTGAACCCATAATAGGTGCCAGTGTATTAGAGAAAGGTAGTACCAATGGTGTGATTACCGACTTGGACGGTAACTTCAAGCTCACAGTAAGCAATGCCGTGAAGGCTGTTCTGCAAATCTCTTATGTTGGCTATAAAACACAAGAAATATCAGTAAACGGGAAGACCTTACTAGAGGTCGTCTTGAAAGAAGATACGGAGTTGCTGGATGAAGTAGTTGTTGTGGGTTACGGTGCCCAAAAGAAAGAAAGTGTGGTAGGAGCTATCTCGCAGGTTTCGAGTAAGGAACTTCTGGCTTCTCCGGCAGCCAATGTCTCTCAAGCGATTGCCGGAAAGATTCCGGGTGTTATTACAACGCAGACATCGGGTGCACCGGGACAAGATGATACGAAGATTAATATTCGCGGAAGGGCTACCTTTGCCGGCGACGGTTCTCCACTTATTTTGGTGGACGGTGTGGAGCGTACCTTTTCGCAGATTGCTCCCGATGACATTGAAACTATTTCAGTCTTGAAAGATGCTTCGGCAACAGCCGTTTACGGTGTGCGCGGTGCCAATGGTGTTATGCTTATTACCACCAAACGTGGTCGTGATCAGAAACCCGAAGTAAACCTCACGGCCAACTGGCAAATTCAAAGTCCCACACGTAGCGACACGTACCTTGACTCTTATCAATCTGTCGTATTGCTGGAAGAAGCTTTGAAGAACGATGGATTACCTTCTCAATTCTCGGCTAACGACATTGAAATGTATCGTAAGTCGGCTGCCGGAGAGTTAAGTGGTTTGGACGCCATGCTTTATCCGAACGTGGATTGGTACGACGAAGTTTTGAAAAAATCGGCCCCTGCGCAACGTTACAACGTTAGTGTTCGCGGAGGAACTAAACGCATGCGGTACTATGCTTCTGCCGAACTTTATGATCAGAAAGGTTTGATCAAAGAACTGAGCCAGGATATGTATGGAAACTCTTCTAGTCCCAGCTATCGGAGATACGCTTTCCGCGCTAACATGGACTTGTTTCTGACAAAGGATCTCACGTTCTCTGTCAATTTTGGAACTCGCTTTGAAGAGCGTCGCGGCTCTAATACAAGTGAAAGCAGTACGTTTAGTCAGACTTTCTACGAGATGAATCACACTCCCGGCTGGCTTTTCCCCGTATCTTACGAGGTACAGAATGGAGAAAGCACCAAGACTTTATACGGAGGTAGTTCACAATATCAAAGCAATATCGTTGCAGCGTTAGCCAAAGGAGGATATTATCGTGCTACCAATACCATCAACGAAACCAACTTTGTTTTAGATTATAAAATGGATTGGTTGACCAAGGGCTTAAGTGCGAAAGGTATGGTTTCGTTCGACTATGACTCTTATTATAAGAAGATGTTCAAGGCCGACTTTGCTACGTATGAGTTAAATGATCGTGATAACTACGAGTCAATGGATGCTTATAATCAGTTTAATTCAGATGGCGAACTGGCGTATAGTAAGGATAACAGTACTACTTACAAACTTTATATGGAAGCGCAGGTTAACTACGCACGCCAGTTTGGAAAACATGATGTAACGGCTATGGCATTGTATAATCAGAATGATTACCGTTACAATTCAGAGTTGGCTAAGCGTTACCAAGGATTGGTAGGACGTGTTACTTACGGCTACGATGACAGATATTTGGCCGAGTTTAATGCCGGTTACAACGGTTCTGAAAACTTCCTTCAAGGCAAACGCTTTGGCTTTTTCCCTGCTGTATCGCTCGGATGGCGCATAAGCAATGAAGAATTTATGGCCGGTACGGCTCAATGGCTCAATAACCTGAAGATACGCGCCAGCTACGGTGAGGTAGGTAATGACATCTACACGGTGAACGGTACGGCTCAACGATTTTTGTATGAAGAAAAATGGTCTCAGGTTAGTAATGCTTATTATTTTGGCAGTTCAGGTAAAACCGGAATCTACGAATCTCAGTATCCCAACCTCGGGGTAACTTGGGAACGGGCTCACAAGTATAACGTCGGACTTGAGTTTGGCTTATGGAATGGGTTGCTGAATGGTAACATTGATGTGTTTTATGAAAAGCGTAACGACATCCTGACTTCCTATCTTACCCGCCCGCAATGGGTTGGTGTGGCATTGGCGGCCGGTAACTTAGGTGAGACAAAAAACAGTGGTTACGAAATAGAATTGAAGCATAATAATCGCATCAATGAAGATCTGAGCTACAACGTTGGATTAACGTATTCGCACGCACGCAATGAAATTATCAGCATGGATGAACCCGAACTGAAGACTGCTTATCGCAAGCGCGAGGGTAATCCTATCAGTCAGTATTTCGGACTGATTGCCGAGGGCTTTGTTACGCAGGCTGATTTAGATAATCCTGATTTCCCCGTATCTACGTTTGGTACCGTAAAGGTGGGCGATCTTAAATATAAGGATGCAAACGGTGACGGTTTCATTGACGATCGCGATGAAAGTCGTATAGGATATAGTGATATTCCCGAAAATACGTACGCATTGTCTTTGGGCGTTAACTATAAAGGATGGGGATTCAGCGTGATGTTCCAAGGTGTGGATCACGTGAGTCGTTATTACGATGCCGAAGCGATGTATGCTTTCGTTAGTGGCGGTAAGGTGAAAGAACATCATTTGGAACGCTGGAATCCTGCGCAGAGCGAAGCTTACAATCTGCAACATGCCAACTATCCGTTATTGCACTACGACAATTACGGTGATCACAATCAGCGTACAAACTCTTTCTTCTTGAAGAACGGATCATTTGTTCGTCTGAAAAACATAGAGTTAAGCTATACTCTGCCCGAGAATTGGTCTAAGGTGGCCGGCATGAGCAATTGTCGTCTTTACGTGAATGCGAACAACTTAATTACTTGGGATCATTTAAACAACTTAACCGATCCTGAAAGTAATGGTTCAAATCGTTACCCTATTATGAAAACAGTGAACTTTGGTGTAAACATTAAATTCTGACACACATGAAGAAAACAATATTATACAGCTTGCTTGCACTAATCATTTCTACAAGTGTTCTTACTTCATGCGAAGATGCATTTGGTAGTTTCTTGGACAAGCAGCCCAGTAACGAATTAACCGAGGAACAAGTCTTCGGTGATTGGAGCTTGATGGAACAATTCCACTTTGACACGTATAACTTCCTGCGTCACGGAGCATGTCGCATTAACAATTCTTGGCTGGATGCGGCTACTGATTTGGCCGAAACCAGTTATGCAACTGGTGGTGTGCGTAGTACTTTTAATATCGGTAATTATTACGGATCGGCCGGTGCTGCCGAACTGACTGATACTTGGGAACATTACTATCGCGGCATCCGCAAATGCAACATGATCATTAATCGCATAGAAAGTGTGCCCAAAAGTGCCGACTTAAGTAATGATAAGTACTTGCAGGACAAAACAAACTATACTTCTGAAGCTCGCTTCTTGCGCGCATGGTTTTACTGGGAGTTGTTTTTGCGTTACGGTCCGGTACCCATTGTTACCGAAGTACTTGATCCGGATGGTGATTTGCTGAGCGGATATACCGACCGGCCAACGGTGAAGGAATATGTAGTCGATTTCTTATTGAAGGAACTGAGTGAATGTGAAAGTGGCTTGCTTACTTATGAAGATGCGTGGAATGCAACTTATGCAGGTCGCATTGGGCAGCCAATGGCACGGGCACTTGCTTCACGCATTAAGTTGTACATGGCCAGTCCCCGGTATAGTGCTGAGAGTGGAATAACCTGGCAGGAAGCGGCAGATGCTGCGAAGAGTTTTATGGATACTTATGGTTCTAAGTTTGCTCTTTTTACAGAGGAAACAACAGATGGTATTTTGCCATATAATAATGCGTTGCTTCGTACAACCTATTTGGACAGTAATAAAGAAATTATATTCTTCAGAAATGATGTAGCAGTAGGATGGAGCGCCATACAAAATGACACGCCGGTGGGAGAAGGTGGTAAAGGAGGTCTTTGTCCCTCGCAGAACTTAGTCGACATGTACGACATGATTGACGGTTCTTCGCCCTTCACTACTTATGACGCCACGGGTGCACCGGTTTACAACAACGGTCAACCTACCATTAACACAGGCAGTGGATATAGTGATGCTACTATGTGGACAGGTCGCGATAAACGATTGGAGGCTACTGTTCTTTATCATGGTACGGAATGGGGCAACGGAACAATCAATGTGATCAAAGGACAACGCGACAATCCGGTGGGTAATGCAAATGCTACGCCTACGGGTTATTATGTTCGCAAATACATTCCGGAAGCTATTTTAGGTTCGGTACATACCGGTACTTCACGTCGTTTGTGGACTTTCATTCGTTACGCTGAAATTATGCTGAACTATGCTGAGGCGCTGAATGAAGTGCAAGGACCCTCTACAGAGGTTTATAATATGCTCGACCAGATTCGTCGGCGTTCGGGAATTACCGGTTCGGTGGCCAATCGTAGCGACTTGACCAGTTCAAAAGAAGCCATGCGAAACTTCATTCACAAAGAACGTACGGTTGAGCTTGCTTTCGAAGAACATCGTGCTTGGGATGTGCGTCGCTGGAACGTAGCTGTTGAGGCTCTTTCTCGTCCCATTTATGGTATTGATGTAGCGACCAATGGGGCTATTAGCCGTAAAACGGCACAAGGACGTGTCTTTGAAAATAAGATGTACCTCTATCCAATACCCGAAGGTGAGGTATGGAAGACCAACATTGAGAATAACCCGGATTGGAAATAATTCTTAAATTGAATAATTATGAGTAACATAAAATATAGTATAAGAAAATGCACAGCATCAGGCAGGTTTCTGTTGCTGCTAGGCTTTCTCTGGTTGCAAACAATTGCCCTTGCACAGAACGAGCAAGTATTGAAAGGGCGGATTGTAGACAGCAAAGGTGCTCCTATTGCCGGTGCTGTAGTCAATGTAGCCGAACAAAGTCGTATTGCCCTGTCAGACAAAGATGGCTATTTTATTCTCAAGAATGTGAAGTCTCAGGATGAGATATGCGTGAGTAGTGTTGGCTATTTAAATGCTACGGCAAATGCCGATTTCAATGAAGGCTTTCAGATTGTATTGGCGGAAGACTTGGATGAATACCTGCATACCATGCCGGTTCCTTTTGGACGCAAGGCGAAAAAGCTGATGACTGAAGCTACTTCTGTAGTGACTGGGCAAGAATTACAAAAACATCCTGTTACCATTTTACAAAATGCTTTTACAGCTACCGTTAACGGTATGGAAACCTACGAATGGAGTAGTGAGCCGGGTTGGAGTGAAACTGCCATGTACATTCGTGGTATACGTACCATGAATCAGAATGCGCGTGCTCCGCTTATCATTGTGGACAATGTAGAGAGAGATCTCTCTTTTCTCGATGCTTTTCCGATTGAGAACATTACTGTATTGAAAGATGCTGCGTCTACTGCTATTTACGGTATGAGAGGAGCCAATGGTGCTATACTTGTAACCACTAAGCGTGGGCAGGCTGGTAAAACCAATATTGACTTTACTCAGGAAATTGGCTATCAAATGCTGAGCAACAAAATGGAATTGCAGAATTCCTATAATATGGCATTGACTCGTAACCAGGTGCGTTACCTGAGTGGAAGTGATCCCATGTATACGGATGAACAGATTGAAAAGTATCGTCGCGTAAGTAATGGTGAAACATTAGAGGGCGTTGATCGCTATAGATACTTCGATACGAATTGGTTTGAACAATTGTATCGGGATGCAGCTCCCATGTACAAAACGAACATGCAGATAAGCGGGGGTAATAACCGGGCTCGTTATTATGTGTCTTTCTCTTATCTGCGACAAGAAGGTATGTGGAACGAGACAGGAACCGGTTGGAACGAGAACTTTGATACGCAGCACATGCTGAATCGATGGAATTTGCGTTCTAACATTGATATTGATGTGACGAAGTTTTTAAATGTATCATTAGATTTAGGTGGACGTATTGATAACATCAATCAGCCTACACAGAGTGTGTTCGATTTAACAACGTTCGGAGCAGTGGAGGCTAACCCGATGGAACCGGTTTATTGTCCCAACGGTGAACTGTATGCCAGTAGTACAGCCAACAACCCCTTACGCTATTTGGCGGCTAGTGGACAAGAGAAAAACCGTCGACGTAATTTGTATAGTACATTGAGTGTGAACGGAGACCTCAGTAGTTTATTGAAAGGATTGAAGGTGAATGCTACCGTTAGTTTCGACTCTTACGAAACATTTGAATCTACTCAGCGCAATGCTATCAATACGTATAATTACGATTATACAAATGCAAATGTTACTGATCCGTCCGAATTTACGTATACGAAGTATACTTCATATTCGGCATTGACTAATCCATCGGCCAATCAGCGTGAGTATTACTATCATTTGAACTTTAATGGCGGATTGAATTATAGCAATAAATTTGGTAAACATGCGGTCGATGCACGTGCTTTTATTCGCACTTACCAGAATGTGGTAAGCGGAAGTGCATCGTCGGAACGTACGCTGTCATGGAACGGACAAGCAATGTATGCTTACGATAATAAGTATATCTTCTCCGGAAACATAAGTAGAATGGCTAGTGATAACTTTGCTCCGGAAGAACGTTGGGGCACTTTTTACGGTACATCACTCGGTTGGGTTGCTTCTGAGGAGTCATGGTTGAAAAACAAAAATATAGATTTGTTGAAGCTACGTGCTTCTTATGGCCGTGCCGGACAGTCGAGCACAGGTGCCGGAAGGTATCCTTATCAGGGTACTTACTCTAGTGGAACTGGTTATAGCTTTGGTTATTCGCAAAGCAATATCGGAGGTTACTACGAGAGCAAAGCAGGCAATAGTAACAATAAATGGGAAATATCCGATATGTTGAATATTGGGGTGGACTTTGATTTCTGGGGTAAGAAACTTTACGGTGCGGTAGATGTGTTTAAAGAGTGGCGTTCGGGCATCTTGGTAACACGCTCCACTATTCCTTCGATTATTGGAGTTTCAGTAAGTTCTGATTCTTACGGAAAAGCAGAGAGCAAGGGACTTGAAGTGACTTTAGGTCATCGTGGTAAGATAGGTAAGGTAAACTATTACTTAGAAGGTTTACTAACTTACAATACGAATAAGATAACTGAAATGGATGAAACGGAGCCCAATGTGGAATGGCAACGTAAAACAGGCCGTCGAATTTATGATGGTACGGAAGTAGCTGCCTTATACGAGAGTTCGTTTAATAACACAGTGGGCGGATGGAATATTTATAAGTTCGTGCAATGGGCCAACGACCCCGATAAAGTAGCTACCAGTCAGCAAGATGCAATTGATCATCCCGAGAAATATCCGTATCATACGGCATCTAACGGTAAGCAGACATTAGGTACGGCTGTTTTCAAGGATTTGAACGGTGACCGACAAATTGATTCTAACGACATGTTACCTGATAGCTATACCATTATTCCCGAAATTATACCGGCATTGAATATCGGTTTGGAATGGAATGGTTTTGATGTACGTGCTGTATTTAATGCTTATCTGAATCGTAGTGTTTTTCTTTCACCTGCTATCAGCTTTAGTGGCTGGAGTAACATGGGAACACACGAAGTAACGAAGGCATGGGGATATTATACTGATAATCCCGCTGATCCGCGTAACATAAACGCAACTTATCCACGTCCGCTTTACGGTGGCTTTAATGCCATAGACTCAGATCGTGCTACAGGTACATATAAGAATGATATTTGGGTTAGAAATGGCAATTATCTGTCTTTACGTAATGTGGAGATTGGTTATTCGTTGCCCAAAGAACTCATTGCCAAAATTAGCATGACGAAGTGCCGATTTTACTTTAGCGGATATAATTTATATAACTGGAGTGATCTTCCGGATGACGTAGATCCTGAAAAACCGATGAGTTATTGTTGGTGGTATCCCAAGACCCGTTCGTTTACATTTGGTGTAAACATCGGATTTTAATGTTGTACTTTAAATTATGAAATGATGAAAAAGATATTGATATATATCACTGTAGGATTACTGGCAACTGTTTCCAGTTCTTGTAGCGACTATTTGGATAAAGAAGTAGATTTGACCTTGTCTGAGGAGCAGATATTTAGCAAGTACGAAAATACACGTGGCTTTTTAGCGAATGTATACACATACCTTCCTGATGCTTTTGCCGGATATAATGACGGACAGTTTCTTGCTGCTTCACGTGACTGCATGACTGATAATTCACTCTCATTCTGGAACGTGCATTATTATCACAGTGTGCTGACAGATGCTTATTCTGCTACGAGTCACCCGTTTGCGGAACGATTTTGGCCCAACGATTTGAAGGGTATTAGAGCCGCCAACCAATTTATGAAAAACGCCAGAGAAAGTGTTATTGGTAATGCTGAAAAAACAGGTGATGATAATCATTTGTATGACCGTAATATGGCTGAAGCTAGATTACTCAGGGCTATCTTTCACTTTGATCTTGCCGGCTGGTTTGGCGATATACCGGTTATCGGTAATGATGAAAACGGTGTTCCTATCGTTTTTGAAGCGGGGAATGCTTCGGCCATGAATATGTCGCGCACTGCTTGTAGTGAAGCTCTGAAATGGATTGCTGATGAATGTGATGCTGTTAAAGATATACTTCCATTTCGTTATAGTAATGAGAATGAGAACTGGGGACGTGTAAATGGCGCTACTGCTTATGCTCTGAAATCAAGGGCTCTGCTTTACAGAGCGTCTGCATTGAACAATCCGGAGGGTAAGACTGACTGGTGGCAGGAGGCCGCACAAGCTGCCAAAGATTTTATTGCGAAGAATAATCAACAGGCGCATCCTTATAAACTGTTTACTACTGAGGATAACGATCCCAATAAAAACTATTATCAGTGCTTTGTGTCTACGCCTCACTTAAACAATGAATACATTCTGAGCCGTTCCGAGTGGAATACTCGCGAAATTGAGCTTTTCTTAGCACCTTGTGGCTTTTCAGGAAATGTAAATTCTACAGGACGTACCAATCCAACACAAAACCTGGTTGATGCGTATGAAATGAAGAATGGTAAGCCTATTGATGATGCTGCTTCCGGTTACGATGAGCAAAATCCTTATGCAAATCGTGATCCGCGTTTGGAACAAACAATTCTGCATCATGGCTCTATTTGGGGTGATAAAGTACAAGAGGAGGAACGAGCTGTTGATGTATCATATCCCGATGGAAAGGATTATCAAGACTTGCATGGTGGAACAACAACAGGTTATTATACCAAAAAATTCTTGAATAACATGTCTTTCAAGAATCCTACCACGTATGTTCATGCTTGTCCCATTTTCCGTTATGCCGAGATATTGTTGAACGCAGCTGAAGCCATCAATGAATCTGAGGGACCGACTAATGCATATCAATATGTCAATCAGGTTCGTGGACGCGTGGGAATGCCTGCTTATAGTGGGATGACGAAAGAACAGCTTCGCGAACGCATTCGTAACGAACGTCGCATTGAACTTTGTTTCGAAGATCATCGCTTCTTTGATGAACGTCGCTGGAAATTGTTTGAAGGGAAAACTGCTGCCAGTGAGAAATCTCTACCTCGTTATCAGCAGGTCTACAACATTTATAGTGTAGTAGTTACTCCCGGGGCATCTTCTGTCTATTCTTATGAAGCGGACGGAACGCATCCTTCCAGAGCATTTAATAGTCCGAAGAATTATCGTTTTCCTATACCGGATTCAGAAGTTAAGAAAGCACCTTTGTTGAAGCAAAATCCAGGGTGGGAGTTAACTACTTCTGCAGCTGAATGATAATTTAAATCTAATATATTATTAACTGAATAAATAGATATGAGGTATTTTAACCTATATTTCTTCTCCATGTTCTGCACGCTAATTTTAGCGTGCAGTAACAATGACGACCCTCCTTTATCAGAAAAACCGTCCTTGGAGAATCCTGTAGTTACGAACTTAACTGTTTCTTCTGCTGATTTAAGCGCAGTCGTTTCTGGCTCACAAACAGATGTCATTAAACGTGGTTTTTGTTATAGCATAACCAAATTAACACCTACAACTGCTGATAATGTAAAGGAAGCTGTGGGTGATAAACTTGAGCTGACCTTATCGGCCTTGCAATCTGCTACAACCTATTATGTACGTGCTTATCTTCTGACTTCTGAAGGAACTATTTACTCTGCTGTAACTAGTTTTAAAACATTAGCAGAATATGAAGATCCTTTACTGGCTCAGTATCAACCACCTGTTTACTCAGATAATTATACCTCTATAGCTGCCTGGAGTCAGCGGGATCAATGGAACTTGGCCAATGTACATGATCCAACTGTTTTTAAAGCTGATGATGGATATTATTACATGTATCAAACTGATGCTTCATATGGTAATGCGCATTCCGGCTATGGCCATTTTCATGGACGTAGATCTAAAGATTTGGTTAATTGGGAATATTTGGGAGCAACAATGCCAGAGAATCCTCCTAGTTGGGCCAAGGATAAATTAAATGAATATCGTTCGGAGATGGGGTTACCTCTTATTGATAATCCGCGTTATGGATATTGGGCTCCCGTGGCCAGAAAGGTAAGAACCGGATTGTATAGAATGTATTATTGTTTAGTGCCGGGACATTATATAAAAACGGGTAAGTATGACGATGCAACTAACTTTGATAATTCATGGACCGAACGTGCACTCATCGGTGTGATGGAGTGTTCGGATCCGGCTAGTAACCAATGGGTTGATAAAGGCTATGTAATTTGTTCTGCTTCCAATAAAGGTATAAATGAATGGACGCGCTCGAGTACAAATGATTGGGAAGCCTATTTTATGTGGAATGCGATAGATCCTTCGTATGTCATTACTCCGGAAGGAGAGCATTGGCTTGTTTATGGTTCCTGGCACAGTGGGTTTACTGCTGTTCAGCTTAATGCAGAAACTGGTAAACCATTGAATGAATTGGGTAAACCTTGGAGTATTAATGGAGATCATAGTTCTTACGGCGACTTGATAGCTCGTAGGGGATATGGAAGGTGGCAGGCTTCTGAAGCTCCCGAAATTATTTATAATTCTAAAACAGGTTACTATTATTTGTTTATGGCATATGATGAATTGTCCGTAGCATATAATACGCGTGTGGCTCGCTCAAAGAATATAAAAGGTCCTTATGTTGATATGGTTGGCAAGAATATAACAGAAAATGGGGGAGGAGATGCTTATCCTGTTGTGACGCATCCGTATAAATTTAATAATAGTTATGGTTGGGTGGGAATTTCTCATTGTGCTATTTTTAATGACGGACAAGATAATTGGTTTTATGCTTCACAAGGGCGCTTGCCTGCTAACATTACCGGAATTAATGCTAGTAATGCTGTTATGATGGGTCATGTGCGTAGCATAAGATGGACGGATGAAGGTTGGCCTTTGGTGATGCCTGAACGCTATGGAGCGGTTCCATCTGTTGCTATTAAGGAGGAAGAATTAGTCGGTGAGTGGGAACATATAAATATGGGATATAATTATCAGAAGCAATTTACGGCTGTTTCATTGAAACTTAATTCCAGTCATATTTCCGAAGGTGCCTTAACTGGTTCCTGGAACTTTGATGCTACCAAGCAGACTGTGACGGTTGGGGGTGTGAAATTGTATTTGCAACGAGAGGTTGACTGGGAAATTTCCCCACGTAAGTTGACCATCGTTTATGCTGGATATAGTTCCGATGGGAAAACTACTTATTGGGGAAAGAAGATTGTGAACTAAAGGAATCAAGTTATTGCTAGATAGAAGGAACAATTATATTTAGTGAGAGTATATAAAAAGGGCTGCAACCTGAAGTTACAGCCCTTTTTATATACTCAATTTTTTCCAATCGCTTTCTACAAAGGAATTTTATCTATTCGCTTTTGATGACGTCCTCCTTCAAATTCGGTGTGAAAGAACTCCGTCATTATTTTAGCAGCCTCTTCTTCCGACACAAATCGTCCGGGCATAACCAATACATTTGCGTTGTTGTGTTTGCGGGCGAGAGACGAAATCACAGGAATCCAGCAAAGTGCTGCCCGAATTCCCTGATGCTTGTTTAAAGTCATGTTGATGCCGTTGCCACTTCCGCAAATAGCAATACCCGGATAACATTCTCCTGCCTCTACAGATAAAGCAAGAGCATGTGCATAATCAGGATAATCACAACTCTCTGCAGTGTATGTGCCAAAGTCTTTGTATGGCCATCCTTGTTCTTCCAGCCATTTCTTTACGAATTGTTTCAGTTCGTAGCCTGCGTGATCGGAACAGATTCCTATTGTTTTCATTCTAAAATATAAAGAAGCGGTTTGTACTATTTATGTTTTGCTGACTCATAACTTTAGGTGATTTTACTGATAGCAAATCACCTAAAGCATGAATCATACTTTTAAGCTAATAATGCTTTTACTTGGTTGTAAACGTTTTCAGCAGTGAAGCCAAGTTTCTCATCCAACACTTCGTAAGGAGCTGAGAAACCAAATGATTCCAGACCAAAAACTTTCCCATTTGCTCCTACTAATCCTTGCAGATTAACAGGCAAACCAGCGGTTAACCCGAAGACCTTTGCATTGGCTGGTATAACAGTCTCTTGATACTCTTTGTCCTGAGCACGGAATAAGCCTTCTGAAGGAGCCGATACAATGCTTAATTTGATTCCGTCTTTACGAAGTAATTCAGCACCTGCAACTAAAGTTGAAACCTCTGAACCGGAAGCTACTAATATAACATCGGGGTTAGAATCAGAACCGGCAATTACATATGCGCCTTTTGCAGTTTGTGCATAATCTGTTCCAGCCGGAAGATTGGCTATGTTTTGTCTTGAGAGAATAAGAGCTGTTGGAGTGCTCGTATTTTCCATCGCTAATTTCCATGCCTGAGTGGTTTCTTCTGCATCAGCCGGACGTAAAACTAACATGGAGTTGTGCCCTTTGTGATTCTTAAGTTTCTCCATTAAGCGAATTTGTGCCTCTTGTTCAACAGGTTCGTGAGTAGGACCATCTTCACCTACACGGAACGCATCATGTGTCCAAATGAATTTAACCGGTTGTTCCATTAGTGCGGCCATACGTACTGCCGGTTTCATGTAGTCTGAGAATACAAAGAAAGTGGCACATGCAGGAATCACACCGCCATGAAGCGACATACCGATTGAAATACATGCCATGGTTAATTCAGATACACCCGCTTGTAAAAACGCACCACTGAAATCATCCTTAGTAAATGCATGAGTTTTTTTGAGGAAGCCATCAGTTTTGTCTGAATTAGAAAGGTCAGCAGAGGCAACAATCATGTTCTCAACTTGTGTAGCAAGAGCAGCTAAAACAGTTGCAGAAGCAGCACGGGTTGCCGAACCAGCTTTCTGTGCAATGCCATTCCAATCAACAGCAGGAGCATTGCCTTGGAAGAATGTTTCCATTTTCAATGCTAGTTCCGGATTGGCTTTTGCCCAATTAGCTTTTGCTGCGTATTTTTCAGCTACAATAGATTCTAATTCTTTTGCGCGTTTTGCATATAACTCGGCAACTTCAGGGAATATCACAAATGGATTCTCAGGATTTCCGCCCAAGTTGATAATTGTATTTTTATATGCGTCACCGCCCAGAGGAGCTCCATGAGTAGCACAGTTACTTTCAAAGCTTGAATTGTCTGCCTTGCGAGCACCCTTACCCATGATGGTTTTACCGATGATAAGTGTAGGTTGTTTTTCAGTTGCTTTGGCCTCTTTCAAAGCGGCGCGTATTGCATCGGGGTCATTACCGTTGATTGTGATGACTTTCCAATTCCACGCTTCATACTTCTTGGCAACATCCTCGCTGGTAACAGCATCCGTTTCGGTAGACAGCTGAATATCGTTTGAATCGTAGAACATAACTAAATTGTCAAGTCCTAAGTGTCCTGCAATACGTCCTGAACCTTGCGATATTTCTTCTTGAACACCACCGTCTGATATATAAGCGTAAATGGTTTGGTTCATAACTTCACCAAAACGAGCTTTTAAGAATTTAGCAGCAATGGCAGCTCCTACTGCAAAAGTATGTCCTTGACCTAATGGTCCTGATGTGTTCTCAACACCACGCATTACATCTACTTCCGGATGGCCGGGAGTAGGACTTCCCCATTGACGAAATTGAGAAAGTTCATTCATGTTGTATTTACCGGTCAATGCTAACACAGAATATAACATTGGAGACATGTGACCTGGGTCAAGAAAGAAGCGGTCACGACCTTCCCATTTAGGGTTTTTGGGATCGAATACAAGAAACTCTGAGAAGAGTACGTTTACAAAATCAGCTCCTCCCATAGCACCACCCGGGTGACCTGAGTTTGCTTTCTCAACCATTGATGCAGCCAAGATACGAATATTATCAGCCGCGCGATTCATTAGCTTATTATCATTCATAATATATAATCATTAAGTTTGTCTGCAAAGATAATACTTTATTGTAAGTTATCTTTCTGAAAAAACTATTTATTTTAGTGTCAGTGTAACAATTGATTTAGCAGGCAACTTAACCTTTAATAGGCTTTTTGTCATTTTTGCATCTTTAAAATCTTGTGGTTTTATAACATTTGGATTTTCAAATGAGTTATAGTCTGTAAGATTATTTGATGTTAGTATCTGCCCTGAGATATTGTTTACCTTAACCCCTGGTAATTCAATGCTTACCTCTTGATATTCATCTGCATCAACATTAGATAGTGAGATGTGTATGATACCGTTTTTGTCTTTTGAGGCAGTAGCGCTGATGAAAGGAACGGTTCTGTTGTCTCGAACATTGATTTTGTCGGAAATGAGATTCAGCGGAAGATAAGTTGCACCTTGATGTACTTTATACATGTTGAAAACATGGTAAGTCGGAGTGAGTATCATTTCTTTGCCTTTGGTCAAAATCATAGATTGTAGGACGTTTACTATTTGCGCTATATTAGCCATTTTTATACGATCCGTATATTTATGAAAAATATCAAGGGTTAACGAAGCGACAAATGCATCTCGCAATGTGTTTTGCTGATATAAATGCCCACGCGTTGTTCCAGGTTCTTCATCCCACCAAGTTCCCCATTCATCAACTAGTAAGCCGATATGTTTTTTAGGGTCATATTGATCCATGATAGCAATGTGCTTCTTTACTACATCCTCAATTTCCAAGCACTTACCCATTGTCCAATAGTAATCATCCTTATTAAACTTGGTTGCAGCTCCTTTACTTCCGCTCCATCCGGTAACAGTGTAATAGTGTAAAGAGAGACCGTTCATGCGGTGACCTACGTTTTTCATTAACACTTCTGTCCAATTGTAATCGTAATCGCTGGCTCCACTAGCTATTTTATAAAGGCTATTGCCATCATAATTGCGACAGTAGGTAGAATAACGACGGTACAAATCAGCATAGTATTCAGGACGCATGCTTCCTCCGCATCCCCAACTTTCATTACCTACACCAAGGAATTTCACTTTCCATGCTTTGTCACGACCGTTTTTTCTTCTTAAATTAGCCATGGGAGAGTCGCCATCTGAAGTCATGTATTCAACCCATTTCGCTAATTCCTCAACGCTACCACTACCTACATTTCCACTTATGTATGGTTCACAATTTAGCATTTCACATAGGTTCAGGAATTCATGCGTGCCAAAACTATTATCTTCAATAGTGCCTCCCCAATTATTGTTGACCATTTTAGGACGATGCTCTTTGGGCCCAATGCCATCCATCCAGTGATATTCATCGGCAAAACATCCCCCCGGCCATCTTAAAACCGGAACTTGAAGATCTTTTAAGGCATTCAACACATCAGTGCGATAACCTTTCGTGTTAGGAATATCAGAGTTTTCACCGACCCATAGTCCTCCATAGATGCATGATCCCAGATGTTCTGCAAATTGCCCATAGATTTCTTTTGGAATAATTTCTTTTCCTTGATCTGCATAAATCTTAATACTAGCACTTTTTTGTGCAGAGAGTGACATAGAAGCCACAAGTAAAGCACTTGTTAGGATTTGTTTCTTCATGGTTTCTTTTATTATAAAGTTAAGTAATATTGTTTATTCATTGCTGTAGATTACGCAACCACCCAGATTCTCTAGTTCTATTTTCAATAAACCTTTTTTGTCTATTTTGGCAGTTTTGAATCCAACACTTCTATCTTTATGGTCAAACAGAACCGTGACTTCTTTTCCTGTAAGCCAAGGTAAAGAAAGTGTGTAGCTCTGTAAACTGTTGCTTGCATTAGTTGCTCCTATATACCATTTACTTCCAAATCGGCGAGCCATAACGCAATATTTCCCAGGATAGCCATCAATGAACCTGGTTTCATCCCAAGTGGTAGGTATCTTTTTCATGAAGTTAATCACGTATTCAGGCTGTTCTTGTATATTGTTAGGTGTAATGCCGAAATGTTGTACAGGAGATTGATATAGAATGGATGTTGCTAACTGAAAAGCATCGGTTGTTTTTCTTATAGTACCTTTATCTGCTTGTTTTGAGAAACGCTTATTAAAGAATACGGGTCCGAAGTCCATTGCTGAAACTGCATTCCGTGTAAAAGGTAACATAGTGCTTGTATAGGCTTCTTTGTTGGCAAAATCCTGGCTAAATACTAAATTTTCCGAAACCAAAGCTGCTTCACTTCCCATGTGATTAGGGTACATGCGTTCCCACCCGCGAGGAAGTGTGGTTCCATGGAACACAACAAATATTCCATATTGATTGGCATCAGTCAGTATATCTTCGTACAACTTCATTGTGGTTTGTTTATCTCCACCAAAGAAGTCAACTTTGATGCCCTTAACCCCCAATGATTTCATCCATGCCATTTCTTTCTGTCGGGCTGGAGCCGTATCCATTCTTTGTTTGGGACCTTGAGGAGCATCATTCCATGCACCATTTGAATTATACCATAATATTACATCTACCCCTTTTGATTGTGCATAGGCAATTAATGAAGGCATATTTTCATATCCAATTTGTTTATCCCACAGCGCATCAATTAATATATATTCATATCCCATCTCAGCAGCCAAATCAATAAAGATCTGCTGATCTTTGTAATTGCAACTCTCATCTTGCCACAAGATCCAGCTCCATGTACTGCGTCCTGGTTTGTAGGGTTGAGAAGCAGTATATACAGGTTTCATCCCGTTATATGCAGATGTCGTTTCAACAATTGGTTTCAAAGTCTCACCAACAGTAATTGTTTTCCATGAGGTGATTAGTGGTAAGTTTGATGTCACGGTATTATCACCCATGCCTCCATTTTCTTCTTTTTCAGGGAAAGCAATAGTGTATAAACCTTCTTGATTGCCTTCACTAAGGCGGGTACCGGCATATCTGCTAGTTACTCCTGTTTCAGAAAGTAACACCCAGCCAGTATTGCCTAAATGGAATAAAGCAGGAAATGTGTATCCTAATCTATATTTTGATGGAGTACCAATGGGCTCTTCATTAGTGTACTCTTCTTCATAACTAGGCTTTGTTTTCATCCAGCCTTCTCCGGAAGGAGCTTGCGGAGTGATGAAAGTGGTAGTGTGTGCCGGGAAGTTAAATCCGGTCAATTCTCTTTTTATGGTGCAATGTGTCTGTTTAGGAGATGCAAGACGATATGCCAATGCTATATCATTATTACTTACCCTAAATAAAACTTGCAGTGTGTCTTTGTTTTTGTTTAGATATGAAACAGTCAATTCATTCGCTAAATAATGTATACGACTAGTTTTCCCATTAGGTAAATAATAATTTTCTTCTATTTGCTTTTTACTCTCTGATAGAAATGTTAATCCAGTTGAGAAATCACCAATAGTACTTTCCAGACCTAATGGAGACTCTTCAAGCATCGTTTTGTTCTTGTATGTTACAACGTAAGTTGTTTTTTCGCTCTCAGATTTTAAAATAACTTTCAGAAGACCATCGGGACTCTGTATGTCCTGTCCGTAAAGAAAGATAGGGGAGAGGCAAAGTGATAGTAATACTCTTTTGATTTTCATGGATATGTGTGTAACGGTTAACAATCAAATAATTAGGTAAACAAAGATGATGTGCCATACTCCATCCTTGTTTACCTATAATTATTATTTATGAAAACAGCTCTTTTTCAGTGAATGAGCCAAGTTTAATGTATTTGTCATAAACATCTTGATATGCAGCAGCATTTGCTTCGTTGGGTTTGTATTCAAATGCAAACCCAGATGACATAGCATGTTGTGCATCTTCAATTTTGGTATAAAGACCGGCTGCGGTAGCGGCAAACATGGCAGCTCCTAGTGCACAAGCCTGATCTGTTTTACATACTTTGATTGGCATGTTAAGCACATCACTTAATGTTTGCATCACAAAAGATGATTTTAATGCAATTCCTCCAATACCAATTACATTGTCTATTTGTACGCCTTCATTCCTAAAACGATCAACAATTGCTTTAGAACCAAAAGCTGTTGCTTCAACCAAGGCACGGAAAATACGAGGAGCAGAACTTCCTAAAGTGAGTCCTGTGATAGTTCCTTTGAGCATTTGGTTAGCATCTGGAGTACGTCGTCCATTCATCCAATCAGTAGCAATGATTGTACTTTCACTTACTGGTACTTTTTCTGCCTCTTTCGTGAGAGCAGGTATTATTTGAGATGAAATTTCGTCGATCAACTTAGCCTTTGTTGTTTCATCGATCAGCGAGCTTTCAACTAAAATATTTTTAAGAGGGAATTCCAATACTTTTTTAAACCAAGCGTAGATATCTCCGAAGCCCGACTGACCAGCTTCCAGACCAACCATACCCGGAATAACTGAGCCGTCAACCTGTCCACAAATACCTTTGATCAGCTTATCACCCATTTCTTCGTAAGAAGCTACCATGATGTCGCAAGTTGATGTTCCAATTACACGCACAAACGTGTGTGGAGTGATACCTGCGCCTACAGCACCCATGTGGCAGTCAAAGGCTCCACCGGCAACTACAACTTGGGTTGTTAAGCCCAAACGTTCAGCCCATTCCTGGCTTAAGTTACCTACAGGTTTATCGGCTGTTTCTGTTTTGTCAAACAAGCGTTCTCTGAATCCTCCTAAGAGTGGATCTAGTGTGGTCAAGAAATCTTCGGCAGGTAAGCCTCCCCATTTTTCGTGCCACATCGCCTTATGTCCACAAGCACAACGGCTACGAACAATATCGCTGCTTTTGTTAACACCAGTAATTAAGGCTGGTAACCATTCGCAATATTCTACAATAGAATATGCTTTGGCACGAACCTGTTCGTCTTGGCGCAATACATGAAGAGCTTTTGCCCAGAACCATTCAGAGGAATAAATTCCTCCTTCGTATGCAGTATAGTCAATGTCCCATTTTTTAGAAAGTTCATTGATTTCGGCAGCCTCTTTAATAGCCGTGTGGTCTTTCCACAAAACAAACATGGCGTTTGGGTTTTCTGCAAATTCAGGAAGAAGAGCCAATGGCGTACCCGTTGCGTCGGTGAAAGCAGGTGTGCTTCCTGTTGTATCAAAAGCGATACCGACTACCTTTTCAGCAGTACCGGTAGGACAAGCTGCAAGAGCTTCTTTCACAGTTCCTTCCAATACATCAATGTAATCTTGTGGATGTTGACGATATTGGTTGATGGCAGGGTTGCAGTACAACCCTTTTTGCCACCTAGGATAATATTTCACCGATGTTGCAAGCGTTTCGCCAGTCATTGCATTAACTACAATTGCTCTGGCCGAATCACTTCCATAATCAAGTCCGATAACAAATTTATCCGTGCTCATATTAACAAAGTGCTTTGTTTAACATATAATACACTTCATTCATTCTGAGTTCTTTCTTGAATTCACTCAGCGTAGTGGCATTATCGATTACTACCATTTCGATTCCTGCAATTTCTGCATAATCTTCTAAGTATTCAACTGTTAAATCGTATGAGAAACTAGTGTGGTGAGTACCACCTGCTAAAATCCAAGCAGCAGCACCTACTTCTAAGTTAGGCTCCGGAATCCATAATGAAGAGGCTACCGGAAGTTTAGGCAATTCTTTGCTTTTGATGCAATTAACCTTATTTACAATAAGGCGGAAACGATTACCCATATCAATAATTGTTGCAGCAACGCCAGCTCCTTCTTTTGATGTAAATACTAAACGAGCCGGATCGTTTTTACCACCGATTCCAAGAGGGTGAACCTCGAGTTTGGGCTTATGTTCTGCGATAAGAGGACAAACTTCAAGCATGTGTGCTTGAAGAATAGTACTGTTTTCGCCATCGAAATTTAAAGTGTAATCTTCTAGGAAAGAACATCCTTTAGGCAATCCTTGTCCCATGAACCACATGGTGCGGTATAAAGCAGCTGTTTTCCAGTCTCCTTCTGCACCAAAGCCATAACCTTCGGCCATCAGACGTTGACATGCCAATCCTGGAAGCTGGTCAATACCTGCTAAGTCGTCAAAGTTAGTAGTGAACGCTTTAGCACCCTTTGCTACAAGAAAACGACGAAGGGCTATTTCTGCTTTAGCTGCTTCCTTTACTTGGTGATTAAAGTGTTCATTTTTCTTTTGTTCGTCAGCTATCACGTATTCTTTTTCGTAAGTTGCAACGAGTTCCGCAACCTCTGCATCAGTTACTTCATTTAATAGAGCAACCAAATTGGCAATAGGATAGTAGTCAACGTGGTAGCCTAAACGCATTTCGGCCTCAACTTTGTCCCCGTCAGTTACAGCTACATTATTCATTTGGTCTCCAAAGCGTATAATGCGCATGTCTTGTGCATCAGCCCATCCGGCAGAAACACGCATCCATACTGCAATTTTTGCTTGTGCTTTTTCATCTTGCCAATGCCCAACAACTACTTTACGATTTTTACGCATACGAGTAACAATGTGCCCGAACTCGCGATCACCATGTGCCGACTGGTTTAAGTTCATAAAGTCCATATCCATTGTTTCCCATGGAATTTCCTTGTTGAATTGAGTGTGGAAGTGTAGCAAAGGTTTTTTGAGCTCTTGTAAGCCGTGTATCCACATCTTTGCAGGTGAGAAAGTATGCATCCAAGTCATTACACCGATACATTTTTCATCATTATTTGCAGCTTTGAATGCGGCAGTAACCTCTTTTGCTGAGTTTACAGTTCCTTTGTATACGATTTTAACAGGAAGATTGCCCGATTCATTGAGCCCTTTTACTATTTCATTTGAATGTGCATCAACTGCGATAACTGCGTCACCTCCGTACAAAAGCTGTGCTCCTGTTACGAACCATACTTCATAATTTTCGAATGCCATAATTGTATTGTTATTAAGTGATTATTTGTTTAATTATTTCTGTCCATAATAAGCATTAGGACCATGTTTCCTATTGAAATGTTTCTCAATAAGTAATGGATTCATCGTCAACTGGGGATTAACTGCAAATGATATACTTGCCATCTTGGCTACCTGTTCCATTACTACTGCATTATGAACAGCGTCATCTGCATTCTTTCCCCAAGAGAAAGGACCATGATTTTTGACTAATACTCCCGGAGTATGTACCGGATTTATACCTTCAAATCGTTTAACGATTACATTACCTGTTTCCAATTCATAGGCACCTTTAACTTCTGCTTCAGTCATATCAGCCGTACATGGTATTGCGTCATGAAAATAATCTGCATGAGTAGTACCTATATTAGGTAAGTCAATTCCTGCCTGCGCCCATGCCGTTGCGTATGTTGAGTGAGTGTGAACCACACCTCCTATTTCAGGAAAAGCTTTGTATAATACTAAGTGTGTAGCAGTATCTGAAGAAGGTTTCAATTTACCTTCAACAATATTTCCTTCCAAATCTACAACGACCATATCTTCTGCCTTCATCTCTTCATAAGAAACGCCACTTGGTTTAATAACCACCAGATTGGTTTCTCGGTCTATAGCTGACACATTTCCCCACGTGAATATAACCAAACCGTGCTTAACTAAATCGAGATTGGCACGGAACACTTTTTCTTTCAGAGTTTCTAACATAACCTTTTTATATTTTAAATTTAGGATCTTTTCGATAAGCTTTGCTATTAAATTTATATAGGTACGCTCCCCGTCTGGATCCTGATTTATCTATTTCGTCTGTTTTCTCTATAAAGTCCATTTCAGCAATACGTTTTCTGAAATTTCGTTTATCAAGTGATTCTCCATATATTGCTTCGTAAAGAGACTGTAGTTGACTTAAAGTGAATAGTTTGGATAATAAATTAAATCCAATAGGTTCAGTTGAAGCTTTACGTTGCAAAATATCCAAAGCAATTTCTACCATCTTAGTGTGATCGAAAACCAATGGTGGCAGATCTTTAAATTTTATCCAATGAGCATTGTGCTTTTTGGCTAGCTCCGGATCGTAATGATCAATGTTCATTAGTGCATAATAAGCAGCTGATAGAACCCGTTCACCAGGATCGCGCTCAATTTCACCGAAGAAACCTACTTGATCCATATATACTTTTTCGAGGCCGGTTAACTCATAAAGAACACGTTTAGCCGCTTGGTCCAAACTTTCATCTTTTTGTAAAAAGCCCCCCATTAGTGACCATTCTCCTTTTGCCGGCTCGAAATTTCTTTTTAGCAGCAGTAGATGCAGTTCACTTTGGTAGAAACCGAAAATGATGCAGTCTACTGCTACGTAAAACTTATCTTTACTAGAATAAAATGAACTCATCTTAATTACCAGAACATCACATACAAGATTGTGTAAATTGCGCAAATTCCGATTGCGCCAATTGCAAACCCTTTGTTGGTTTTGAATAATTCCAAGTTTATAACTAATGATTTCGGATCCTTAACTACGTCTTTAGAATTCGAGTATAAGAACAATGAGATAGATGATATTAATGCTCCGAAGAAGAACAATGCTTCAAAACCAATATTCTCCAGATAGAGAACCGTTGCATTGCTATTTCCGCTTACATACATGATTTTTTGTATCGCTGCTGAAACAAGGCAAGTCAATGCAATGACAAACGTAAATCTAGCCCATTTCAACATTTTCTTTCTGTCTTCTTCAACGGGTAATTCTACATTCACCTTTTTGTTGTCCATGTACGTCAAAGCAACGAAAATCAAGAATAGTACGATAAATATGTATCCCATACGGAATTGAAATGGCATATCTGGAAATGCTACCTTGAAGAGAATTCCCATTGGGATGGTAAGGATAGAAGTCCAAACCGCAGCATTTGAGGAAGCTCTTTTCCAAAGTAATCCAAGACCGAATACTACAATTATACCCGGATAGATAAATCCTGAATACTCTTGTATATACTGAAATGCCTGATCCAAACCACCTAGTAATGGTTGTACGGCAACAGCAGCAATTACTAAAGAAGCTAACGCTGTTATACGTCCGATTTTTACTAATTGGTGTTCAGAAGCTTTTTTATTGATGTGTTGCTTGTAGATGTCCATTGTAAAAATGGTAGAGGTTGAGTTGAACATGGAAGCAAGCGATGAAATAATAGCTGCTGCCAATGCTGCAAATGATAACCCTTTAATTCCAACAGGAGCAAAGTTTCTAATTAACCAAGGATATGCATCATCTGATACATTGATGTTACCGTGAACATTGAAATAACCTTCCTGAATACCTGGGATGTCCTGAGGATAGGTATACATCACGTATGCTGTGATACCTGGAATTACAACGATAAAAGGAATAAGTATTTTCAGGAAACCTGCAAAAATAAGTCCTTTTTTTGCCTCATCAAGACTCTTTGCTGCTAAACCTTTTTGAATGATATATTGGTTGAATCCCCAATAACCTAAGTTAGTTAACCATACACCACCTACTACTGCTGCTATTCCTGGTAGATCTTTAAAGGCATCGGGAGAAAGTGCTCTGTCTACTACCAAATTAAAGTGAGTATCTTCCGGAAGCGATTTCAATTTATCGAAGATAATCACAAATCCATCCCATGCACCACCGTTAGCTCCAGATACAGCTTCAAGTGCAAAGTATGCTGTAATTAATCCACCACCAACAAGGAAAACTACCTGAAGCACATCGGTCCAAGCTACTGCGGCCAAACCACCATAAATTGAATATACACCGGCTATTACAAAAAGGAATATGATGATGTACATACGGTACATTGGGTCAATACCCAATATCTGTTCAATGGCAATTGTTCCTAACCAAGCTACTGAAGTGAGGTTCACAAAAACATAAAGTAGTAACCAAAAAATAGAGAATGCCAATCCTACACCACCGTTATAACGTTCTCTGAGGAACTGGGGAATAGTGTATATTTTCTGGGTAATCATAATAGGTAATAAGAATTTGCCCACCACGATTAACGCAAGCGCTGCCATAAGCTCATATGCTGCTACGCACAATCCAATTTTATAACCGGAACCTGACATGCCGATAAATTGTTCGGCAGAGATATTGGCTGCAATAAGCGAAGCTCCTACAGCCCACCAAGTAAGCGTATTACCTGCCAAGAAGTAATCATTTGCATTCTTTTCCTGACCTTTTTTGTTGCGGGAAAGGAAAAGCCCTAAACAAACGAGGAGTATTATATACGCCCCGAATATAACAAAGTCAATTGTTTGAAAACCTGAACTATTCATTAGCTAATGATGTGATTATGTTGGTATTAAAAATTATTTGTTTACTGTAAATTTGAAAATACAGTGACTGCGATAAGTTTTGCCTGGCTCTAAAAGAACGGAGGGCCATTCTGGTTTATTGGGACTGTCGGGGTAGTGCTGAGTCTCCAAGCAGATAGCTGCTCGCTGATTGTATACAATACTTTTTTTGCCTTTCACTGTTCCATCTAAAAAGTTTCCTGAATAAACTTGAATTCCCGGTTCATCTGTATACACCTCAAGTGTTATTCCTGAAACAGGAGATGTTAATCGTGCTGCCACTTGTTTGATATCACCGTTTGTGTTTAACACCCAGTTATGATCATATCCATTTCCGTTTTTAAGCTGGTCGTACTCGTATTTGTCGATATCTTGTCCAACAGTTTTAGCTACAGTAAAATCCATTGGAGTTCCTTTTACATCCAGAATTTCACCTGTTGTCATGAATGTGCTGTCAACAGGAGTGAATTTGTCAGCGTTGACATACAATAAATGATCGGTAATTGGTTTTTGAGCATCGCCCGATAGGTTGAAATAAGAGTGGTTTGTCATGTTAATAACCGTTTTCTTATCGGTTGTAGCTTCGTAGCTGATATCTATAGAATTGTCATCTGTTAATGTATAAGTAACTTTGGCAGTTACATTTCCGGGGAAATTTTCGTCGCCATCTGGTGATTGGCGAACCAATTCTAATTTTGTGTCGTCAATCTGTTTAGCCTCGTATACTTGATATTGCCATCCTTTGGGACCACCGTGCAAACAATGTCCGAAGTTGTTTTGAGGCAATTGAATGGTATCTCCGTCAATAACAATTTTACCATCTTTTATGCGATTTGCATATCGACCGATGGACGCACCAAAATCACTGGGTATATTTACGTAATCGGCAATGCTGTCAAATCCGAGTACTACATCCTTCATATTACCATTTTTATCAGGTACCATAACAGATACGATACGTCCGCCGAAGTTAGTGATGCAAACTTCCATGCCGTTTTTATTCTTTAGCGTGTAAAGGTTAACGGAATGATCATTCACTTTTGTTTCAAAAGCTTTGGGGTCAAGTCCTGAAAGAGTCGTTTCACTCTTCGGCTGATTACTGCAAGATGAAATCATCAATGCGGCAATTCCCATTAAAATTAAATTCTTTTTCATGTTTTTCGTATTGGTACTTAGTTCGTAAATAAGTTAATGATTTTATTTGGGTGTAAAAGTAACACTTATTATTAAGATGAAACGTTCTGTTTATATGTTATGCAACATGAAAGTCTCAAAAGTTATTATTATTCATCCATTAAACTACTTGGCAGGACGTTGAAATGCTTAGTAAAGCAACGGGTAAAATATTTAGGGTCATTGAATCCTACTTCATACGCTATTTCGGAGATATTCATATTTTTGGTTTTCTTGTTTTTCAGAATAAGTTCATAAGCAATATTTAATCGATAATTCCTGAGAAATTGTCCCGCTGGTTGTCCAACTAGACTTTGCATTTTTTTGTTGAAAAGACTTTTACTTATTCCCATAGCTTCAACTAAGTCGCTTATCTCATAATATGAATTCTTGTAATTGGCTTTGACAATCTCCATCACTTTGTCGATAAACTTCTTATCGCTTGATTCTTCTTCAATCTGAAGTTCTTCTATCTCCATTTTTGCAGAGAACTGTTGCTGGTATCTTTTCCTGTTTTCCAATATATTCTGAATACGGGTCAAAAGCATTTCTTCGTCAAACGGCTTAAGTAAATATTCGTCGACTCCAATTTTGTAACTTTGAAGTTTAGCTTCACTAGATGTTTTTGCAGTCAGCATTAAGAATGGTATATGTGAAATATTGAAGTTTTCTTTTACCCTTTTTGAAAACTCAAGGCCGTCCATGACCGGCATCATTAAATCACTGATAATAAAATCAACGTTATATTCGCTTAATTTAGTTAATGCAACCGCTCCATTTTCAGCTTCTATAACATGATAGGTTTCTTCAAGGATAGAACGTATATATGCCCTCATATCATTGTTGTCTTCAACAACTAAAATGGTCGTTTTAAGCGTTTTACGTTTATCCCTTAAACTTTCGGAACTTTCAGTGACAAGCTGTAGCCGGTTATTGAGAGTTGATACGGCGTTTTCCTGTTGGTTTTCTCTAATTAATGGAATGGTCATTCTGAAAGTACTTCCACCTGCGCGGTTATTTTTCGCAGATATAGAACCATTGTTGAGTTGAATAATGCGTTTACATAGATACAAGCCAATGCCAGTTCCACTTTGTCCATATACAGGGTATTTAACGTGCGACCTTGACTGATAGAACCGGTTGAATATCTTATCAACGTCTTCATTAGCAATTCCTGTTCCGTTATCTTTTATGGCAATATATAAAACTTCCTCTCCGCTCTTTTGTATAGAAGCTACATATATTATGATGTTTCCGTTATTAGGAGTAAATTTAATAGCATTGGATAGTAAATTGGCAATTACTTTATGCATAGCGTCCTCATCAAAAAGAAAAAGAGGATTATTTAAGTGATACAGCCGGCTGATTGTGATGTTTCTTTCTTTTGCAAAAATTTCAAAAGGAGCAATGATTGAATGAATAAACTCAAGAAAATTACCTTTGCTTCGAACGATTTCCAATTTACCTGATTCTACTTTTCGGAAATCCATTAGCTGATTAACAAGCGAAAGCAGGTATTTTGAATTGCGTTCTACAAAATTAAGCTGCTCAATCACTTGAGGATTGGAACTTAATTTTAATGCGCGTTCAATAGGGCCAATAATCAATGTGATGGGAGTTCGGAATTCATGAGTGATGTTGGTGAAAAACGATAATTTGTCGAGTGTAAGCTCCTGAACCTTCTTAGACATCCGGAGTAATTGTGTTTTTTGCTTGGTGATTTTTTCATTTTGCTGTATCAGCAAATTGTTTTGTCGGGATAACTCGGCCGTCTGTATTTCCAGAACTTCTTTTTGACTCTCAAGTTCCCGGGTGCGTTGTTCTACTTTTCTATGCAAAATTTCTTTTTGATGTTTCAATGTTCTGATTCTCCACAAATAAAATTGATAGACAGCTGTACCAATGAAGAGTACGACCAAAAATATAAACCAAGTTGTTTTGTAGAAATAAGGCTTAATAATTATTGTGAGTTCGCTTACGGGAGCGTTCGTCATGTTTTTGTCAGACGAATACATGACCTGTAACGTATAGGTTCCCGGTTGCAGGTTTGTATAACTGGCAAATCGTCTGTCGGCCGATACTTCCACCCAGTCTTCATCAAAACCCAGCAAACGATAACTGTATACGGCCGTAGCTTGCTGGTCAAAGTTAAGCGACGAAAATTCGATGGAAAACGATTTTTCTTTTTCATGAATGCGTATTTCTTTGCAGAGTGAGATGTCCTGATCGAGATAATCACTGCCGGGTATAACCTCTTCGTTTCCTACTTTCAGCTTGGTAAAAATAACATTTGCAAGTGATGATTTACTTTCGGAATGATTCGGACTGATTACGCTTAGTCCGTTGAGACTACCAAAGTACAGATCTCCTGTTTTTGATTTACAGTATGCATTCCAATAAAACTGATCACATATCAGTCCATCTTGCGAATTGTAGTTTATGAAATGTTCGTTAGCCGGATTGAAACAAGATAAACCGTTGTTACTGCTTATCCAGAGCCATCCGTAATTATCTTCCAGAATCCCTCTGATGCTGTTGTTGACCAATCCCTCAGAAGTGGTGAATGCTTTAAACTTATACTGCCCTCTGATACTTGTTTTTTGTGCTTTATAAAAGCCATATCCATTGCTTCCTATCCACATTGTGCCATCTTTGGCCAGATAGAAACAGGTAATCTTTTCGTTTAAACCTGATGCCGGATCGTCTAACTTATAAGTGATATGTTTGTACTTAAAGAAACCATTTTCGCGTTTGTTCAGGTCAACAATATACAGCCCTTCCAAACAACCAATCCATAATTGATTTTCTTTATCGACAATAGCCCCGATGCATCCGTGAATTTTTTCTCCGGCCTGGTCTTTGAAAGGGGATTTGAAGGTTTCTGAATTTAAATCATAGTAATACAGTCCGTGATTGGAACCTATCCACATTAAGTTATTACGAGTATCATAACAAAGCGAGCCTATAAAATTGATAGGGAAATTAGGATGTGTATCACTGTTTATGTATTGAATAACGGGTCTGTTGGTATTGTTGATATCCAATAAATTGATGCCTAATCCCCAGGTACCTACCCACAGTCTATTTTGATTATCAGCAGCAATAGCACTTACAGAATTGTGACTCAACCGGTAGGAAGACTCGGCTGTATAATGATGAAAACGATTCTCCCCTTTACTTTTTCTATTGAGTCCTCCTTCAACCGTTCCAACCCAAAGAGTACCCTTCTTGTCCTCGTAAATGGCATTGACCGGGTTTCTTGATATACCGTTCAGGTCATCTTTATCGTACACATAATTGCGAAGACTAAGTCTTCTGGGCGTTAGCTTATTCAACCCACCTGTTTCCGTGCCAAACCATACAATGTTTTTGTCAACAAACACACAGTTTACAAAATTACTGTTCATCCGAGTTGTGTTATCATTGTTCTCCTGATTGAGATGTTCGAACGTATCAGTGATCGGATTGTATATATTGGCCCCTCTTAGAGTGGTAACAATGAGTTGTTTGTCGGTTGTTACAGCCATGTCCGAAATATAATTCTGAGAAATAGAGTAGGTGTTTGTGCTACTATAAGTATAATGCTTCACCATGTTGCCCGTTTTGTTATATCTGTACAGCCCCTTATCACTCCCTATCCACACCTCATTTTCCTTTAACTTGAAGACAGATATAAATGTACCTTTGTCGAAGATCAGTTTAGGCGAAACCAGTTGCGGAACAATTACGCTGTTATGTGCAGTGAGTTTACAAACTTTATTCTCTAGTCCTACCCATATACTGCCGTCTTCGTCAACGTCACAAAGAGCTATTGAAGGAATGGGTTGAACATTTAGTTTGAGCTTTGCAATCTCTTTTACAGAGCTGTCTGTCTGGAAAGATATTTTGTAAATATAATCGGTGCAACACAGCCAAATAGCGTTTTGACTGTCTTTATAAACCTTTATGCTGGGCTTTTTAAGTATCTCGTTTATCAACCCTTTTTCATCAGTAGGAATAATCAGATTGCGCGAAGCCAAGTCAAGAACACTTGTTCCCCCTTCAGATACAATCCACAAACGTTTGTGAGCATCTTCACATACATTTTGAATGAAGTTACTCCTTAATTTTCCCTTGGTGTTTGATGTGTTGAAATTGACAAACTCGTATCCATCGTACCGGGCCAGTCCGCCTCCTGCAGTAGATATCCATAGGAATCCCTGACTATCCTTATATATATCGTCTACAAAGTTGTGCGGTAATCCGTTTTGCATGGTGAGGTAGCTGATGTTATATCGCAACAAAGAGTTGCTTTGCGCCGTTACATGGCAGACGCAAGCAAACAAAAACATACCCCAAAGAATGTAGTGCTTCTTCATAGTTCCCTTAATATTACAGAGCAAAGTTATTAGAAACTCTTTCATTATCAAAAGAGCAAGTGTCTTTTTGCTTCACAATGGAATATTGTCCACCATTAATATTCTTTAGTCCACCTTGCCCCACCTCAGTAAGCCTATTTTTGCATAAAACTTTAGTGATCAAATAAAAAGATATTATGCAAACACGTAATTCGTTTGGCGTTATTCTTCTGCTTGTTTGGGTTTGTTCCTGCACAAAACCTGGGATATACGCACCGGTGTCGCTCCCTAATCCGTGGCAAGACAACTACTTATCAGTGTCGGGTATGGAAAATTATCGTTCATGGGGAACGTACAATGTACACGATCCTGCCTGCAAAAAGTTTGGCGATACTTACTACATGTATTCTACCGATGCTATTTTTGCTGAGAACAAGGAAGTAGCTAAACAGAAGAATGTTCCTTTGGGATATATCCAAGTCCGTAAATCTAAAGACTTGGTAAACTGGGATTTGGTAGGTTGGGCTTTCCCTGAAATACCTTCAGAAGCCGTTAACTGGGTACGCACCCATGCAGAAGGTCAGGGAGCCACTAATATCTGGGCGCCTTATATCATAAAACATAATGATGTGTACAGGCTATATTATTGTGTATCGGCTTTTGGTAAAAAAACATCATATATAGGTTTGGCAGAGTCTGCTTCACCCGAAGGTCCTTGGATACAGAAAGGATGTGTCGTGAAAACGGATGAGCAGACACCGATGAACGCCATTGACCCCAGCGTGATTGAAGACCCTCAAACGGGTAGGTGGTGGATGCATTACGGCTCCTATTTTGGTGGTTTGTTTTGTGTTGAGTTGAATCCGGCTACAGGACTTACCCGGCAAAAAAATGACTACGGCCATCTCATTGCTCGAAGAGCCAACTACAAAAAAGACAACCTGGAAGCGCCCGAGATTATTTATTATCCGGAATTGAAGAAATACTTCCTTTTCGTTTCTTATGATCCCCTGATGACAACCTATAATGTTCGCGTGGGGCGTGCCGACAAGCCCGAAGGTCCGTTTCTGGACTATGCCGGACACGACCTAAAGGATACCACCAATAACTTTCCCATCCTGACGGCACCTTATGCTTTTGAAGGTCATCCCGGTTGGGCAGGTACGGCACACTGTGGTGTGTGGCGCGAGGAAAACGGTCGCTATTATATGTTCCACCAAGGTCGGTTATCGCCCGAAAACCAATTAATGGTGTTACATACACGGGAAATCTTTTTTAATGCCGAAGGCTGGCCGGTGGTGTCGCCCGAGCGTTACGCAGGAACAAAGTCTCGGCGTTTTACTGTAAAAGATATGTTGGGAGAGTGGGAAATTATGCGTGTGATTGAGCCGTTGCACGAACGTCAACTGGAAGCCGGACAAGTTTTGTGGGGTGAAGGACAGTTGGTTGATGATGAAATAAACAGATCTTCCGTTTATCATTTTGAAAAAGACAAAACGCTGAGAGAAGGAGGTCGTTGGTCGTTTTATGCTGATAAACAGCTGTTGGACTTGACTATAAAAGGAGAAAGTATCAGAAATCTCATTATCTTTGCCGGACACGACTGGGAAAGACAAACGGAAACAATTCTCTTTACCGGACTGGATCAACGCGGCCGTTCGGTATGGGGAAAACGAATAAGATAATTGCATTTATTTAATATATATATAAATTATAAACCATGAGTAAACACAGGACTTTTTTAGCCGCTTTGGCATTATCGGCCGGTTTGGGTATGAATGCTCAAACCAATGAACTAGTCATTCAGACTAAGAAGTTGGGCGCTGAGATTCAGCCAACCATGTACGGACTCTTCTTTGAAGATATTAATTACGGGGCCGATGGAGGTCTTTATGCAGAGCTTGTTAAAAACCGCTCTTTTGAATTTCCTCAAAATCTGATGGGTTGGAAGACCTTTGGTCATGTAACATTAAAAGACGACGGACCGTTTGAACGTAATCCCCACTATGTGCGTTTGGCTTATCCGGGGCACGACCATAAACGTACCGGATTGGAAAACGAAGGTTTCTTTGGAATCGGCGTGAAGGCTGGTGAAGAATATCGTTTCAGCGTGTGGGCCCGTTTGCCCGAAGGCGCTTCTTCCGAAAAAATCAGAATAGAAATTGTGAAACCCAATACAAATGCCGAAAGACATGCGTTTGCCTCTGAGGAACTAACGATTGATTCAAAAGAATGGAAGAAATACCAGGTCATTTTAAAACCTACGCAAACGGAAGATAAATCTACTTTGCGTATATTTTTAGCATCCAAAGGAACGATTGATCTGGAACATGTGTCTCTTTTTCCGGTTGATACGTGGAAAGGACACGAAAATGGCTTGAGAAAAGACTTGGCGCAAGCCTTGTATGACATCAAGCCCGGTGTATTTCGTTTTCCCGGCGGATGTATTGTTGAAGGTACCGATTTGAACACGCGTTACGATTGGAAGAAAACTGTTGGTCCGGTTGAAAACCGTCCGTTAAACGAGAATCGCTGGCATTACACATTTCAACATCGTTTCTTTCCCGATTATTATCAGAGCTACGGAATGGGCTTTTACGAATTCTTCCTGCTATCTGAAGAAATTGGTTCGGAACCGTTGCCCGTATTGAGTTGCGGATTAGCGTGTCAGTTCCAGAATAGTGATCCGCATGCTCATGTAGCTGTGTGCGATTTAGATAGTTACATTCAGGACGCACTCGACCTTATTGAATTTGCCAACGGAGCAGTTACCACTAAATGGGGTAAAGTTCGTGCAGATATGGGACATCCGGCACCGTTTAACCTCAAATTTATCGGTATTGGTAACGAACAGTGGGGATCTGAATATCCCGAACGTTTGGAACCATTTATGAAAGCAATCAGGAAGGCCCATCCTGAAATTAAGATTATTGGAAGCTCGGGCCCCGATTCCGAAGGAAAACAGTTTGAATATTTATGGCCGGAAATGAAACGCCTGAAAGCCGACCTGGTGGATGAGCATTTCTATCGTCCGGAAAGTTGGTTCCTGAGTCAGGGAGCCCGTTACGATAACTACGACCGTAAAGGTCCGAAAGTTTTTGCCGGAGAATACGCTTGTCACGGTAAAGGAAAGAAATGGAATCATTTCAATGCATCCTTGCTCGAAGCTGCCTTCATGACCGGTTTGGAACGCAATGCCGACATCGTTCACATGGCAACCTATGCGCCTTTGTTTGCGCATGTAGAAGGATGGCAATGGCGTCCCGACATGATTTGGTTTGATAACCTCAAATCAGTTCGCAGCGTTAGCTATTACGTACAGCAGCTTTATGCGCACAACAAAGGAACCAATGTAGTGCCGCTAACAATGAACAATAAACCGGTGACCGGTGCCGAAGGACAAAAAGGATTGTTTGCCAGTGCCGTGTGGGATAAAGACAGTCAGTCGTACATTGTAAAGGTTGTAAATACGTCGGATGAGGCACAGCCGCTTTCGCTGACTTTTGCCGGAGTGAAAAAGAAAGAAGTACTTTCAAAAGGAGTATGCATCAAGTTGCAATCTACAGATCCCGACAAAGACAATACATTAGATAATCCTCAAGCTATTGTGCCCGTGCAAACTGAGGTATCGGCAATGGGTAATGCTTTTGATACGCAAATTGAGCCCAAAACATTTGCTATATACAAATTTGTTAAAACCACGAAGTAATGAATAGATTTAGATTCATGGGTAAATTGGGTTTGTTAATCCTTGCACTGGCAGCTCCTTTGGGGCTGTCAGCACAAGGTGATACTACATTTGTAGCCCAAGGAAACCCACTGTTCAAATACAAATATACAGCCGATCCGGGTGCGTTAGTACACGGTGATAAGGTTTACATTTATGCCGGACACGATGAATGCCCGGCTCCGCAAGAACGCTATGTGATGAATGAATGGTGCGTTTTCTCATCTTCCGACCTCAAAACCTGGACCGAACATCCCGTGCCTCTTAAAGCCAAAGATTTCGCTTGGGCTAAAGGAGATGCCTGGGCTAGTCAGGTTATTGAACGCAACGGTAAGTTTTACTGGTATGTCACCGTGGAACACAAAGACATTCATGGAAAGTCAATAGGTGTGGCCGTATCCGACTCGCCTACAGGACCCTTTAAAGATGCCAGAGGTTCCGCTTTGATAACGAATGATATGACCACGCAATACACCCCAATTAGCTGGGATGATATTGATCCTACAGTGATTGTTGATGTTGACGGTCAGGCCTATCTTTTTTGGGGTAACACGCAATGCTATTATGCTAAACTGAAAAAGAATATGATTGAACTCGATGGCCCTATTATGCCGGTTACTCTTCCGCGCTTTACAGAAGCGCCGTGGATTCACAAAAGAGGAGAGTGGTATTACCTTTCTTATGCTTCAGAGTTTCCTGAGAAAATATGCTATGCGATGAGCAAAAACATCAACGGTCTGTGGGAGTATAAAGGCATTCTGAATGAAATAGCGGGTAATTCAAACACCAATCATCAGGCTATTATTGAGTTCAAAGGCAATTGGTATTTTGTGTATCACAACGGGGGAATTAATACGCAAGGAGGTAGTTTTCGCCGTTCGGTATGCATAGATCGCCTATATTACAATGCCGATGGCACCATAAAACGGATTCAAATGACCACGGAAGGGGTTCAATAAACCTTCCGCTATTATACTTTTCGCACATAAAATGGTTCTTCGTCACTTTAGGTGCAGGTTTCGATTCATATAATACTTTGATTCTGAGCAGGCTTATGCCTGCTCTATTATACATTTGCCTTTTTATTCCTTTTATTTTATTAACGGTCCCCTCTGCCCCGGCCATTGCTTAATGGAATGTCTATGGCTGCCTGTTCTCCAAATCATTCGCCTGACCTTTTCCGTTTATGATGTTTCTGAACTCTCTGCATAAATCACCTACTGCTTTGATCTCAATGGATGGTTGATCTTCTTGTCTGAGTGTATTGCTGCCGTCATTTTTCGCCCCGGAGTAGTCCCGAGATTTTCTGATTTGGAGGTTATAGCACTGAATATGATATCAGAAGCAAGGGGTATTGACAGCGAATCATTCTTCTTTTCCCAGCAACAGGAATACAAAGGATAGGCAGAACTAATTTTACAATACACCCCTTTACATCCTGAATCAGACGAATCTTGTCAAGAGCAGATTTATATATTATTAACGGGTAAACCGGTAAGCAACAAAGATCAGCAAGACTTTGGTAAAACATAACCAACTTTTTGAAAAACATAACCGACTTTTTCAAAAAGATAACCAGCAATTTTAAATCATAAACCGTCTTTTGGTTCGGGAGAAACCGTCTCTTCGCCATCAGACGGTTTCTTATTGACCATTTGCTACCGTGCAAACCGACGCGAGGCACCGTGTGAATGCAATCATAAACCGCTAAGACATAAAAAAAGGCAAGAGTACGAACTCCTGCCTTTGCGTCTATAATAATTTGAATATACTATAAGATTATAAGTACAAAGATAATACATTATACTGTCAATTCCAAATCCTTGTGGTTCTTTTATCAGGTTATTATTAGGGCACAAACCGTGGCGTTTCGAATGTAACGAAAACGGCCAATCCGCAAAATAAATACATAAAGGGACCAACGAAAACACTCATATACAAACAATAAACAGCTGTATTCTTGTAAGGAAACATCGCCAAAAAAGTTGGTGATACTTGGTGATACTTGGTGAGGCTTTTTTTTAGGCAAGTATCACCCAGAATGTTCTGATTATCAATCTGTTACAAAGTTGGTGATACTTGGTGATACTTTATTTCACACTTTTTATGAGGAAATAATGCTATATTGCCAGAAGAATATCTCTTTCATTGATGTGTGATGTATAACAATAAATATAATACCGAACCTGCAAAGAAATCCAAAATATAGTTCTTAGAAACATTATTTCTGCTGCAAAATATGTAAATTTGTCATTATTTGAAGGGTACGATGAGGAACGTATGGTTGATTTACTGTTTGACAGTGTTATACTGAATGCTAGAAAAGATTCCTCACAGAGAGATACTAATCTGAATGTAACCTTACATATTGGCCGAATCCATATTGAATAATTTAGTAATATAGTTTATTATCATGAGAATATTTCTTGTTTTTTTATTCGTTTTATGTTCGTCGGTGTCTACCGTTTGGGCACAAGTGGTGTCTGAGAAGAATTTCAAGGCTTATTTATTTGTTTACTTCACCGGTAATCACATTGATGAAGAAGCTGTGTGTTATGCCGTTAGTGAAGACGGTTATAGATACAAGGCACTAAATAACAACAAACCAGTTATCGATTCCAAAGTCATCAGCTCTACCGGTGGCGTACGCGATCCGCATATCTTACGGTGCCAGGACGGTAAAACATTTTATATGGTAGTTACCGATATGGTTTCCGACAATGGATGGGATTCTAATAGGGCAATGGTGCTGCTGAAATCAAATGATTTGGTGCATTGGAGTCATTCGGTCATTAATATGCAGAAACGATATAAGGGACAAGAAAAGCTGAAGAGGGTATGGGCACCTCAAACGGTATTTGATGCAGAGACCGGAAAATATATGGTTTATTGGTCAATGAAGTATGGTGATGGTCCGGATGTTATTTATTATGCGTATGCTAATAAAGATTTTACCGATCTGGAGGGTGAGCCTAAACCATTGTTTTTACCGAAGAACGGAAAATCTTGCATAGATGGTGATATTGTGTTCAAAGAGGGAGTATATCACTTGTTTTATAAAACCGAAGGGCACGGAAACGGAATAAAGAAAGCAACAACACGTTCGTTGACATCCGGCCAATGGGAGGAAGAAGATGGTTATAAACAACAAACAACTGAGGCTGTAGAAGGCGCCGGCACTTTTAAATTAATCAACCAAGATAAATACATCCTGATGTATGATGTGTACATGAAAGGAAAATACCAGTTTACTGAAACTACTGATCTGACGAATTTCCGGGTAATTGATCAAGATGTGACAATGGATTTTCATCCTCGTCATGGAACAATTATTCCCATTACGGCAAAAGAATTAAAGAGAATAACTTCAAAATGGACTAAGTAAGTGTTGTAGGCAACAAGCTTATTCGCTCATTTTTCATACATAAAAGAAGGCGGTAAAACGTAGTGTAATAACTCGTTTTACCGCTTCTCTATTATACTTTTATTTGATGATTAAGCTAATCTTCTTGAACCATCACTAATTACTACATCGTATACTTTAGGACTTCTTCCGAATTTAGCTTTGAAAGTTTCTTCTGCTTTGGCAATGAAGCTATCATAAAGTTCATCTTTCACCAAGTTGATGGTACAACCACCAAAGCCACCACCCATCACGCGCGATCCGGTTACGCCGCATTCTTTTGCACAATCGTTAAGGAAATCAAGCTCTTCACAGCTAACTTCATACAATTTGCTCATACCGTGGTGAGTCTCATACATTTTTTGTCCCACAGTTTCGTAATCGCCTACCTGCAGAGCATCACAAACATCAAGCACACGTTGAATTTCTTCAATCACGTATTCAGCACGCATAAAATCTTCCGCAGTGATTTCGCTCTTCACTTCCTTGAGCATGTCCATAGTGGCATCTCTCAAGAATTCTACATTCGGGTGATTCTTTTTGATGGCAGCAACTGCTGTTTCACATGACTGGCGACGTTTGTTGTAAGCCGATGAAGCCAACTCATGTTTAACAACTGAGTCAACCAATACCAAGCGGTAACCTTCCGGTTTGAAAGGGAAGTATTCGTATTCCAAAGAACGGCAGTCCAAACGGATAAGGCTTCCTGCTTTTCCGAATACCGAAGCAAATTGGTCCATGATACCACATTTTACACCGCAATAATTGTGCTCGGTAGCTTGTCCTACTTTAGCCAGCTCAAATTTGTCAATGTTACCGTTGAAGAGTTCGTTCAATGCAAACGCGTATGTACTTTCCAAAGCGGCAGAAGAAGACATACCTGCACCCAAAGGCACATCACCTGCAAATGCGGTATTGAATCCTTTTACAGCTACTCCACGTTTAATCATTTCACGGCATACTCCGAAAATATATCTTGCCCAACTAGCTTTAGGTGCATCTTCTTCATTCAACCCAAATTCTACATAGTCTTTCAGGTCAATAGAGTAAGCGCGTACCTTATCGGTGCCGTTTGGCTTTATCTCTGCAATCATTCCTTTGTCAATAGCTCCCGGAAAAACAAATCCTCCGTTATAGTCAGTGTGTTCTCCGATGAGGTTAATGCGTCCGGGTGATGCATATACATTTCCGGTTTCGCCGTCAAAGTGTTTGATAAAACGGCTTCTTACGAATTCTATATCCATGGTGTTTTAAATGTTATAGTGTGAATAAATTAAATGAATGTTCGGTTATTCTACCGGAATGTCTTTGTTAACGTTTTTACAGCCAACCAAACCATAGAATAGTAAGTAAGCCAGTAAAACGATAATCAGCCAGTAACTTGCCATGTAGCCTACAGCATCTGAAATGAATTGTTGAACAAGTGGCAGCACACCACCACCAACAACCATCATCATGAAAATACCCGAAGCTTGTGCAGTGTATTTACCTAAACCTTCAACTGCTAAGTTGAAAATTCCACCCCACATGACCGATGTACATAAACCGCAAAGTACAAGGAACAAGGCACTTACAGGAACTTGCGCCATTTGGAATCCTTTGTCTACGCTATAACCTGGCATAGAAAGAGTCACTTCTTTGGGGGTAATGATAGCGATCAGTACAAAGCAGATGGCTGTAGCCGATACAACAATAAGTTGAGTTCTACTTGATATTTTACCACTGATAGCGCTACTAGCCGAGCGACCTACCAGCATCAGTAACCAATAAATAGCTGAAATAGCACCACCGATAGCCGCACCGTCTACTAATAAGCCGGCACCTTTTTCGCTAGAGTCAGCCAAGTAAAAGTTTAGTGTACCCGGTATACCGATTTCGATACCAACATAGATAAAGATACCAACAACACCTAATAATGTATGGCGGAAATGCCAAGGGCTGTGAGCAAATTTTTCCTTTTCAACATTGCCTTTGCGAAGATGTGGTTCGGGGATAGCAATGAATGAGATGATGATAAATGCAGAAGCAAATACTCCCATGGCAATAAATAGCAACGGTGCCACATCAGTCATAGCAGTCTGAGCCGTAACCGTGCCGATCAATGCGCCTACAAAGAGTGGAGTCAATGTACCCGAAAGCGAGTTTAACGCACCACCGGTTTGTATGAGCTGATTACCTTTGTTGCCACCGCCTCCTAAGAGGTTTAACATGGGGTTTACTACGGTGTTAAGCATACATACGCAGAAACCGCAGATAAATGCACCCAATAAATAAATGATGAAGTTCAATTTTATTGCGAATCCGCCCAACGTGAACACATCCAGATTGGCTCCGAATAAACTTGATAGATATTGAGTAAACAAGCCTAATACACCCACTGCCATAGCAATGAGGGCTGTTTTCTTATACCCGATTTTAACGAGCATATTTCCTGCTGGAATTCCCATAAATAGATATGCTAGGAAGTTCATCATGTTTCCCATCATACCTAAGGTGTTGGCTCCTTCGTATTGGTTTTTCCAGATTGTACCGAAAGGCGCTGCCAAATTTGTCACGAATGAAATCATGGCAAAAATGAAGAACATCGTGATTATGGCAACGATGTTTCCGTTCTTTTTTTCTTGTATCATTGGTAAGTTTTTAAAGTAGGGTTTATAAATGAGTTAGTTAATTACTTTTCTATTGTAAATTTGTAAATAGTCATTTGATAATACTCTTCACCCGGTAATAAGGTTGCTGAAGGAAAATAAGGTCTGTTGGGAGTATCAGGGAAACATTGTGCTTCAAAGCAGATTCCACTTCTTGCAGGGAAAGTTGCTCCGTGTGCACCTTCGAAACCATTCAGCCAATTACCTGTGTAAAGCTGAACACCAGGTTCAGTGGTATACACTTCCATAGAACGTTTGCTTTCGGGGTCGGTATAGATTGCTGCCAAACTTAACTCGTAACCCTCTTCTTTATTCAGTACATAGCAATGGTCATAACCGGCACCGTTTATCAATTGTTGGTGTTTTTCTTCTATGCGTTCACCCACTGTGTGAGGAGTGCGAAAATCCATAGGAGTTCCTTCTACCTTTAGTATCTCTCCGGTAGGGATAGACACTTCATCGATAGGTAAAAAATGATCCGCATTAATTGTAACCAGGTGATTGTTGATAGATGGGGTGGGGGTAGCTATTCCTGCCAAGTTGAAAAAACCATGATTGGTGAGGTTTACAAGCGTAGTCTTGTCTGTTGTGGCACTGTATTCTATAACCAGAGCATTGCTTTCTTCATCAATCTCGTAAGTCATTGTAACTTCCAAATTTCCGGGGAAGCCTTCTTCACCGTCTACTGAAAGGTATTTAAACTCGATAGTACTTTCATTTAATTGATTAGCATCCCATACTCTTCTGTGGAATCCTGTGGGGCCGCCGTGCAACGCATTCGGACCGTTATTAATGGCTAGTGAGTATACCTCCTCATCCAGAGTAAATTTCCCTTTGGCAATACGGTTTCCATATCGACCAATCACGGTACTTAAAAAGGGTTCCGGACTATTGATTACATGGTCAATGCTATCGTGTCCTAAGAGTACATTCGCATATTTTCCATTTTTATCGGGCACCATAATTGAAAGCAGAGCACAGCCAAAGTTTGTCACAGCTACTTCCATGCCGTTTTGGTTTCTCAGGATATATAAATCCGTGTTCTTTCCTTCTACCTGCTTTTGGAAATTCTTTCGATCAAGTTTCGATAAATTTCCGTCTGTTGAAAACGTGTTTATCATGTTCGGTATTATTTAAATTTCTGCAAATAAAGACAAATTCTTCGGTTCTCCCAAATTATTAGTGGCAAATGTTATTGTATTATTAGGAAAGTTTAGCGTTTGCCTGAACGGTATCTTCAAATTGTATTTTGAATGCTTAATTGCAGCTCTTTTTTGTGGAAAAAAACATTTTAAGAATGAATATTTTGATATTTTTTGTATGTTTGCCTTGAATTGTTAATATCCAATTTATAATCTAAGTTTATAACAAAAAAATGTATCCATTAAAATTTGAACCCATATTAAAGCAAACGCTTTGGGGGGGCGATAAAATTATTTCATTCAAACAGCTGAATGACACACGAACTGAAGTAGGAGAAAGTTGGGAAATATCTGCCGTAGAAGGTAGTGAGTCTATCGTAGCAGAAGGACCCGACAAAGGAATGACTTTAACAGAAGTACTAAGCAAATACCGCGAAGAACTTTTAGGAGAAGCAAACTATGCTCGATTTGGTGTCAAATTTCCCTTGTTAGTCAAGTTTATTGATGCGCGCCAAGATCTTTCCATTCAGGTTCATCCTTCAGATGAATTAGCCAAGAAACGTCATAACTCAATGGGTAAAACTGAAATGTGGTACGTTATTGGTGCAGATAAAGGAGCCAAACTTCGCTCTGGCTTTTCTGAACAGATTACCCCCAAGGAGTATAAGGATAGAGTCTACAATAACACCATTACAGAGGTTTTACAAGAATATGACATACAACCGGGTGATGTGTTCTTCTTACCGGCAGGTAGGGTTCACAGTATTGGTGCGGGGGCTTTTATAGCTGAAATTCAACAAACATCCGATGTTACTTATCGTATTTATGACTTTGATCGCAAAGACGCGAAGGGAAATGCACGTGAGTTACATACCGATTTAGCACGGGAAGCTATCAATTTCGAGGTACTCGACGATTACAGAACTCAATATGATGTGGTTGAAAACGAACCCATAGAACTGGTTGCCTGTCCTTACTTTACTACTTCGTTATATGATATGACTGAAGAAATCACGTGTGATTATTCGGAGTTAGATTCTTTTGTGATTTTCGTTTGTGTAGAAGGAAGTTGTACACTTTATGATAATGAAAAAAATGAGGTGTCATTTAAAGCCGGAGAGACGGTTTTAATGCCCGCATCTACACAAGAAGTAACTATTGTGCCAAACGGTAAAGTGAAATTGTTGGAAACATACGTTTAGGAAATACTTATTGTTTGATATGAAAAATCCACGTCTTAAACTGAGATGTGGATTTTTTTATCTGAAGAATCGTCTGATTCTCTTCATTATTTTGATGCCTAGCATAGCTCCTTCGATAATTGCCATTCCGGTATTGAACGATTTTAGCAGTGAACTTCCTGTCGATGCCGCTTCAGAATAGGGTGCAAAGCTTTTCCTGGCCGTTTTCACGATGAGGCTCTTTTGCTCACGAATGGCTAGTAATACCTCTTTCTTTTGTCTGGCTATTTCTTCCAGAGTTATTTTTGTGGTAGTATCTTGCTTATTCATGACTACTTTGATTTATTTAAAAATAATCGGGCTACAAAATTCACTGTTGGTTGAATAATAAGCTGCTTTTTAAAATAGATAACTAACAGAATCAGTAATACGTTGATTCCTGCAATAACGGCGAAACTGCCCGTTAAACTACCAATTAGAGGCTCAAGTATGTAGGCTAGTGCAAATAATGCATAGAACAAAGCCACCATGCCTAATATGATAAGTATGATTACAGTTATGAATGTTGAAAATAAAATGGTTAGTTTCTCGGTAATTTCCAATTGGGTATATTCCCTTTGTAACTCCAGATACTTCTTGAATTCAACAAACAATTGTTGCAAATTGTCTATACTTTCGTCGTTAATAAACATAGTGGCTTTGAATTTTAACCTTTGACTTCATTTTTAATTTCAGCAGCAATCTCATCTACTAAATCTTCCATGTCGGTTCGATTTAGTTTAATACCTTTTTTGCGAAGTGCTTCTGCAATTTTTTTACGGGTATCTTCTCCTTTTTCGGGTGCAAACAATATCCCGAGTGCAGCTCCCACAGCTGCTCCTCCTAAAAATGCGGCCAGAACATTTAAACCTTTCATAATCAATCCTTTCTTTTAAATGTTATTACGATTGATAAACGCTGAGAAAGCAAATATTGTTCATTCTTTTTTTGAGTATGATTGTTCTTGCTTTCTTTTCTTTTTTCCACTTTTTCTTATTTTTCCCTTTTCTTTCTTCTCCAAAAATCACCGTTCGATTTATTTCCCCGATACTTTTTGTTTTCTTTCGCCTTTACTTTAAGCTCTTCGGTTACTTTTTCTTGGGCTATAATATTGTCTTTGGTTACAAAAGGGTGATCTTTTACTACTTCAATATTTTTGTTGATCAGCTTTTGTATGGTTTTCAGGTAAGGAATTTCTTCCGAATCACATAAAGATATGGCGACACCTTCGTGACCTGCACGACCAGTTCTTCCTATTCTGTGAACGTATGTTTCCGGAACATTAGGCAATTCGTAATTGAATACGTGTGATAGTTGGTCAACATCAATGCCTCTAGCTGCAATATCAGTTGCTATCAGTACACGCAATGTATGTTCTTTGAATTCGCTTAACGATCTTTGTCTGGCATTTTGGCTCTTATTTCCGTGAATAGCGTCGGCTGTAATACCTTGTTTGCGCAAAGCGCGAGATAGCTTGTCGGCTCCGTATTTGGTACGCGTGAATACTAATGCCGATTCAATGTTCGTATTTTCAAGTAAATGAATCAGTAAGTTCGTTTTCTCTTTTTTCTCAACATGATAAATATACTGAGATATGATATCTACCGTAGAAGAGATTGGAGTCACTTCCACTTTAGACGGTTTGTTCAGCATGCTGTTAGCTAATTTCTCTATTTCCGGGGGCATGGTTGCTGAAAATAGAAGAGTTTGGCGTTTAGATGGCAACAGTTTGAGTATACGCTTAATGTCATGAATAAAACCCATATCGAGCATACGATCGGCTTCGTCTAAAACGAAGAAATCTAGTGCTTTCAAAGATACAAATCCTTGTTCTATTAAATCAAGCAATCGCCCAGGAGTTGCAATAAGAATAGAACTGCCTCTTCTGAGTTCATCGGTCTGTTGTTTTTGTTTTACGCCGCCAAATATTACTGTGTGACGTAAACCGGTGTATTTGCCGTAAGCTTCAAAACTTTCACCAATTTGTATGGCCAATTCTCTGGTTGGAGTTAGTACCAATGCTTTGATGTCTTTCTTGTGATTACTGTTATACAATGTTTGTAAAATGGGTATGGTGAATGCAGCAGTTTTTCCTGTTCCTGTTTGTGCACAACCTATCAGATCTTTTCCTTGAAGTAAAACCGGTATGGATTGTTCTTGTATGGGAGTAGGTGAGGCATATCCCTCTTCTTTAAGCGCCCTAAGTATAGGGTCAATTAATTTTAAATTTTCAAATGTCATTGATTCGAGTTAATGAGCCTCTCGGCTCCGTTATAATAGGTACAAAGATACGCTAACCTTTGCTGAATGAGGGGTTCTTCTGTTGAGTTTAATTATATTTAACTAAACAGATTGACTATTGACAAGCAGGAAACGGTACTTTTGTCTAGGCTTTAAGAATAATGATTAAATAAAATGATGAAAGACAGAATTGTTTTTATAACCGGAGCCAGTAGTGGCATTGGATTGGGTTGTGCTCGGAAATTTGCTTCTCAGGGAGCAAGCCTGATACTTAATGCAAGAAATGTAACTGTTCTGGAGGATATAAAAAAAGAGCTGGAAACAAAATATGCAACTCGTGTTTTGCTATTACCTTTTGATGTTCGTAACCGAGATGAAGTTGCTAAGGCATTAACATCATTGTCGCAAGAGTGGCAGGCGGTTGATGTGTTGATTAATAATGCCGGATTGGTTATTGGACTCGATAAAGAACATCAAGGTAATCTTGATGAATGGGATGTGGTTATTGATACCAACATTAAAGGATTGCTAACTGTAACGCGTCTTTTAGTGCCCGGTATGGTTGAACGAGGCAGGGGGCATATTATCAACATCGGTTCTATTGCAGGCGACGGTGCCTATCCCGGAGGAAGCGTGTATTGTGCAACTAAAGCTGCCGTTAAGGCTCTCTCCGACGGTTTAAGAATAGATTTGGTAGATACGCCGTTGCGTGTAACCAATATCAAGCCCGGTATGGTTGAAACAAACTTCTCTGTAGTACGATTCCGAGGCGATAAAGGAGCTGCGGATCGTTTTTACCAAGGTATTCATGCTTTGTCGGGTGATGATGTGGCCGAAACGGTTTATTATGCAGCTTCTGCTCCTGAACATGTGCAAATTGCAGAAGTCTTGCTAATGCCTACCAATCAGGCTACCTCAACTCTTTCGTATAGAAAAAATGTATAGAATATGATTTTGTAAAACAAATTATTAACTAAAATATGACGATTATGAAAAAATTAGTAATGTTAGCTACGGGTGTATGTGTAGTCTTTGCACTTAGTTCTTGTAAATCAAGTGAAAGTGCTTATAAAAAAGCATACGAGAAAGCCAAACAACAAGAACTTGCCGAACCTCAAGTGAATGCACCGGTTGATGTAACTCCGGTTACTACAACTTCAACAGTTGTTAAGTCAAATAGCACAGCTCCTGTACGTCAGGAAAAAGTAACTGTGGTTTCAGGTGTTGATGGTTTAAAAGAATATAGTGTAGTTTGTGGTAGCTTTGGTTTGAAAGCTAACGCTGAAGGTTTGAAAGACTTTTTAGATGCCGAAGGTTACAATGCAACCATTGCATTTAACGCTGAAGCTGCGATGTACAGAGTTATTGTTAGTACTTTCTCTGATAGAGGCGCTGCTGCTGATGCTCGTGATGCTTTCAAAGCTAAATATCCTAATAGAAAAGACTTCCAAGGCGCATGGTTATTGTACCGTGTCTTCTAATAAAAACCCTACTTATCAAATAAAAAAAGCTCCGGAAGAATATTCTCCCGGAGCTTTTTTTATTTGGTCTTATTTAATCGTTAAGTTCTGATTTTATGAAGTAAGGATTATAACCGTTGTCTTGCATAATGTTGTCACTTGCTTGTGATTTAAATGTTTTGCCATAAACCCTTTCATTACCGGCATTGTAGCCTATACCGAAGTTACTTGAAGGCATTACACGAGGAACATATTTGTTTCTTTTATATTTGTAAGGAGGCAATGCTATCTGAAAGCGGAAACCACCGTTAAATCCATTATTGCCGGCATGTTCTACCTTCATGGCGTAAAACCCAACAGAGGCATGACGAAAATGCCGTATCATATCAAATCGAACACCTAGCTCTTCTTCCAAATAACGTTCTGCTTTCAAGCTGAACTGTGTATTGTAAAGTTGCCAATAAAAGTTGGCGCCTATATTACCGGTAAATTTCCACTCTTTACCGTGGTAAAAAGCCCAATTATCAAATTCCCCTTTTCCAGTATAGGCCAATCGCGCTTCCAGAGAGAAACGCTCATCTCGTAAAAAATGCTTCGCCCTTGCATCCATACCCCAACGGAAATTATTGAAGAAACCGGCAGATGCAGTAAGGAATGTGCGCTGAGGAAGTCGGAATGATTGCGATAACGTAATGAATCCGGGCCTTATTTGTTCGTACTTAGTTCCGTAGTCGTTCACGATGGGGAAGATGATTTGTCCGGTGAATTTCATGCCTTTCCAAAAAGAGACTTCTATTGCGGGAGAGAAGTTCAAAAGTATGTCGTATACCCGTGATAATTTATAATTTTGAAAACTAAACTCCGGATATACCAATAAATCGACCTTATATAATGAACTGTTTGTCTTTTTTTCCTTTTTAATTTCTTTCCAGTTTTCACCCAACTCGTAGCTAACAACCCAATTGCTTTTTTGAGGAACATTTAGGCTGTCTTTTGACTCTTTTGAGTAAAGTAGTGAAATTTGGGGAACGTTGTTATCTAAGATGATTACCCTGCATGATTTATTTTGAGGTAAACCTTCTTTTTGAATAATACTTATAGCCTTATTGACGCCTACACCTGTAAGGCGGTAAGATACACTTTCCAACGTATAAGTTAATTCTTGATTATTTTCTGTGAATGATATGTTTTCAAACCCCAGGTCGCTCAACTCCCTGATTGTTTTGTTCGCATCTTGAGCCTGTGATAAAGAACTTGATAAAAGCCCTATTATAAAAAAGGATAGACTTATAACATGCTTTGATTTCTGAAGAATGATCATATTCTCTAATTTATAAATGTTTAAATTGTAGTTCATTATTTTTTATATTATGCAAAAATAGAGATAGTTTTCTTATGCCCCAATTATTTATGTGAAAAAAGAAGATTTATCTGTCTTTTTCTTTTCAAATGAAATACATTAATGAAAATAAATTGTAATTTTGCACCACTTATGGGACGAATATTGGCAATAGATTATGGTAGAAAGCGCTGCGGAGTTGCTGTAACCGATACGTTACAGATAATAGCCGGCGGGTTGGCTACAGTCGCTACTCACGAACTTTTGAAATTCATAACTGACTACTCAAATAAGGAAGATGTTGATCAAATTATTATCGGACTTCCCAAACAGATGAACAATGAAGCCTCGGAAAGCATGAAATATATCAAACCTTTTGTTGCTTCTTTAAAGAAAACGTTACCGGATATGAATGTGGAATATGTCGATGAACGTTTTACATCGGTTTTGGCACATCGCACGATGATGGAAGCCGGTTTAAAAAAGAAGGATAGGCAGAATAAGGCATTGGTTGATGAAATAAGTGCGACCATTATATTGCAAACATATCTTGAGGCAAAACGTTATAGTATAAAAAAATAAATTTTAAATATGATATTACCTATTTATGTATACGGCCAACCTGTGTTGAGGATTGTAGCCGATGATATTACACGTGATTATCCGGATTTATCGGAACTTATTAAGAATATGTTTGAAACGATGGATCGCGCAGATGGCGTAGGTCTTGCTGCTCCACAAATCGGTTTACCTATTCGCGTAGTTGTTATTGATCTTACCCCACTAGCCGATGAACATCCTGAGTTTGCTGACTTTAAAAAGGCATACATTAATGCTCATATCCTCGAAACTGAAGGAGAAGAAGTTTCAATGGAAGAAGGCTGCTTGAGTTTACCTGGTATTCATGAGAGCGTAAAAAGAATGAACCGCATCCATGTGAAATACATGGATGAGAATTTCGTGGAGCATGACGAATGGGTTGAGGGTTATTTGGCAAGAGTGATGCAGCATGAATTTGATCATCTTAACGGCATTATGTTTATTGATCATATTTCACCGTTACGCAAACAGATGATTAAAGGAAAATTAAATGCAATGCTAAAAGGGAAGGCACGCTGTTCTTATAAGGTAAAAACAGTTAAATAAAATTCGTAGATCATATTGAGCTTGTGTTTAATGAGGCTTAATTTGGTCAAAAAATACAAAAAGCAGTACTATGTTCTTTGTTTGTCAGTTAAAAGCTATATTTTTGTTTTGCTTATTAATAATTGAAAGCTGATGGTCAAGAATATAATACTGCTTTTGCTGTTTTTTCCTGCTTATCTTTGTGCCCAAATCAATACAGAACGAGTAATGACTATTGCTCGGAATGCATTGTATTTTGAAGACTACGTTCTTTCTATCCAGTACTTTAACCAAGTAATCAATGCGAAACCTTATTTGTACGAGCCTTATTTTTTTAGAGGATTGGCCAAAATAAATCTGGAAGACTATCAAGGTGCCGAAGCTGATTGTAGTGCTGCAATAGAGCGTAATCCTTTTGTTGTAGGCGCTTATCAGATACGCGGACTGGCCCGTATCAAGCAAAGTAAATTTGAAGGAGCTATTAGCGATTATAAAACAGCACTTCAGTACGAACCCGAAAACATAACCCTGTGGCATAACCTCTCCTTGTGTCACATTCAAAAGGGTGATTACGATGCTGCCAAAAAAGACCTCGGAAATTTGTTGGCTTTATCACCCAAATATACTAAAGCCTACTTAATGAGAGGAGAGGTTTTACTAAAACAGAAAGATACCATTCAGGCTTATCGCGATTTTGATCTTGCGATTGAAATGGATAAATATGATCCGGATGCCTGGACTTCCAGAGCTATTCTAAAACTGCAGCAGGCGAAATATACAGAGGCAGAATCTGACTTGAATCAGGCTATTCATTTGAATGTAAAAAATGCAGCTAACTACGTAAATAGAGCATTAGCCCGTTTTCACCAAAACAACCTGAGAGGTGCTATGAGCGATTACGATCTCGCTTTAGATGTTGACCCGAACAATTTTATCGGTCACTACAACCGCGGTTTGTTGCGTGCTCAGGTGGGTGACGATAACCGGGCTTTGGAAGACTTTGACTTTGTTATTAAAATGGAACCCGATAATATGATGGCCATTTTTAATCGCGGATTGCTAAAATATCAAACAGGAGACTACAAGGGAGCTATCAAAGATTACAGTACGGTAATCAATGAACACCCTAATTTTATGGCTGGTTATTATAATAGAGCGGAGGCTCGTAGAAAAATAGGCGATAAAAATGGCGCCGAACGCGATGAGTTTAAAATACTAAAGATGCAGCTTGATAGAAAGAACGGATTGCTTTCTTCAAATACAAATAATGACAAGTCGACCGGAAATAAAGACGAAAACACAGATGATAAATCGAAAACACGTAAGAAATCAGATAAGAACGTTAGTAATTATGGCAAAATAGTTATTGCTGATGATTCAGAAAGCGATCAGAAATACAATAGCTATTACAGAGGTAAAGTGCAAGACCGGAATGTTGAAGTGAGAATGGAACCGATGTATGTGTTAACGTATTATGAGAAAATCAGCGAAGTAAAGCGCAATATAAATTATCATAAATTCATTGACAACCTCAACCGTTCGGGTGCGTTGCCTAAGCGTCTGTATATAACGAATGACGAAGCCCCCTTGTCGGAAGCACAGGTCAAGGAACATTTCGCGATGATTGATACACATACCACTGAGATTGTGGAAAACCCTCAGGACTCAAGAAAAAGATTCTCTCGTGCAGTCGATTTTTATCTTGTGCAAGATTTTGAGAACTCAATTGAAGATCTTACTCAGGCTATTTTGAATGATAAAACATTCTTCCCTGCTTATTTTATGAGAGCTTTGGTGCGTTACAAACAACTAGAATACCTTAAGGCTGAAGGACAAAATACGGCAAATGTATCACAAGGAAAAGCTGCAATGGTTGCAGCTATTGACTATGACGTGGTGAAGAATGATTTAGATAATGTCATAGCCTTGGCGCCCGATTTTGTCTATGCGTATTATAACAGAGGTAATTTACTTTCTGTACTCAAAGATTACCGTTCTGCAATTATAGATTATTCAAAAGCTATTGATTTAAATAAAGATTTTGCAGAAGCCTATTTTAATCGAGGGCTAACCTACATATTCCTAGGAAATAACAAGAAAGGTATTGCTGATTTGAGTAAAGCAGGAGAGCTGGGAATCGTTTCTGCATATAATATCATAAAACGTTTTACAGAAGTTCCCGAATAATATTTTTGATTTATTTCGGATGTATCTTAAAAGAATTAATTAATTTTGCGTTTCAATAGACAATAACATTAAAATATGATAAAAATAACATTTCCTGATGGCTCAGTTCGTGAATACAACGAAGGAGTTACTGGTCTGCAAATAGCAGAGAGCATTAGTTCTCGTCTTGCGCAAGATGTGTTAGCGTGTGGCGTTAATGGAGATATTTATGATTTGGGACGTCCTATTATGGAAGACGCTTCTGTGGTGTTGTACAAATGGGAGGATGAACAAGGTAAGCATGCTTTCTGGCATACTAGTGCACACTTGTTGGCGGAAGCTCTACAGGAACTTTACCCCGGAATCCAATTTGGTATAGGTCCGGCTATTGAAAACGGATTTTATTATGATGTAGATCCGGGTGAGGCAGTCATAAAAGAAGCTGACCTTGCTGTTATCGAAGCCAAAATGGCTGAACTTTCTGCAAAGAAAGAAGCAGTGGTTAGAAAAGAGATCAGTAAGAGTGATGCTTTGAAGATGTTTGGAGATCGTCACGAAACATACAAATGTGAACTCATTTCGGAGTTAGAAGACGGTAAGATCACCACTTATACTCAAGGGGAATTTACTGATTTGTGTCGTGGACCGCACCTTATAAACACAGGAGCTATTAAGGCTATCAAGCTTACTTCTGTTGCCGGTGCTTATTGGCGCGGACAAGAAAATCGCAAAATGCTGACTCGTATTTATGGTATCACATTCCCTAAGAAGAAGATGCTCGATGAGCATCTGGCTATGATGGAGGAAGCTAAAAAGCGCGATCACCGTAAAATTGGTAGAGAAATGGAACTTTTCATGTTCTCGGAAACAGTAGGAAAAGGTCTTCCTATGTGGTTACCTAAAGGAACGGCTCTTCGTTTACGATTGGAAGATTTTCTGAAAAAAATACAGAAACGTTTTGGCTACCAACAGGTAATGACCCCTCATATCGGCAATAAAATGCTTTATGTAACTTCAGGTCATTATGCCAAATACGGAAAAGACTCTTTTCAACCTATTAACACACCGGAAGAAGGAGAGGAGTACTTATTGAAGCCGATGAACTGTCCGCATCATTGTGAAATATACAAATGGCAGCCTCATTCATATAAAGATCTTCCTTTGCGTTTGGCCGAATTTGGTACCGTTTATAGATACGAACAAAGCGGTGAGCTTCATGGTTTGACTCGTGTTCGCAGCTTTACGCAAGATGATGCGCATATTTTCTGCCGTCCGGATCAGGTGAAAGAAGAGTTCTTGAGTGTAATGGATATTATCTTTATTATTTTCAAAGCGCTTAACTTTGAAAATTTTGAAGCACAGATATCACTCAGAGACCCTAACAACCGTGAAAAATACATCGGTTCTGATGAGAACTGGGAAAAAGCAGAACGAGCTATTGTTGAAGCTTGTGAAGAAAAAGGTCTCAAAGCCCGTGTGGAACTTGGAGAAGCCGCATTCTACGGTCCTAAGCTTGACTTTATGGTTCGTGATGCAATTGGTCGTAAATGGCAGTTGGGAACCATTCAGGTTGACTACAGTTTGCCCGAAAGATTCCAGTTGGAATATACCGGTGCCGACAACCAAAAACATCGCCCTGTTATGATTCACCGTGCACCTTTTGGTTCTATGGAACGTTTCGTGGCCGTGTTGATTGAACACACAGGTGGTAAATTCCCGTTGTGGCTCACACCCGACCAAGTTGCTATTCTGCCAATTAGTGAGAAGTTCAACGGCTATGCGCAAGAGCTGAAAAAATATTTTGAGAACATTGAGATTCGTGCTATTGTTGACGAACGTAATGAAAAAATAGGCCGTAAGATACGTGATAATGAAATGAAACGTATCCCTTACATGCTGATTGTAGGTGAGAAAGAAGCAGCCGAAGGACAAGTTGCTGTCAGAAAACAAGGTGAAGGTGACAAAGGAAGTATGAAATTTGAGGATTTTGGTAAAATTCTTAATGAAGAAGTACAAAATATGATAAATATGTGGTAACTTTGCCGCGAAATGTAGAAGCATAGCATTTTTTTAATGTTCTAAAGTTCGCTTTTACTTTAATGATAATAATAATTGGTAATAAAGAAGAAACAAACCGGAAGTAATCGTTTTTTAATGAAGAATGACAGCTTAAAAGGGCAACATCGGATCAACGAGCAGATCCGTGCCAAAGAAGTCCGCATTGTGGGCGACGAAGAGATTGAAGCAAAAGTTTATCCAATCTTTCAGGCCTTAAAAATGGCCGAGGAGCGTGAAATGGATTTAGTGGAGATCTCTCCAAATGCAGAGCCACCTGTTTGTCGTATTATTGATTATTCTAAATTTCTTTATCAGTTAAAGAAGCGTCAGAAAGAACAAAAAGCTAAGCAGGTTAAGGTCAATGTGAAAGAAATACGTTTTGGTCCTCAAACAGATGACCATGACTATGATTTCAAATTGAAACATGCAAAAGGTTTTTTGGAAGATGGAGATAAAGTGAAGGCTTATGTGTTCTTCAAAGGTCGCTCCATTTTGTTTAAAGAGCAGGGTGAGGTATTATTGTTACGTTTTGCCAATGATCTTGAAGATTATGCAAAGGTTGACCAAATGCCGGTTCTTGAAGGTAAAAGGATGACAATCTTTTTATCTCCCAAGAGAAAAGAAATGCCCAAGAAAGTTGTCACTAAACCGGCTGTTGCTCCGGCAAAGCCTCAGGTGAAGGACGATTCAGAAGAATCAAAACCAATGGATGACGTGCAGGTATAGTGCGTCACCATCAATTTTAATAATTAAATATCAATTAAGATGCCAAAGATGAAGACTAACTCCGGTTCTAAAAAAAGATTCGCTCTTACCGGAACAGGTAAAATCAAAAGAAAGCACGCTTTCCACAGTCACATTTTGACTAAGAAGTCTAAAAAGAGAAAAAGAAACTTGTGCAGCACAACAACAGTTGACGTTACTAACGTAAGCCAGGTTAAGGAACTCTTAGCAATGAAGTAACCTCGAGAGCGTACAAAAGTATTATTAAAAGTATTAACCGAATGCATTAGCCTTTAAGATCATTGTTAATCAATGGCGCTAACATTCAAAAAAGAGTAAAACTATGCCAAGATCAGTAAATCATGTTGCTTCAAGAGCAAGAAGAAAGAAAATTTTGAAATTAACCAGAGGTTACTTTGGTGCAAGAAAAAACG
>Ga0129308_1000284_pt1 | contig 86766 bp, 88 predicted proteins | sample L827metagenome_FD_94440 | JGI IMG/M metagenome (GOLD analysis project Ga0129308, IMG submission 94440) | Ring-tailed lemur group fecal microbial communities from Wisconsin, USA - L827 metagenome | ecosystem: Host-associated > Mammals > Digestive system > Large intestine > Fecal | place: USA...
AAAAATTAATATTAAAAGAAAAACACAAAAATTCAAAAAAATTAAAAAAAAAAAAAAAAAAAAAAAAACAAACAACTATGAAGAGAAAGATTGATATCTTTAAAATATCAATCTTTTTGTATGCCAAAAGGCTATAGTTATTGTACTATAGCCTTAGTCTTCAATAGAGTCTATAATTTTAGAAATATTTTCTTGTCCATTTTTTACGCCAAGTCCGATGATAAGACATCCCAAGACACTTATAATCATAAAGAGAATACCAATGATTGTCAGTATTGGATGAACAGATGCTCCAAATATAATAAGAATTAAGGAAATTGAGGAAAAAATAATACAGTTTTTTAACCATCTTTTTAAATGATTTAACATCTTTGTTTGATATTTCACTTCTTCAATATAAGTCTTCTTTAATTTGGCTTCCATGACATAGTCTCCTTTTATGATTAGTAAATTAATTGTGGATCAAAGAATCCAACCAATACACCAATAAATGCAATAACAATTAATAATAACATGACTTTAATTGGTGATAATTTCTTTTTAGCTAATAAGAACCAGCATAAAATAACAAATGTAGCAGTTAAGAATCCTGGATAAACACTATCCAATGTTTTTTGTAATTCCAAGAATGGTTCAGTAGCACCAGCAGCTGTCATTGTAAATGAAGTTTGAACACTTACCCAAGTTGCAGCAACGGCACCAATAACAATTCCACCTAACATAGTAATTGATTCTCTGATTGCTTCACCTTGAGCCCCAATTAAGAAATCAACGGCTTTTCCACCTAATTCATATCCTTTGAAATATAAGAATTTCATTCCAAAGTAAGCAAATAAGTTCCATACAACAATATAGAAGATTGCACCAAGTGGAGAACCACCTGTAGACATACCTAATGCAACACCTAATAAGATAGGAATCACAGTTCCAACAACCAATGAATCTCCAATACCCGCGATTGGTCCCATTAAACCAGCACGTAAACCATTGATTGTTTCATCATCAACATCATTAGCACCATTTGCACGAGCTTCTTCTAAACCTGCTGTCATCCCTACAATAACAGCTCCTAATTGTGGTTCTGTATTAAAGAACGCAGTATATGTTTTGATTGATTTTGCTTGATCTTCTTTTTTACTATATAATTCTTCGATAATTGGTAACATTGAACATAAGTATCCAAATGTTTGCATATGTTCTTGTGAGAAACATGTTAAGTTTCCATAATACCAATTATGAAATGACTTAGTAAGAGTCTTTTTTGATATTTTCTTTTCCATTTTATATATCCTCCTCGTCATCATCTACAACATCAACTGCAACAGCAGATTTGCTAATCATTAACATTTTAATTCTGTAGTTAATTAATGCAAACATACCAGCAACAACAGTTGCAGAAACTAAGTTAATACCTAATGTAGCAGCTAATGTAAATCCAAAGAAGAATGGAATAAAATCAATAGCTTTTGTAATAATTTGTTTTAATAAGATAGCAATTCCGACACATGGTAATAATGAACCAACTGTAAATAGTGTTTTCATTGCTAAACCATCCATTGGTAAATATGCTTTAATCAAATCAACCATTGGAGCTCCCATTTTACACATAATTAATGTTGGGATAAATGAACAAATAATATGTGAAATCCAAGGTAATACCATATCAACTAAATATAATTTTTTGTAATCACCTTTTTCTACAGCTGTCCATCCAACATGTTGCCAAGCCAAGTTAATTGTAGCAGTTCCATAGAATAAAACTGTTCCTAAAGTTCCAACCATTGCTCCAAATGAAGTTGCCATTGCAGCTCCTTCAACTGTTGATGCATCAAGACCATAACTCTTTAATGCAATCATAGCTAAAGGAATACCGATATAACTAACTGCACGAACGTCAGCAGATACAGTTCCTCCTGGAGTTACAAGTGCAATATAAATAACTTGCATTGCAGCACCAACCAAAATACCTGTTGCCACATCACCTAAAATGATACCACAAACCAAACCACCAATTAATGGTCTACCTAATGTGTAGTTACCAATTGATGTTCCACCTAAACCAGGCATACTTGATAAACAAGCAAATACTCCTAGTAAGGCAGCTTGAATCCAACTAATTTCCATAATTCTACCTCTCCTTTTTTTTAATAACCGAATTTGCTCTTGAAATCATCCCATGTTCCAATAGAGACATCTGGAAGTAATGCAAACTTGATATTATATCCAGCTTTTGACATCTTTTCAAAAGCATCGGCTTCTTCTTGAGTGATTGATTGATTGTTACCTAATTTAACAGCACCATCACGATCATTACATGGTCCTACAATCACTGTATCAAGACCACAATTAAATCCTTGTTCAACTAAGATTTTACACATATCCACAGGATTCTTCGTAATCAAGAAATAACGTGTCTCACTTTCTAAAACTTTTTTACACTTCTTTTCAAAATCAGCCAATGTCCATACAAATGTTTTCTTTCCACTAGCTGCTTTATAAGCGGCTTTTAAAACATCATTTGTTGCTGCCTTATCATTAACAGCAATCAATCCATCACATGGATATTCACGAGCCCAACGTGTACATGTTTGACCATGAATCATTCGATCATCAATACGAATAAATGAAACTGACATTTTTTTCTCCTCCTTTAAATTTCGTCATCTTCGTCATCTGAAACAACTTTAAATTCTCTTAAAGCACCTTGTGCTTCACTTAAAACCTGAGCCACTAATGTTTCTTTATCAAAAGCATCTTTCATTAACACTGTTGTTAAGGCCAATGGTAAGTTCATACCGCCAATAATTGTTGTATGACTCATTAAGCCTTTATCTGTGATCACATTCATAGCAGTTGTTAATGGAGAACCACCAATTAAATCACCTAATAAAACAATTTCATCTTCACAAGTGATATGGGAAATTGTTTCATCAAAAACCTTGGCAAATTCATCTGCAGTTTTTCCATCTTTTAACCCTACAGCAAGAACATCTTCTCTTTTTCCTGCCAACATTGAAAGTGCTTGAGCTAAACCTTCAGCAAAATCTCCATGACTCACTAAAATCACATACTTCATTTTTCCCCTCCTTCTTAAGACACCCATATTCTATCAGTTAACCGTTTTCATTCCATCTGTCTAATGTCATGAATTTCCCATGACAATAGACATGATTTCATATGACATTTGTCATAGAACGCAAAAAATCTAAGTTTATTCTTCATCAAAGAACATCCTTAGATTGCTCAATTATTTTTAAATAAGTCATTATCAAATAAAATGAAAAAATAGTAGATTTAACCCTACTATTCTTTTAAATATTGATTCACTTCTTTTTGCGTATTCATTAATGATATATCTAAATCCATATTGTTTTCTATAATTTGATTTAAACTTGTGTCTATCAAATTTAATGCTGATTCATACTTTTTGAATTGACTTCTACTTACGGTATTTTCCATGACTTCATTCAACAAACTTAAATCAACCAAGCTATCTCCCATGGCTTCTTCTAAAACGACTGAATCAAGCTCCAATGTCACACTTTTTAATGATGAAATTCCCTGTGAATATTGGAAAAGATATTGTTGTGTTTGTTCATCATATGTCAACATTTTTAAAAATTCCCAAGCTTCATTATCATGTCTTGTCCTTGACGAAATGCCCATTAATAATGTTGAAACCTGACTTGTTTTTGTTTCCCCTGAAAGACTAGGCATTTTTAAACAATCCCATTCAAATGTAGAGTATTTTTTCACACGCCACGGATATGGTTTATAAGTTCTATATTGTGAAAAAGGCATAGGTGAAAATGCAACCTGTCCTTTATCAAATTCGGTGGAACTAATCAAATGTCCTTGATTCAAACTATTTAAACGTTGAATAAAACGCAGTGACTCTTTGACTCCTTCATTATTTAAATAACACTCTGTTCCTTCTTCATTAAATAACTGTACGCCATGTGCATAAATAGAATCCAACCAATCATAATTATAACAACCATATTGATCAATAACACCATCACCATTACTATCTTTAGTTACTTTTTCACAAATTTCATAAAAATCTTCTAATGTCCAATCGTTATCAGGTATCTCAATTCCCTCTTTTTGTAATAGTGTTTTATTGATAAACATTAATGTCGGATCACATTCATATGGTAATACATATTGATGATCTTGATAGACACCCATTGTTAATACACTTTCATAATAATTTTCTTGATTAAACTCATTATGATCCATATAACTATCTAAATTCATTAATGCACCCAACGAACTTAAAGCATTAAAATCTTCACTTAATACCATAAAAACATCTGGCTCATTTCCACTTAAAAACTGATTTGATAGCCATAGTGAATAATTCTCTTTTAAAATACCACTTTCATATTCTATCTGAATATTTGGATGCTCATTTTCAAATCGTTCAATGGCTTCATCTATAACACGATAACTCTCACCACTGGGAACATCCCAATTACTCCCTGCAAAAATACCTAATCGTAAAACAATGGGTCTAGGCCAATAAATCAATGTGACAAGACAAATCACACTTAAAAACAAAAGTATCCACTTTTTATTCATTGTCAAAATCCTTTGTTGTTTGTCCTGTTTGAACAGCCCAAATAGCCAATTGTGTACGATCACGTAAATTGAGTTTTGATAATACTGAACTTAAATAATTTCTCACTGTTCCTTCAGATAAAAATAATTTTTGAGCAATTTCTTTATTTGATAAGCCACATCCAACTTGCTGAATCACTTTCCATTCTGGTTTACTGATTTCTTGTAAAGAGGAATCATCAACTTGTATAATAAAATTGTTTTGAGACATTTTTGAAAACATACTAAAGACTTTAGAAGCAATGTCAGGATTAATCAATGCGCCACCACGATAAACTGTCACAATATCTTGATACAACTCATTCATTCCAACACCCTTTAATAAATAACCACTTGCACCATATTTCAATGCACTAAAAACAAAATCATCATCATCAAAAGTTGTCAAAATCACAATTTTGGTATCTGGATAAAGTTCTTTAACAGCTTTTGTACAATAAACACCATCCATTCTTGGCATCCTTATATCCATCAAAATAATATCTACTTTTTCACGTTTTAAAATATCTAAAACTTCAAAGCCATCACCAGCAACCCCTACTACCTTAATATCTTCATGAGTTCCTAAAACAATTTTTAATGATTCTCTGATTAATTCTTGATCATCAGCTATAACTATCCTCATCATATACTTCTCCCCTTTGTAAAGGTATTTTGACCTTTGTCAAAAAACCATCATGTCCATCAAATACTATTTGCCCATTCATAATAGCAACGCGTTCGCACATTTGTTTTAGACCAAAACCATAATGAATATCTTGACAACCTATACCATTATCTTTTATTAGTAAATATAAATCATGATCTTTTTGATAAAAACGAATATCGACATGATTGGCCCTACCATGTCTCACTGCATTTGTAATACTTTCTTGTATAATTCTAAAAATGATATCTTCTTTTGTATTTTCTAAATCTAACTTTTCTAACTGATAATCTAATGTCACATTTAAATCACTTACACTTGAAAATTCTTCAATCATTTTTTCAAGTGCTCCTTTTAATCCATGTTCTTCCAATGCGCCTGGTCTTAATTTGTTCAATGAATTACGAACATCTCCAATCCCCTGTCTCACAACTTTAGAGACAATTAACAATTGTTGCTTAGTTGCTTGAGGATTGATATCAATCATTGCGATACAAGCATCAACGCCTGCCGCAATGCCAGTTAAAGCATGACCTAATGTATCATGAATTTCTCTTGCTAATCTTTTTCTTTCGTTATTTTCACCTATTTTTTCTGTGACAGCTGCATAATTTTGTAACTCTTTATTGACAGTTTGAATCATGGATAATTCTTTTTGAATATTTTCATTTTCATGTCTTTGCTCGGCAATATGAGCAACCATATAAACGATAAACATAATAATATTCAAGGTATCTAATACAGCTTTAGTGATCATTAAAGCACTTCTCATATTAGCATCATAGATTTGAAAATACTGTTGTAATTGAGGCATTGCCATAAATGATGAAAAAACATCGTAATTACAAAATAAGTAACCAATAATTAAAGCGACCAATAACCATATAGAATATTTATGATCTTTAAAATGATACATACAATCACAAAACACCAATAAAAAAATTCCATTATATCCCATATATAATAAATAGACAATCATTAGACATATGATTAATTCAACAATTCCATAAACAATACTTTTCTTTCCCTCTAAAGTAACACGTTCCCAAATATAAATCACAAAAACAAGTACAGCAAATAAAAGAATTGATCCAAAATAAACATATAATGGATGATGAGGTAAATAACTCACTTGTTCTAAAAATTCTCTTGCTAATTGATTATTGATAATATATTTTGTCGTTAACAAAATACTAGAACTATAAAAAAGAATACTAACTAAGTTCAATAAAATCATCATAAAACGCATATTCTTTAATGATTGAAAGTGTACATGATTCATTACTGCCACCCCATTTCATCATATTGCGAAATATTATCTTTATTGATCAATGTCACTGGAATAACCACTTCCTTTGAGATGTCCTCTCCCATTAATAAATCATACATTATCTCGCCTGCTATTTGACCAATTGAAATGGGAGATTGAGCGACCGTTCCAGCAACCATCGAATTATGTCTAATTAATGATTTTAAATCTGGTGTTCCATCTACACCATAAACAATCACTTGATTTTTATGCTGTGATTCTAATGCTGCTAAGGCACCTAAAGCACTTGGATCATTTAATGCCATAACAACATCAACATCCGGTGTCTCTTGCAATAATTCTTGCATCAAAGGCATAGCTAATTCTAACTGTCCTTCACACTCACCTTCATTGATGATTTTATATTCTGGATGTGATGAAATTGTATCTATAAAACCATCAATACGATCTTTTGCAGATTTAACCATGCTATGCTTCAACAAAATAACATTAGCATGGTCCATTCTTTTCATCATATCTAATGCACATTGTACCCCTGCATCGTAATTATCAGATACAATTGTACATTGTGAAAGGGTATTATCTAAAATAGGGGCATCTAAAACAACAACAGGAATGTTTGCCTTTTTAGCAGCTTCTAAAGCAGGTAATATTTTTTCTGAATCAATAGGATTAATAAAAATACCATCAACTTTTCTATCAATCAAAGAGTAAATCTGTTCGGTTTGTTTTTCAATTTCAAGAGCAGGATCTAAAGTAATGAGTTGGTCATTATGAGATTCAACAATTTTTAACAACTCATTATTAATAACTTCATAAAATGGATTGTTCATTGTCATATATGTGACACCAAAAACATAATGCGAAGTGTCAGGACCAATATATCGTGCATAAATTGTTCCTACAATCATAACAGCAATTGTAATCATCAAGCTCACAATAATTTTTTTACCTTGCATAAAACCACCTACTCTTTTTTATTTTATCATGATTTTTGTCATAAAATATAGTGATAAATGTCATATTTTAGGCTATTAATAGTTTTCAGCTTTTTCTTTGTCGAATTATCTCTTTAATTATGCACATATTTCATTCAACATCACTTGATATATTTTCTTTAAAATCGAGTAGGAGAAAATTATTAAAATTATTTTCTCCTCTCACACCACCGGGCAAGCCGTTCGGCACACGGCGGTTTAAATCTATACTGAAATATGTTTTAACTGATATTGATCTGTCATTGATGGCAGACCTTTTCTTTTTAGTAATCCATTTGTTATCATGGATAAAAGAAATGTACTCGCACATCTTGCGTATGATTTACGAGTATTCGACCAAGTTTTAGCTTGCCATTGGTAGGCACCTAATTTCCTTAACTGTCTTTCTCTATTTTTGTTTGTTTTCCATTTCTTCCACAGATACATTCTGATTCTAAATCTTATCCATTTATCGAGTTTTCGACATATCATTTTGAAATGGCCTATACGATAGTAATTAACCCATCCTATAATAAGTTGTCTAAGTTTTGTACATCTATACTCCCACGATACTGACCAGCTTCTGTTTGTAAGCTCCTTTAATTTATCTTTCAATTTTTTGATTGATATTTGGTGGGGTTTGGCTTTCCATTGTCTTTGGAATACATCATAATAGAATCCAAATCCTAGATATTTGATATCATTTGGTTTGGATACTTTACTTTTGCTCATATTGACTTTTAGACCGAGTTTATTCTCTATGTATTTACTTACATTAGCCATAACTCTATCTGCTGCTTTACTGCTTCCCACTAATATGATGCAATCATCAGCGTATCGAGTAAAGTGCAGTCCTCTTGCTTCAAGTTCTTTGTCTAATTCATTAAGTATGATATTACCAAGAAGTGGACTTAGATTACCTCCTTATGTGGAGTTAGTTATTATGCCGAGTTGATCTTAAATCATTCGATAAAATCAACATTTTATCTTTATTTTCTCGGCATAATATATCACATTATAAGTAGGAATAAATAATTCTATTTCTATTTATAAAGGATGGTGATATGTTAATGAAATTAGAACTTATTTGTCAGGGACTTAAGGAACTGTTAGCTGAAAACAATTATAGTCCTGTTACTATTTCATTCTATGAACGAGAATGGAAGAAATTGAATGATTTTTTAATGATTGAATATCAAAATGATGATTTTGATATTACTAAGGGATTTCGCTATTTAGAAAAAAAATACGGAATATTATCTAAGTATAAAGGTGGAGAAATTTCACAACAACGCGTTCAAATGATTCGAGTTGTACAAATGCTTGGCGATTATCAACTTCATAATGTATTGACAAGAAGATACTATTCTACCAGAAATCCAATTATATTAAGAGGATTATATATTGATTTATACGATCATTTTTCTTCACATTTAGAATTGACTCAATTGTCTAGTTCGACGAAAAAACATTATTTAAGTATTACAAAAATATTTTTAGACTTCATTATTCAAAAAGATATTAATGATATTTCATTATTGAATCTTAAGATTTGTAATGATTTTATTCAAACATTTTCAGGTTTGAGCTATAAAACCATCGAACAACATATTTGTGGAATGAGATACTTTCTAAGATTTATATATAGCGAAAAATATATATCAATAAAGATAGCCAGTCAAATTCATATGCCTAAAATATCAAAAACAGCCAAGATACCTTCTGTATGGACTAAAGATGAATTATCTCAATTATTGAATTCTATCGATAGAAATAGTCCAATAGGAAAAAGAGACTATGCCATGATTCTCATTGCGTGTGTTTTAGGATTGAGAAGCGGTGATATAAAGAATTTACAATTTGATAATTTTGACTGGGAACAAAGGAAATTAAATATTATCCAACACAAAACACATAAACCTCTTTCATTACCTATTCCAGATGCAGTTGGATGGGCTGTAATTGATTATATAAAAAATGGTAGACCAAAATATTTTGATACAAAAAATATATTTATTAAACATATGCCTCCGTTCGATATATTTAGTGAGGAAAATCATTTAAGTCAAATGATATATAGATATATGAGAAAAGCAGGAATTCCTCTCAATAAGGATCAAAAAAGAGGTTTTCATTCCTTAAGACACTCCGCAGCTTCTATGCTTCTCGAAAATAATGTACAATTACCTGTTATTACTTCTATATTAGGACATTCGAGTGTGGATATCACTTCTATTTATTTAAAAACAGATCTTGAAAAGTTAAAAGAATGTGTATTGGAATTGGAATTTGATGACGGAATCCAAATCAGAGTATAAAAGTATTTTAAAAAATGAAATTCAAGATTTAGTAGATAATAAAAGAAGTGTTGGTTACAAATATGAAACAGGCGCATTGTCTTTACGAAGACTTGATGATTATTTTGTGAAAATAGGATTAGACACAAAAGAACTTACAAAAGATATTTGTGATTCATGGTGCAGTAAAAGAAGTTACGAAACAGTTAAAAATCAAAATTCAAGAATTAGTTGTTTGAGAGTATTATGTTTGTATTTAAATGAAATTGGTATTAGATCCTATATACCAACAAATGGTTTACAAAAACATGGTCCAAAATATGATTCACATATTTATTCAAAAGATGAACTCATTAGGTTTTTTAATGCGGTTGATCAAAGTCAATCAGTACCATCTGAATGTCCTTTTAGACATTTAGTAATGCCATTATTCTTTAGAATTCTATATACAAGCGGTTTAAGAGTGTCTGAACTTCGTTTGGTGAAAATAAAAGATTTTAACTTGGAAGCCGGTTTTCTAAAAGTAGTGTCAGGAAAAAACAACAAGGATAGATTAGTGCCGGTCTATCCATCGTTAGTTGAAAAATGTATAGAACTAAAAAGGGAAATACATTCATTTTCATCTGATGATGAATACTTTTTTATGAAATTTCCAGGAGAACCGATGAGTTTAGGGAATGTATATAAAAATTTCAGAAGATATCTTGAAAAAGCTAATATTTCTCATACAGGAAAAGGACCAAGAGTTCATGATTTCAGACACACTTATTGTGTAAATCTATTAAAAAAATGGATTGATGAAGGAAAAGATTTATTAGTGTATCTTCCATACATGAAAACGATGTTGGGACACGAAAGTTTTAATGAAACTGCATATTATTTGAAATTGACAGCTGAATTATTTCCAACAATTCGTATTAAATTAGAAAAAGCATATCCTGATATTATTGAGGAGGTTGAATGACATGAAGACTTCTTCAACTGATTTCGCATATCTGGTATCAAAATTTCTCACTGAATATTTACCTAACCATAGAAATTATTCTAGGAATACCGTTTTGAGCTATAGAGATTCACTAAAATTATTCATTTTATTTTTAAGAGATGACAAATCTATAAATGTTAATTATTTTAGAATGAAAGATTTTGATAGGAAACTTATATTAGAATTTATCGATTGGCTACGAACGAATAAAAGCAGCTCATCTACTATTAATCAAAGATTAGCCGCAATCAAATCATTTGCGAATTTCGCTCAATATGAAAGTGTTGAATGTTTATCTCATCTTCAAGAAATTAATTCGATTAAATCATTGAAAACACAAGTCAAAGAAATTGATTATCTTACTGAAGATCAAATGAAGAAATTGATTAATTCTCCTGATTGTAGTACCACACAAGGGATGAAACATAAAATCATATTATGCTTACTATATGATACAGGTGCAAGAGTTCAAGAGCTGTGTGATATAAAAATTGGTGATTTGACATTGGGAAACAATCCTAAAATAAAATTACATGGGAAAGGCAATAAAATAAGAATAATTCCACTTTCTAAAAATATGAATCAATTACTAGAATTATATACTAAAAGCAAAAAAATGAATGATGATTATTTAATCAAGAACAAAAACAATCATCAAATGTCACGCGATGGTATAGAATATATAATTAAAAAATACTCAAATAAAATTAAAAATGAGATGCCTACTTTTCCTAAAAAAGTTCATCCTCATATGTTTAGGCACAGCAAAGCAATGCATATGTTGGCTGCGAATATTCCTATTGTATACATCAGAGATTTTTTAGGGCATGAAGATATATCTACAACCATGATTTATGCAAGAGCTGATAATCGTTTAAAAACTAAGGCAATCAATGAACTGACACCAAAATTAGTTGATGAAGATTTCCCTGATTGGACAAAAGATTCAGATTTATTAGAATTTTTGAATGGCTTTAAATAACGGATTATTATGCCGAGAAAATAAAGATAAAAAGTTGATTTTATCAAATGATTTAAGATCAACTCGGCATAATAACTAACTCCACATAAGGAGGTTTATGTGGATATCGGCATAAACCTCCTTGTGGTGTTCCAATAATTGATTCCTTATATTCTTTATCAACCATGATTCCACTGACAAGGAATTTTCTAATGAGCGATACAATCTCTCCGCTTTTTACATCCTTCATCACAAGACTGATCAATTTATCATGGTTGACTGTATCAAAGAATTTCTCCAAATCAATATCAACAACCCATTGGAATCCATCATTCATGTATTCCAATGCTTTGATAATTGCCATTTCACAACATCTATTTGGCCTAAATCCAAAACTATTATCACTGAATTTTAGTTCATAGATTGGTATAAGTACTTGTGCAATTGCTTGTTGTACAAATCTATCTAAGGCTGTTGGTACTCCTAACTTTCTAACACCACCGTCCGGTTTTGGTATCTCTACTCTTTTTACCGGTTGTGGTTTATATGTCCTTTTACGTATCGATTCTTTGATTTCATCAAGATTTTCTTCTAAATAATCCTTTAAATCCGATACTTCCATACCATCTATTCCACAAGCACCCTTGTTTCTTCTTACTTGAGCTAGTGCCAAACCAAGATTTTCATCACTAAGCATCTTATCAAGTAATGTGTTATCAGTTTTCATAATTTCCGTTACCTCCATTTCTCTCGCTATCCATTATGCTCACTTCCCCTACATTCTTCTTTCGGGCTTCCTAGTGTATTTGCACTGCCTCTGACGCTTTCGCATAATGGAATCAATCCTAATTTTAATAACTGATAGATTTATTCAGTCCTTCGCTCCACTTCCATTACAGAAACTTCTTCACTACTACGACCTCTGCTGACTTCTTGTGATTCGCTGTTGCTAGGATAATTATCCCCCACAAGACCTCCCGGGATAAGGTCATATCTCTTTCTCTCCATATATCCGCCACATTTACATATAACAGTCCTATTCCGCAATCTCTTATGACTTCGTGTTGTTTGGCACACTCATCCCCGTTTATACGCCTTATATGTGGTTCGTGTTCCTCGGACCAGAGTTTTGCCTCCATCTTCTTTCAGATTCTACCTCACGATAGACACCCTTGATTTTGGCTAGTGGTTGGCAGTTGCGATATCGCCCCCACAGTGGACTTTCACCACCTAGATATATGCCATGCCCGGCATACCAAAAATGGTAAGCATCATTTATACACGCTTACCATTTTTATGTTTTTAAAAAGGTTGCATAAGCAACCTCATTCCTATTCTTCTACATCGTTTTGATCAAAAACTTCATCAATTGCTGCACCTGGAGCAACCATTGGGAAAACTTTATCATCTTCTTGAATAAGACATTCAATAACAACAGGTCCATCATAATCCATTGCTTCCTGAATAGCAGGTACAACTTCTTCTTTCTTTGTCACTTTAATGGCTTTACATCCTAAACCTTCAGCCGTTTTACAAAAATCAACTTGATCATCTAAAACAGTTGCTGAATAACGTTTTCCATAGAACAATGTTTGCCATTGTCTAACCATTCCTAAAACATGATTGTTTAAAACAACTTGGATAATCGGTACATTATATCTAGAAGCAGTTGCTAATTCATTTAAGTTCATTCTAAAGCATCCATCACCAGCAATGTTAAAAACATATTGTTCTGGTTTTCCATACTTAGCTCCCATAGATGCACCTAATCCATAACCCATTGTTCCAAGACCACCACTTGTAATAAATTGTCTAGGTCTTCTAAAATGATAATATTGTGCTGCCCACATTTGATTTTGTCCAACCTCTGTACAAATAATCGCATTACTATCTGTTAAAGCTTCAATTTGCTCAATAACATATGGTCCTGTTAAAATATTTTGATTATATGATAATGGATACTGTTCTTTTAAAGCACGAATTTCTTTTAACCATTGTGGATGGTTTTGTTGTTTTAACAATAAATTCAAAGCACTTAAAACACTTTTTGCATCACCCACAATACCTAAATCAACATCAATATTTTTATTAATTTCTGCTGCATCAACATCAATATGAATAATCTTGGCATGTCTTGCAAATTTCTTCGCATTACCAATGACACGATCACTAAATCTTGCACCAACAACAACTAATAGATCACATTGAGAAACACCTAAATTACTTGTCTTTGTTCCATGCATACCAAGCATCCCAGTATAACGAGGATTTGTTCCATCGAAAGCTCCTTTTCCCATCAATGAATCTGTCACTGGAGCATCAATTTTTTCTACAAATTCTCTTAATTCCTGTGAAGCATCTGCAGCAATAGCACCACCACCAACAAAAACAAATGGTTTTTCACTATCATTGATCATTTCAATAGCTTTTTTTATAGCAGCTGTTGGATAAGTATAATTTCTTCTTTCTACAGGTTCAGGTTTTTGTGTTTTATATTCACAATGTGCCAAAGTCACATCTTTTGTAATATCAACTAAAACTGGCCCTGGTCTCCCTTCTTTCGCAATTTGGAAAGCTTTACGAATGGTAGGTGCCAAATCTTCAACTTTTTTTACAATAAAATTATGCTTTGTAATTGGCATTGTAATTCCGGTAATATCAATTTCTTGAAAGCTGTCTTTTCCAAGTAATGGGACAGCAACGTTAGCAGTAATGGCGACAACTGGAATAGAATCCATGTAGGCAGTCGCAATACCCGTCACAAGATTTGTCGCTCCTGGACCACTCGTTGCCATACATACGCCAACTTTACCCGTTGCTCGGGCATATCCATCTGCTGCATGTGAAGCTCCTTGCTCATGAGAAGTCAAAACATGGTTGATTTTATCCTGATATTTATACAAACTATCATAGACTTCTAGAATTGTTCCTCCTGGATACCCAAACACGGTATCAACACCTTGTTCAAGTAAACATTCGATAACGATATCTGATCCTTTCATTTCCATAATCTTCCTCCTCTTTTATTCTTTAACTTTCAATACGGCTCCTGTATTTGCTGAAGTGACCATAGAAGCATATTTCTTTAAATATCCTTTCACTTCAGTTTTCTTTGGTTCAAAGCCAATCTTGCGTTCTTCAAATTCTTTTTCATCAACTAAAACATTAATTTTATGATTTGGAATATCAATTTCAATCATATCTCCTTCTTTTACAAAAGCAATTGGTCCACCAACTGCTGCTTCTGGAGATACATGTCCTATTGAAGCTCCACGTGTTGCTCCAGAGAAACGTCCATCTGTAATCAAAGCAACATCTTTATCTAATCCCATACCAGCGATTTCACTTGTAGGAGATAACATTTCACGCATACCAGGTCCTCCTTTTGGACCTTCATAACGAATCACAACGACATCACCAGCTACGATTTTTCCAGCACGAATAGCACTGATTGCATCTTCTTCACAATCAAAGACTCTTGCTGGTCCTGTATGTTGCATCATTTCTGGAGCTACAGCACTTTGTTTGACAACGCAACTATCTGGTGCAAGATTTCCTTTTAAAACAGCGATCCCCCCTGTTTTCATATAAGGATTATCAATTGGTCGAATAATTGTTGGATCTAAATTGATACACCCTGCAATGTTTTCTTTCAATGTTTTCGTTGTACAAGTCATCACATCAGTATGTAAAACACCAATAGAATCTAACTCATTCATCACAGCATAAACCCCACCTGCTTCATTCAAATCTTCCATAAATGTATCGCCAGCTGGAGCTAAGTGACATAAGTTAGGAACTTTCTGACTAATCTCATTAGCCACTTCTAAGTTTAATTCAACACCTGCTTCATAAGCAATTGCAGGTAAATGTAACATTGAGTTTGTTGAACATCCTAAAGCCATATCCACTGTTAATGCATTTAAAAAAGCATCTTTTGTCATAATATCTCTTGGCTTAATATCTTGTTCAACCAATTTCATAATTTGCATACCAGCATGTTTTGCAAGTCTAATTCTTTCACTATATACAGCTGGAATCGTTCCATTCCCTTTTAACCCCATTCCTAAAACTTCTGTTAAACAGTTCATAGAATTGGCAGTATACATACCAGAACATGAGCCACATGTTGGACACGCTTTTTCTTCAAATTCTCTTAACTTTTCTTCTGTCATTTTTCCTGCATTGAATTGACCAACAGCTTCAAATAAAGAAGATAAACATGTTTGTTTCCCATCTAATCTTCTTCCTGCTAACATTGGTCCCCCACTGACAAAGATTGTTGGTATATTTAATCTGGCTGCTGCCATTAATAACCCAGGTACATTTTTATCACAGTTAGGAATCATGACTAATCCATCAAATTGATGTGCATTAGCTAAACACTCTGTACTGTCACAAATCAATTCTCTTGTGACTAAAGAATATTTCATTCCTGTATGATTCATTGCAATACCATCACATACAGCAATGGCAGGCACTTCAATAGGAGTTCCCCCAGCTAAATAAATTCCTTTCTTCACTGCTTCACAAATCTTATCTAGATTCATATGTCCAGGCACAATCTCATTGTAAGAATTAACAACCCCAATTAATGGTCTTTCTAATTCTTCTTCAGTTAATCCTAATGCATTAAATAAAGATCTATGAGGTGCTCTTTCTACACCCTTTTTGACATTATCACTCTTCATCGTGTAACCTCCTTATGATAAATTTTCAACAATCAAGTCTCCCATTTTTGAACAAGACACTTGTATTTTCCCATCAGACATAATATCTACTGTACGATATCCTGCTTTTAAGACTTTTTCAACTGCATCTTCCACATCCTGAGCCTCATCATCCATATCAAAAGAATAACGCAACATCATGGCAGCTGATAAAATTGTCGCAATTGGATTCGCAATATTTTGTCCTGCAATATCAGGTGCACTTCCATGACTAGGTTCATACATTCCAAACGCATCATCTCTCAGTGAAGCACTTGATAACATGCCAATAGAACCTGTGACCATACTTGCTTCATCGCTTAAAATATCACCAAACATATTTTCTGTTAAAATCACATCAAATTGTCGTGGGTCTTTGACCAACTGCATTGCACAGTTATCTACGAGCATATGTTCTAACTCAACTTCTGGATAATCTTGTGCAACTTCATTGACAACTTGACGCCATAAACGAGAAGAATCTAAAACATTGGCTTTATCAACACTCGTGACTTTTTTTCTACGCTTCATCGCTATATCAAAACCACGTTTTGCTATTCTTCTGATTTCTGATTCACTATAAACCAAATTATCATGAGCGACAAGTTGACCATCAATTTTCTTTGTTTCTCTTGCTCCAAAGTATAATCCGCCCGTCAATTCTCTCATGATCATCATATCAAAACCACCTTCAGTGATTTCTTCTTTTAACGGACAAGCTCCTTTAAGTTCATCATATAAATAAGCTGGTCTTAAATTGGCAAATAACCCTAACTCTTTTCTCATCTTTAATAAACCTGCTTCAGGTCTTAAAGATGGTTCTAACTTATACCAAGGAGACGTTGTTGTATTGCCACCAATGGAACCAAGTAAGACAGCATCACTGGCTTTGGCTATCTCGATAGCTTCATCAGTCAAAGGGACACCATGAACATCAATTGATGCACCTCCCATTAAAATATCTGTATAATCAAAAGTATGGTTATACTTCTTTGCAATTGCATTTAAAACCTTAATAGCTTCATTCACAATTTCAGGACCAATACCATCACCTTTAATGACTGTTATTTTCTTTTCCATACTTTTATCCTTTCTTTTCATTCACATAATTCACTAAACCATTCGCTTGAATCATTTTTTGTAAAAATTCAGGGAATGGTTGTGATTGATATTCTTTATTCTTTGTAAGATTATAAATTTTACCTGTATCAAAATCAATCTCGACTTGATTACCTTCATCTATATCATCAGCAGCTTCTTCACATTCTAAGATTGCAAAACCAATATTAATAGAATTACGATAGAAAATTCTTGCAAAAGATTTTGCTATAACACAAGAAACTCCCGCTGTTTTTAAAGCAAGTGGGGCATGTTCTCTAGAAGAACCACAACCAAAGTTTTTCCCTGCCACCATAATATCTCCAGGATTTAATCTCTCAACAAATGTCGGATCAATATCCACCATAGCATGACTTGCCAATTCTTTCGCATCAAATGAATTCAAATATCTTGCTGGAATGATAACATCTGTATCAACATTATCTCCATATTTTAAAACAGTTCCATTGGCTTTCATTATTCTCCCACCTTTCTTGGATCAGCAATATAACCAGCAATGGCGCTAGCTGCCGCAGTTTCAGGAGAAGCTAAATAAATTAACGCTTCTGTATCACCCATTCTTCCAACAAAATTACGATTTGTTGTAGAAACACATTTTTCACCTTTTGCCATAACACCCATATGTCCACCCATACATGGACCACAACTTGGAGTGTTAAAGGCACATCCAGCTTCTACAAAGATTTCTGCTAAACCTTCACGAATACATTGTACAAAGATTTTCTGTGTTGCTGGAACAACCATTACACGCACTCTTTCAGAGACCTGTTTTCCTTTAAGAATGGCAGCAGCTTTACGTAAATCACTCATACGTCCATTCGTACAAGAACCAATCACCACTTGATCTATATATATTTTTTCTGATGCATTGATTTCATCCATTGTATGTGCATTTCCAGGTAAATGAGGGAAAGCCACTGTTGGCATAATTTCAGATAAGTCAATCTCAACAACTTCATCATAAACAGCATCTTCATCTGCCGTATATTCTTTATATGTTTTTGTTGAATGTTTATCCATATATGCTCTTGTCAAATCATCAACAGGAAAAATACCATTCTTAGCCCCTGCTTCAATAGCCATATTACAAATCGTAAAACGATCATCCATAGACAATTCAGCGACACCTTCACCAGTAAATTCCATTGATTTATACAAAGCCCCATCTACACCAATACGACCGATAATATGCAAAATGACATCTTTTCCACTGACATGTGGTTGTAAATGTCCTTTTAAAACAAATTGAATCGCACTAGGTACCTTAAACCACAATTCACCAGTTGCCATACCAGTTGCAATATCCGTTGTTCCTACACCTGTAGAAAAAGCTCCCAAAGCTCCATATGTACAAGTATGTGAATCGGCACCAATAATACATTCACCAGCCACCACTATTCCTTTTTCAGGTAAAATAGCATGTTCTACACCACATTTTCCCTGTTCCATATGATGAGTTAAACATTGATTTAATGAAAACTCTCTTATAGCTTTTGAATTTTCAGCAGACTTGATATCTTTATTAGGTGTAAAGTGATCTGGTACTAAAACAACTTTATCCTTATCAAAAACTTGATCAGCCATTTGCTGAAAAATAGGCAAAGCCATTGGACCAGTAATATCATTGGCCATTACAACATCTAATTTTGCTTCAATTAATTGACCAGCACTCACCTCTTTTAAACCAGCATGATCAGCCAATATCTTTTGTGTCATTGTCATTGACATCATCTATTCCCCCTTTTCCTTCTTTGTATGTCCTCACTAAGGAGTGAATCACTCCTTACTGAACACACACAAAGTGTGTGTCTTTTAGTTATTGATTAATTTGTCTTCATCAGACCAGCTATACAATTTTCTAATATCTTTTCCAACTTTTTCAGATGGATGTTCCACAGCTAATTTTCTCATAGCCTTAAAATGAGCTTGTCCACCAGCTGGAGACATATCTAATAAGAAATCTTTTGCAAAAGTTCCATCTTGAATATCAGATAAGATTTTCTTCATCGCTTTCTTAGTGTCATCAGTAATGATCTTTGGACCAGTAATATAATCACCATATTCAGCAGTATTAGAAATAGAATATCTCATACCTTCAAATCCTGATTGATAAATCAAATCTACGATTAATTTCATTTCATGGATACATTCAAAATAAGCATTTCTTTCATCATATCCAGCTTCTACCAACGTTTCAAAACCAGCTTGCATTAAAGCACAAACTCCACCACATAAAACAGCTTGTTCACCAAATAAGTCAGTTTCAGTTTCAGTTCTGAATGTTGTTTCAAGCACACCAGCTCTTGCTCCACCAATACCTAAAGCATATGCTAAAGCAATATCTTGAGCTCTGCCACTTGCATCTTGTTCTACCGCAACTAAACAAGGAACACCTTTTCCAACTTGATATTCACTACGTACTGTGTGCCCAGGTCCTTTTGGAGCAACCATTGTTACATCGACGTTCTTTGGTGGAACGATTTGTCCAAAATGAATATTGAAACCATGGGCGAACATTAACATGTTTCCTTCTTCCAAGTTTGGTTCAATTGATTCTTTGTATAATTTCGCTTGTAATTCATCATTAATCAAGATCATAATGATATCTGCTTTTTTAGCGGCTTCTGCTGAAGTATACACTTCAAATCCTTGAGCTTCTGCTTTTGCCCAAGATTTAGATCCTTCATATAAACCAACAATAACATGTACTCCTGATTCTTTCAAGTTTAATGCATGTGCATGTCCTTGAGAACCATACCCAATAATTGCAACTGTTTTTCCATCTAATAATGATAAGTCACAATCAGATTCATAAAAAATTTTTGCCATTTTTTGACCCCCTATTTTATTCTTTATTTTTTATATCCAAATCATCAAGACCTCTTGCAATACCTGCTAAACCAGTACGCACAATCTCAACGACATTGAATCCATCTAACATAGCCAATAAACCATTGACTTTACTATGATTTCCTGTCACTTCAATCACCAATGATCCTGGTGAGACATCGACAATCTTTGCTCTAAAGATATCAACAATTGAGACAATATCAGCACGCTCGCTTGCATTAGCTTCTACCTTAATCAAAACCAATTCACGAAGAACTGATGAATCCTGTGGCAAAGCAAAAACTTCAATCACATCTTCCAATTTTCGGACTTGCTTTTCGATTTGTTCAAGAATGCGCTGTTCCCCTTTAGCAACAACAGTCATTCTCGAAACATTTTCATCATGTGTTGGTCCAACTGTTAAACTATCAATGTTATATCCTCTTCTTGCGAATAAACTGCTCACACGTGTTAAAACACCTGAACTATTATGAACAAGAATTGATAAAATAAGTTCTTCCATTGTTTATCCTTCTTTCTTTACATTTTTATGCAAACGATTCATTGCTGAAATCATTGCTTTAATTGTCGCTGTTGTAATGTTTGGATGCACACCTACACCAAATTCACATACAGCACTTCCTTTTGCTCTTAATTGTACATAGGCAGCAGCTTTAGCAGAAGATCCTGAAGTTAAAGCATGTTCACTATAATCTAATAAGTGAGTATATAAAAATTCTTCATTTGTATTAAAAGCATTTTTTACAGCATCAATTGGTCCATTTCCATATCCAATCAATGTTTTAATTTCGCCATGATCTTCAATTGTGACTTCTGCTCTTCTTTCATATTCTCCATCCTCACTAATATCTATGAGTTTTTGTCTAATGAACTTATATGGTTCTTCAATATCAATATATTCTTTCTTAAATGTATCATAAATTCTCTCTGGTGAAACTTCACCTTCAATTTCACTAATATTTTGAATAGCTTTCGCAAAATCAGCCTGTAAAGCTTTTGGTAAATGATATCCAAAGACTGTATCCATGACATAGGCAACACCACCTTTACCAGATTGAGAATTAATACGTACAATTGGTTCATATTGTCTATTTAAGTCTGCTGGATCAATTGGCAAGTAAGGCACTTCCCAAATACCATCGCCTCTTTCATGATAAGCATGCATTCCTTTATTAATCGCATCCTGATGACTTCCAGAGAAAGCTGTAAAGACAAGTTGTCCAGCATATGGATGACGAGGTGGAACTTCCATCTTTGTACATTTTTCATATGTTGCTTTGATTTGATTAATATGACTTAATTCAAGTTCAGGATCAATACCATGAGTAAACAAATTCAACGCCAAAGTAATGATATCTACATTTCCTGTTCTTTCACCATTTCCAAATAAAGTTCCTTCAACTCTATCAGCACCCGCTAATAAACCTAATTCCGTTGTTGCGACACCACAACCCCTATCATTATGAGGATGTAAGCTTACGATAACCCTTTCTCTATCTTTAAAGTTTCGACACATCCATTCAATTTGATCAGCATAGACATTTGGTGTGTCCATTTCTACTGTTGATGGTAAATTAATAATGACTTTATTATCTTTTGATGCACCCCAGGTATCCATCACTGCTTCACAAACATCTAATGCATAATCAACTTCTGTTCCTGTAAAGCTTTCTGGTGAATATTCCAGAATCACTTTTCCACTAAATTCTTGAGATAATTCTTTGACAAGCTTTGTCCCATCAATCGCAATTTGTTTAATTTCTTCTTTACCTTTATTAAACACAACATCCCTTTGCAAAACTGATGTTGAATTATAAATATGCACAATTGCTTTATCCAATCCCTCTAATGCTTCAAATGTTCTTCTAATCAAATGCTCTCTTGCTTGTGTTAAAACTTGCACAGTGACATCATCAGGAATTAAATGTTCATTAATCAATAATCTTAAAAAATCATATTCAATTTGTGAAGAAGAAGGAAAACCAACTTCTATTTCTTTAAAACCTAAATCAACTAATAATTGAAACATTTCAACTTTTTCTTCAATTTTCATAGGTGTAATCAATGCTTGATTTCCATCACGTAAATCCACAGAACACCATGTAGGAGCCTTTGTCATTTCATTGTCAGGCCATGTACGATCTTTTAATTTAATTGTTTCAAATCTCTTATACTTTTTATAGTTCATCATTATACCTCCTCTTCCCTATATAATAAAAAATCTCGTCTCAATTATGAAAATCTTCATAATTAGAGGACGAGAGTTATTCACTTCGTGGTTCCACCTCATATTTATTATTATCTCACGATAATAACCTTATCAAGTACGCTTATTTATAAGTTCATACTCTAGCGTGATAACGGTCGCAAGTTCCGTAGCAGCTTACTCCTCATGTTTCAGTGCTCCACTCAAGGATGAGTTCAATAATGTATAAACGATTTTTTACACCAACCAAAATCTCTCTATGCTTTATGCCACTACCTACTATTTCCTATCTCTGTATTTTCTATAGGGTTGTTGCATATATCATATAACTTTTTGATTTTGTAGTCAACAGTATTTTTGACTTTTTATCTTTCAATTTTTAGTTTTATGAAATATCGTTTCCATAATTTAGTCTTTTTCAAAAGTATTTCCTTTCTTATTCATTGTATAATGATATCAGTTCCCTCTTTTACCATATCAAAAATATAGATAAAAAATAACAGATTTTTATACCTATTTCATTCTTCTACTTTTATAGGATAAGCACAAAGAATATTTATCAAAGTCACCATAATATATAATTTTTCTCTCATGATTGTGTTCTCCTTTGATATTTTTCTTAGATTTTATATAAAACTTGTATCTTATGATTATGTATGAATTCCTTTGTTATTTTCTATTATATATGAATTTTAACCAAAGAATATAAAGGAATATGTCTACATGTTACAATCAAACATCATGTTTTAAAATATCAACAAAGAAAAAGCTCAAGATAACCATCTTAAGCTTTTTCCTTGTCTAACGAATAAAATATCTGTTTTCCCTTATGCATATTTCTAACAACATTCATATCTTTATCCTTCAATAACTCTGCTTTCCCTTATTTCATTTCTTTTTTAGGTTTGTAGAATCCACTTGGTGAGCAATTATAGTTAGATTCTTTTACCTGACGAACCATACCATTAACAATCTTCTTGATTATTTTCATTCTTGTTCCCTCCTTTTGCTATTTTATCCATATTAACATATTTTTTTGGCTTTGTCTCGCTGTTGCAACCGAACGTCGTGTTTTAGCAATCGAACGTTCAAAAATCATATTAAATTGCGAATCCTGCTTTTACAGAAACCTCTTTTTCACTGGATTCCATTTCTATAACACCATCATATTTTTCTATAATATCCTTGACAATTTTTAATCCATATCCATGTCCTTTCCCTTTACGAGAAACAAAATCTGTTTTTTTATCTGTCAAATTTTTTACACGAACAATCAATATTGAACGATCATATATCACTTCTACATGCACATAGCCATTCATTTTATTCGCAGCTTCACAAGCATTATCAACGAGATTAAAAAGAATCGTACACAACTCTTTCATATCCATATGTAATCCTTCTAAATATGTACGATATGATATATGTACATTAGGATATTGCAATTTCTTAGAATTTAAAATAGCATCTATATAAATATTCCCACTTAACTCATTTGATATCACCATCGTATCTAATTCAGGTAAGATTTGATTAATATATTCATCAACTTTTAATTTGTCCCCCAAATTCTTCATAATCATCAAATGATTTTTCAAATCATGATTAAGTTTAGTAATTTTTTGCTGGTCTTCTTGATATTGTCTCATGTATTGTTCAACATTCTCATAAACAGCATTCATCGCCGCATTTTCCTCATATTCTTTTGTCAGTATAAAGAAACGATTTAAACAATATAACAATAATCCCCATAGAAAAATAAAAACAATAGAAACCATATTGATATATATGTTTGATTGACCAATTTCATCTATAAACTGAAAGACGATTCCACACACTATCGCAAGTATATTAACAAGACAAAGAATTTGATAATTTGCTATTGCATTCTTATGATCAGGTATAATCATTAATTTTTGAAATCCATAAAAAATAGCTATACTTCCCAAATTCAATAAAATAATAAATACAAATCTTAAGAACATAAAATCAAATGATAAGCCTATCAATGAATCACTTGATAAAAATGAGATAATAACGATAATTTGTTCAAATAAAGCATAATACAATGTTGTATAAAACAATAATTTGACATTCACTTTTCTATTCAATAAAGCAATCATCATATAATCACTTAAAATCACACATAGGGCTTGAATAACATTATATTGAATATCTATTGTAATCTGATATGTCACAATATAATCAACAAACCCAAAACCTAATAAGAAAAGAACAAGCTCCCCTAATTGAGGCTTTCTATCTAAATATTTATACACACATAATGTCAACGAACAAACATAAATCAAACAATAAAAGTATTCTAACAACTGATACATACACCTACTCCTTTACATTTTGTTTTCTTAAACTTTTCCTTTTTCTTACACTCACAGTAAAATGTTGTGATATCTCTTTTAAATAAACTCTATCTCCTATGATATCTCTAATCATATCCCTATTGACTAATGTTGATCTATCAATATAAATAAAATCATCCCCTAATCGTTTTTGAATTTCTTTCATACTATACCCACTTATTGTGAATGTTTGTTGATGATAAACAAAAGATATGGTCTTATAGCCTATATATTGTAAATAAACAATATCCTTCATAAGGAAATCCATCATTTGATAATCAATTTTTAAAGAAATATATTTCTGTTTTTTTATTTCTTCAATCACACTTTTAATGATTTGTCGAAAGACTTCCTCACTATCACTCTTTTCTATAAAACCATAAACATTCATACCAAATGCTTCCTTTATACGATTTCCATAACTTGTTAAAAAGAGAATTCTTTGTTCTCGATGTTCTCTTGAATAAGTAATTCCATCACAATCGGGCATATCTATATCCAATATCATCAAATCATAATTGTCTTCTACTTCATACACACTTGTAAAAGTATCAACTTGATAAGTTTTCAACCTCTCCGCCATAATATGCAAAAACTCTTCTTGATCATCTACAACCGCTATCTTCATCATCATTTCCCCCAATCAGCCTCATACATAAAACAATTCCATATACTAATGAAAACATATTGATATAATAGAAATTATCGCATAAATAAAATACACATAGCAAACCAAAATAGGCAATTGTTATAAACATAATTGTTCTTTTTTCGGGCTCCTGAAAATAACAAAGTGTCAACAATAATATAAAGAAACTTATAAAACCATAAGGTAATGTATATTCAATACATACCATGACAACAACATAATTCAGAACCGTTAAAAGATAGCACATATGAAATGTTTCAGCATGATAACCTTTAATTGTTTTTCTTAAAAAGATAAAGACAACACAATAAACAATTGTTTCAATAAATCTGTCCATTATTCCCCCAATCACAAGTATTGTCAGATGTGTTATCAATTGTGTTATCTTAAGTTCAAATGCAAAGCGCAAAGCATTGATATCTTCTTTTTCAATCATGTGATGTTGATAAAACCAATATGCAATTTTATAACAAATTTTTTCCATAGCAATTTCACCTGCTTGCAAGTATAACATGAAACATACAAATTATATACAAATTTTACTTGAACGTATTTATTTTTTACTTAAACGCAAAAAAAGATGTCAAAAATGCTTTTTTTATTTATAAATCAGCAATTGTCTTGACATCAAATATGTTGTATAAAAACTCTTATCATAGAATTTATTTTGAAAATGAAAAACAATATTGAATGTATAAAATATATTAAACAAGAAAAAACAGTCACAACTTGGCGTTATGACTGATGATTTTATTTATCAAAAGCAAATTCAATAAGCTGATCAATAAGCTCACTATAAGAGATACCAAAATCTTCCATGAGTTGAGGATACATGGAAATCTTTGTAAATCCAGGCATTGTATTAATCTCATTCAAATAAATCTGATTTGTCTTCTTATCTAAGAAGAAGTCCACACGACTGAGTCCATGTCCATCAACAGCTTTAAAAACTTTTAAAGCGTAATCTCTTATTTTCTCCTGAACATTTTCATCAACAAGGGCTGGTATACATGTCTTACTTTGAGCATCTTCATACTTAGATTCAAAAGTATAAAATTCACCGTGAGGCATAATTTGTCCTACACGGGATACAATAGGATCATCATTTCCTAAAACTGCTGTTTCAAGCTCAATACAATCAATACATTCTTCAACAACTATATGACGATCATATTGACTAGCTTCTTCTAATATTTCCATCAAGTTTGTTTCATCATCACAACGATAACATCCTACACTAGAGCCTGAACGACTGGCTTTAACAAAGCAAGGAAACCCTAGTCTTTCTTTAATAATCTTGACAATATGACAAGATTCTTGAAACTCATGATCAACAACGACAAGTTTGCCATCATAACGTTTTTTCACATACAATGATTTAACTTGAGGAATGCCCACAGTTTCTAAAATCTTCTTTGTATAAATCTTATCCATAGAGATACTTGAACCAAGAACACGACAACCGACATAAGGAATACCAGCAAGTTCTAACAATCCCTGAATAGTTCCATCTTCACCATACAAGCCGTGAAGAACTGGGAAAACAACATCCTGTTGTTTCAGCAATCCATAAATATCATTAATTTTTTCAGCTTGATCTAACCAAGTATCTTGTGCCAAATCAGCTTGATCTTGATCTAATAAATACCAAGTTCCATCTTTATCAATACCAACTAAAGCCAATTCATATTTTTCTTTATGAATATTTTTTAAAACTGATGTACAAGACATTCTGGAAACAATGTGCTCACTAGATTGTCCTCCACAAAGCACAAGTAACTTTTTCATTTTCTTTCTCTCCTTTAAATAATCAACAACTTCTTTCAAATGCATACTATTTGATCCCTTGACCAAAATCGTATCATGCGCTTCAATAAGCTCATCTAAATAGTCACATAATGTTTGATTATCTTCAAAATGATAAACATTCTTTAAACCTAATGCTCGTGCTACTTCAATAATAGACGCACTTGCTTGTCCAACACAAAGAAGTTCATCGATGCCTTTTTCCACAACATAACGTCCCACTTCTTCATGCAAATCTTTTTCATATTCTCCAAGTTCTAACATATCTGCTAAAATAGCAATCTTTCTTGTTTGATACTGTGCTAAAACATCAAGACTTGATTTCATGGAGTCAACATTAGCATTATAACTTCCATCAATAACTTGAATACCATCACATAAATGAATCATATCCATTCTATTTTTTGTTAATTCAAAATGCTCGACACCTTGAATACAAAGTTCCATCTCAATATCTAACGACAACCCAATCGCTATTGCAATCAAAGCATTGTACACAAAATGCTCACCAGATACAGGGACATGAACATGATATAATGTGCCCTGATACTCTAAGTCAAAATAAGATTCATTAAGACGTAAATCAACATTGATGGCTTTTAAATCACAACGATTATTCAATCCAATTCTCATGGTATGATGAGTATCATGAACAGTATGCAACAGATCATTATCATCATTTATAATCAGTGTCCCATTTTCATTTAAACCATCAGCAATTTCCATCTTTGCTTTTAAAATATTGTCTCTTGAGCCTAATTCACCAATATGAGCTGTCCCAACATTTGTGATTGCTGCAATGTCTGGTCTTGCAATCATAGATAATTGATGAATTTCTTCTAAATGATTCATACCCATTTCTAAAACCATGACTTCTTCGTCAGTATATCTTAACATCGTTAATGGTAAACCAATCAAACTATTATAATTTCCCAAAGTTTTTAATGTTTTATATTTTGTAGAAACAACTGAATAAATCATATCTTTAGTGCTTGTCTTTCCAACACTCCCTGTAATCCCCACAACTTTCATGGCATGATGACATCTTAAATAGGCAGCCATATCTTTTAATGCCTGTTCAGTATCCTGGACTAAAATGACATTCTTATCAGGATAATCAACATCAATAGCTGTTATAATTGAACTTGCTCCTAAATCAAAAGCTTGTTCAATAAAACGGTGTCCATCAACATTTTCACCAATTAAAGGTATATACATATCACCTACTTTAATGCGACGCGTATCTTGTGTAAATCCTTTAACATCATATTCCAAATTCCCACTTAACAACTTTCCATGAGTTGCTTCTATAATCTCTTTTATTAGCATAACATTCCCTCATTTTTAATATATGCACTATTATAGCACAGTTTACAAACAATAAAATACTAAAGTTTGTTTTCCTCATTAAACTTTTTTATCTTCATAAAGTCTTGATTTTCTTAAAAAATCATCATCATACATAAAAACAAACAAAAACGACCTTAACGATATATTTTTTACTTAAAGGCATGATTTGATATTTTTATTGAACAGATATATCTCACGTTTTTTCAAATAAAAACTTGAGAATCTATTTCCCAAGTTTATACAAAAGACCCATCCTGTTCTAAAAACAATCTTTGTTGATTCGTTCCATCAAATTCCATGATAATTTTATATTGTGAAGATTGACTTTGATTATATACTGATGTAGAAACAAGCACCAGCTTATCACCAACAATGTATCCTGTTTTGATATACCCATTATAGATGTCTGTTATTTTTGGTGTTTTTAAATCATAACGTTTTACTGAAGCAGACTGGTCAAAATAAAATAAATACTGATCCGTTATACCTATTATACTATAACAATTATCAACAATTTCATAAATCTTTCCTTCTGTTATATCATAGTAAACAAGTTTTCCATCATTACCAAAACTATATAGTTTTTCATCTTGATAAATCAACCCAATGCCAACATCACTCATTATCTTCTCCTCACCTTTTCCATCCTTATTCATCTTATATATTCCATCTGTACTTGAATAATAAATGAAATCATTCACTAGATTGATATTATAAGAATGGCGATCATTCAAAGCTTTATCTTCCTTTGTTTTGATATCATAAACATGTATCTTTTCATTATCACTATCAGACTGGTAATAGATTTTCTCTTCATTAACAATCATATAATAAGCTTTCACATCCAAAAGAATATTTCTATCTTTTCCATCTAATGATGCCTGACAAATATTCATCTTCGCATTGACATAATAGATAGCATCATTGGTCACTGTCACATATTGACAAACTTCATCAATCAAAACTTCTCGATTTTCAAGATTTCTATCCATCAACACAAGATAACCTTGATCATCACATATATAGATCTTATCATTATTTTGATAAACTTCACCATTTTGATTAATGTTAGATGTATATGTTGCAAATGAATTATCTCCTCGAATACTTATTGGTTGTATTTGAGGTAATTGTGTTTGTTGGCTGTCTTTTATAAGATGACTCAAATCAGGTCCATTATAAATATAAACATATGAAATGATTGTTATAAGGACCAAAACAATAACTGAGATAATTATGACTTTCTTGTTGATTCTTCGATTGACTTGAATATCTTGAAATGTTGTTTTTGATGTTTCTTGATCAGTTTGTTGATGATACATGCTTAATGGCTGATAATAACCATCATATTGTTTTGTTTTATGGGTTGTTAAATTTGCTCCACAATGAGAACAATAATGTGCACCATCAATGACAGCACAATGGCAAACTGGACATTTTTCTATTTTGTATCCACAATAAGGACAAAAATTCATATTCTCATCTATTTCATTTTGACATCTTGGACATATCATCAATCATTCACCTCCATACAAAAACACTCTAATGAGTGTCATTTTGTTCTTCATCAACAACTTTATAATCAACATCTATAATATTAGGATCTGATGATTGTTGTTGATATGTATCTTCATAATATGTTTGTTCATATGTTGATGTCTTTTCTTTTTTATGCCTTGGTCTAAAAATAATACCAAGAATCCATAAAATGACAAAAACAGGTATAAGATAAATAATCATAGGCAAAAAAATTCTTAATACAAACATAATAATGATTAAAAAAATCAACAAATATAAAAAGCTATATCCCATATATTTTCTCCTTTATATGCATAGTCTATATGACAATTATAAACTATAAATGAACTTCTTCAGCAATCTCTTCATGCCATTGAAAAAGATATGGCATAGGAACTTTTAAACCTAATGAAAACTTCTCTATAACTTTTAAAGTCACATTCCGTGTCCCTCTTTCAACATCTGAAACATAATTCTTAGACAATTGACAACGAAATGCTAATTCTTCTTGTGATATATTTTGTCTTAAACGAAGTTCTTTAATTCTTCTTCCAAACTTGATATTAACATTTTCCATATGAATCATTCTCCATTTGTCTTAATTTTTGTGCTTCTTCTTTCATTTTCTTAAAACGATGATGCAACCCTGATTTGCTAATGGTTTGTCCTGTTTTTTCATAATATGCTTCAGCCAATTCATTTAACGTCAGTTCAGGATTTTCTAATCTTAACAAAGCGATAGCTTGTGTTTTATCATCTAAAATTTCAAGTCCTGCTTTATCCATAATATAAGCAATATCTTCGATTTGCGATTGTGAAGCTGTCATTGCCTTTATCTCATTTGCAATATCACAATTGTTCCATCTATTCACTGTATTTGCCATAGAACGATCTATACGTGTTATTTCAAAATCCATAACAGATTGAGATGCTCCAATTGCCCTTAAGAAATCTCCTATTCTTTCAGCAGATTTCAAATAAACAATATATTTATTACGGCGTTTGATCACCTTCGCATTTAATTCATAATGATTCATTAAACCTTCAACAAATAATGCATAATCTTCCTCATTGACACTCATTTCTAAATGATAATTAGAAGTATCAGGATTATTCACACTTCCACAAGCCAAAAAGACCCCTGCTAAATATGCTCTTCTTTCCTCATCACTTTGCAAAAGACTTGAGTCAGGAATACATTCAATTCCAATTCCCTTCATCAAATGTAAATCCTCTAAGATCTCCCTTGCTTTAGATACCTTTAATATATAGACATTATTTTTCTTTAATTTCATTTTACGTGAAACTCTAAATTCTATATAAGGCTGATATAAATCTTTCAACATTCTATGCAATTTAGAAGCTATCTTGGCATTTTCTGTACGTAATGTCAGTGATAACCCTGATTGATTAAGAGAAAGTATTCCTATAATTTTAATCATGGCACATAAGATAGCCTTCTCACAACGAGCATTAAAATCATTAAAAACAATTTCCTCCTTAACAATTCTTGAAAAAGATATCACTTGATTTCCTCCTTAATGATCAGCATCACGATGCCATTTATATACTTGATAATATTGAGAATAATAATCTGCAAAATAGTTTGTTAATGTAACAGAACGATGTTGTCCTCCAGTACAACCAATTCCAATAATCATTTGCATTTTTCCTTCTTCTTCATATTTCCTTAATAAATAATTATAATATGTGATTGTTTTTTCAATAAATTCCTGTGTCTCAGGCTGTTCCATTACATAATCATACACAGCCTTATCATTTCCTGTTAATTTTCTTAATTCCTCAATATAGAATGGATTTGGTAGAAATCTCACATCTAACAATAAATCTGCATCTCTTGGAACTCCATGCTTATATCCAAATGATACAAATGATACACGAAACACCTCTTGATTTCCTCTATGAAAATAAGCTTCTAATTTATCTTGTAATTTACTTGCTTTTAATAGTGTTGTGTCAATGACAATACTGGCAAGCTTACTCACAGGCTCAGCCATTTCTCTTTCAATTTCAATCGCCTCAGTTAAAGAAGATGCCATATTACAAATCATTAACGGATGAGAACGTCTTGTTTGTTTATAACGAGATAGGAGAACCTCATCATCACAATCTAAAAAGATAATCGTTAAATCTACCCAATCCATATTAGAAAGCATTCTAATCGCTAAAATTGCATCACCCAACGATACTGCCATCGCAACTTTAGAATACTTTGTAGAAGTACGCAACAAATCTCCAAACTCCTTTAATAATGCAATCGGATAGTTATCTATACAACGATATTCCATATTCTCAAATATCGCCATAGCTTGTGTTTTACCTGCTCCAGACATTCCTGTCACAACAACAACTTCAATCTTCTCCATAGTCTCATCTCCTTGTTTATACTATACCAAATTTCCTATCTTAAGTGTACAATTTTTTTCTATATATATCAATTTATCTTTTTTAAAATACATTTTCTTTAAAAGTCGAGCACATAGATATATGAAAAGTTTGTGAAGTCACCTCTATTCTTTCATTTTAGATAGGTAATACCTTAAAAAGAAATTCTTCCAGACACTTTAAAAGTCAAACTATTTAATTTATAAGGAAATCAGAAAAGATGATGATGTAAAGTCAACAAAACAATGTATATTTAATGCTTATGACATATTTACATCAAAAAATCAATGAAATATAAAAAGAGATATAATAAATTTTATTCTCTGCGGTTCTGTTTATTTTGGCTGGGATTTTTTATGAATGTCCTACCTGTCATGGAGTGTTCTTTTATTTAGAAAGTCATTAGACACTGTTCCAATAAAAATTTTAGAATGGCAGAATATTATGGATTTTATTCAAACAAATATACAAAAATAAACAGATGAAAATACCATTGTCATATGATAGAATCATATTCAGATGTGGAGAACTGATGTTTTATGCATACAGCTACAATTCTTTTGAAGGAGAGCTATCAAATAAAAGACAATACAGAGAAAAATGTCTCAATGAAGTACGACGACTACAAACTCACAATAGAAGAGATACTCGAACCTAGAAACAAAGAAGTATCTATAGAATGTTCAAGATGTTATGAAGCCATGTTTAAAAAGAAATAGAATATGGCACTTTTTAGTTTGAAGAAATCACACATCCAAATTCTTAATAGATTATGGAAAGTAAATAATAAAGAATACAACAATATATCAATATTTAGTCCAATGACTTTCTATAAAATAGACCAAAAAGTGTATAGTAAGTCATATATTATGCGACTTCTATACACTTCATTTAACACTTCTACATTTTTCACTAAGAATACAAATTCTATTGACTGAATAAGTTCCAAATTCTTTTATAGATTTTCTGCTCATGAAATCCATTCAATAACAAAGGAGCTTTCTTAACATCAAAACCTTGTATTATAATCGTTTCTTGCTCATACAGTAATATAGATGGGTATAAGATTTAATTTTAATATGGATTTGCTGATTTAAAGTATTTTCACAAGTTCACGATTTATTGTTATTTTTTGAAAAGCATACAATTCTTCCCCATTAGGTCCAATCATATAGATATTTGAATATTGGAACATATCTAAAGCTTCGGCCTCGTCATAATTGATCATGAATAATTGTAAAAATGTTGCTTTATTAAAATGCTATACAGATGAAAGATATGCATCTTCATTGTCATTTTAATTTCTTACAAACGCTTTTAAAACTTTTATTTCTTCATTTGGATTTTCTGGTCTTATTGTAAATTGACCTACACTTGCTGGAATAACAACAGTTTCTACATAGTGTACAACAAATGGTTCAAACTTATTCTCTGGACTTTCAATAACTGCACTTGTTCCATCAACAAGATTTAACATATGAACACCATCATGTGTATCATGAATAGTTTTTGTACGACTTGTAATCACTCTTGTTTCAATAAATTCTAATTCATGCAATCCTGTCTTAAGTTCTGTAAAATTATCGTTCTTTTCAATCAGTTTAAATTGATTGACCAAGTTATCCTTAACCCAAGATGTTGTACGATCCCATTGTATATTTTTTATACCATCATCAATATGAATTGGACGTGGTAATCCATCTAATCCTACTCTATCCCAATCCCAAAGCTTAAAGGTAAAGATATATGGAGTAGCGCTCACTTCCAAAACCATACAATTAAAGGAAGAACAATGAATAGTACCTGCCGGTATAAGATAATGGTTATGTTTTTTGGCTTCAAAGAAATTGACAAAACGTTGTGCCTGAAATGTACATTCACCATTTTGTGCGCGTTTTAGTTCGTTAATCATTTCTTCTTTTTGAACACCTTCTTTTAATCCTAAGAAAACGCCACCACCTTCTTTACAATCCAAAATATAGTAACTTTCATCTTGAGTATATGTCATACCAAAATGCGATTTAATATATTCTGTTAATGGATGAACCTGTAAACTGAGATTTTGTCCATCCATTGTATCAAGAAAATCAAATCGAATAGGGAATTCAGCACCAAAACGTGCAAAATTCTTTTCACCTAATAATTTCTTAGGCTGATACTGAACAATATTCATAGCTGGTGATTCTATCACTGTATGACCATATTTTAAATAAATACTATTTTCTTCTGGAACACCATCAAAACTCCATGCAAAATTGTCTTCATTTTTGTCTAATTCACATACCTCTTTCATCCATTGTCCACCCCAAATACCTGGATCAAAATATGGAACTAATCTAAATGGTCTTTGAGTGATTTGCTTTAATCCTGCTCTAAAACCTTCACCAGAAATCATCTTTGGTTGATTCGTCTTATTGGTATCTAGATAAAAATCAATTTCATCATACAAATCTTTCTTAAGTTTGTCTGCAATTCTCCATTCAATAAAAAATCCACGTTTGTATTTTTTTAAGATATCTTCATCATGATTGTGACATTTAAAATTAGGCATACCTTCACGATATCTTAATTGAATTTCCCACCTTGCCATATCAGCATAGACTAAAACATCACCTTTTGTTATTAAACTTGCGCCAACACCATAAACAAGGCAAGTTCCAGAGCATTCACTTATTAATTTATGAAAATCTTTTCTTTTTCTTTCATCAACAAAATCAATCATTTGTCCATAATACATAATTCCTCTCACACGATCATCTGTTAAATGCATAGACATCATAGAAGTTAATGTTTTTTCATCATAAAATATATCAATACTGTTTACAACACAATCTGGCTTTAGTCTATTTTTAAGCGCCGTTAATACTTCTTCATCATCAACGCCTGGATAACATTCTACAACAATCACTTTTCTATCACCTAAACATTCTAAAAGTGTTTTAGCAATTGTGTCATATCCTTCGATTCCTGCATTCTCATATCCAATGATATTCGTCATTGGATATTTATCATAATTAGGTTTTCTATTTAAATAATGCACAATATCACCACCTTATATACTTATAAAATTATTAACAAAACAGCTACAACAAATGGAATCATCAAAATGCTTATATAAATCATTTGGACTTTCTTTTTTTCAAATTTAAAGTTTTTTTCTTTAAAGAAAACCTTACCATCTTCTAAAACTTCCATAAAATCATTTCTTACAAATTCTTCAATTAAATAATATTGAAGTTTCAAAGGAAAAGACAAATTCAAATCTTCAATGTAAACAGCAGATTCTCTATTGATAGCATTTCTGCTTTCAAAAGCCTCGATAATTTGCTGATTCATTTCTTTAATATCCAATTTATTAGAAGAATCCAACAAAGACACCTACAATCGCTATAGCAACTAAAATAAGCATAACCTTTAATGGTGAAATTTTCTTTTTAGCCATTAACCACCAGCAAAAGATAACTAATATCAGTGGTAAAATATTTGGAAAAATTCCATTTAAAACATCATTAACCACAACTGTTGCTTCATCATTACCTGTAGCAAATTCTAAAACTGTACTTACACTTACATATGATGCAGCAACGCCACCTACAACTAATGAACCAAGTAAATTAAAGGATTCTCTTACTCTTTGAGCAGCTTCACCAACAATTATATCAATTGATTTAGTTCCTAATTGATAACCTTTAAAGAATAAGTAATAACTCGCAAAAGTCACACTTACTAAGAATGTAACAATATAGAAAATAGGTCCTAAAATATTACCACCTTTTGCCAAACCAATAGCAATACTCAATAATAACGGAATCCACATACCAGGAATAATAGCATCACCAATTCCTGCTAAAGGTCCCATTAATCCAACTTTAATACCATTAATAATTTCATCATCAATTTCTGCACCATTTGCTCTCTCTTCTTCTAAACCACAAACAACACCATTGATAACTGATCCAAGTTGTGGTTCTGTATTATAGAAAGTCGCATGTCTTTTTAAAGCAGCGATTTGATCTTCTTTATCATCATATAGTTCTTTAATAACAGGTGCCATTGCATCAGTAAAAGCAAATGTCTCTAACCATTGATATGACATAGATGTTAAGTTACTACAAAACCATCTGAACCAACTTTTCTGTAATGTTTTCTTGCTTAATTTTTTCATTTTATAGTTCCTCCTCTAAATCATCATCTAAAGCAACACCATCTGTAACCATAACATTTTTTTCACTATATATGAAATGACTATAAGCAAAGAATGCTCCAACAATTGCTAACGAAATCATATTAATACCTAATGCTGCAACCAAGACAAATCCAAATAAGAATCTAACCAAATCAATATCCTTCTTAGTGACTTGTTTTAATAAAATAGCAACCCCTACTGCTGGTAACATGCCACCTAATGCTGTTAATGTTCTCATAACAAAGCTATCTACTGGGAACATAGCAATGATTTGATTTGCATAAGATTGTCCCAGATATAAAACTATAAATGTTGGAATAATACGGAAACAAGCTTGGACAATTTGAGGGAATACCCAATGATTCATTGTTAAAGCTTTAAAATCACCTTTATCAATAGCAGCAATAGCCCTTGTATTAAAGAAAGTATTTGATAACATCATGAAGTTGTGGAAAATTGTTCCAATAGCTCCAACAGCAGTTGCTAAAGCAACACCAGATTCAACAGTTCCACCTTGTTTAACTGCTAAAATACCTAAAGACACACCAATATATGCTGCAGCATTTAAATCTTGAGGCATCTGTCCTCCTGGAGTAACTAAAGCAATGAATACAACTTGAACTGCGACCCCAACAATAATACCTGTTTGTACATCTCCCAAAATCAAACCGATAAGCATACCAGAAACAAGTGGTCTAGACAATACATACCAACCACCAGTTGTTCCCAATGCCCATGGACATGATAATGATCCCAAATATGATAACACGCCAATAAGAAATGCTTGAATAGCATTAATTTCCATAATTATCTCTCCTTCTTCCCTAATAATTCTTCTCTAACATCTTTCCAGTGAACAACTCCTGCATCAGGAACCAATCTAAATTGAATATCATATCCTTCTTGATATATTCTTTCGTATGCTTCAATTTCTTCTTCAGTGATATCAGCATTCTTATTCACATTGACTGTTCCCTCTCTAGCACTTTGTGGTCCAATATTTAAAACATTTGTTAATGTTTTCATCTTTTTATCAACTAATAACTCAGCCATTGTAATTGGTTCTTTTGTGATTACAAAATAGTTTTTTTGACTTTTTATGGCTTCATCCATTTTTTTCGCAAACTGCTCTCTACTCCAAATAAAAGTCTTTTTTGTCGAAGCAGCTTTTAGAGCATTTTTTATAACGGGATTAACTGCCGCTTTATCATTTACAGCAATTATTCCATCACATGGAAATTCTGTTGACCATCTAATAATAATCTGTCCATGAATAATACGATCATCACATCTTATAAAACTAATTGCCATTATTTATTCCTCCTTTATAATTCATCATCACTCTCATCATCACAGTATTCAAATAATTGAATACCATTTTTTGCATCATTAATGACATTCAATAATACTTCATCATCAAAGTGACTACTTAAGCCAATCGTCAATACTAATGGTAAATTCATACCAGAAATCATTTTCGTCTGCTCCATAAGACTGTGATCCTGCAAATACTGAATTGTTGTCATATACGGAGAACCACCCATAATATCAGATAGGACAATAAGCTCATCATCTGCATTCATCCAATGACTTAACATATTAAGTTCCATCTTAAACTCTTCTATATCTTTTCCATCAGATAAACAAATATATCTTATATTCTCATTTTGTCCCACTATCATTTTATAAGCTTCAAACATACCCATCGCCATTAATCCATGACTCACTAATAAAATTTTTCTCATTGATTCACCTCATTTTCATAAATTTATAATGTTATAACATTTTACTCGCGAGATTTAAAGTTGCTGTCACAACCTATTTGTTATAACATTACAACTTTTATGCTTTTATAATACAAGACAACTCATATATTGTCAAGCGTTTTCATTTTTATTTTAAAAAAATTTCACCATTTCAATGGTGAAATTTATTGATTATTAATATATAATACATAACCATCACTCAAATACTTTGAAATAGAATATTCTACCCCCATTTGTCCATGAAATCCCCTACGTACACGATTCATTAAGGCAATTGTTTGATTTTCTATACCAAACTCTTTCTTTTCTTCCTCGCTTGCAATGCTTGCAGTAATTTCTTCTGATACACTTTCAATCGTGTATCCATAATTCTTATATTGTTCATATAATGAATGATGAAAATCTGTATTAGCATTCATACCAGTGATAGGATGAATGTAAGATAAATGCAAAGCTAATGTTTTTTCACCATGAATTTGTCCATGACGCATGATACATAAAACTTGGCTATCTCTAGGGATTTTAAAAAAATCTGTAACTATATCTGGTGCTTGAACATATTTTACCCAAACTAGACGTCTAGTCCAACCCTCGCCATTTTCTTTTAAATTTGCAAAAGAGGACTGAAAAATCGTTGAAATTCTATCCTGTTTTTCTAAAACAATAGTTCCTTTTCCTCTTCTTCTTGATATCTTCTTTTCAGATAACAATTTATCCATTGCTTGACGGACAGTTATCCTCGATACATCAAACTCTTCCATAATTTGCATTTCAGTTGGCATTATTTCACCCACTTTATAATATGAACTGTCAATTCTATCACTTAAAATATCATATAATTGACTCCATAAAGGCTTTTCTCCTAAATTAACATCTAGCTTCATATATTGACCTCCTTAATAATTCATAAAAACTTTATATATATTTATAATGATATAACAATAAAGCATTTTATAAACAATTCAACAAATTGAATCCATTCTTTTAATAAAGTATATTAAATTTCTTAAAAATTTTCAATTTTTTTCTTATTTTCATATCTCGTAATTTTTTACAAATATTGATTATTAAGAAATGATTATTCATTTCACATATTCATAAAAGAAGTTGAAATCAATCTACTTTCTTACAATAAAGGTAATCAAAATAGAAAATTTCAGCTTCTTTAAATGAATTACATATTTCTCAACAAAGATGCAATGTACTGACCAGCAATTGCCCCATCATTTGTTGCTGTCACAACTTGCCTTAAATTCTTCTCTGTGACATCTCCACCAGCAAAGATGCCCGTAACACTTGTCTCCATATTTTCATCAACTTCTATATATCCTCTTTCATTGACAATCCCCAAATCTTTTACAAACTCACTCACAGGATCTAACCCAATAAATGGAAAAATACCTTGTACTGGAATTGTTGATAGTTCTTGTGTTAATGAATCCTCAACAATCAAACCAGTGATTTTATTGTCAGTGATTTCAATATCATGAGGTTTCTTTAAATAATGCATTTCAATATTATCTTGATGTTTTAATTTATCCGCCAAATAGTGATCAGCTCTTAAAACATCACGACGAACGACAACATGAACACTTTTCACAATATCACTGAGATATATAGCTTCTTCAATAGCTGAGTTTCCACCACCAATGACACAAACATCTTTATTCTTAAAAAATGGACCATCACAAACAGCACAATAAGAAATACCTCTACCTGTCATGTCTTCTTCATGAGGAATACCCATTTTTCTTTCTTTTGTTCCAGTCGCAATAAAAACATACTTGCTTTCATATGCTTTATCTCCAGCATGAACAACTTTTTTATCAGCCTGATTTTCTACAGCAGTGACTTGTCCGTATTCATACTTAGCGCCAAATGATAGACATTGTTCATACATAGAATAAGCCAATTCTGGCCCTTTTTTCACCATTCCTGGATAATTTTCAATCTCCGCAGTTAAATTCAATTTTCCTCCTGGAGCACCACCATCTAAAACAAGAACGCTCGCACCTGCACGAGACGCATATAACGCTGCTGTTAATCCCGCAGGACCAGCACCAATCACAACTAAATCATACATTTTCTTTCACCCTTTCTACAAATACTAATACATCACTCATTTTATCAATCATCAAATCAGGTTGTAATGCTTCCAAATCTTTTGTTCCTTTAGGTGTCCATTTGACACCTACAGTATAAACACCCGCATTTTTCCCTGCCATGATATCACTTGTATTATCACCAATATAAATCGCTTTATGACAATCAGTTTCTAACATCACTCTTAAAATACCTTCAGGATCAGGTTTCACGTGTGTCACTTGATCCATCCCTAAAACAATATCAAAATACTTTGCCATATCAAATAACCCTAAACCCAAATATGCTGCATCAGAATATTTGGTTGTCACAACACCTAAAGAGTAACCCTGTTGTTTTAGTAATTGCAATGTTTCTATCACGGTTGGATAAACCGTGACATAATCTTGATGATGAGCATGATTATAGGCACGATAATAATCAATTAATTCATCAATCATAGAGGCATCAAAATATCTCGAAAATGTTTCTTTCAAAGATGGACCTAAAAACGATAATTGTTCCTCTTCACTCAAAATATATCCTGGTTTATATTTATGAAACACATGTTCAAAACTTTTATGAATCAATAAATCTGTATTCAATAAAGTTCCATCTAAATCAAATATAATTGCTAAATCCTGTTTCATTTCAACACTCCCTATTACTTTTCCTATTATAGCATAGTTTCTTTCTTCCACAAAGGAAAGTGGCTTATTTTCATTTTAGATAGTCTTATTTTTCATGATAAGATGCAATTTCTCGTCCTTTTTTTAACCTTTTTCTTCGTTATACTGAATATGTACAAAGAAGATTTATTAATGAAAATTGTTTTTTGATGAACAAGATTTTATTCATTAATTTGCTCAAAAATATCATGTCAATGTTTCGATACTATCAGATGCCTTAACATGAGATAATGCTCACATATGCCAAGATGCTGATGCTATAAATATTATGACAACAAGTTGCAATAGTACAAAAATTAAGTGAATATCATCTTCAATGCATTTCTACACGAACAATTGGTTTTGATTATTCGGCTTAATTCACTCGTTCTGGTTTTCAAGAATGGTTTTATACTTAGCGATTACAGTACGGACACATGACACTGCCATCTGGGAGCGCAGACCATAAGTTTCCCGTACTTGATAATAGGTATTTTCCTGAATACTGTAACGACTAAGGTTATGGGTACGTATATATATTCAGAGACGTCATTGCAGGCATCCGAATAAGCCTTCATTGTAGAGCAGATATTATCTCTATCAGAAGGATTCACTCGTATTTGAAGTTTTGCCGTAATCGTCTGTTCCATATATATCACCTCATTTTTTTCATCAAAATTATTATATCATATTTTGACGAAACACGATGTTTTAAAAAAATACGCCGCTTAATCGGGCATTCCTCCCCAACTTAAAGAAGTCGGGGCTTCCTGCCCTGCGGCGTTGGTGAACTGACACATTTAACTGTTGGCATTATTGACATGGTCTTTCACCACCTCGTTTTATGCCATGCGTGGTTCACTATAAAGAGGAATGCCTCGCATTCCTCTAAGATAAAATTATCTTTATGTTTTGAATCAATTGTTCCATCTGTTGTTGTGTCCCAATGGTGATTCTTAAATATTGATCAATTCTTGGTTTATGAAAATAACGGACCAATATTCCCTTTTCTCTTAACTTATAAAACAAATCTTCAGCACTATAATTGGGATGTCTTACAAAAACAAAATTTGCATAAGAATCAGGCATAATGAATCCCAATTCTTGTAATGCTTTTTTTGTATATTCTCTTGTCTGAATAATCTTTTGAGCATTTGATTTCACATATTCACTATCTTCCATACTCGCTTGTCCAATCACTTGTGCAAGTCGATCAACAGGATAAGAATTAAAAGAATTCTTAACATCATATAAACGTGAAATCACTTCTTCACTTCCTAAAGCAACACCTAATCTCATACCTGCCAATGATCTAAACTTAGAAAATGTTTGAATGATTAATAATTGAGGATATTTTTCAATCAATGAAACTGCACTTTCTCCTCCAAAATCAATATAAGCTTCATCAATAACAACAATACTATCAGGATTATGTTTTAATATATCTTCAATAAAATCTAATGAAACAAGAATTCCTGTTGGTGCGTTAGGATTTGGAAAAATAATTCCAGAATTATCCTGATAATAATCTTCTTTCATTATTTCAAATTGATCATTGAGTGGTATCATTTGATAATTCATTTGATACAATTCACAATAGACAGGATAAAATGAATAACTGATATCAGGAAACAAAACAGGAGCAGTTCCATTAAAACATGTTAAAAAAGTAAGTGCCAAGACTTCATCAGATCCATTCCCTATAAAAACCTGCTCATCTTTTAAATTATGATAGACTGCTAAAGAATGCCTTAATTCTTCAGCATCAGGATTTGGATACAAATTCAAACGAGAAGATTGAAAATGTTGAATAGCCATTTGTACTTTAACACCTGGATCATATGGATTCTCATTCGTATTTAATTTAATTAAATTTTGGATTTTAGGCTGTTCACCTGCTTGATAAGGATCGACTTGCCTTAATTTATCTTTCCAACTCATCATCATTTCCTCCTAACATTTTTTCAATCACTTCATAAACATAATTAACATGCAAATCTGTAGTCTGTTTGATATCTTCATCTGCATGTTTGAAAGTATAGCCATAATCAGCTTCCTCTATCATTGATAAGTCATTATAGGAGTCCCCAATAGCATAAACCTTCTCAATATTTTCATCAATCAAATTTAACAATTCTTGCATACCTGTTCCTTTAGAACAACCCTTAGGAACAACATCAACATAATACGTATTCAAATAAACCTCAACTTGATCACTATAATGCTGGCGAATATAATCAAAGCAATGTAACGTATCATATAATCCTTCATCATCTTGATTAAAGGCAATGATCTGAAAAGACCTTGCCTCTTGATATAAAGCCATAAAGTCTTTATCAACTTTTTTATTTCCTAATGTATGATCATAAGTATATCCATCTTTATAGCCATAAGTTTCTTCACCATCACAAAAATATGACCATAAACCTTTATATTGTGTCGTATGATTTAAAATATCAATACCAATAGTCTTATCAATCACCTTCTCATAGAGTGTCTCATAATGTCGATTAATAATATGCCCGCCATTGTTTAAAACAGCATAATCAAAAGGAACTGCACATATTTCTAATCCCGCTTGAAATTCTTTTATATTTCTACCTGTACAAATGACAATCAAATGACCTTGTTGATGCAAAGTTTCTAACATTTCAAGATTACGTGGTGTTATTGTTTGATTATGTTCTATTAAAGTTCCATCAAAATCACTAAACAATATTTTCATAATCCTCCCCCTTTGTTGCTTTTATTATATCTAATATCCTAACAAATGAAAAGAAAAAGAGGAAGTCTCCTCTTATTGAACAAATACATATGTTAATTCTGAATCATAAACATTCTTATTTCGATATACGACAAAAGAAGATCGTTCATCATATTCACCTATTCCAAAATGTCCTAATGTTTCCTTTTTTTGTTCAAATTCAGCTTGACGTTTTCTAAACTGATCCATAAGCTGATCAGTTTTTGTTTGTTCTCCTGTCAAACTTTTCATCATGTCATTTTCTTCATCAGTTAAAAACAATTCTTCAAAAGCTGAAACTCCGCTCTTTCTGACAATTACTTTTTCTTCATTCACTGTATGTCCAATATCATAAAACTTTTCAATCTTCAAAGACAGATGATCATTGATCTTTGTTGAATATTTCAATGAAAAAGAGACATTATAATTATCATAAACAACAATGAAATATTTTTTATCAAAATTATAGTCTTGTGGTAAAGAAGCTGTATATGTTTCAATATCTTTGACATATCCATCAACATTTGTAAATTGTTTTTGAAAATCTGCTAATGTTTCATAATAAGCAAGAATACTTGTCGCTTCAGTATTCTTCATCGTAGGTAATGTTGTTGTTTCAGTCATAGAACTTTGAAAACCTTCTCCTAAATCGTTCAATAAACGACTATAAAATAATGGTACAATGACCATTGAGAAGATAATCATGGCATAAATAATATAATTCATTGACTTTTTTCTTTGCTTGATAGGAATATATCGACCTCTTAAATCCAATCCACAATGTGGACAATACTTTTCATTTTCATTGACATCATGACCACATCTTGGGCATTTTCTCATCTTTATTCATCCTCTCTAAAATAGTCATTCATAAATTCTTCGAATTCATCTAAAAACTCTTGTCTTCTTTCTTTCTGTTCAAATCTATCCTCAATCTTTAAATAATCTTCATCTAAGTATTGATATGTCTTCACAAACTTCCCATTTGATATGACATGTATTGTTGGAGTCCAATCAAAATGAAGTTCCTTATATATATTCTCATAAAAATCAATTTCTTCTTGAGACGCATCATCAGCCTTTGCACGATCTCTAAATGCTTTTACATTTAAATAATATAGTCCTGTATTTTCATGTGAATTAATATATTTTTCAAGAATTGGATAGAATTCTTGGCAATCTCCACAATCTGGTCTTCCAATATACAACATAAATTTAACATTAGAATTTAACTTTTGTGTTAACTCTTGATATTGAATGTCTTGAATTCCATTTATTTTTAATTTTTCTACAGCTGGTTGACATCCTAATAAAGTGAGTCCTAATAAGAAACAAATGATTTTCTTCATTCTATCACCTCATTTTGTTTAATATATCACAATCTCTTGCAAAAGAAAAGTCCTAGGCATATGAATTGATTCATCATGCATATTTTTATATAATCAAAACAGGGAGTGAAGAAGATGAAAGTTTTAGTTATTGGAGGAACTTATTTTTTAGGACGTGTTTTTACTTTATTAAGTTATCAAAAATATGATTTAACTTTAGTGAATAGAGGAAATTACTCAATGGCCCAATATTCTGTGAAAGAATATCACTTTGATCGTCATGATATCAAGCAATGGCAAACACTGTTCGATCATTATGATGTCATTGTAGATTTTTGTGCTTACCAGCAAGGTGACATTAAAATTGTCACTGACAATATTTCTTTTGGTCATTATATTTTTATAAGTACAGTTGACGTTTATGAAAGAGGTACAGGATATATCAAAAAAGAAGATCATCCTTTAGAATATCGTCATTTTATAGGAGAGATAGGAGACTATATTCATTCAAAAGTTTTACTAGAACATGAATTACAAGAAACATGTCGAAAACAACATAAGGCCTATACATCTTTAAGACCAGGGAATATTTATGGTCCTTTTAATTATGCTCCAAGAGAATCAGAATTGATCAAGCGTATTGTTCATGGTTTACCATTAATTGATATTATCGATGCTGATGCTTCTTTCCAACTTGTTTATGTCAAAGATGTTGTTCAAGCTATTCAGTTGATCATTGATCAACAACCTTCCTATCATGCCTTTAATATCATTAATCCACAATATTTGACATATCAAGATATTAACCAATATTTATCACAATGTTCTCAAGAGCCTGTACAAATCATGAAACAAACAATTCAACAAATTACTGATTATCCTTTACCATATCCATTATTTAAAGAAGAAATGGAACTCTATGATGGACATCTTATTGAAAGTCTTGGTTTCACTTATACATCTCATCAAGAGGGATTCCATCAAACCTATGATGCTTTCTATCCAGTTTTTAAAGACTAAGAGAAATTTCTCTTTATACGATCCACTCTTTTAATAAAATATCATCAAACTTAAATGTCTTATTTTATTAAAGCATTTACTGTTTTATTCTTATAAAGATTTTGTCTAAAATGACAGAGCTACAATCATTCTCATTCAAATGACACAAAATAACTTTCTATTATAATGAAATGAATAAGCAAAAAGTTTTGGCTATAGATTTTGAAGAAAGTAAGAAATTGGGTAAATAGATTCATTTATGTTATATAAAGTATTATGAGAACAATGCCTTAACTATTTTTACTTTTAATTTATAATATAGTTATACTTTCACATAATTATTTATCATTCATGTTTTTATTGATTTTTCTTCATATTAAGTATTTATGAATTATTTTCATATTTGTTTGACAACATGTTATAAGTCGAAGTTTATTGTAATATATTGACATTTAAATGGTTTTAAAAACTTTTTATAAAATACCACATTGAATTTATAGAATACTTTATATTCGAGTTTTACTTAGAAAATAAATACTAAATACAAGATTATTTATAAGTATATAAAGAAAACAGGATAGATTTTCATCTATCCTGTCAAATTATTATTTTAACAATGATTCTCCAGTCATTTCAGCTGGAATTGGCAATCCTAATAATTGTAGCATTGTTGGAGCTAAGTCTCCTAACTTTCCACCTTCTTTTAATTCTAAGTGACTATTTGTAACAATTAAAGGTACTGGATTTGTTGTATGGGCAGTAAATGGATTATTATCTTCATCTAATAATCTTTCACTATTACCATGATCGGCAGTAATTAACATTGTTCCACCTAATTCAAAAACTTTTTCATAAACTTCACCAACACATTCATCAACAACACTCACTGCTTTAATTGCAGCAGGAATAATTCCCGTATGACCAACCATATCACAGTTAGCAAAGTTGACAATCACTACATCATAAATATCTTTATCTAATTCAGCAATTAAAGCATCTTTGACTTCATAAGCACTCATTTCTGGTTGTAAATCATAAGTTGCAACTTTTGGTGAATTAATAAGAACACGAGTTGCTCCTTCTATTTCCTTATCAACTCCACCATCCATAAAGAATGTCACATGAGCATATTTTTCAGTTTCAGCAATTCTTAACTGTTTTAATCCTTGATTTGATAAGTAATCACCTAATGTATTAGATAAGTCTAAAGCTTTAAATGCAATATCACCATTTACTGTATCTGCATATCTCATCATACATACAAAATGGATATTCTTTGGTTTATCAGCTGGTTTAAAATTATCATAGACATCTGCTGTAAAGACATTTGACATTTGAATAGCTCTGTCAGGTCTGAAGTTTGCAAAAATAATTGCATCATTGTCACTGACAGCTCCACCGCAATCTGGATTATATCCAGGAATCACAAATTCATCATAAACTTCTTTTGCATAAGAATCTTTAACATATTGCACTGCATCACTGTATATTTCTCCACTCTTAGCAATTAAAGCATTATATGCAAGCTCAACACGATCCATTCTCTTATCTCTATCCATTGCATAATATCTACCAGAAACAGATGCGATTTGTCCTACACCAATTTCATTCATCTTATCTTGTAATTCTTGCACAAAATCAGCTCCGCTATCAGGAGCAACATCACGACCATCTAAGAATGCATGAACATAAACTTTTTGTAAACCTTTATCTTTAGCTAATTGTAATAATGCATAAATGTGTTCATTTGATGAGTGAACACCTCCATTTGATAATAATCCCCAAATATGTAGCTTAGAATCATTATCTTTGACATGTTGAATAGCTTTTAAGAAAGCTTCATTTTCATAGAAAGTTCCGTCTTTCACAGCTTTATTAATTAAAGTTAATGATTGATAAACAACTCTTCCTGCTCCAATATTTAAATGTCCAACTTCACTATTACCCATTTGTCCTTCAGGCAAACCCACTGCATTTCCACTTGCTTGTAAAGTTGTTGTCGGATACATTGCCATCAAATCATCTAAATTAGGTGTATTGGCTAATTTAACTGCATTCCCATCAATACGATCAGTTAACCCATAACCATCTAAAATACATAAAACCACAGGTCTCTTTTTCATTTCATATACCTCCATATGCGTTCATTATACAAAATTATAGATAAAAAATAAAGTTTAACGATGATTTTTTTCACACATTCTTTTAAGTGACAAAATTATCTTTTTATTTATGCTCTCTATTCTTCTTATTAAAACAATTTTCTTTCATATATTAAGGAAAAATTCAGTTCTTAATCATTCAATTTTTATAATTTGGGTGCTAAAACATAATTAAACTGACAAGCTCAATAAAAATTCTATAACAATGACAAGATGAATTTCTCTATCACATTTATTGTCCTCTTTATTGAATATGATTTGATGCCTTAGATAGAAAATCAAAACAATTAACAAAAGATTATTTAAATGACTATTTAGCTAAAAATAGACATCTTGTTTATACAAGTCATGATGCAGATAAAATATTTGAAATTGATGATAAACAAATAAATCCAGTCCCAAATGCCAAAATTCATCTAAAAATATTGCATAAGTAAACCAGATGGATTAAATCTGTTTTTTGATTAAGAGTGTACTAAAATCAAAAGAATGTTTTATTTTTAAAATCCACTATTATTATAGATTTAGCTATTAGAGAATTGAAACATTCCCACTTTATAAGCCAAATTGTCATTATATTGAATATAACTATAATCCATGAAGTCTTCCTAAAAAAGAATCACTCTTTACCAACAAATACTTATTTATCCCTATCTTGTATATTCATGAAAGTCAATTTTTAAATATATTTTCAACTTATGTTTTTAACAAAAAACAATGAAATGATTATTTCTTTCTCTTACTTGGTGATGATATCATATAGATACCTAAAAAGCTAAAAATTAATGGCCAATAAGTTCTTAAAGTCGTTTCAATTTCCTTCAAAAACTCATTTTGTTCTCCATTTTGATTAATTGTCAATAAAACACCTAACATCATCAATATAATTCCTATATTTTTTCTTAAGTTCATCGTCATCACCTATAACGATTATAATCCCCATTACATAAAAACTTTGTCACTTGAAAGAATCTCATGGCAAAAAGATAGCAACTCTTGCAAAGCAACATTCTCTCGCCCCTTTTGCGAATAAACAATAACTTCATCATCATATTCAAAACGATTAGAATGAATAATACTATTGATATCTTTTCTTAATTCTTGAGGTAATGTAACAAATAAATTCTCAGACATTTTTCTTAATAATATACAAAGTGTTGCAAGAGATAACTCTAAATCTAAAATCGTCTTTGTCTCATCACGAATTAAAATATCCTCATCAAAAATACCTCTCTTTTGTTCAATTTGATTCAAGCGATTTAAAATCATTTCCACCGATACAACGCTTTCCTCCAAAGTCTCCAAAAAACACATTTCCTTCAATTCTCTTTTCGTCATGACAATCACCTTTTTTCTATTCATTTTGTCAATAGAATATATTTCCATAAATCCCCATAATAAAAACTTTCAGATCATCAAATCAACTTGTAAATCCATATAATCGTTATCAGTCAATAAATCCTCTGTTTTAATCATTGTGTTTATAATAATATCTTCTACACCCATATTATATCATAAAAAAATGAAAGCATATAGAAAAAGGCATGTCCTGTTGAACATACCTTACTTATTCATAATATCATAAATACATGGAACAACAAATAATGTCATAAATGTTGCATAGAATAAACCACCAATTGTGACAATGGCCATTGGAGCCAGCATATCTGCTCCAGAACCAATCCCCATAGCCATCGTTGATAAGCCAAGGATTGTAGTCAAAGCAGTCATAATAATTGGACGAATACGCATTTTTCCAGATAATAATAATGCTTCACCTTGTGGTATCCCTTCTGCTTTTAGCTGATTCACACAATCAACAAAAACAATCCCATTATTCACAACGACACCTGATAAAATCAAGAAACCTAACATAGCAATCATTGATAAATTATTTCCTGTAAAGACTAAAGCAAATAATCCTCCAGTAAATGCTAATGGTAATGTAAACAAGACGATAAATGGTGATTTCAATGATTGAAATTGAGCAACCATAATCAAATAAATAAAGACAATCGCTAAAGCAATCATTTTTACTAATTCAAACAATGTTGAATTAATTGTTTCATTTTCACCATCCATTTCCAAGCTATATCCACTTGGAACCTGATAATCTTTTAAGACTTCGTTAATTCTTGTTCCTACTTTTCCAATATTGGCATTATCATCAATTGTTGCATTAATTGTAATGGTACGTGCTTGTTGTAAGTGATGAATTGATTTCATAGAGTCTTGTTGAGTAATCGTCACTAAATCACTTATTTTTATTTTTTCATTATTGACTGTTATTTCATGATTTTTAATATCCTCTAAAGAAACATCACTCTGTTTATCTTCAATAATAATTGGATAGACACTGCCATCAGCGTATGTGATTTCCGTCGAAGAAACACTTGTTCTTAGTAGAGACGCAACTTCTGCATACACTTGAGCCACTGTCAATTGATACTTCATAGCTTTGTTTTTATCCACTGTTAAGACAATTTCTTGATCATTGTCTTCTTGACCGTTTGTCACCTCAGCAACACCTTCAACATCTTTTAAAATATTTTTAATTTCATTTGAAATTTGAACCAGTTCTTCTAAATCTTGTCCTTTGACAACAACTTGTACTCCTGATCCCATCAAAGCAGACATATCCATTGTTGACCCATTGGCTGACAATTCTAATTGTTCAGGAATGTCTAAATGATTGATTGATGTTGCAATCTCCTGTGATGTCATATGACGTTTTTCATCAAGAATAATATACATACTCATCGCATGGCCATTTGATCCACCAGACATTGACGATAACATACTTCCACCTTCCATAACACCAACAGTCTGAATGCCCTCAATAGCTTCAATTTGAGGAATTGTTTGATCAACTAGAGTTCTAAACTCATCATCTGTCAATTCTTCCTGACCTGATACATTAACAGAAATCATTTCACTATCCATATCGGGAATAAATTCTGTACCCATCTGTGTAATCATAAAAGCACTTGAAATGAATAGAACAATGACGACAATTAACAGAATTGTTTTTTTACGAAGACATACTGACAATATCTTTTGATAACCATTAACGATCTTATCAAAGAAAAGATGTTTCTTTTCCTGACTATGTGTTAACATTTTTGAAGACATTGCAGGTACTAAAGTTAAAGCAACAATTAAAGATGCTACTAAGGAATAAGCAATTGTCAATCCCATATCAGTAAATAATTGTCTCGTCATTCCTTCTGTAAAAACAATTGGCAAGAAAACACAAATCGTTGTCAATGTTGAAGCTGTAATTGCTCCTGCCATTTGCGTTGCTCCTTGAACAGCCGCCTCCTTTATCCCTTTACCCTCTGCCTTTAAACGATAAATATTTTCCACAACAACAATACTATTATCAACTAACATTCCTACTCCTAAAGCTAAACCTGCTAGAGAAATAATATTTAAAGTTACACCACTGAAATACATCAACACAACTGCAAACATTAATGAAATAGGAATTGAAAAAGCTGTAATGAGGGTTGTTTTGATATCTTTTAAGAAAAAGTAGAGGATAACAGCTGCTAAAATACCACCTGTCATTAAGTTATTTAAAACTGAATCAACTACGATACCAATATAAGATCCCTGATCGTTTAAACTTGTGATATGAAGTCCTTCATACTCTTTTTCTAGTTCTTTGATTTGTCTTTGAATATCATTGGAAACAGTTGATGTTGAAGCTGTACTTTGTTTTTGAACAGTAAATAACAACCCATCATTCCCATTGATTTTTGCATAATTTTCGCCAATATTATTGATGATTTGGATATCAGCAACATCACTCAAAGTGACCTTTAAATCAGCCTGATCGACCAACACAAGATTCTTGACTTCATCAATAGTCTTAAATTCATCTCCAACCTTAACCAAAGTGGCAACATGATTGACATCAATATATCCTGCTGGCATTGACATATTCTCTGCTGACAAAATTTGATTGATCGTATTTTTTGATAATGCTGATGTTAGTCCAGCAGCTTGATAAGCTGATTGACTGGCAGTATCAAAAGCAATCTTTCCTTGTAAAATTTGTGCTTCACCAGCTTCGATTTGAGCATAAGCTTCTGACATCTTTTCTGACAACAAAGTTTGCCCTTGAGCCAATTGAACAGATTGTTCCTCTAAAGCTGATAATTGTGTCTGCATTGTCGTTAACTGCGTTTCCAAACCTTGCTTTGATTCTAAAGCAATCTTTAAAGCTTCCTGCAATAAAGATGAATCTAATCCTAATGACTCTGCTTCAGCAATTTTGCTATTTAATTCGTTAATTGTTTTATCAACTCCACTCATAGCCAATTGCAATCCGGAAATTGTTCCTGTTAATGTAGACTTTGCTTGACTCAACTGAATTTCACCACTCACAATTTGACTTGATTGTTGACTTTCTTGCTGACGAAGTTGCTTCTTAGCCTCTGCCAATTGTTTTTCACCTTGATCCAATTGAGATTTCGTTGTTGCCAGAGTTGAATCAACCTTATTCAAAATCTCTGTATTCAATTGATCGATCTTATCTTGATTTAGTGTTATAGAAATATTTTCTTCTATCAATCCTGTTGTTGTTACAGATGCGACTCCGTCAACCCTTTCAATAGCAGGAATAATCTTTTCATTCGCTAAGGTTGATGTTTCACTGATATTTTGTCCTTCAACATCAATAGCTCCAACTAAGATTGGCATCATACTTGGATTAATCTGTAAAATAGTTGGATTGGGAATGGTCTCATCCAAATTTGCTAAATCAATTTTTGCTGAAATATCAATCATAGCACTATTCATATCTGTGCTTTCATAGAACTCCATAATCACAATACTCACATTTTCAGAAGAAATACTTTGAATTTCTTTAATACCATTGGTTGTTGCCAATTGCTGTTCCAATGGCTTTGTGACACTTTTCTCAATCTTCTCTGGAGAATCTCCAATACTTGTTGTCATAACAGCTACATAAGGTAATTCCATAGCTGGTAATAAATCTGTTGTCATGCTTGTAAATGACACAACACCCAAGATAATGACTAAAATCACTCCAACAAAAACAGTTAATGGTTTTTTTACACTGAATTTTGACATTCACTGACCTCCTTTTCATAAATCAATTTTTGATAACTTGTGAGAATCTTTGAAAATAACATTTCTGCCATTTTCACTTCTTCTTCACTTAATATATCAAAAATACGGTTCATTTGTTTTTCATTGTATTCTTGAATCCGATTCAATATATCTTCTCCTTGCTGTGTTAAACTTACTAACACAACTCTTTCATCCAAAGGGTTCCTTTCACGCGAAATCCATCCTTTTTTTTCTAACTTCTTACACATATTAGAGACATTTCCTTGATCCCATCCAAGTGTTTTGACAATTTTACCAATTGACATATGCTGGTAAATCTGAATTGTTTTCATAAACATAAACTGGATATGTGTGATTTCAATATTCTTTGTCGCATTTTTAAACATGTGCTGAATAAGTTCTAATATATCTGCCATTTGATTACAAAAGCCATTCATCATTTTTTCATTACCCATAGTTCCTCCTCCAATTATATGTGATATTACATATTATATGCTTATACATATAAAAAGACAAGAAAAAAGCAAGATTATGTTTAACCTCGCTTATTTAATTCATATAATCCTCTCGCATAATGTATCATTGCAAAAATCATCAAAATTGCTGTCATATAAATCATGCTATCAGCAACCATTGTATTTGGCATATAAAAAGCAACCAATAAAATAGAGACAACAAAGAAAACAGCAGTTGCTATCTTTCCTGGCATTTCTGCTTGCGCCAAGTGAACAGCTTTCTTCTTATAAATATGCCATCCTACAAACAAAAGCATTCCATCTTTTAAAACAATAATCGCAACAAGCCAAGCATAAGCAGGATAAGTATAAACAAGGGTACAAGCCACAACAAATTGTGTTAATTTATCAGCTACTGGATCAACAAGTTTTCCCAAATCAGTAACCATATCAAATTTTCTAGCAATAAAGCCATCTAAAAAATCAGTCAAACTTGATAACAGTAATATACCAGCAGACAATAAGTGTTCATCACTTGACTCTGCATGAAAATAAGTATAGAGAAAAACTGGTACTAAACCTATTCTCAAATAACATAATATATTGGGTATACTAAAAATTTCTTTTTTTGTAAACATTGTTCGTCCCTACCTTTGTATACCCCTTATTATAAGGAAATTAAGTGTTGAAGTCAAACTTATCTTGTCGCTTCTTTAATTGCCTCAACAGTTTCTTCAACAGAAAGGTTGGTTGTTTCAATCTTCATTGTATCCAACATCTTATACATATCCAATCTTTCAAGACTCCTATCTAAAACATCTTTTTTTCTTATACCTTCTCGAATATCTTTTTCTATTCGTGTTTTTAATGAATCTTTTGAACAAATCAAAGAAATCGCATAAACCTCACACTCTGTTAAATCAATTTCAGATAAAATTTCATTTATAATAGTCTGCTCATGCATTACCCAACAAAAAACAATATTTTCTATAACAGAACAATGTATAAATTGATTTAATTGATAAGTTATATTTTTCATGACCATTAACTTTGTTTCATCATTCACAACAAAGGGATGCATATCCCAACACCAATCACCATCTAAAAATACAGAACAGTCTAGTTCTTGACATAACTTTTGAGAAATTGTTGTTTTACCAACCCCCATTGTTCCTCCAATCATAAACAATTTCTTCATATAACCTCCTAATTCAAATATGCATTTCATATCCATACTCATGTAAAATAAGTTGTTCATCAATCACTTCATCATAGATCCCATCAACCCTTTGAAAACCACTTTTCAAATAAAGATGGATGGCAGGTCTATTCGATTCTACAACAAAAAGCCTTAAATATTGAGCACTCTGTTGTCTTGCTATCATCATGGCATGTTTTAACGCAAGGACACCCATTCCTTGTCTTAAATAATCTATATTCACCGCAAAACGATCAATATATATTGCCTTTTTATCTGTTTCTTTCCACTTGACACAAGCTTCTCCTTCATGAGAATCAGACAAAGCAAATGATGCGACAATATCATTATGATGAACAAGCACATAAAATTGCTTTTTTTCAATATCATTATGAATAAATTCTATAGGATAAATATCATCCCAAATCTCAATATGATTCCTATTCATACGCTCAACAACTTGCCTATACATTGATTTTAATTTTGATAAATCGCTGAGATTCGCTAATCTGACTTCCATTTCTTTTTCCCCTTTTGATTGAACAATATTTTCATATTATGATCATACACTATTCTCAACGAAACTCTCAAGAATCAAATGCATATATCATCTTCTTACCTATAAAGATATTATATCATCTTATGTATATAGCAGCAAAAATATATTTTTCGTTTTCAAGCAAAAACAAATACATCTTCCATTTCATAACCTCTATTCTTTATAGACAGAAATTTGCTAAAATGCTATCATAAAAATATAAAATAAAAAAAGAAGTGATATAATGAAAATAGCAATTGTAGATGATCAAAAAGAATTCATAGAGATTATTCAAAATAAATTAGCCCATATCAATGCTGATATTTATTCTTATACCAGTTTATTTGATATGGAAAAAACAAAACTTAACTTTGACTTGCTTTTATTAGACATTGACATGCCTGATTATGATGGTATTCAATATGCCAAAACTCATAAAAATCAAAACATTATTTTTATCACAAACCAACATCATCGTATTAAAGACGCATTTGGTAATAATGTTTATGGCTTCATTGATAAAGATGACGATAATCAAAGATACCAAAATATTATTCATAGCACATTAACAGAACTCGCAAATCAAAAATCTATAACATTAAAAACAAATTATGAAATTCTTCATTTCTATCAAAAAGATATTATCTATCTCATCTATGAAGGATGCAAAACGATTTCGCTATTATATCAAAATCAAACCTATACAATCAAAGGATACACATTAGCTAACTTATCTAACAAACTAGATCATCATTTTATATATATAAGTAGAGATGTCATTGTCAATGCACATATGATTACAGATTTTATAGGAGACAAGCTTTATTTAAAAGGTATTCGTCAATGTTTCATCGTAAGCAGAAGAAGAAAAAAAGATGTCCTACATCTATTAGAAAGCGAGTGGTAAGTCATATGAATTTCTTTTTATCCTTGGTATATAGTTTCATTTATACAGCATCACTCATATTTTGTTTTTATCGTTATTTTGATAAAAAACAAAAAACAGGTCTCTATATTTTATCTTTCATAATCGGAACATTCACTCACTTTCTTATAAGAATATTAAATGGAAACAACATTATACAAATCATTTTTATTTTATTGAACAATACTTTTATCATCTATTTATTAAACATGAAAATGAGTTTCACTTTATTGTTTTATACTTCATGTTTTACAAATATAATGACTTTTGTTTTTTCATTTATTCAAATCATTATGAATTTTATCAGTTATTTCTCATTTCCACATCCAATTTTACCAAACATAATATTAATGATTATAATAACACTTATGTTCTTACTTACGATTTATATATTTAATAAATTTATTAACGATGATAATTTTTTTAATGAAAATATCATTGAGGAAAATGAAAAATCATTCTGTTTTATCAATATGATAACTCTTTTGATTTATAGTCTTCTTTATGCTTTTACACGTACCCTTTATTATTTAAATATTCCTATGCAATGTTTGATATCCTCAATATTCATATTATGGATATATGTTATATACATATTCAATCATCAATTGAATCTCCGTAAACAAGCGACTCAAAATATCCTGATGAATCTCATTTATCAAAATATTGAACAATTTAAAATACAATACCAACAAGAGAAAGAAGACATTCATAAGTTATATCATGACATGAAAAACAATTTATTGATTATCAAGAACTTAGATAACAAAAAAGATATTAATCATTATATTGATGAGCTATATCCAAAATTGGAGATTAAAAATGACAATAAAATAGATATAAGTGGCAATGTTTATATTGATACAATTCTATACATGAAGAAAAGAGAATATCCTCAAGTCACTTTCATTGAAGATTTTCAAATACATGATTTAAACATGAACTCTGTTGAACTATGCACATTAGTATTTAATCTTATTGATAATGCATGTGAAGCCGCACAATTAACAAATGGATTTATTGATATTCATATGAGTTATGAATATCCTCATCTAAAAATACAAATGAAAAACTCTTGTCAAGATAGAGTGAACTTTGTCTCAAAAAAAGGAAAATATCATGGTTATGGCATGAAAATTATACAAGACATTGTTCATAAATATAATGGAAGTCTTGAATATAAATATCTAGATAAAGAAATTCTAGTAAAAATTTTATTAGTGATTTAACCAATCAATTGTCTGAATCAACCATTCAAAGGGATTCTTCGCACAGGAATCTCTTTTATGTTATTGTTGAGATAACTTAACAGAAAGGACCGATTCATGTGATAACTCCACAACTTCAAAGAATGATCAAACAAAATAAAAGTAACATTATTGTCTTTAGTATATGTCTTTTGATTCTCACATATTTTATGTTTGATACTTTAGGGTATACTCATATAATTTTACGGCTCATTACACAACCAAATTATTTAAATGACTTTTTTACATATAATGATAATCCTGAACTGAGACAGGTAAGTCCAACATTATTTCATTTTATAAAATATCTATGCACGCATTCTTATTGTTCTTTTGATGAACTTGTTGTTTACTCAACGGCTGTTTTTCAAGTGATTTTACCTTTATTTTCAGTTGTTGCTGGTATCAATTTTTATAAACATTATCATTCAATATTTCAAATGCAAATCGTAAGAGAAGAAAATTATAAAAAATATATTCTAAAAACAATCACAATCAATGCAAATCGATTAGCGTTTTCGATATTCTTATCATATATATTCTTTCTTATTGTAGTGTATTTCTTAAGTGATCCTTCGATTGATATTGGTGGTAAAAGAAGTTTTTTATTAGATATATTTGGAAATGAACTATATCATCATAAATTTATTTATTATTTATTAGAAGGATATATTCGTTTCTTTATGATGCCTTTTGTCTACTCCTTTTTTATTCAATCAACTGTCTTATATTTTCAAAACATCAAAGAAGTTGTAGCTGTACCAATTGTTTATTATTATTTACTTACTCTTATTGGATATGGATGTGCAATCTTTCATAATAATATATACGTGTATTTGAGTCCTGCGGCCATGATGGCTAATGGAGCCTTTATGAATATAAACAGTTTGCTTTTGATTTTCACAAATTCAATGCCTTTCTTTATAGGTCTCATTCTTATTTATAAGAAATTGAGAGGTCATTATGAAATATAGGCAAGAATTATTAAGTGCAATATGCTTATCAATAGTGACTCTTATATATGCACTTATGATAAAGAATTTATTAATGTCCACCCAATCAATCGCCAATCATATTCAATTTAATTTTGCATATATGTTTCTATTCAGTTTTTTAATGTTTCACCTAATCTATCAAAAACATCATCTCTTTTTGATCTTGCACAAGTTTCGTTCATTGAATGATTATATCGTATTTGAGATAAAAGAAAAAATGGCATCAATGATTATCTTCCTTGGTGTTTGTATTTGTTTACAAATGATCATCTTTGTTTTCATAGATCCTTTGTTTAATATATATTCATTCATTTATTATTATATTATTCTCATTTGGCTAATGTCTTTGGTTTGCTGTGTTTTGATGATATGTTGCCCAAAAAACAACTTAAGAAGATTTATCGTTTTGTTTATTCTATGGAATACATTATTTATGGTATATTCTTTTTTACCAAATTCAATATTTGCCCAATTAACACCATTTTCCTTATTCAATCAGATAACTCTATTAGAATTCATCAGAATGATTATTTTAAGTGTGGCTGTTTTGTCTTATATATTTGTTTTTAAGAAAGAGATACTCTATGAAGGATAAGCTATTATATGGTGAAATAATCATTTATTTCATTTTTGTAATTATATTTTTAATAAGTCCTCATTTTCACCTTACATATCAAACAGTCACAACACTTATATTCTTAAATTTTGATCATTTTAAAAATCTATGCCTTGATAGATTTTCCGTGAAATACTTAATGTCATTTATCATTTTTATCTATCTGACATTTTATCAAAGATTATCCATTCTTTATGAAAACAATACTTATTTTGGCATGATCATTCATAAAATGAGTAGAAAACAATATGTAAAAATCATGTTTATTCAAAATATAAAAGACTATATATCTTTATATTTGTTTACAATTATCATTTTGATGTCCATCTTGATTGCTTTTTATTTCAATAAGCAATGTATTGAATATGAGATTTTTTTACATTTAATCATATATCTTTTGAAATACTATAGTTTACTATTTTCGATAACATACATATATCAATTAAGATCAACAATAAAGAATAATAGCTACTTTTTATTTTTACTTTATTGTCTACTTATTATCTTTTTAATAATGGATGTGACTTTTCACACACATATCATCACTTTATCTTATTCTTTAAACAATGAATTATTTTGGTTGCTAATACCCAATGTAATAGAAATTTTATTCATTTCATTCATTATATTTCAATTCTTAAACACAAAGGAGATTAACAATGATTGATTTACAAAATATAACAAAGACATACAAAGATATTTCATTATTCGAAAATATCAATTTAAAAATGACAAAACAGAAAACAAAAATCAAAGGAGAAAATGGAAGTGGGAAAAGTGTGTTACTCAAAATTATTGTTGGCTATAGTATACCTGATAAAGGATATGTATTTTATGATAATAAACAAATAGGCAAAGATACTGACTTTATAGAAAATGCTGGTGTGAGTATTAATGCTCCACAATTTATAAAAAGTTGGAGTGGTTTAGAAAATCTTCATTACTTAAGAAAAATTAAAAATATTTGTTCAAAGGAAGAACTCCTAGAGCTAGTGAAATATTTTGATTTAGAAAGAGATATTCATAAAAAATATAAAACTTATTCTTTAGGCATGAAACAAAAACTCAGAATAATTCAAGCACTCATGGATCAGCCACAATACCTCATCCTAGATGAACCATTTGATGCTTTAGATAGAAAATCAAAACAATTAACAAAAGATTATTTAAATGAGTATTTAGCTAAAGATAAAAACAGGCAACTCGTTTATACAAGTCATAATGAAGATGATGATGATTTTGCAGATGAAATATTTGAAATTGATGATAAACAAATAAAACAATTCAAATAAAAGAAATCAATTTTATTTAAAGAATCATTTCTCATTTTTGAATTTATCTTTATTTTATGATTATTAAATATCAAACATAAAAACAATAATCTAAAATATCAATCACTATAAAAAGTAATATAATGGAAATCACAAAAATTTAGAGGAAATTTTATAACCGAAAAACTTATTCCTACTCTCATAATAACTCCTTTATAAAAAAGAAAAGAAGCTGTTGAAATAACTTCATTAAAAAGTTATTTCGTTACAGCCTCTTTTAAAATTTTAAAAATTTTCTTATAGAAACAAAACTTCCAATAAGTCCAACACTACTTCCTAATGCCACCAGTAAGCCAGCACATTGCCAAATAAATGGATAAGGTTCACGCATAGCTAACATAGCTGATAATAATCCTAACGCACTTTCATATACGATATGATACCCAAAATATAAGACTAATATTGGAACAATCGAACCTAGAATCCCAATAAAAACACCTTCTAACATATATGGTAAACGAATATACCAGTTGCTTGCTCCCACCATACGCATAATACTTATTTCAGTCTGCCTTGAAGTTATCGTCATCTTAATTGTATTCGCAATCATAAACAAAGCTATAATTGTTAATGCAACGACAAAAACAGCGCTCCCATTTCTTACTGTTTCTAGGGTACTCACTAATGATAAAGTTGACTCACCACCCGCATTTACTTCATTTACATTTTCTATATTTCTAATCTTTTCAGCAATAATCTCTAAATCTTTAGCATCTTTGACTTCTACAATATAAGCAGCTCCTAAAGGATTGTTTTTACGATATGTTTCAAATAACTTCTTTCCATCCTCATCTTGTGATTCAATCAACTTATCTAATTCATCACTTTTAGAAGAGAAACTGACAGTTTTTACACCATCAATCTTCTCAATCTCAGGTTTTATTTTTTCAGCATCATCATCTTTCAATTCACGATCCATTTTCACATAAATTGTTAAACTTTCCTCAATACTATAAGTCATATCTTGAATATTAATCGCAACAACTCCCATAACCGCAATCAAAACTAATGTAATTGTTACAGCAAAAATAGAAGATACTGACATCACTCCATTTCGCCATATATTTTGAACAGCAGTCTTACAATGCTTTGGAAAATTTTTAATACAACTAATAAGTTCCATCAGCATAACCTCCTGTACTTGTGTCAATTTTTATACAACCATCTTCAATTAAAATTGTTCTCTTTTTATATTTCTGCACAATTTCCTTATCATGTGTAACAACCAATATCGTTGTATGATTCACTTCATTAATTCTTTCTAGTAATTCAATAATACCTATAGATGTATCAGGATCTAAGTTTCCTGTTGGTTCATCAGCAATCAAAACCTTAGGACTATTGACAATCGCTCTAGCAATGGCCACACGTTGTTGCTGTCCTCCTGATAATTCATGGGGGAAAGCATTGGCTTTGTCTTCTAAGCCAACTAATTCTAATGTTTTTCTTACTTTTTTGCGTATTTCCACTCTTGGTGTATCTGTAACTTCTAATGCAAAGGCAATATTTTCAAAAACTGTCTTTTTTGGTAAAAGTCTAAAATTTTGAAAAACAACACCTATATTTCTTCTGAAATAAGGAACTTTACGATTTTTTATTTTAGATACATCCTGTCCAGCAACAATCACTTTTCCTGATGTTGCTTTTTCTTCTCTATATAATAACTTAATAAAAGTTGATTTTCCTGCTCCTGTTGGTCCTATAACATAAACAAACTCACCAGGACCAATATTGACGTTCATATTATTAACGGCACGCACTCCGGTTTTATAAACTTTTGTGACATCTTCAAGTTTAATCATCTTATCACGCTCCCGGACCTATTATAACATATATTCTGTCTAAAAAAACGGAAAATAATGGTTTTTTATATTTATTTGTGTAATAATACAATCATCAACCAAACGGAGGTGAAACGATGTCTAAGTATGATACTTATCATTATTCTTTAAATGATGACAACATTCAAAACATTTTAACATCAAACGAAACGTTGCTTTGGGAAGCCAAACCTAAAAAATCTGCTTTCATTATCAATAAAGTGATTCGGATGTTTCCCATTGCTTTATTATGGATATTATTTGATGGTTTCTTTCTCATGACTTTTTTATCCACAGGAGCATGGGAATCTATGGCTTTCTTTATTATTCCTTTTTTTGCTTTTCATTTGATGCCTGTGTGGATTTGGTTAAGTCATGTCATCACCGCATATAAACGTTGGAAAAATACACATTATATCATGACAGATAAAAGAATTATTATTCAGTCAGGTTTTATTGGTATGGAATATCAGTCACTTTATTATAAAGATATTCATAATGTCCATTTGAACATAGGCATTATTGATAAATGCCTAGGTGTTGGGGACATTTATTTTCATGTTGTTGGATCATATGAACAAAAGGGTCAATCAGCTTTTCTAGATATTGAAGATGTTTACCAAATATATCCAAAAATTCAACAAATTGTTATGGATATTCAAACTGATATTGAATATCCTAATGCTTATCGCCCAGATGAAAATCCTGGCTACCATACAAAATATAAACAATAGACTTTTTATCTTTGTTTTCATTTTTATTTTTTGTATAATAAAATTAAGAGGTGATCATAACGATGAAATGTCCAAGATGTCATAAAATAATGAAAGAAAATTGCTATTTAAAGGATTCAGCTCAAGATTTGACAGATTTGATGGTTATTGAAAAAACGGATGATTTAAAGAAGATTGAATATCCTTTAAAAGCAGCTCTCTGTAAATCATGTGGTTATGTTAAATTTTATGTAGATATTGATAAAGAGTAGGTCCACACCTACTCTTTATTTACATAACAATATTTAAACTTGCTGGATGAATAGTCATATGATAGTGATCAAACCACATGTCTTCTCCATCAACATTACAATTTTTAGAAAAGACAATATCGACTTCTTTTAATTGAAAATAATGAACATCTTTCCTATGATGTAATTTTTCCTTCAATAACAATGCCAACATATAAGGAATTTTCCTTCTTGGTATTCTATCCACCACAAAAACATCCATCAAACCGTCTTGAATATCAGCATGGGGAATTACATGAAACCCACCACCATAATATTGTCCATTATTCACTGTGCATAAGATGGCCTCACCTTCAAAAAGACATTGTCCCTCACTCATCAACTTGATTTCTTCATATTGATAATTTAAAACATGTTGTAAAATAGAAACAATGTAACTCTTTGATTCTGGTACTAGTGGAATGTGAGGTGTATCATGCACATGATTCGCAATTACACTATCTAAACCAAAACATGCTGAATTGATAAAGTATGTCTCATTGAGTTGAATTGTATCAACTTTTTGGGCAGTTTTATTTAATGACTGTTCTAAGACAATTTTTGGATCCTTTTCCTTCGTTAACATACGACAAAAATCATTTCCCGTTCCTAAAGGAATAATTACACATTCATAGTCTTGATCAACCAATGCTTGAATTAATCCATTGACTGTACCATCACCACCAACCAAATAAAATCTCGTTTTTTCCTTGTATCTTTGCATATAATGAAGACTTGTTTGAATAGATGCAGTATAAATGATATCATAATCACGCTTTTTCATAACCTCATGAATAACGTCTTCAAAATCATGATGTTTTTTCGTATGTTTCATCATAAACACATGTTTCATTCCCCTCACCCCTTTTTATTATAAAGAATTTTTATCTTTTTGGAAACAAAGTGTGATATATCTTTGAAAATTTCCTTTTTGAACCATAGCTTGATCTTGAACGACATATCCCATTCCCTGTAATTCCTGATTCATAGAAATATGGGAAACCAATAAAAGTTGTGGTGCCAATCGTAACGTTCCTCTCAACAAAGATAATTGTTGATCATATGTAAAAGGACTATAAACACCATAAGGAATATCCATAATCGTTATATCATAACTTTTTTCTAATGTTAACATATCTCTTTTTTGAATCAATAATGGATCATAACCAAAATGCTCTAAATTTAATCTTGCCTGATAAGAGACATCTCGATTAATATCATAACCTTCAATATCTATTCCCATACTCAAGGCTTCTAAAACTACAGTCCCAATTCCACAACATGGATCAACCACTTTTTGAGCCAAATCATTTCCCACTGCAATATTCACAATTGTTCTCGCATCTCTAATATTTAAAGAATGTGAATAAGAATGAGGTTTATTATATCTTAGACTCCATGAAGTTTCATCATGATAAATTCCAAAATACCAAGTCTCTTCTATTTTTGTAATCGCAAAAATAGTTTTGGGTTTTTGCATGTTAACTGAACCAGCAATAGGTAAAGCGACTCTTTGACACTTCTCAAGACTGTCCTGATAATGAACATGCGTGATTTCATTTTTTAAATAGATAACTTTAAATTCCAAATAATACAATTCCCTTTTTTCAATAAAATTAATAATTTTATCAAAATCATGATCCGATTGAAGAATATCTAATCTTCCTTTCACAAAAACACTGCGAGTATAATCAAAATATTGATTTGTGAGAAAATATTTTGATAGCATTGGTTGATGGAAAATCTGTCTAAATTCCATTTCACAAAGATCTTGTTCATGGGGTGAATAATTATAGATATATAAGTATTTGTACATAAAATTCCCCTTTATTTCTTACAATTTCGTTATGTTTACTTTTTATAGTATACATAATTTTTAAAATGTTGTAAAATAGAGTTGCGTTTGGGAGGTGTTATTATTTTTGGTTTAGACTATATGAGGGAGCACTTCACACACAATCAAAGATATATTGTTGTCGCTATATTCTCAATGTTTTTACCTTTTTATATGTGTGGTGCTGTTTTGATTTTTTTAACACTGCGTTTATTATTGAAGGGAGATATTCAGTATGCTTATCAACAAGTTCCTAAAAGTCAGTTTATTCCCATTTTTTGTGGTTTAAGTTGTCTTGTATCACTCTTTTATCAAAACTATTATGGTGCCATTTGTAGTGTTGGTTTATTGGTTATTTTATCTTTTATTTTATATTATCGTGTTCATATGACATCTGAGCTTTTTGAATTTATTACAAATTGTATCGTTGTCTTAAGTGTTTTTGCAGCATTATATGGTTTGGTTGAATATATAAATATCTTAAATTCTTTTGATATCAATAAATTAGAAATCATTATTTTCAATCGTCCTCAAGATCGTATTAATTCTTTTTTCTTTAATGCAAATTACTATGCCATGATGATTGAATTCTTTGTTTGTATAACATTTTATAAAATATTAAAAATAGATGACTATAAAAAAGAAATGAAAAAGTTTTTCTACTATCTTTGTGTCATTGCCTTGAATTTATTTGTTCTTCTATTAACAGCTTGTCGAACAGCATGGCCAACCTTAGCAGCAGGAATTCTTGTCATGTTGATTATTGATAAACATTATAAAACATGCTTATCTATTTTAGTATGTGTCTTGATTGTCTGTATTTATTTTTTATTCAATCCATCAAAGTTTCCACGTGTTGATAATATCATTGCATATTTTTTGACTCGCACAGATATTTGGCATGTAGCAATCGCGAATATTAAAACACATCTATTGTTTGGAGAAGGGCCTATGACATATATGCATATTTATCCTTTATATAATGGACATCCTACAGAACATGCTCATAGTATCTATCTTGATCCACTTTTGTGTTTTGGTATTGTTGGTCTCATGACAATTCTGCCATATATTTTTGACAACGTTAAACGTCTCTATCGTTTGTGGAAGACAAAATTAAATCGTACTTTAGTTGCCTTATTAGTATCATTCACTGTAATGATCTTTGTACATGGAACATTAGATTATACGGTATTCTTTGTTAATACTGGTTTCTTATATTTAATTATTGCAAGTTCATTCGATATATATAAAGAGAGTCTCACTTAGCGAAACTCTCTTTTTATGCTTTCATTTCATTACATAATCCAAGTCTATAAAACTCATGGTAAACACCATCATTTTGAACACTTTCACAAATAGATGTAGCATACTGTTTCAATTCCTTTGAACCGTTTTCCATTACGACTCCATAAGCACAAGCATGAATCATTTCATAGTCATTCATACTGTCACCAAAACCAATTGTATCTGCCATTGATAAACCCAATGCATCAACAACATAGCGAATCGCATTTCCTTTGTTTGTTCCTTTGATAATAATTTCACCATTAATAAGATCATTATCAAAAATATCATGAATAATAAAGTTAAATTTACTTGATAAAAGTCGTCTTGGTTGGATTAAGTCTTTTTCATTTTTTGCAATAAAACATAATTTCTGTGCAGGTATAGGATGTTCATCAAATTCTTCTATAGAATGAATATTAAATTGTTCTTTTTGTTCATTGATTAATCTTGTCATTTCAGAGTTAACATGTTTACCTGTTAATTGATGATTAATAAACGCTTTATTCATCTCATCAGTCTGAAATGTCATATCATTTGTCTCTATATTATATATGACGTGATTTTGCTCAAATATTTCTCTCGCTTCTTGTAAATCTTCTATTCTTAAACACGATTCATAAACCTTTTTCCCTTGAATTTCTATATAACCTCCAGCACTACAAATAACCCCATCAAATCCAATATCCATGAGTGATTGAATACCAGCTCTATTTCTTCCTGTACACAAGAACACATAATGACCCTTTTCTCTTGCTTGGGATATTGCTTTTTTTACCAAATCTGAAACTTTTCCTATAGGTAGACTGAGTGTCCCATCAACATCTAAAAATACAATTTTTTTATTCACGAAAATCACCTCTCTTTTAGTATAATAAAAACTTTCTAAAAAGCAATTTTTTTCATCTTTTGACTTGTTTTTTTACATTATTGCGCTTATCATAAAGATGAGATATTTTAACAAGGAGAAGTAAAATGAAGAAAACACTTTACTTAATGAGACATGGACAAACCTTATTTAATGTTAGACGTAAAATCCAAGGTTGGTGTGATGCTCCTTTAACTGAAACTGGTATGATGCAAGCACGTATTGCAGGAGAGTATTTTCAAAAAGAACATATTGTTTTTGATCATGCCTATTCTTCTACTTCTGAAAGAGCATGTGATACATTAGAACTTGCTACTCAAGGCAAAATACCTTATATAAGAGTAAAAGGACTTAAAGAATGGAATTTTGGGACTTTTGAAGGAGAGAGTGAGGATTTAAATCCACCTTTACCATATGGTGATTTTTTTAAGACATATGGTGGCGAAGGTGAATTAGAAATGCGTCAAAGAATTGCAGAAACGTTATTAGAAATTATGAACAGAAATGATCATCATATTGTTTTAGCAGTATCTCATGGGGCAGCATGCCGTGGATTTATGAGATATTGGGAAAAAAACCAAAAGATCAATCAAAAAGAAAGATTAGGAAATTGTTGCATTTTAAAGTTTGAATTTGAAAATAATGAATTTTTTCTTGTAGATATTATTAATCATCAATTTGAAAACAAATAGGATACCTGAATTGTATCCTATTTTGTTATATTATTCATAATGTTCAATCAGTTTATCTAAAATATTAATCATCTCATCGTGTTCTTGATGAGTAATTTGTGACATCATCGCCTCATCAGCTTTTTTTACAAGTTTTTTTATTTGAGGATATAATTTCTTAACTGCTTCTGTTAAGTAAATTCTATCTGCATTCATTTCAATCAACCCATTTTCTATCAAAGCATCTACAATACGTTGTGTTGAAGTCAAGTGACGTCCAACTGCCTCTCTAATATCTTCAATCGATGCTCCATCAATAAAACGAAGTGTTTTGATAACTTGATAGTCTTCATATGTAAGACCATAATCTTTTAATACTTTATCCAATTGTTTTTTTCTTAAAGAATAAAGAAGAACCAATCTTTTTTCAATTCTATCCATATCTATCACCTTTTTTTATTCTAGCTTATAAAAATGAATTGAATATGAAGAAGATATGTACTCCTGATGACTTGATTGTTTTTTTTATATTCTCATGATAAGATAGAACTATAGAAAGGGAGGTGTCATGTATGAAAGTTGTCGTTGCAACAGATTCATTTAAAGGAAGTTTGTCTTCAATGGAAGCAGGAAATGCAATAAAAAGAGGAATTAAGCAAGCTCATCCTTATGCAAATGTGATCGTTAGACCTTTAGCTGATGGTGGTGAAGGGACTGTTGAAGCTCTAGTAGAGGGGATGAATGGAACATATCATTATGTAAATGTGACAAATCCTTTAGGGCAAAAAGTGAAAGCATGCTATGGAATTATTGAATGTACGACTGCTGTCATTGAAATTGCATCGGCTGCTGGCATAACTCTCATTGATACCCAAGAGAAAAATCCAATGTTGACAACAACTTATGGTGTAGGTGAAATCATCATAGATGCTTTATCAAAAGGCTGTCGCCGTTTTATTATTGGATTAGGTGGTAGTGTCACAAATGATGGTGGTGCCGGAATGCTACAAGCTTTAGGATTCGATTTATTAGATTCTCAAGGTCAGCCCATCCCCCAAGGAGCTCAAGGATTAAAAAAACTCATGACAATTCATGACACACATGTTTTTCCTGAACTTAAAAAGTGTGACTTTCTCATCGCTTGTGATGTCAATAATCCCTTATGTGGTCCTCAAGGAGCAAGTGCTGTTTATGGTCCTCAAAAAGGAGCAACCCCAGATATGGTCAAAGAATTAGATGATTTACTTGAACATTTTTCTAAAATTACGAAAAAATATAACTCTTATGCAAATCCCTCATTATCTGGTTGTGGGGCTGCTGGTGGTTTAGGTTTTGCCTTTTTCTCTTTTTTACAAGGTCAACACCATTCTGGTATCAAACTTATCTTGAAAGAAACACATTTAGAGTCTTATTTGACAGATGCTGACCTTGTCATTACGGGTGAGGGACGTCTTGACTTTCAAACCGCTATGGGAAAAGCTCCTATTGGTGTCGCTCAACTCGCTAAAAAATATCATTTACCAGTGATTGCTTTTGCTGGAAGTGTCACTGAAAATGCCATTGAATGTCATCAACATGGCATTGATGCTTTCTTTCCTATTTTAAGAGAAATTATAACACTTGATGAAGCTATGCTTTGTGATGTTGCCCAAAAAAATCTGACAAATACAGTTGAACAAGTTTTTCGTTTATGGTCATTAAAATGAAAAGCACCTTGATAGAATACAAGGTGTTTTTTGTAATGGTGCCGACGACGGGGATCGAACCTGCAACCTGACCATTACGAGTGGCCTGCTCTACCAATTAGAGCTACGTCGGCATATGCTTATTATAAAACAGAAACTCATAAAAATCTATGACTTTTTATCAAGAGCTCTTCTTTTTTAATCCTTCTTCATTATTTTATCTCATTCTCTTACAAAAGTCATACTCTTTTCAAAACTCATCGAATAAATAGATAAAAAGACCTTTATCATATCTTAAATCATTGATAAAAGTCTTCGCATAACATTTATGACTAAGCATTAACTTATAACATTTCCTATTTACCTCAAAGTGTTTCAGGTTCACAAGAATCACTAAAAAATATCTCATTGATCATTCACTTCCATATCCTAATGAATATGCAAATATGTTGTGTCTTTTAACGGATTGTCAGAACACTTTCTCATTAAATGATGAATAAAGCCAAACAATTCATCATATTCTCTTAAAATCATATTCCCTTCATTAAAAAAATTAATCCCCTCAAAATAAATATCTAAATCACTTAACATATAAAAAGATTGCACTGTATAAATATCATCAAAGTGAATATAATCTAAAAAACCATTCATAATCATAGATGTTATGTCTTCATCAGATTGCCCCATTAATCTTTTGATATCATTTCTCATGCCTTTTCCATAAAATAAATAATGAGATATTTCAAATAAATAATCACATAAATATTTTTCTAAAATTCCATTTTTTAAAACAAAAGAAACAACTTTTTCATTTTCATAGCAATCATACAAATCCAATGAAAAATAAGGCTTTATTTTTTCACAAACACTATCTAAAGTCATAACCTTTTCTAAATGTTGACGACTTCTTTTCATCACTAAAATTTGTGTTGCTATAGAAATATAAATATCATTTTCCATTTTTTCCTCCTTCTCAAAACAAAAAAGCAAGAACCACAATTGATCCTTACCTCACTAGTATTCCATAAGTCCTAGTTTATTCTAGCACACGTCATGTCTTCCACCATGTAACACTTATTTCATACTCAAAGTCATCTGACATAAAAAGTATATCATATAAAATTGCAATATGCAATATAATGTTTTTGTTAATCGCTCATCATCAAATCTTGACAAATATAGACCCTTAGCGTAGACTGACTTTTAGAGATATATTTTACTTTCTGATAATCAAGGAGGATACATATGATAACTTTAAAAGATTTACCTATTGGAAAATCTGCAACCATTGTCTCTGTTGGAGGTGAAGGAGCCCTTCGTCAACATTTCCTTGATATGGGACTGATTCCTGGAGCCCAAGTGACAATGGTGAAACATGCACCTATGGGAGATCCTGTCGAATTACGTGTTCACAGTTTTGAATTGACATTAAGACTTGCTGATGCGCAAAAAATTCACATAGAAAATATTTCTGAAATAAAAAGTGAGACTCAAACTTCTCAAAATAAAAAACAAATTGCACATCCTGGATTAGGTGAGGGTGGAAAATATCATATAAAGGCTGACGAACATCCGCTTGATGAACATGAAGTGTTAACTTTTGCTTTGGCTGGAAATCAAAATTGTGGAAAAACAACGCTTTTCAATCAATTAACAGGTTCTTCTCAACATGTTGGAAACTTTCCCGGTGTAACAGTTGATCGTAAAGATGGCTCTATCAAGGGACAAGAAAACACTTTAGTGACTGATTTACCAGGAATATATTCATTGTCACCTTATTCTAGTGAAGAAATTGTGACAAGACAATTTATCTTAAATGAACATCCAAAAGCCATTATTAATATTGTTGATGCAACAAATATTGAAAGAAATCTTTACTTGACAATGCAATTAATGGAATTAGATATTCCTATGGTCTTAGCTTTAAACATGATGGATGAGGTCAGAGAAAATGGTGGTTCTATTTTGGTTAATGAAATGGAAGAAATGTTAGGAATTCCTGTTGTTCCTATCTCAGCCGCTAAAAATGAAGGGATTCAAGAATTAATTGATCATGCCTTACATATTGCTAAATACCAAGAACGCCCTGGTCGTCAAGATTTTTGTGATGTCAATGACCATGGTGGTGCTGTACATCGTTGTCTGCATGCAATTATGCATTTGATTGAAGATCATGCTAAAATCGCTCATATACCAGTACGTTTCGCAGCGAGTAAATTAGCAGAAAATGATGAATTGATTTTTAATCAGTTACAGCTTGATCAAAACGAAAAGCAAATGTTAGAGCATATTATTCAACAAATGGAAAAACAAAGACACCTTGATCGTTCAGCAGCTATGGCAGATATGCGTTTTCATTTTATAAGTAAAATATGTGAAAAAACTGTTATTAAACCAAAAGAAAGTAAAGAACATATCAGAAGTATGAAGATAGATCAATTTTTGACTGGTAAATATACGGCTATTCCAGCTTTTATTGGAATTATGGGACTGGTTTTTTGGCTGACATTTCATGTCATTGGTGTATGGCTATCTGATCTTTTGGAAATAGGTATCTCTTGGATAACCGATATTGTTGCTGTATCACTTGTTTGTGCTCATGTGAATCAAGTCTTACAGTCATTGATTATTGATGGGATTTTTAATGGTGTTGGGAGTGTTTTAAGTTTCTTGCCAATCATTGTGACATTATTCTTTTTCTTATCACTATTAGAAGATAGTGGATATATGGCAAGAGTCGCCTTTGTTATGGATAAACTTTTAAGAAAAATAGGATTATCAGGACGTAGTATTGTCCCCATGCTGATTGGTTTTGGATGCACTGTTCCTGGTGTAATGGCGAGTCGTACATTGCCTTCAGAACGTGATCGTAAAATGACAATTCTTTTAACACCGTTTATGAGTTGTTCGGCCAAATTACCTATCTATGCATTCTTTACATCTGCTTTTTTCCCTGATCATGGTGCTATTGTCATGATTGGATTATATTTTATAGGCATATTTGTCGGTATTCTTGTTGCTTTATTGATGAGAAAGACGATGTTTAAAGGGGAAGCTGTTCCTTTTGTTATGGAATTGCCAAATTATCGTATGCCTAGTTTCAAAAATGTGTGTCAATTATTGTGGGAAAAGGCAAAAGACTTCTTGCAAAGAGCCTTTACAGTTATTTTTATAGCAACAATTATGATTTGGTTTTTACAAACTTTTGATATTCATATGAATCTTGTTACTGATTCAAAAGATAGTATTTTAGCTATCACTGCTGGATGGATATCTCCTCTTTTTAAGCCACTGGGATTCCATGACTGGCGTATTTCAACGTCTTTAATGACAGGATTTATGGCTAAAGAAAGTGTTGTTTCCACACTCTCTATTTTGTATGGAACAACATCTCAGCTTGTAACATCATTAAGTCCTTTATCCGCTATGAGTCTATTGGTTTTCTGTTTGCTTTATACTCCTTGCGTTGCAGCAGTTGCATCTATCAAAAGAGAACTTGGTCATACATGGGCAATAAGTGTCGTTATTGGGCAATGTGTAATTGCTTGGATAGCTGCATTTGTTGTACAATGCATCGGCATATTATTATAACAGATATTTATAAAACAAAAAAGTTGTAACGAATAAGGATTTTTTAGTCTTTAGACGTTACACTTTTTTATGATTTTATAAACTTCAATTCCTTTCACAATTTCTATGAATAATATCACTGGGTCATCTACAGGAACGACTATATAAAAATATAGTGGAAGTTTGCATTGAAATATATTTAAAATGACTATCAAAATCATTGAAAAAATAGATAACTCATTTTACAGTCTAATCATGAAAATGATACTCATACAAAAAATTATTGATGATACTCTAGAACATAAAATAATCTATCCATACTTCCTTTTCATCCATCAATATTTTCTTTACAACTCATTTCATCAACAACTAATTGAAAAATACAAACCGCATCCATCATATCTTTAGAAAATTCCCAATCACTTTGATGTGTATAATGCTCCATAATCAAAGATAAAGCTTTTTCCTTTTGAGACAAATCATCAATAAATGAAATACGACCTTGACCAATAATACTTTGATAATACGAAGAATATTGACAAGCAAACGTGCCCTCTTTTAATTGATAATTTGTGTCCATTTCAAAACCTACATATTGATTTTTCTTCATCAAATCAATCTTGTGTCCTACCTTAGCACTATGAAAATATAAAGTCCATTGCTTATTCTCAAATGTATAGCCAAAGTTCAATGGTACAATGTAGACTTTCCCATCATCACATAAACCTAAGCGACAACATTGACATGCTTCAATAATATCCTTTATTTTATGAAATTCTTTAACTTCTCTGTCTTTTCTACGCATAAATATTTCCTTTCTTGAGAGAAAAGAGAAACATCATTTTCCTTTATGCTTCTCTTTACGTTTTTGCTGTAATAAATCAAAGCGATGCTTTTTCATATTTTTTTTATTTTCTCTTTTGTACTTCTTTTTATTGACTTTGATTTGTTCTTGTTGAAGCTTTAGAGCCTGCTGAGACTTTGTTGAAATTCCTTCTTTTTTTATCATTTTCTGAATTTCTCGTTGTTGCCTTTTTGGATTCAACTTTTTTTCTTGCTTCAAAACCTTTACAGCAGGACTGAATGTAAGACGATGATAATTCTTTAAAACATAATCATAAATCTCATAATCTTTAGGTTCTTGTCCAAAAATAACCTTACATACTTTCAATTGATTTTGAGATTTGCGCTCAAATACTCCCACCCAAAAAGGATCTTCAAAAAAGATAATCAGCGTCATTGATCCCTTATCCATAAATTGTCCTCCTTTCACTTTTATCAACAAAGAACGGACAACCAAGGAGGCAGGTTACTGACATCATGAAGATGCGTCTGGAATACCAACCAGACTTTGTTTTTATCTTTGCATCATTATTATACAAATCTATCAAAAGAAAAACAACAGAATTTCTCTGTTGTTTTATTTCTTCTTAGAATTCATAATCATAATGAATTTTGTTGTTCCTTCTACATCATCTGCATGCTTATCAAATGTTTGATAATCCTGTGCTAATTTTTCAACTTTTTCTAATTTATCTACATTCGTTTTAATATCACCTTTAACAAAGTCTTCAATCTTTGACAATCCTTCTTCATCAAATTGTGCCATACCTGCAACTAAAGTATTCATACCACTCTTTAAATCATTTGTAGCACCTTTAATTTGAGAACTTGCACCAAGAAGAGTTGATCCTCCTTCTTTCAATTGTGCTAATCCTTGAGTTAATTGCGTTGATCCATCTAATGCTGATTTTGATCCATCCTTAATTTGACCAACTGCAGCAGTATATTGTTGCACACCTTCATAGAATTTTTGATATGTTTCGAGTTGAACTAATAAATTATAAACTTGCATATAAGCAGTTGTATCACTACCATTTGTATTTTCTTCTACAAGAGCTTTGATTTTTACTTGAATATCTTCTGAATTCATAACAGCTTGAATTTGACTCGCTAAAGTTGTTTGATATGTGCCATCATTTTTTGCGCCATTGACATATTGATCAAATTCACCACTGTCTTTCATTTGTTGTAAAGTTGCCTCATATTGTTGATCCAATAAAGCTTTTCCTGTTTCATTATTTTCTAAGAAAGCTTTTGCTTGTTCTTCAGGCATTTGTGGAATTCCCTGTGATACGAGATATCCATTAACAATATTTTGTACAAATCCTGCTTTGACTTTTTCACGAATAGTGGCTTCTACTTGTTGTTGAACAAGGGCATCAGCTTGTTTTGTTACTTCAGCAGTGACTTGTTCTTTCACTGCATTTGTCACTTGTACAGTTGTAACATCAGCAATTTTAGTCAAAATAGTTTTTAATTCTGTCTGATAATTAGAAATCGTTAATGCATTCATAGAAATTCCAGCTTGACTTAATTGAGGAGCCAATTGACTATTTGCTGTTGCAAGTAAAGCATGAAATGTTTGTTTTGCGCCTTCATTTAAAGCTTGACTTTGACTATCCAATAAATTTAATGCATTATTTAAATCCGTTAAACCAGAAGTTAAAGATTGAGCCCCAACATAGGCTGAAGCAATTCCTTGGTTCAAACTTTCAACACCACTATGAAAATCAGTATACTTGCTTGAGAATGTATTCAAACCAGATTGAATTTTCTCACCACCATCTTTCAATTGTCCATAAGAAGACATTAACTGATCAACCAATGAATATCCTTGATCCATTTTATCAAAAATCTCCATATCAGATTCAGATAAAAGTGAAGCTGTTGCAACACTCATCATACTCTTTAATTCAAAATCAGTTGTTTGATATGAAATCGTCACTTCATCAAATCCATCTAAAGCTTCTAATCCATCAAAATCATCTTTTAAACCAGGTGCTGCTATCGCAATAACAACATAGTTAGAGCCATTGCTGACAACTTTTCCATTCGTCACTTTCACATTTCTGTTTTTATCAGTAGGTAACATTGTTCCTGTCGTCACAACAAACGGAACATAGAGTTCTTCACCATCTACAACTTGTTTTTCATGATTTGTATAACGAATACAAATCTCAACAGTCCCTTCTTTCCCTAACATTTCTTCTACAGTACTTTCTTGACCATTGAATTTATATGTGATATCTAGTGACACTGGTAATTGCTTATCTGTTTTTCCTTGATAATAAATATCATTTCCTTGGCTATCCCAAGTTAATGTCTCACCATCTTGATGAAATTCTTCATCACCATTCACATTTAAGATGTTTGAAAGAGTTGTTAAATCTTCTAATTTTTGATCTTCATCTTCATTCTTCAAATGTTCAGAAACAATTGTGACTTGTTCACTTCCATCACTATTTAATTTCGTATATACAGTTTCATCTTTTGTATAAGCAAAAGCTGGTAAGCATGATGCTGTAATGATTGCTCCAGCAACACAAGATGAAACAATTGCGTTAGTCTTTTTCATTTTTAATATCTCCTTTTTAGTTTTGAATTTGTCGGAAACCGACAGATGTTTTCATAATCAGTTTGTCAAATGTTAATAATAATGCTGGTATGACACATATGACAATAATCATAGAAATAACAGCCCCCCTTGACATTAATGTACAAAGTGAAGCAATCATATTTAACTGAGAAATCATTCCTACACCAAATGTTGCTGCAAAGAATGACATTGCAGAAACAAAGATTGAATTCACAGATTGATCAATAGATATTTTCATAGATTCATATTTATCTAAACCATTTTTCCTTTGTTCAAGATATTTTGTTGTTAAAAGAATAGCATAATCTATTGTTGCTCCTAACTGAATTGTTCCAATAACAATAGAAGCGACAAATGGCAACACTGATCCTGTATAACATGCAATGGCCATATTAATAAATATAGCGAGTTCAATTCCTGCCACAAGTAAGACTGGTAATGATCCTGATTTTAAGACAAAAATCATAATAATGAAAATAACAGCAATTGAAGCAATACTGACACTTTGAAAGTCTTGATCAGCAATTGTCACTAAATCTTTCATACAAGGACCTTCACCTGCTAAGATTGCATTTTTATCATAACTTTTCACAATAGAATCAACTTTAGCAATTTGATCATTTAATTGATCTGTTGCTGTTTCATAACTTGAATTGATAAAGATCATTTCATATTGATCACTTTCAAAAATAGATTTAAGATCATCTGACATCATTTCATCAGGTATTGCTAAATTAGCAAGTTCTGAAGGAGATAAAACCATCTCAACACCATCTAAATCTTTAATGCGATCAACCATCTCATTAACAGTATTACTCTTTAAATCTTTATCAATAAGAACAACCTCAGCTGATACAATATTAAACTTATCTTCAAGTTCTGTATTGGCTATACAGCTTTTTAAATCTTGTGGTAAATCTTTCATTAAATTGTAATATTGTTGAGTATGATTATTGCCATAAACAGCTGGTACAGCAACAACAATAGCAATGACCAAAATGATTTTATAGTTTTTCACAACAAAGTTTTTAATTCCACTTAATGTTGGAATCCAAGCTTTATGCCTTGTTTTCTCAATTAACTTATCAAAAACTAACAAGAATGCTGGAAAAATAGTGACTGTTGAAATAACTCCTAAAACAACACCCTTAGCCATAACTAAACCTATATCCTTACCTAAAGTTAACTGCATCGTACATAATGCCAAGAATCCAGCTACCGTCGTCAAAGCACTTCCAGCAACAGAAACAAGCGTATCACCAATTGCCTCAACCATGGCCAATTCTTTCGTTTCTTTTTCCTCTTTAGCATATTCATATTTATGATACAAGAAGATTGAGAAATCTGTCGTTACCCCTAACTGTAAAACCGCAGCTATCGCCTTGGTAATATAAGAAATCTCACCAAAAATAATATTTGTTCCCATGTTATAAAGAATGGCAATTCCGATATTCCCCAATAACAAGAATGGAATCACATAAGAATCAAGCGAAGCCATCAGCACAATCAAAACAAGCGCAACAGCCACAACAATATAAACAGCAATCTCACTTTCAGCAACGATACTTGTATCCAATGTTGAAGCTGACATACCACCAATTTGCACTGCTTCATCAGCGATCTCTCTCATTTCTTTAATCGCTTCAATCGCAACTGTCGAATCTTTAAATGTCACTAACATTAATTGACTATCGCCTTTTTTAAATGAACTTGAAAGATCATCAGGCAACATCTCTAAAGGAATTGTTGTTCCAATAAAATCAACAGGTGAAATTACTTTATTAACACCATCGATTTCTTTAAAACTTTCTTCCAATTTCAAAATATCCTTTGCAGACATGTTATCAACCGAACACATTGCAAATGATCCCATATCAAAATCATCTGCTAATATTCCTTGTCCCTTCATCGTTTCAATATCTTCCGGTAAATAAACAAGAATATCATAGTTAATTCTGGTATGCATATACCCAAATATAGATGGGATTAAAAGAAGAAGTGATACAATCACAATCATGATTTTGTGTTTGACGACAAATCTTCCTAATGCCTCACCAACTTTTTTCATTCATAACGCCTCCTAAATTGACTTTTGGTCATTTTTTCTTTAGACAAGCATTATATTAGCACTAAATTGACTAACGGTCAATAATAAATGACTAAAAGTCATTAATTTTTATTGACTTTTTTAATTTTCCTCGTTAAGATTAAATTGAGGTGATTATATGTCTCTTAGCAAAACGCACAAATCAACAACTTTTTCAAAAGTAGAAAACAATAAAAATGAAAAATTAAATAGGCTTTTAGATACCGCTTTTTTGCTCTTTACTGATAAAGGAATTAAACACACATCTATTCAAGACATTGTTGATCAAGCTGGTGTTGCCAAGGGAACTTTTTATTTATACTTTAAAGACAAGTATGAAATTCAAGATCACTTACTGGCAAGAACTTCTTATCGTTTATTTGATAAAGCCATTGCTGCTTCAAAGAAAGAAAATATTGAAAGATTGGATGATACAATTATCTTTATTATCAATTACATCATAGATTTTCTAATTGAGAATCCTATCATTATTAACTTTATACAAAAGAATCTTTCTTTAGGTCTCTATAGTGAAAAAATCTCTGTTTTAATGGATGATAAGAATCTAAGACTTCACGATTTATTTCTATCAGAAGTTAAAAAAAGAAAAATCAACTTACCTCATCCAGAAATCACCTTATTTATGATTATTGAGCTTGTGGGAGCGACTGTCTTTAGTTCTATTGTTAAAAACGAACCCGTTCCCATTCAGGAATATAAGCCTATTCTCTATGATACAATTAAATTATTAATTCATGAATAGAAGTCGTCTTTCTTAATGAATCCTAAGAAAGACTATTCTTTTTTTTTGCTTCAATTCTCTCAAAGACTTACCTTCTCAGCTGATTTCAATTGTGATATACTATAGTTAGTTAAAACTAACTATAGGGAGGTTTTCCTATGAATATTGATAAATATATGCCTGTGAGTGATATTCTTCAGTTCCACGAATATGAAAAAAGATATAAGATCATATGCCAAGATGGCTATGGTTATATGACGGCCATAGATATTTTTGATGGTATTCAAGTGATTATCAATGACTTTCATTGCTCTTCTTGTCCAGAAAACACCTTTTCTCATGAACACCACTTTTTAGAAATCAATCACTGCTTACATGGACGCTTTGAAAGTTCTTTTGAAGATAATCGTTATGGCTATTTAGGGGAAGGAGACTTGGCTATTAATGACTGGTCTATTCATCGCTTAGCTGCTGGTTTTCCTTTAAATTATTATTATGGCATTGAAGTGCTCATTGATGTTGAGACAGCGAGTCAACTCACTTTTTTAACACAGTTAAATATTGATGTCATGCTGCTTTTTAAAAAACTTAAACAAAATCATAAGTTATTTTTTATGCGTTCAACCGAACAAATACAACATATTATTTTAGAAATGTATGATGTTCCTCAAAATATACGTATCAATTATTTGAAAATAAAGGTAGCAGAACTCTTATTATTTTTACAAAACACACCCTTTGAAACATTGTGTGAAACAAAAAAATATTATACTCGTCAACAAATTGAATGTGTCAAACACATCAAAGAACACCTCCAACAAAATATTTCAAAAAAATGCAATATTCCACAACTTGCCCAGGAACATCATATCAATATCAATACATTACGTAAGTGTTTCAAAGAAATTTATGGAAAGCCAATTTATCAATGGCATAAAGAATATCGCTTGCAAATCTCTAAAGAATTATTAAAAAATACAGATTTGTCTATTATTGAAATAGCTTCAAAAGTTGGATATGACAATCCAAGCAAATTTTCAGCTGCTTTTTTTCAGTTATTTCAAGAAAATCCTTTAAGTTATCGTAAGCATCATCAATAATGATATCATTTTGGAGTATTTCATCTATTTTGGAGTAGAAACAAGGGCTTATAAAGTTTATACTTTTCTTGAGTTAGCAATAGCTAACAAAGGAGGGGTTACATGAAAGTTTTGAATTCATTATTCGTTTATGCTGGAAAATATAAATATTTCACCATATGTTCACTTATCTTTTCTGCGTTGAGTGCACTCTTTTTTATTTCACCATTTCTATACATTTTTAAAGTCATAGAAGAATTAATAGAGGTTTATCCACATTTTTCTCTTGCTGAAAATGTGATGACTTATGGTTGGATGGCTTTTTTAGGTGCAGTTATCGGCATTTTACTTTATGTCGTGGCATTGTTATGTTCACATTTAGCCGCTTTTCGCATTGCCAATAACATGCGAAAAACTGCCATGCATCATGTCATGACTTTACCTATGGGATATATTCAAAGTGAAGGTAGTGGAAAAGTCAGAAAGATTATTGATGAAGCAAGTCAATCAACAGAAACCTTTTTAGCACATCAATTACCTGATTTTATTCAGATGGTCGTTTCTATACTGGCTATTTTTGTTTTATTATTTGTTTTTGATTGGCGTTTTGGAATCGCATCTCTCATTCCTATTCTTTGTGCTTTTCGTCAAATGTTTAAAATGGTAGGTCCAGACTTAAGTGAATCTATGAAAGCATACCAAGATGCCTTGGAAGCCATGAGTAATGAAGCTGTAGAATATGTAAGAGGCATTCCAGTTGTGAAAACATTCCAACAAACAGTTTATTCATTCCATCGCTTTCATACTACAATTAAAGATTATGAAAAATTTTCTATTGGATATACAAATAAGATGCGTATACCATTAACATCTATGAATCTTTTTATGAATAGTATTTTCATTTTCCTGATTGGGCTTGTTATCATTTTTATTAAAAACGGAACTGATATGACTGGCTATATAAAAGATTTTATCTTTTATGTCATTTTTACACCTATCTTGGCTGTGAATGCTAATAAAATGATGTTTGCAAGCGAGAATACAATGATTGCTCAAGATGCTGTTGATCGCATTCATGCTATTCTCAATGAAAAGCCACTCACTTATCCACAAAGTCATGTCACACTTTCAACTTATGATATTGAATTTAAAAATGTTTCATTTCATTATCCACATAATCAAGAGAATGTCCTTAAAAATATCAATCTCACGATTCAAGAAGGGCAAACTGTGGCATTTGTTGGCCCTAGTGGTGGCGGAAAAACAACACTTGTCTCACTTATACCACGTTTTTATGATGTGAGCGAGGGTGAAATCTATATAGGGCAACATAATGTCAAAGACATGAGTGAGAATGAACTGATGAAAAAAATATCTTTTGTTTTTCAAGACAGTCAATTGTTAAAAAGAAGTCTTTATGAAAACATTCGAATGGGCCAACAAGCATCTGATCAAGACATCTTAGATGCTTTAAATCAAGCTCAATGTCAAGACATTATTGAGCATTTGCCTAATGGTATCCACACATCTATAGGGAAAGAAGGAACTTATGTTTCTGGTGGTGAAGCACAAAGACTGACTATCGCAAGAGCCTTCTTAAAAAATTCACCAATTCTGCTTTTAGATGAAGCTACAGCTTTTGCTGATGTTGATAATGAGCAAAAAATTCAAGAAGCTCTCTCTCGTTTATCAAGAGGAAAGACAACAATAATGATTGCTCATCGTTTATCAACGATTCAACATGTCGATTGCATATATGTATTGGATCAGGGGAAAATAGTTGAAAGTGGCACACATGAGATGTTATTAAATCATCAGGGACTCTATGCTAAAATGTGGAATGACTATTGTCATTCTGTTGATTGGAAAATTCAAGGAGGTGAGTAAGATGATTGAAAAATTACAAAGACAATTTGCTTTAACACCTGCTGGTGCGAAAAATCTTATAAAGGCTTGTCTATCTTGTACAGTTTCTTATATCATCATTGCTATGTCTATGGGGATTCTTTATTATTTTTGTCAGGATGTTATGATTCCTATATTAAATGGTCAAATCATCGAACTTCATATTTGGTCTTATATCATTGAATGTTTGATTGTTGCTGTTCTTATTTTTATAGCACATTATATTCAATATAATATGACTTTTTATAACACATACAAAGAAAGTGCCAGATTAAGAATATCAATGGCTGAACATCTACGAAAAATACCTTTAGCGTTTTTTGGTCAAAGAGATATTTCTGATTTAACATCAACAATACTTTCAGATGTCACGTATATGGAGCAAGCTCTCTCTCATTTTATTCCTGAGTTTGTAGGTTCTGTTGTTTCCACTCTGCTTTTGTCATTAGGAATGTTTTTCTTTGATTTTCAAATGGCTTTAGCTGCAGTTTGGTGCATTCCTGTTTCATTTTTGCTGATCATTCTTGCTAGAAAGAAATTAAACACTATGAACAAGCAATTTCATCAAAAACAACTCTATCGTGCCCAAATGATTCAAGAGGGCATTGAAACGATAAGAGATTTAAAATCAAATTGTTTGACACAGAGTTACCTTCAGGATGTTGACCAAAGTATTGATGATGCAGAAAAGCAACAAATAAAAAATGAACTTACAAATGCATTTTTTGTTGTAGGCGCTCAACTTATTTTAAAATTAGGAATCGTCTCAGTCGTGATTGTCGGTATTCGTCTCATCATGCAAAATCAAATCACCTTTTCTACATTTTTACTGTTCTTGATTGTTGCTTCACGTTTGTATGATCCTCTTAATGGAACATTACAAAATCTTGCTGCAATCTTTAGTTGTCAATCTAAAATAGATCGCTTAAATGAAATTCAAGATTATCCAATTCAAACTGGTGTAGAACAATTTCATCCTCAACACTATGATATTGTGTTTGATCATGTTTCTTTTGGTTATGATAAAAAGAATATGGTTGTGAAAGATGTTTCTTTTACAGCAAAACAAGGAGAAATTACAGCTCTTATCGGTGAAAGTGGTGGTGGAAAATCAACATGTGCCAAGCTGGCTGCCAGATTTTGGGATGTCTCTTCAGGAAACATTACAATTGATGGTATCAACATAGCAACTATTGAACCTGAAACACTATTATCAAAATTTGCGATTGTTTTCCAAGATGTCGTCCTTTTTAATGCTAGTATTATAGAAAACATTCGCCTTGGTAAAAAAGATGCCAGTGATGAAGATGTTTTAAAAGCTGCAAAGCTGGCTTATTGTGATGAATTTGTACAAAAGTTATCTCATGGCTATCAAACAGTTATTGGTGAAAATGGAGCAAAACTATCTGGTGGTGAAAGACAAAGAATTTCAATTGCGAGAGCTTTATTAAAAGATGCTCCTATCATTCTTTTAGATGAAGCTACAGCATCTTTAGATGTTGAAAGTGAAACATATGTTCAACAAGCTTTATCTGAATTGATTAAAAATAAAACAGTGATTATGATTGCTCATCGTATGAGAACAATTGCACATGCAGATCATATTATTGTTTTGAAAAATGGTCAAATCATAGAAGAAGGGCGACCTGAAGAACTCATGCAACAAGAAAGTATATATAAACATATGAGTGAATTACAAATGAATACAAAACAATGGATCATTAAATAAAACAAAAAGGGAACTCAAACTGAAATCAAACACGTTATTTGGACACCCAAATAATGGAGATGCATTTCAAAACAAGGTTCCCTTTATTAAATATCTATACAAGAGAAAACATCATTATTCATGTTTCTTTTGAGGTAATGTTTTGCAAAGAACAAAAGTATATATCAAAACAATAACAAGACGTATACCACTTAACATCAATCGTTTTTCTACAGTTAAACCTGTTTCATTTGCAAACACACTCATAACATCGATAGCGGCATGTGTGAATATACACGGCAATAGGCTTCCACTACGATAAAAGATCACAACAAATAAAAAACCAATGGCTATTGCTCCACAAACTTGGCATAAGTTAGCTATCCAATCCATTCCACTGCCATTCATTAAATTCAAAAAATGTCCCAACCCAAATGTAACACTTGAAACAATCATAGCATTTTTTGGATTGTCTATACTCATTGCCTTAAAAAGAAATCCACGAAAAATCATTTCTTCCAAAAAACCTACACAAGCCATACTACATATATAACAAATCATTTCAAAGACTGACATATTTATTGCAACACCATTCCAAAGACCAACTGTTGAAATAACTATGAGGGGAAGATAGTAAAAAAACTTCTTCGCAGGCACACTTGTACGACAAAAACCATATTTTTCAAGTAAATCATTTTGTTTTATCCAAACAAATAAAACCATTGTGAGAACAAGATTCAAGATAGCAGTAAAAAAACTTTCAATGCCAATTGTTCGAGAAAGATGACCTCCAATCAATTCTACAAGACAATAAATAACAATCCATAAAATTGCAAACCAGACTTCATCTTTTTTATATAATTTTTTCATTCTCTCCCACCCTTTTTCATACTTTTGACTTTCTTTGTCATAAGATAAGCATTTGATCTTGCAATATAATAATCAATGAAATTAGCTAAAATATAAATAATGACAACGACAAAGGCAATAATCATTCCCATCAAAAAATCACTCAATGCTCCAACAATGTAAGAGATGAGTAATACAATACCTTCAATTAATAAGAGTTGTATAACTTTTCTCACAATCATCTGTTTGATACTCAACTCATAAGATGAATATGTCACAACAGAAGGTAACAAACAGAAGAAAGCATAAAGAAAGGGTACAAAAAAACCTGCATAATGAAAATCTGTTGTTGGTTGTTTGATACACCCAATGATTCCAATTGCTAACGTGATTCCTGCTTGAATAATCAAAAAATCAATCAATGATTTTTTTAAGAACTCCTTCCACTCCATCATAATTCCTCCATAATCATTTTCTTCACCGAATGAGCATATTTACGAGATATCATCACTTCTTCTTTGTTTTCCATACATGCAAGATAACGTCCATTCAAAGCTGGACGAATTGAATGGATTTTTAACAGACAAATTAGAAATGCTTTTGAACAACGAACAAACTTATAAGGAATGAGTTCTTCTTCCAACTCATACAGTCTCTTTTTCACTTCAAAAACTTCTTTTTGAGTATAAGCAAAAACCTTATCTCCAATAGCTTCTATATAAAGAATATCTTTAATACAGACCTGTTGTTGTGATTCATGAATATATCCTGTTATATGATGTCCTCTAGTCAAACAATAATTTTTTATATCTTCAAATTCAGGTGTCATATCTACACATTCAATAACAATTTGTTCTTCCTGATGTGACCAAACATGTTTTATTTTAACTTTCATAAATTTTCTATCACCTTCTCATAAAATAATTCCTATCATATTTTAACAAAACATGATTTATATTTCTATTCCTTAACGACAAGATACATTTTTAAAATATAAAATGCAGAAAAAGGCAGAATCTTCCTGCCCAATGGGGTCAACTTAACAAAAATGTTGATCCTTTTATTCTTTTAGAAATATTATTAATATTACAAAATGAACACGTTAATATTTTTAATGAAAAGTATATAAAAAAAGCGCATAGTTCCCCT